>VOFJ01002659.1_pt1 | contig 154636 bp, 195 predicted proteins | sample 5384081 | NCBI WGS metagenome assembly VOFJ01 (sample SAMN12384729, study PRJNA508395) | human gut metagenome | isolation source: healthy gut I | host: Homo sapiens
GCATCGGGCAATGGACGTGTATCGGCTTCGGGGTATCGGCTGCCACGGCAGTGGTCTGGCTGACCTTCTCGCTGAACCGGCGTTTCGGCAGCCACGGACTGATGAAGCTCCTTGCCGCCCGGCAGCATCCCAGGCGAATCCTCTCACGCAAACGTATCACACGTCTGATTAAAAAACAACAATCGTAAATCATGAGAAGTACATTGACAACATCCACACTGGAAAGCAAATTCCCCGTCATGGCGGTGGAGCACGGCTGCATCGTCAGCAAGGACGCCGACATCACGGTGGCTTTCCGGGTGACACTGCCGGAAGTGTTTTCGGTATCATCCGCGGAATATGAGGCGATGCACGCCACATGAGCCAAGGCAATCAAGGTATTGCCGAACTATTCAATCATCCACAAGCAGGATATTTTCATCACGGAGAAATACAGACCCGACATCGGAAAAGACGGCCCGAGCTTCCTCTCCCGCAGTTTTGAACGCCACTTCAACGAGCGGCCCTACCTCAACCATACCTGCTACCTGTTTCTCACCAAGACCACCAGAGAACGCTCCCGGCAGCAGAGCAACTGGAACACGCTGTGCCGGAATTTCTGGTGCCGAAGGAGATACAGGACAGGGAGACGCTGGAGCGTTTCATGGAGTCGGTGGGACAGTTCGAGAGTATCGTGAATGACAGCGGCCTTGCCAGGCTGGAGCGGCTGTCCACGGAAGAGATAACGGGAACGGAAGACGGCCCGGGCGTCATCGAGAGGTACCTGACCCTGTCTTCGGACGGAAGCGTCATGTTGCAGGACATGCAGCTGAACCCGGACGGGATGCGTATCGGTAACAAACGGCTCTGCCTGCATACCCTTTCCGACCTCGACGACCTGCCGGGCAGGGTACGTACCGACGGACGCTATGAGCGTCTTTCCACGGACCGCTCGGACTGCCGCCTGAGCTATGCCTCGCCCGTGGGTATCATGCTTCCCTGCGACCATATCTACAACCAGTGGATATTCATAGACGACAGCGGCGAGAACCTCGCCCGTTTCGAGAAGACAGCGAAGAACATGCAGTCGCTTTCACGCTACAGCCGGAGCAACCAGATAAACAAGGAATGGCTGGACGAATACCTGAACGTGGCACATACCAACGGGCTGCAATCCGTCCGCTGCCATTGCAACGTGATTGCATGGGCCGAAAGCGGGGATGAGCTGCGGCGGGTGAAGAACGACGTGGGCAGCGCACTGGCGCTGATGGAATGCACGCCCCGCCATAATACCACCGACCTGCCGGTCCTTTACTGGGCGGGCATACCGGGAAACGAGGCGGACTTCCCTTCGGAAGAGAGCTTCTACACGTTCACCGAACAGGCACTATGCTTCTTTACGGCAGAAACCTGCTACCGGAACTCGCTCTCCCCCTTCGGGCTGCGCATGGTGGACCGGCTGACGGGAAAGCCCGTCTTCCTCGACATATCCGACCTGCCCATGAAAAAAGGGGTGGTGACCAACCGGAACAAGTTCATCCTCGGCCCGTCGGGCAGCGGAAAGAGCTTTTTCACCAACCATATGGTGAGGCAGTATTGGGAACAGGGCACGCATATCCTGCTTGTCGATACCGGAAATTCATACAAGGGGCTGTGCGACCTGATCCGCCGGAAGACGAACGGGGATGACGGAGTTTATTTCACTTACCAGGAAAATGACCCGATTTCCTTCAATCCGTTCTTCACCGAGGATTACCGGTATGACATCGAGAAGCGGGACAGCATCAAGACGCTGATTCTGACCTTATGGAAAAGGGAGGACGAACCGCCCCGGCGCTCGGAAGAGGTGGCGCTATCGAACGCAGTCAGCCTGTATATCGAGAAGATAAAGAAGAACCGGAAGATAAAGCCGAACTTCAACTCGTTCTATGACTTTGTAAGGAAAGACTACCGCAAGGTGCTGGCGGACAAGAACGTGCGCGAGAAGGACTTTGACGTGGACGGTTTTCTGAACGTGCTGGAACCCTATTACAAGAACGGCGAATACGGGTATCTGCTGAACTCGGACAAGGAACTGGATTTACTGAACAAGCGGTTCATCGTATTCGAACTGGATGTCGTGAAGGATAATCCCGTCCTTTTTCCGGTGGTGACTATCATTATCATGGAGACTTTCATTAATAAAATGAGACGCTTGCAGGGCATCCGCAAGATGATACTGATTGAGGAAGCATGAAAGGCAATCGCCAAGGAAGGTATGGCCTCTTATATTAAATATTTGTTTAAGACGGTCAGAAAATTTTTCGGCGAAGCGGTTGTGGTGACGCAGGAAGTGGACGACATCATATCGAGTCCGGTTGTAAAGGAGACAATCATCAACAATTCGGACTGCAAGATACTGCTTGACCAACGAAAGTACCAGAACAAATTCGACCAGATACAGAACCTGCTCGGCCTGACGGACAAGGAACGCTCACAGATACTTTCCATCAATCTTGCCAATGCGGCCAACCGGCTTTATAAAGAGGTCTGGATAGGGCTTGGCGGTACACAAAGTGCGGTATATGCGACAGAAGTTTCGGCTGAAGAGTACCTTTGCTACACCACAGAAGAGACTGAAAAACTGGAACTTACCAGGCTTACGGAAAAGCTGGATGGAAACATCGAGCTGGCTATCAGACAGCTTGCCGAAAACAAGCGGCAGGAAAACAAACAATCCTTTAATCCATAAAATACAATGAGTAAGAGAGATTTATTAAGCCAATGCAGGGAAGCGCTCGGAGACGCCACCCTGACCAATCTGGACCTGCTGAACCTGATTGGGGAGATGAGAAAGGAACTGGAACATGACCGCATCTGCGGGCACTGAATGAACAGGGAAGGCGGCTCGACGCTGACCATCCGTAAATCCAACCGGATGACGGACGGCTTCAAGGGATACAAGGCCACGCTGTTCGCCGGAGAAAGGGCCTACGTTGAAATCAGTATCCCGCTGCGCGGCGGTGACGACCTTTTCCTGCACGGGAACAGGGATGCCGGATGCATCGGGTATTTTTCAGGCAGCGAGGTGCTGCTGTTCGGCAGTTACGGTCTGTTCGCCCGTGACGACGACAGCCGGTATTTACTGACTAAAGAAAGGAGATAGGGCATGAAGAAGAGAACGATAATTTTGTTTATGGCATTGTCATCCCTTTCAGTGACAAGCAAGGCGCAATGGACGGTGATAGACCCCACGAACCTCGCACAGAGTATCGTGAACTCGGCCAATGAAATCGTACAGACTTCCTCGACGGCACAGAACATGTGGAGCAATTTTCAGGAGACTGTAAAGATTTATGAGCAAGGAAAGGCCTACTACGACGCATTGAAATCGGTGCATGACCTGGTAAAAGGCGCCCGCAAGGTGCAGCAGACCATCCTTTTGGTGGGTGACATCAGCGACATCTACGTGACGAACTTCAACACGATGACGGGCGACCCCAACTTTACGGTGGAAGAGCTATCGGCCATCGCTTTCGGGTACAACAGACTGCTCAAGGAAAGCAGCGACCTGCTGCTGGACTTGAAGGAAGTGACCACGGCAACCGGGCTCTCGATGACGGACAAGGAGCGGCTGGACATCATCAACCGGATATACGGCGAGGTGTTGGAATACAAGAACCTGACATGGTACTATACCCGCAAGAACATCGGCGTGTCGTACCTGCGGAGCAAGGAAAAGGGGGATGCCGCACGGGTGCTCTCCCTGTACGGGACACACGACCAGCGTTACTGGTAATCATTCATCCGTTAAATCAAGAAGACCATGTTATTATTATAAATAGACTGGACAAACCTTCACGAGCTTCTGCGCTCGCTGTATGATGAAATGATACCGCTATGTGAAGACATGGCTTCGGTAGCGAAGGGAGTGGCGGGCCTCGGTGCGTTGTTCTATGTGGCCTACCGGGTATGGCAGTCCCTTGCCCGGGCCGAGCCGATAGACGTGTTCCCCCTGTTCCGGCCCTTCGTGCTGGGCCTTTGCATCATGTTTTTTCCGACTATGGTACTGGGTACAATCAACGGGATTCTTTCTCCCGTATGCAAAGCGACTTCCTCCCTGGTCGAACAGCAGACCTTCGACATGAGGAAATATCAGGAAGAGAAGGACAGACTGAAACGCGAGGCGATGCTGCGTGACCCGGCGAAGGCCTTCCTTGTGAGCGACGAGGCGTATGATAAGAGGCTGGACGAACTGGGCTGGTCGCTGGGGGACATGGACACGATGATAAACATGTACGGACAGAAGAAGATATACGAACTCGGCGAGAAAATCCGGGGATGGTTCCGCGAACTGTTGGAACTCTTCTTCCAGGCGGCCTCGCTGCTGATAGACACGCTGAGGACCTTCTTCCTGATCGTACTGTCCATCCTGGGACCCGTCTCCTTCGCGCTGGCCGTCTATGACGGGTTCCAGAGCACGCTGACCACCTGGCTGTCCCGGTATATCTGCATCTATCTGTGGCTGCCGGTGAGCGACCTGTTCGGAGCGGTCCTCTCGCGCATACAGATACTGATGTTGCAGCAGGACATAGAGAAGATGCAGGACCCGGCATTCATACCGGACTCGTCGGGGAAAGTGTACTGCATTTTCATGATTATAGGTATCATCGGTTACTTCTGTGTCCCCACCGTTTCATCGTGGATTATCCAGGCGGGCGGTGCCGGAGCTTACGGGCAGAAGGCAAACGGTGCCGGAAAGATGGCCGGTAACGGTGCCGCGGCGGTAGGCGGTGCGGCAGGCGGAGCGATAGCCGGACGTATCAAGAAAATGTTCTAACCTTGCATCAATAATTGTATAACGACATTAAAAACAGAACAAGAAAATGGAATTCAAATCATTAAAGAACATCGAGACATCGTTCCGGCAGCTACGGCTGTTCGGGATGATATTCCTGGGGGCGTGTACGCTGGTAACGGTATTTTCCGTATGAAAGGCATACGGGTTCGCCGAGGCGCAGCGACAGAAAATCTATGTGTTGGACAGCGGAAAATCACTGATGCTGGCCCTTTCGCAGGACGTGCAGCAGAACCGTCCGGTGGAAGCGAGGGAACATATCAGGCGTTTCCACGAGCTGTTCTTCTCCCTGTCACCGGACAAGAGCGCCATTGAAAGCAATGTGCAGCGTGCCCTTTACCTTTCGGATGAAAGCGCCATCGGCTACTACCGGAACTTGCAGGAAAAAGGCTATTTCAACCGGATGATAGCGGGAAACATCTCGCAGACGCTGACGGTGGACAGCATAAGGGGGGAACTTCGACAGTTATCCCTACCGGATGAAGGCCTATTGCCGGCAGCACATCATCCGTTCGAGCAGCGTTACCGAAAGGTCGCTTGTCACCACCTGCCGTCTGAGGAACGTCACCCGGAGTGACAACAACCCGCAGGGCTTTCTGATAGAGAGTTTTACCATCATCGAAAACAGGGACATCGGACAGTATGAAAGATAAGGGGATAAAAAAGGTCTTCCACCCGTTCAGAACGGGGATAGACCGCCATATGGCCGGACTCCGCAGACGCTGGCTGCGGTTGAGCTGCCGGCAGCAAAAGGTTGTCATCCTTTACCTGCTCGGACTCTTCGCCGCCATCGACCTTGCCTGCATCGTGGGCGGTTTCTGCGGAACAGACAAATTTCCGATTGAGGTACGGCATCTCCAAAGGATTGCGTTTCCCCAGACGGACAGTATCCAACCATTAAAAAACAATATATCCAATGACACAATCCGATAAGAAAGAAAAGGAGAAGGAAATGCGGAAAGCGGAGTCCGTACCCGAAAAGGGGAAACAGTTAAGCCGCAAGGCTGCCGACAAGCTGAAATTCTATGGCGTGGCGGCTGTTCTGTCCCTGCTTTGCGCCGGGTTCATCTGGTTTATCTTCAAGCCGGACACAACGGAAATGGTGGAAGGGACGGCAGGCATCAATACAACGATACCCGACGCTATCGCACCGGAAACGATGACCGACAAACAGAAGGCTTACGAACTGGAGCGGATGAAGAAGCGCAGGCAGGAAAAGGTAAGAACCTTGCAGGACATGGCGGGAGATTACCTGATACCGGACACGTCGGACGGGCTGAAGCCGGAAAAGGCGGCACCGGAACAGGACGCTATCCGGGAGTCACGGCAACAGCAACAACAAATATCAAGACAGATAGCCTCGTTCTATCAGAAACCGAAAGACAATCCCAGGGTAAGCGATCTGGAACGGCAGGTGAAGGAGCTTAATGAAAAGCTGGAACGGGAACGGAAGGGACAAGATCCGCTGGAACTGATGGAAAAGTCGTATGAGATGGCGGCACGCTATTTTCCCGGTCAGGCGGGCGGGCAGGTGAAAAGCATACAGTCGGGCGGTCCGTCCGGAAACCCTGCCGCCATAGCCGCCGGACGTGCCACGGAAAGCGTGGTCTCGTCGCTGGCTGCGCCACCGGCTCCCGACACGATACCCCGCAATTACGGTTTTGCCACGGCGGTAGGTGCCGGACAGCCTGCCGGAACCAATACGATACGTGCCTGCGTGGCTGAAGACCAGACGGTGAGCACCGGGGCATGACTGAAGTTCCGGCTGCTGGAACCGCTGCAAGTGGGCGGCGTGCTTGTACCTGCCAATACTCCGCTATATGGCACGGTGCGTATCGAAGGACAGCGGATGGCAGTCACGGTAAACTCCATAGAGAGCGGCGGCAATATCCTGCCGGTGGAACTGGCGGCTTACGATATGGACGGGCAGGAAGGACTTTTCGTCCCGAACACGGCGGAACGTACCGCCATGAAAGAAGCCGCCGCCAATATCGGAGGCAGTTTCGGGACAAGCATCTCATTCGCACGCAGTGCCTCGCAACAACTGGTCATGGACGTGACAAGGGGCGTGCTTGGCGGCGGGTCGCAATACCTGGCCACAAAGATGCGTGAGGTGAAGGTGGCCGTGAAAGCAAATTACCAACTTCTATTAATATCAAAAAAAAACAGTAATCAGATGAAGACAAGAATTATTTTATCATTAGTAATGCTTTTGACCGTATTGTCGGTAAAGGCGCAGGAATCCGTGGAAACAAGGATTTTCCCCACCAATCAGATTATCGCACCGCACCTCATCGAGGTGACTTTCTCGAAGACCGTACATATCCTGTTCCCTTCGGAAGTGAAATATGTGGATTTGGGCTCCTACGACATCATTGCCGACAAAGCTACGGGGGCGGAGAATGTGGTACGTATCAAGTCTGCCGTAAAGGGCTTTGAGGGCGAGACGAACTTCTCGGTCATTACGGCTGACGGCTGCTTCTATTCCTTTAATGTGGTATATAAGAATGAACCGGCACAACTTTCCATTGAGATGGAAGACTGGCTGCGGAAGAACCCGATGGGCGGGGCGGCTGACGACCGCATGTTCGTGAAACTGAAGGAACTCGGCGGGGAGACACCGCTGGTGGTGAACCGCATCATGTACACGCTGTATAAGAAGAACAAAAGGGACATCAGGCATATCGGCTGCAAGAAGTACGGCATACAGACCCTACTCAAAGGAATCTATATCAACAATGATCTGCTGTACCTGCATACTTCCCTGCGCAACACCTCGGACATATCGTTCGACATTGACCATATCCGTTTCAAGGTGGTCGACAAGAAGGTGGTCAGGCGCACGGCCATGCAGGAGAATATTATAGAGCCGGTAAGGACTTACAACCGTCTGACAACGGTGGACGGCAAGGTCACGGTACGCAACATCTTCGTGTTGCCCAAGCTGACACTGCCGGATGACAAGCTGCTGGTAGTGGAGATTTACGAAAAGGGTGGTGCCCGTCACCAGTCGTTCCGCATAGAGAATACAGACCTTGTGGCGGCAAAACCAATCAGTGAGCTGCACATAATATAATGTATATGCAAAGAATATTATTCATATTGACAGCTGCTGTACTGTCGCTCCTTGCGGGCGAAGCATACGCGCAGCGTGACTTGCCGGGGCAGACGGGCATACAGTTTACGACGGGCGGGGTGAATCATTTCCTTTCATGGAAGAGTGGCGGTGAACGCCACTACTTCACCTCGCTGGCCTTTACACATACCAACCGTAACCGTACCTATTGGCTGTATGGCCTGGATTATCAGATAAAGGAGTACACCTATGAAAATAAGGCGATACCCAAAGCGCAGTTCACAGGGGAACTCGGTTACTTTATTCCCGTATTGTGGGACAAGGGCCGGAATGTATGTCTACGTATCGGACTCTCGGCATTGGGCGGTTTCGAGACGGTCAACCGGGGAACCTCCCTGCTTCCTGACGGGGCGACGGTGACAAACGGTGACTGCTTTATCTATGGCGGTGGGCTGACTGCGGCCTTTGAGACTTATCTGACCGACCGGGTGATGCTCCTGCTGCAAGTCAAGGAAAGGGCCCTGTTCGGAACCGATGCGGGTAATTTCCATACGCAGGTAGGACTGGGAGTCCGCCTTATCATTAACTAATGAAAAGAGAAAGGAGAAACTTAAAAATGAAAAATGTACTATATATATGTATAGGCGCACTCTTTGCGGTGCTGGCCTTCGGTTCCTGCAACGATGATATAGACATCCGGCAGGACTATGACTTCAGCCTCTCGTCATGGTATCTGCAAGAACAGATTGAAACGGGTGAAACGGTGGAGATACGCTTTTATCTTGACCGTGAAGGGGACTATGAAAAGGCGGAGTATGAAATCGGTTACATCCAGATGGAAGGCAAGGGAGAGGTGACGGACAGTGAAGGCGTAAGACTTGTCAACCGGGAAGTGAGGCCGTTGGCGGAAGTGCCGGAACTGGATAGGGAAAATCCGGTCAGGCAGGTATTCACCCTCTTTTACCGTTCGACAAGTGCCAGACGCTCGGAACTGAAATTCTTTGTCCGGGACAATTTCGGACAGGAAAGGGAACTGACAGTAACATTTGATACGGAAAACGGTATGGTGGATTATAAATAAGAATGGTGGGGCATCCTGCCGTTCTTTGTTCCATAAATTTGATTGTATGGCAGTAATTTGATTTATCCACTAGGTAATTCAAATTAACTTTTTATATTTGTCAACTGTTTTTGATTTATAAGGGCATGAAACTGATATTCTGTATATTCCTATTAAACTTTAACATTGCACTGATTAGCACACCAAAGGAAAGTATTTTCATAAATTCCTAGTAAAACAATAGCAATTATAAATATTAGGACTATTGATAGCTGCTATTGTTATATATGAGTCTATTTGTAATTTATTGATGTCCCTCAAATCAAGCATCTTCTATTGCTTTTTAAAAAGATCTGTTTTCCTATTCTCAGATGTTTTCAATAAAGGAAAAACAGCAAAACTCATTGTAAGTATAGCAATAGAGCATAATAATGAAAAAAGAATATAACAAGAAAAAAATAACAATTAGAGACTCGGTGGCAGAAAGAGAAATTTAAAGGAATAGCTCAGGTGAGAAAGAAGTTTGAAGCAATGGATATTAGTATGCTCCTCGCTTTTGTCGACCGTGAGACTGTGATTAGGTAAGAAGTGACGGATAAACAAACATTATTGGATGATTTATTGAAAATTCATGCATCTATGGAAGAAAAGTACAATATTGCAAAAGGTAAACTGGAAAATGCACGTTAGGCATTTAAAAATACTTAAAAAGGAGTATTTGGTTACTTTTTTAAAGTAGTACTTTGGGGGAGTGGGTGGGAGTTTTTAGTAGCCAGATATACGCCCGAGAGAATCAAGACGATCCCGACTACCGCAACAGGAGTCACTTCCTCATGTAGGAATATAGTCGCTCCGACCGTTGTGGCGAGAGGATTCAGATAAAGATAATTGGATGCCTGTATCGTTCCCAACTGTTTTACAACAATGTTCCACAATAGATAACAGGCAGACGAGGCTATGACACCTAAAAAAAGGAGATTGCTCCACACTTCATTGTCCAGTAATACAGCAGGATTTGTCAATGAGGGCAGAAAAAGGAAAGTGGGAAGAATTGTTATTATGCCATAGAAAAATATTTTTCTGGTGATGAAAGCCGGAGAATATTTCCGGGTGAGACTCCGAATGACAAGACTGTAAAACGCCCATGACAGGGAAGCTAGAAGAGTCAGTAAATCTCCCAAAGGTGATATCCGAAGAATGAAACTTCCGTTGAATATCAGCAAGCCTACACCCAACAGAGCAATAATAGATCCGTATATGAAGCCTCTTGAGACCTTTTCCGTCCGAACGGACAATACGGTCAGAACAGCTGTCAATAACGGGGCCATACATATGATGAAAGATACATTTGAAGCCTGTGTCAGCCCCAGAGCTATGTTCTGTAAAAAGAAGAACAGGGAGCCACCCAATACTCCGCCACCCACCAGATATAGCTCATCTTTCAGATTACGGGCAAAAAAACGATGGAAAGAGATAGGACACACTGCAGCATAAGCCAGCAAAAAACGGAAAAGGAAAATCTCCTGAGGAGACAGACCATGAACTATTAGAACCTTGGTGGAAATAAAAGTCATTCCCCATACCACAACGACCATAACAGCGGTTAGATGATAAAATATATGTTTCATTACAATTAAAATATTTTTAATTCTGATGTACATGCTTTTTTGCTTACAGTCAAAATTGATATATATCCAGCCGATATCCCGGCTCCTTGGAACGGACTTCTATCCATACCAATCAGTATGACAATGGGCTTTTCAATCCACACCAGTTCAATATATAAGGCCCGGAAGAATATTATTTATACTTCCATACAGTTTGCCGAATGTAAATGAAAGGAAACTGACTTTAACATATTCACATTAAAGCGGTGTGAAAAAATAGTAAAATAATGAAAGGCAAATACGGATGAAGTCAGATCTTTTCAAAATATGTCTCAAATATAGTAGATATTGTCTGCTTTAATAGACTTGAGAATACATAAACTATCACTTAGAATAGAAAGTCTGATTATATCCCCCCCAAAAAAAATATCGGTAATTATGAATGTACTCTCCCTTGTCAACATGTTCCGGTGTATCCATAGAATATCCCCAAAAGAGATTTCTTTGCGTGGCAGGGTCTTCTGGTTTCCTTCCCCAACTTTTTGCGTATACTATACAGCATCCATTTTTACAAATTGTGGAGTTTCTTATATCCGGCACGAAAGTTTGCAGGGGATGTTCCTGATTTCTTCTTGAAGAATTTCCCGAAGGATGACTGGTCTGAAAAGCCTAATTGTTCAGCAATCTCCTTTACAGTCAGATCTGTAAAAACCAGCAGACGTCTGGCATCCCTATAAAGTGCTTCCGTTATATAGTTGTTCACTGTTTTTCCAGAAATCTGGCGTACCACTCTTGACAGGTAGGTCTGAGACACGTTAAAGGGAGTCTGCATAGAACTGAAGATCATGTACTTTCCTGTAATTCTCAGCCAGTAACTTTCTGAAAAGGCGGAACAAAGCATCGGAACGCCTGACTCTTCCGGCAGGATGTACATTTTGGCTGTGAAAGATTTCTGTTATTTGCAGCAACAGGAAATTGACCAGCGAACCAGCCATTTCCTCAGGATGGTCAGAAGTAAGGTAGTGGGACATCAGGTCTAACGTTTTGCGTATATGTACGGTATCGCTGTCCTCCAGCCGTAAGACATATGTCGTATGACTGTTGTTATAAAGCCGTTTGTATACATAGTTTCCTATGGAAAGGGAGTCAAAAAAGAAAGGCTCCATACATAGACCACATGTACCGAAGTCGGAACTTTTTTTCATTAACTCTACAGACATTCTTGGAGCGACAAGAAGCATGTCCCCCTTTCCTACATTATAAGAATGACAGTCAACTACAAATTCTGCCGTTCCAGCTTCCACCAGTATATAAAAGAAAGCCCCGGCACGCAATATCTTATTACTGTACTTGTCTAAAAAAAAAAATCTCAATATTCAGGATATAAACTCCTCTATTGCATGCGGTGACTGACTGCATTTCCCGCACCAGGGCCGACAATGTTTCTTTGGTATGCTCCATAAGCACAAACTATTTCTATATATTTTCCTAAAATGACCATTTCATCTGTAAACTCGGATAAAAGCCTGACATCCAATGACGGATATGAGAAAGGTCAGCAAGATACAAAAAAAGATCAAATATACAAAAAGCCAAACTATATACGAAACAATATAATATACGTGTCAATGTTGGGAAATAATAGCATCGGTATCATCAGAGAGATGTCGGGGCATAAAAAAAGTGTTGTAATTGACTAAGTTTCGTTCTTTTAAGAACAGATAAATCAGACATAAGCTTACTAACTTTGCAACCAATAAACGAGATGGAGGTCTACATACCGCTATCTCAATTTGTTTAACTATAAAAATATAAAGTAATGAGTAGTATCAAACCTATCAGAGATCCCAAAACGGATCATTTGCTGACACCGGAAAACTCCGCATTGTTAGTCATCGATTATCAGCCCATACAGGTTCATTCCATAGCTTCAATGGACAGACGGGAACTAGTGGAAAATATATCCAATGTCTGCCGTGTGGCCAAGGGGTTCAATGTCCCTGTTATCCTGACTACTGTGAATGTTGCCACCGGCCTTAACCAGCCTACCATCCCCCAGATAAAAAAAGCCCTTCCGGGACAGCCTGAGATTGACAGGACTTCTGTCAATTCATGGGAGGATAAGGAGTTCCAGGAAGCAGTCAAGGCACTGGGCAGAAAGAAACTTGTGGTTTGTGCGCTATGGACAGAGGTCTGTCTCTGTTTTCCGGCCTTGGATCTTTTGAAGGAGGGCTATGAGGTATATACTATTGTTGACGCTGTCGGCGGAACATCCAGACTGGCTCATGAAACGGCCCTCAGACGGATGGAGCAGGCCGGAGTTCAGCTGACTTCCGTAACCCAGTATATCTGTGAACTGCAAAGAGACTGGAACCGCAAAGAAACCGTTCCCGTTTTCTTCCAGGGGTTGTTGGATAACGGATCGTTTTTTGTGGAAACACTCAAAAAGAAAAATAGTATAACAGACAGAAAAGTGTCCGGTTATAAAAAGAATGAAGACGGATGTTACCCTTTGTATAAAAGAATAACATCCGCTTTCCTGAAATATCCAGTTTATGAAAAATATTTTATTGTTCCTATTGTTTATGACAGCCGCTAGTATCAATGCGCAGACAGTCATGTGGACTGACGATCCCGAACATACCCGTATCGGTTTTGAAGTGAAGCATGCGGGGCTCTCCTTTGTCAGCGGATATTTCTCAGACTTTGACATTACCGTAAGGCAGGAGAATGGTGATTGCACGAATACGGATATCCGGGTGGAAGTCCGGACGGCAAGTGTGAGCACAGGAGTGGAAGCCAGAAATAAACATCTGCGCTCATCCGATTTCTTTGATGTGGAGAGATTCCCCATGATGGTGTTTAAAAGTACGGGGATGAAGATGCTCGGTACAGATAAAGGGAGATATATGGAGAGCTCACTCTCCACGGAATTACTAAAAAGGTGCGGTTTGACGTGATGTTAATTGGCAGAAAGGAAAGTCCGGTGTCCGGTAAAGAGACGGCAGGTTTTCGGCTCCAGGGTGTGATCAGATGCTCGGACTTCCAACTAGGTTCCAAATATATTCCGACTATGATCTCGGATAACGTACATGTTGTCGTCGACTGTGAATTCTCACCAGGGCAGGGTGAATTGGATATATAGTCAAAAGCAGATGGCATCTGTATCAGAAATATTTGGCGATACCAACTTAATTATATATTCCGGAAAAAATCCGCTTCGGGATAATTATATTCTACAAACCATTCTTGCATGGATTGAAAAACAATTAATATTAAAATGACAACAATATGAAAAAAAGAAAAGTGACACGGATCGTGAGAGGAAGAAAGACTGTTGACGGGGCAGGTGTACATCTGCGCCGGATATTGGGAGAGCAGACGGTGGTGGACTTTGACCCGTTTCTGATGCTTGACGGTTTTGACTCCACCAATCCGCAGGATTATATAAAGGGATTTCCCTGGCATCCACATCGCGGAATAGAGACCATAACCTATCTTGTCAGCGGAACAATGGAGCATGAGGACAGCCTGGGAAACAAAGGGGTGATCCAGTGCATGGGATGCCAATGGATGACAGCCGGTGCAGGAATACTCCACAAGGAGATGCCGCAGCCATCAGAAAGGATGCTCGGATGCCAACTGTGGGTCAATTTACCTGCTGCAAAAAAAATGGTTCCGCCGGCATACAGGGACATTGCTCGGATGACATCCCGGTGGTGATGTCCGACAAGGCAACCGTCCGGATCTTATCAGGCAACCACCGGGGGATACGGGGGATTCTGGACAATTCGTATGTTCAGATAACATATTTGGATGTAACTTTGCCCGCTGACGCCTCATGGAAGTACAACGAAGCACGCGATGATGAAACCCTATTTCTCTATTTGCTGGAAGGCTCGCTTTTCCCCGAAGTGAAACAGCAATCTGCGGAAAGTAAGGGTTGTGCCATATTGTATTCTGTTCCCGTTCCCGGAGAAGATACGGACGAACCGGTAGAGGTGAAAGCCGGACCGGAAGGCGCACGTTTCCTTTTGTTGTCGGCTCCTCCCCTGAAAGAACCTATTGTCTGGGGAGGTCCCCATAGTGATGAATAGCCGGGAGGAACTGGAGGAAGCTTTTAGAGAATTAAGAAATGGAACATTCATCAAATAAACGGCGTTATTTTACTGAGACAACCGTCTCTCCCGGATGAGCGGATATAAAATGTATGGTAGGCTTATGACGGCTGTGGTTATATTCCATGCCGTTGTCGACCATATAAAAAAACTGAAAATACCTATTTGTAGGTATTGTGTGAAGCTGTATAATCCACTATCTTTGTAATATGGATGGAATAATGAAAAATAGAATAGCCGTAGCATACCTGCTGTTACTGAGCATGATGCCTTTCTTTTTTGTGAAAGCCTTTCATGTTCATAAGGAGCGCGCATGTATTCATGACGGGCAACAGCTCCCTCATCATGATTCAGCAGATGAATGCGCTATCTGTCTTTTCACTTTATCCTTATTTACCGAAGCGGAAAGCTTGGAATACACCCATACCTTGACTGTAAAGCCTGTTAAAGATCTTATTTTGGAGGAGCAGGATGTCACTGTAACTGTTCTCCTTTTGTCTCTTCGCGCTCCTCCTGTCCGAATGTCATAATTCTCTATGGATTACATGCACCATGTGATGACATGTAAAGGGCTCTTATGCCTATTGACTATCCTAAACAATTTATAACGCTTTTTTATAAAATATGACATTTCATGCATATTTCCGATATGTGTGTCTGTTCCTTACCTGTCTGTATATGGTATTTTCTGCACATATGCATGCACAGGAATGCCGACAGCGATCAGACACAACCAGGACTCTGCTGATTATAGACGGGGAAACCGGAAACCCTATTGAAGGAGCCGGTGTATTAGCCGGCGGGCAGGTGCTTGTCAGCTTATCCGAAGGAACGGTAACTATTCCTTCAAGGAATTCCACGGATACAGTCCTTGTACAGAGTCTGGGGTATAAATCTCAATATATATCCTTGAAGGATGTGTTTAAAAAGAAAGAACACCTATACGATACGTCTTTCTCCGGAAATGACGACATTGGGGGAAGTCATCATTACCGGTGAACGTTCCGGAATAACCCGGAATGCAGTGAGCGGGCAAATCCCATCCCCTGTAATCAATCATGCGTTGGGGACCTCCCTGGGTGCCCTGCTCGAACAGGTCAGTGGTGTAAGCTCCATCAGTACGGGGACGGCAATAGCCAAACCCGTCATCCAGGGGATGTATGGCAACCGGATATTGATCATCAACAATGGTACCCGCCAGACAGGGCAGCAATGGGGGGCCGATCATGCTCCGGAAGTGGACATGAACGGTAGCAATTCCATCCAGGTGGTGAAAGGATCCGATGCGGTACGGTACGGTTCAGAGGCTTTGGGGGGGATTATTATCATGGAACAGGCCGCCCTGCCTTTTCGGACAAAGTCTTTAAAAGGAAAGGGGGCCATGCTTTATGGCAGTAACGGACGCCGTTTTGTCCTTACCGGACAGATGGAGGGAGCCTTCCCTTTTCTCCGTGACATTGCCTGGCGTGTACAGGGAACCTGCTCGAATTCAGGAGACCGTTCTACCGCGAACTATCTTCTTAACAATACCGGAACCAGAGAATTGCATACCTCCGCTTCACTCGGCTATGATCATGGCCGTTTAAGAATAGAAGGGTTCTACAGCCGCTTTTTACAACCGCATGGGGGTAATGCTCAGTGCCCAGATGGGAAGTGAGGATCTGCTGGCGGAACGTATCCGGCTGGGACGTCCCCCTGCATACGGACCCCTTCGCCCGAAGTATCACATATCCATATCAGGGGAGGTCACCCATCAGACAGCCGTTGGCAAAATAAGATTCAGCATGTGGGATGCTGGAAATCTTTACTGGCAGGGTTCCTGGCAGAAGGATGACCGGCAGGAAAAACGTATCCGCCGCCTGGGATCCGACATCCCGGCTGTTTCCCTGCACTTGTATTCATTTCAAAACTCCCTCCGGTGGAAGTGGAATTATAATTCATGGCAAACGGAGATTGGGGGACAAATCATGTTCATAGACAATCACAGCCAGGCAGGGACAGGTGTTGTTCCTGTTATTCCCAATTACACGGAGACACAGGCAGGAATATATGGCATTGGAAAGTATGATTACAGCAAGGGAGGAGTTGAAGCGGGTGTTCGCTTTGACGGGCAGGAAACCCGTGCCATCGGCTATGACTGGACTGGAAATCCCTATGGGGGAACAAGAAAGTTCAATAACATATCATACAGTCTGGGAGCCCATCACCTTTTTTCCGGACACTGGAAACTTACCACCAATTTCGGGATGGCCTGGAGGGCCCCCCACGTGTATGAGCTGTACAGCAATGGGAATGAACTCGGATCAGGAATGTTTGTCAGAGGGGATTCGGTCATGAATTCCGAAAGAAGCTATAAATGGATATCCTCTATCAGTTACAGTGGCAAGGTGTTCAGCGTCCATGCGGACGGTTATCTGCAATGGATAAGTGGTTATATCTATGATGAACCCCAAAAAGAGAACATTACTGTCATTTCAGGGGCATATCCTATATTCCAATACAGGCAGACCCCGGCTTTCTTCCGCGGAATGGACTTTGACTTTCACTTCATGCCTGCAGATTCATGGGATTACCATCTGACCGCCTCCTTTATACGGGCAAACGAACGGACAACAGGAAATTATCTTCCCTATATCCCCCCTTTCCGTCTCAACCATGAGCTTTCATGGAACCACAGAACCCGGTCGCATTTCCGGTTGCGTCTGGGTGTCCGGCACCGTTTCGTGGCAAAACAGACCCGGTTTGACCCGGATACGGATCTTATCCCGTACACTCCTCCGGCATACCATCTTTTTGGAGCCGATGTGGATCTGGAATGTCCCGTAAGATGTGGACACATATTACGGTTCATGATATCGGCAGACAACATCCTGAACAAGGAATATAAAGAATACACCAACCGTTCGCGTTACTATGCGCACGACATGGGGCGCGATGTGCGTTGCGGAGTGAGTTGGAGCTTTTGATTTATAACGAGACATAATCAACAAACCTATTTAATTACAAGTAAAATGAAAACAAATGTATGTAAAATCGCATTAATGCTCCTGATGGGGGCATCTTTTACCCTATTATTTAATTCATGCAGCAAAGATCCTGTGATTCCTGAAAATGAGACAAAAAACAAATTGCATGAAGATCCTTCCAAAATGACAATCCGTCTTGTGGAATGCCACTTGCATGCAGATTGGAATGAAATACAGAAAGTCGGTGTCCTCATCAGAATCCGGAATCTCCAGCCAGACACATGAAACGTATTCAAGAAATAACCTACGAACTGAAGACCGGCCAGGGCTGGACACTTGCCGAAGGCAGTCAAAACAAGTTCTACGTACAGAAAAACGGAGAATATAAAAATGGAGACAACTTTACTCTAGCCCCCATTTATCTGATGTTTATTTATTACTACAATAGTAAGGGAGAGTTGATGAATAACCAGTTTATAGAAAACGGACAGGATAAAATACATCAACATTTCTTTACGCCGGAAAATGTAAAACCCACCTTTGACGGGCAGCCGGAAGCTGATGACAATGATCCGCAAAAATTAGTGGACTATCTTTATGTAGATACTACCCCTTGGGACAAGACCAGACATGACAAGGAGGCTGAAATAACAGGAGGAAGCAATCCTGTCGGGTTGAAAGGTGTCATCCGTTTTTTGAAAGATCGTAAGGAATTTGACTTGAAAATTCGTCTTTATCACGGTTACAAATCCAAGACCAATCCGGAAACAGGTACTTTTGATCCGTTCTACAAGCCTTCAGGAATATTGATCCAGCGTGGCACATGGGATATCAACTTAAGTATTCCTATAGTGGTATTCTGGAGTCGTGATGAATATCTTGACATAGAACCGGATGCAGATGTTAACCAAATCGAAGAAGATAGTCTTGATGAAGAAAGCAACCGTACCGTGCATTCCATTATGAAAACCTTTAACCTTACATGGAAAGAAGCGCTTGAGGAATTCATAACTTATACCTATAAGGCGGGAGATACTGAAGGAGGGGCTATCTGGCTATAGTTCTCCTATAAGGATTACAATCACAACAAATTGATTTAGAGAATTATAAAATTTAATTTATTAAACATTTGGGATTATTATGCTTAATATTGCATTATTGGAAACAGCCATAATAATGGCAATATCAGGCTGTGCCGAATTACAGAAGAAAACTACGCAGCAGGAAAAAGAAAGCACTACTATGGTCACCGATACAGTCAACACCGAAAGTGGAAATTATTATGAGACTTATGAGGGCATACTACCCTGTGCTGATTGCGGTGGTATCAGGACAACACAGAAAATCAATAGTGATACAATTTACCAATTGTGGAGTGAATATTTGGGAAAAAGAAGAACGGTGTCTTTGAAGAAATCAGTATTTGTAACATGTTGAGTGAGAATATCTTAGAAATGGTGGTTCCTTCTTTTGGGGAGAAGAACTTCTATAAAATTCTCGATGATGCAGTTGCATTGCCCGATAGTCTAGGGACGCTCAACAACAGTGAATTGACTGATATTTTATATTTTGAAAAGTCAATAAAGGATATTGCATAATTACATCCAGATCTAATGATGAAGAATTGACCGTATATCTAGCCAATCAGTTCTTCATCTTTTCCTGTTTTTATAAATCAAGATGGAACATACCCTAAGAAAAAACAGTTCATACGAACGGCTGTATTTCATTATTGTTTTGTTTACATATTATAAAACCTTTCACCGCTGAACGTATGGCTGATGCGGATGAAAGAGGGTTACAGACCGCTGGGCGGTGAGGAACGGGTACGGCTGGAACGCCTGCTTTCGGAAATGGGGATGGAGAGGAAACTGAATATCTACCGCAACAGTGATGCACGCACGAATGCCGTGACTTTCGGCTTCCATACAATCGGGCTGACAGGCGGTATTCTTCAGACGGCATCGGACGAGGAACTCAAAGGGGTAATCAGCCATGAGGTGGGACACATCTCGCATTATGATTTCGTCTATCAGGTGCTTCTTTTCTCTATGCAGTCGCTGGGCTACCGTTGTCTGTACGGGCTGTTCCTGATTCCTGCACTGGTTTTCGGATTGGCAGGCAATCTGGTAATCGCCGTGGTTCCGGCTGTCCGTTTCGCCGTGGTGGGGATGGCCAGACTCTGGTGGAGTCTTTATAAACTGTTACATCATACGATTTACGGTATCAGTCGGATAGCAGAGGTGAATATCAACAAATATGCCGAATACCGTTGCGACACGTATGCGGTGCGCTACGGCTGCGGGGAAGGCTTGCTCTCGTTCCTGCGTCGGCTGGAGGTGGCGGAAACGGGTGGGAAGCGGCCTTCGTTCACCGAATATATCATGAGCACGCATCCATCAACCGAAAAACGGATTGTCCGGCTGGAAAAGTTGTTGTAACCTGCGATAAAGAATAGATGCCTATATCATTTTGCGGATATTGGTACAAGGAGTGGCGGACATGCGTATCCGCTGCATTTCCAAAGAAAGTCCTCGTAATAACAGATGATATGGCCTGCGGCAAGCGCACCGGTGAGGCTGTCTTTCTCAGAAAGCGTCTCCTTGCTGTCCGCCTTCTTTATCAGGTCATCATATAAGGCGCAATACACCTTGTCGGTATCTGCCGGATAGCGTGTACCGGTGATGACGGCTGAAAGATGTATCTCCGGGCATTTGTCCGCTTCACGGAGCATGATGGCCGTATCTGCAGCCAATAATCCGATATAGGTATTCAGATTGCAGGAGAACATACGGTATCCTTCATCATAAAGTGCAAGGATAATACGATAGAGTTCCATACGGATATTGTCTTCCCTGAACCGGTCGTACCGGGTTGTCTTTTCAATGGTACTGCCGGTAATGGCTACATTCCTGTCATACATATTTCCATGAGTTTTTTGTTAATGCCTTGTCCGTAATTACTGTTAAGTGCCGAAAAAAAGCACGGAACTTAACAGGTTCTACTCTCCGGTACGACCAAGCACCCATGCAGGAAACGAGTTAAGACCGTGCCATTAGTGTATGACAAGGACTCCGCCCGTTTATTCTCCTGCATTGAATTTGGTCGTTTCGAGAGTAAGAACAAACAGCTAAAAGCTATTCTAATATGTTATCATTCAAAATCTTTAATCTTATAACTTTCTTTTTTGATTCAACCCTGCAAAAATAGAAAAAAGCCGGGCAACCGCATAGGGATTGCCCGACTTTTTTAGGAAGTGAGGAATTCAGGTGTGGGGTGTGGCAGGTCATTCCACCGGCTCGCCGCCATAGCGAAGGCGGCAGATTTCCTTGTGGATTTCACACATGATATGCAGCTGCATCCGCTTGCTGATATGGCGGCTTTGTGACGCGTATGAACAGACGGTTCTCTATCAGGCTGCAAAACTTCGTGCCCTCCCTGCTTACAATGCAGACAATCTGATTTTCAAGGAAAAAATCCCTGTCGGTGGAATATTCCACGTCCGGGAACATTCTTATATATTTCATTCGCTGATGTTTTAAAAGGTTTTACGGTGGCGGTGTGGGTGGGGTCGTCCGGCCCTGCCCTCTGTTCTCTTGGGGGCGGTGAAAAAGATGTGCCGGATGTTGTTTCCGGCACACTCTCCGCTTGGGGTCAGGCGGCTTTTCCGCTTTCGGGCTTCTCTGTTTTCGGGGCGGTGGTCTTCTTTTCCGCTGCCTGCTGTTTTTCGGCTTCCCTGGCAGCTTTCTTTTCCGCTTTCTTCATTTCCTTTATCCTTTCCTCCAAACGTTCATGCCGTTTCTGATATTCTTCCTCGTGGGTGGCTCTGACAAGTCCGTACAGGTCGGAAGTGCATGTTTGCGAAGTCCCTCAACAGCTTGGATGCGTTGTTGTCTCCGTGGCCGTTCTCACAAAGGAAGTGGCTGATGAAGTCCCGTTTGATTACCGTCTTTTGTGCGTCCGTCAATTTGGCAACGATTTTCATCCGCTGTTTCTCGTCCAATGCGAAAGGCTGGTCCTTGATGCCGAAAAGCGGGAAATGTCTCCTTTGAAGTTGGGCAAGCATGGCGAAATAAACCATACCGTCCTCGTACTGCGTGAACGGGCTTTCGGGATAGTCGTTCTCACGGACAATCTTTTTCGTATCGGCAACGGTCTTTTCGATGGAAAGCTGTTTGAAACGTTTGTCCCTTTCCTGCAATGTCCCGATAGTGACGGGGGCGGTTTCCTTCCTGTTTATCTCCACGTAGCAGAGTTCGGGTTCTGTCTGTCCTACCTTTACATAGGTCTTTATCCTGCCTTCCTCCTTCATGCGGTCAAGTTCCTCCACCTTTCGGGCATATTCCTCGTTTCTGCGCTCAAATGTCTGCACCGCCTGTTCGTACTCTTTCGTTTGGGTGAACTGCTCTTTCTTCGGTGCTTCGGGGGCTTTGGGAATTCCCTTGCCGATACGTTGTAGTCAAGTTCCTTGATTTCATGCCCTTTCTTGTCCAATTTCTGTAGTGCCATATCGTTACGGCTTCCGTAGTAGGGGCGTGCGACAACCAACTTCGGATCGGATTTCAAAAGTTTCTCCGTCTCTTTTGCCACATGGGCGGCATTCTTGGCTTCCAGACATTTGCGGTTGGTGCAGTGTCCGCATCCGTTATGCTCGGCAAAAAGGTTGTAATTGGCTGCGTTGTGTACGCATGTCTTGCATTCCGTCTTGTCGAACTTGTATTGCCCAAGGTCGGTGGTATAGTATTTTTCAAAGTACCTTTTGAAGAGGTTCAATGTATATCCCGTCCAATCCTCACCGTTCCCCTCTTTGAGGTGCTTCTCGTACACGTCCTTTTGTATATCGGGCTCATAGGTGCTTATCTCCTCGGCTACGCTGACGGTGATTGTTTCATTGTCCAACAGTTCACCGATAGGCGCATAGAGTTCGTTCAGTTTCAATCGGGTATAGATATATTTCTCGCTCCGTCCGAAACGGGCGGTCAGTGAATACATGTCATATCTGCCCTTTTCAAGCAACCGCTTGAACGCTTTTGCTTCTTCGGTGGGGCGTACCTGCTCACGCTGCAAGTTCTCGCTTAACGACATGTCTTCCGCTTCATCGTCCGTCACATTGTTATATATGGTTGCCTTTATGGTCTTTGCTCCTGCAAGCAATGAGGCACGGTAACGGCGTTCACCGTATATGATTTCATAACCGCCTTCCGTGCGTAGGCGTACCGCAATGGCCTGCAAGACTCCCACTTCCCGAATGCTTTCCGCAAGTTCCTGCAATGATGCGTCATTGAACGTCTTGCGGTGGTTGTCCCTACTTGGGTGTACGGTGGCAATGTCAAGGTCAGTCTCGGCTGTGGCTGTTGCAAGCGGTGTCTTAAAAGTGGCCTGCTGCGGTGCTTCTTCCGTAACAGTGGGAACGGTTGCCGTTTCGGGTGCTTCTGTCACTTCGGTAGCCGTGGGCACGTCCTGCGGTGTGAGTAGCGTCATCGGCTTAGGGATGATTGCCAAAGCGGTTACTTTTACTGCATTTTCTTTCTCTGATTTCTGTACGCTGTTCTCCTGTACTTTCTTGTTCGTCTTCATAATGATAAGTTTTAAATGTTGATAATTAATTGAATAGTTTTCCGTCTGAAAGGTATTCCCAACCGTTGGCGTTGCTTTCTTCCGTGAAGTGTTCCAAAGTCTGGGTGCTCTCCATATCATCCCGACAAGCACGGAAAAAGCTGTCGAGACATTCGTTCATAAGGCTGTCAAACGTGACATTCTCGGTGGGGGATTTCAAGAACTTATAAATCGGATCAAGAATGCAGTTGTCTATGTAGTAGCCCGTAAGAGGCAACAGGTATCTACAAATATCCTGCTTTTTCGTCCTTTCGTCCCTTTCCAAAAATATTTTGGCGTGTATAGGTCGTTCCAATGGTTGTTCATCAGATAGGCCACCAACCGCCAACCGCTTAGCCCGTCTATGCAGTCTTCCTGCCTGCTGCGGTAGTCATAGCTGTAATTGCATGCATCATATCTCCAATTACGGCACACAATGCCGAAGCGTTCGCAAAAGGTATCAAGGGTCTGACGGTTCTCGTGTGTCCAACCGTAAAAATATCGGTTGCACAACCATTCGTTGTGTGCTTTCTCTTTGGCTTCCTCGGATAACTCGGTTATCCGATAGAGGGTGTATGTTCTTGTTTCCGTTCTCATGTCGTTACTTTTTTATGGGTTCGTTGATAGGCGTGCGGATTGTTCCGCCCTGCCGTTCATGCTGTCATACACGGATGCACGTGGCGAGTGCTTCCCTTACTTTCTGCTCCTGCTTCTTGGAATATATCCACCCTGCACGCCTTTCGCCCTTATAGGTGAGGTTCGCACGGAACAGACCGTTCAAGTCTTTCAAAATGTCCTTTATCGGCTTGGTGTCACCGAATACGGCAATCGCCTTTTCGCTGTATTCCACGATTTCAAGACTGAGGGCTGAAAGGTCTGCGGTTGCTGTGGATTGTTCTGCCGTAGCGCTGTTTCTCTGCGGTGCTTTCATGCAAAGGTTGGCTTCATCCCCTGCGGTGTGCGCATACCGTTCTATGAACTTTTCAAGGTCGCAGATAGGCTCTTTCTCAACCGTCCAACCGCTGTACTTGTTCCTGCCCAGATACATGCCGTCCCATGCTGTAATTTTCCCGGTGTTCGTAATCTGCGTTATATTCCGCTAAGTAGGCCGTTCCCTCAAAATTGGCGGCATGCTTGCGCATTTCCGAAAAGAGGTTGCGTGTATGCTTGGAAAAGCCTAAAATGACGGTTCTTGCTATACTGTAGTCGTAATAGTCCGTATAACTGTCGCACTCGTTTACCCGTAGTGTGCCGATAATGACCGCCTTTGCATCCGTTGGGACAAGGGGGTGCAAACGCTCCGCACCGATTTTGGCGATACGTTCGTATTCCTCTCTTGCTTCCTTCGCTTTCTTTTTTTCTTCGACTTTCTTCTTTTTTGCCTTGGTGAGTAAAGCGGCTGTTTCCAAAGGGTCCAAGAACTTGGGGTTCGCATCATCGTAATAGATTCCTATCCCGAATTTTTCCGATAATGGGCGGATAAGGTCGGAAGTGTGAAACTCGTATGTCCGCAAATTGATAAGATGATAGGTTATTCCCCACCCGTTGCGGCTTACTTCATACACAACATAGCTGTCATAGCTGTAGCCCTCCAATACTACCACTTGATTGACTGAAACGGTCTGAACGCTTCTGTCGTAACTTCTGTTAGCTCCCAATAAATGTACTTTAGTCATAATGATTTGATTTTAAAATGATTCATATTCTGTCAGAGTATCACGCAAAGAACAAGGAGGAAAAGAGCGGGCACGCAAAGGATACGCCACACGGCACGGATGAGGAAAACCACCACCGCCAAAACTGCCAACATGGGCAGAATACCACCCAAAGAGGCACACACGAAACGCACCGCCACATAGACCACGAAACCGACCGGCGACCACTTCACCCTATTTTTAATGCCGGTTGGAGCGGAGCCGAAGCCTCGTTTCCAATCCTGCCGTATTTCAATTCTCTTTTTCATAACATTGACTTTTTTTTTATGCCTTGTCGGTGGCTTCACCTTGCTCGTTTCAGGGGGCAGATACGGACGGGGAGAAAATATGCAAGGCTTTTGGTGAAAAATTTTCAACCGCCCGGCTGGACGGATTGAAAAATTTTCGCCAAAACCCGCAGGGCGCGAAGCGGCCTTGCAGATTTTTAGGGGCCCGTCCGTAGCTTCGCACCCTGAACCCGGCAAGGTGGAGCTACTGACGGGATAAATAAAAATGGGAAAATCGTTATATGGGAAAAAGAGAATTGAAATACGGCAGGATTCAAGATGGCTTTATTGTCTTGGCTTTTAAATCATGCAAAATCATAATAGAAAATTTTAATGAGAGTTATAAGAAATTCGATATAAGACAAGCGAGACCTTTACTATAAAAGGTTGGTATTAATGGCTTGCTTTAAGATATACGAAATATCTTTCTAATCTATTGGGAATACTGGGCTATATATTAGACTTGTTACCTTTGTGAAGTTTGATACAATAAAAGAATATACTTATGTTTTTAGATGAGGAATATATCTGTGAGAACAGTAGGCTTCTGTACGGAAAGATGGAAAGAATGTACAGTTATAGTTGTTGATAAAGGTAACATAATCGGTGTCCTTAATATATTTGGCGATATTCAGGAAAATAAGTTCGTTCAGCAATGGATGATTGAGATACCCTAAAAGATTCCCATAAACGAGTTTGTCTTGGGGCATTATTTGAAGGCTATTGAGTCTTATTCGAGTTCATAATTACCTGTTTTCGAAGCTGCGAATGCTTTCACAGACTGCTCCTTGTTTTTTAGAGCTTGTTCTCTGTAGGCCTTAGGAGACATTCAAAGTGCTGCTTGACGTATTTCCCGAAAAAAGATAAGCTGGGAAAAGCCAGTTCCCATGCGATTTCTTGGATACTTTTTGTCGTATGTTTCAGCAGATACTCAATGTCTTTCAGTACATATGTGTCAATCAATTTAGAGGATGTTTCTCCACTGCTGTTTTTACATACAGCAGACAGGTATTTAGGTGTCACATGTAGTTGTTCGGCATAATAATCCACTCTTCTGCTTTTCGGATAGGAATTATCTAGTAATTCAACAAATTGCTTGAAAAGGTATTCTCCGGAGGTGAAAGGTCGTGGAGTGACTTTTATCATCCGGTTCAACACATATTGCATGTCGTAAAGGAATGCTAGCATTAGTGTATCTATTACTTTGGTTTGTACCGGCGAAGGCAGATGTATTTTGGAACATACCAAGTCGTAATATTGGCAGAATACCGTCACTTCTTCTGGATACAACGTATATACAGGTTGTTTCTCAAAAAGGAATTTGATGTCCCATACGTTTTCTGTCATAGGAGATATTTTTTGTATATATGTAGAGGCTAAACATATACAGCAGCATTTAAAGTCTATGCTGGTCAGCATATTTTCAACAATGAAGTTGGGAGTGCATATCATCACGTCATTCTTTTGTAACTCATATCTAGTCTCATTTATTTTTACTGAAGCTTTCCCTTCCAATAGCAATAGTACAACATATATTTCCAATTGGATTGCTTGATTGGTCTTTTTCGAGGTCTTTCAGGTTATTCACAAAAGCTATTTCTCCATTGTTGTAAATGAATATTTTCTGAAAGTCGATGTCACGAAGGTTACCTTTTTTTACATATTTCATTGTTCCATTTTTAATTGTTGTTTTTCTGTTTGTAAAGTAACAGGACTTTTAGGATATATAGATGTTCTATATTGGTCAAATAGTGTTCTATTTATCTTGTTTTTGTGCTATGGTTTGATATAGGACATTTTTCGATGTAATAGAGAAAACTGATTATTAGAGAAAAACCATTTTTATTTGCGCCAGCAAATGAGAACTTTATAATTATTTAGTTGAAAATGAAAAAGATTTATTTATCGGTTTTTTTATTTTTAGTCGTTGCCTTGACTGGATGTAAAGACAATGAAAGAAATGTAAAAAATGAACCTCAACGGGTTAAAGTTGAACTAATGACCGTGACAGCAAGCAATGATTTGCATACAGGACGCTATTCAGGCACGGCAGAAGAAGAAAACGGTACCGCACTTAGTTTCCCCGTTTCTGGAACTGTTCGGACACTGAAAGTACATTTGGGACAGCGTGTAGTCTTCGGACAACTGATAGCCACGCTTGACCCGACTTCCATGCAGAGCAGTTATAATGCCGCCAAGGCAGCCTTTAAACGGACGGAAGACACCTATAACCGAATGAAGGAACTGCACGAAAAAGGCAGTTTGCCCGAAATCAAGTGGGTGGAAGTACAGAGTCTATTGGAACAAGCACGCTCTATGCAAGAGATTGCCGCTAAGAACCTGTACGACTGCAAGCTGTATGCCCCTTACAGCGGTGTCATTTCGGAGAAGAACATTGAGGTAGGGCAGAACGTAATGCCCGGAATGCCTGTCGTCCAGCTGGTGACCGCATCGCAATTGAAAGTGAAGATAGCCGTGCCTGAAACGGAAATCACTTCCGTCAGTGTAGGACAAGATGCGAAGATACAAGTTCCTGCATTGGGCAGAAAAGTGCTGACGGGAACCGTCGACGAGAAGGGCATCATGGCTAATCCGTTTTCTCGTTCCTATGATGTGAAATTGAATGTAAAAGATACTGATAGCGGATTAATGCCGGGCATGGTAGTGGAAGTTTCATTGCTTTCGTCCGCTCAGAAAACAGATTCCCAATGTATCATTCCTGCCAACATCGTGCAGTTGGATGAACGGAACAACAATTTTATTTGGGTTAACAAGAACGGAAGGGCCACTAAACGTATTATTCGTTGTGGCGATTATATGGCTAACGGTGTGACAGTGCTTTCTGGATTGTCGGCTGGTGACCAGATCATCGTGAAAGGACAACATAAAGTCTGTGAAGGAACGGAGGTCAACTTATGAAAAAGAAACGCAACGCAGTGGAATGGGCAATGCACTACCGGCAAATCATCATTCTGGTAATGACCTGTCTCGTGGCATTCGGTGTGTATAGTCTGCCCGAAATGCGCAAGAATGAGTTCCCCGACTTTACCATCCGGCAAGGTGTTGTAGTAGCGGTGGCTCCGGGAAACACGGCACAAGAGATGTTAGAACAGGTGACGAAACCGCTAGAGGAATACATTTTCACTTATAAGGAAGTGAGAAAAGAGAAGACTATCTCTAAAAGCCGAGACGGTATTACTTATATACAAGTGTACCTAAACGATGAATTGCAGGATAAGGACACTTTCTGGAGCAAGTTCAAGCACGGGGTTTCGCAGTTCAAGTCACAACTCCCGTCAAACGTAGTGGCCTTGCAGGTGAACGATGACTTTGGCGATACTTCTGCCCTGCTGATTACAATGGAGAGCGAGGATAAGACCTATCGTGAGTTGGATGAGTACATGGACTTGTTGCAAGATCGTTTACGCCGCATCACATCGGTGGGACGCATGAGTGTCAGCGGTATGCAACAGGAACAGATTTCAGTCTATATCGACCCAGACCATCTATCCGAATACAAGTTGGACGAACAGACGTTGGCAACTTCACTTATGCAGAAAGGATTTACCACTAGTGGCGGTTGTATCAGGAACGGCACACAGGCTTACCCCATTTATGTGGCCAAATCACTGAATACGATTTACGATGTACAAGAGCTTATTGTCTATACCGATCCGCAAGGTAACAATGTCCGTCTCAAAAACGTGGCACGTGTGGTGAAGGAATATCCTGCCCCGGACAGTTATATTACCAATAATGGACGCAAATGCTTGCTGCTTTCGGTAGAAATGAAGAAGGAAAAGAACATCGTGAAGATGGGTGAGGATATTAATGAAGTGTTGGCTGGATTCCAGAAGGAGCTACCACAGGATGTGACTATTTACCGCATTACAGACCAAAGCAAGGTGGTAGGAGACAGTGTGGAAAACTTCCTGAACGAATTGATCATAGCTATTGTGGCCGTTATTGTTGTGGTGATGCTGTTGTTACCGATGCGTGTTGCTTTGGTTGCTTCATCCACAATACCCATTTCCATCTTCATTTCTTTAGGACTGTTTTATGCGTTGGGCATTGAGCTGAACACGGTGACCTTGGCTGCCTTAATTGTAACGCTGGGTATGATTGTGGACAACTCTATCGTTATCATTGACAGCTATTTGGAAAATATAGGCGAAGGAATGTCGCGTTGGCATGCCTCCATACAGAGTACCATGCACTTCTTTAAGTCCATCTTTTCTGCCACGCTAGCTATCAGCATTACATTTTTCCCATTCTTGATAACTACCAAGGGGATGATTAATGATTTCTTACAGAGTTTTCCGTGGGCCACTACCATCGTACTGTTCGTGTCATTGTTGGTTGCCACGTTGCTTGTACCCTTCGTGCGGTTCTGGTTTATCCGAAAGCCAATGGCAAAAAAAACGGGTAAGACTTTTTTTTCTTTCCTTGATGCTTTGCAGGGTATGTATAATAAGGTATTGGACAGCTGCATCGCTCACCCTAAACTGACCATTGGCTTTGGATTGGTATCCATTGTGGCCGGTGCCGGATTGTTGACTCAATTGCCCCAACAGCTGTTGCCGTGTGCTGATCGCAATCAGTTTGCTGTGGAGATTACCTTGCCCACCGGCACTCGTGTGGAACGTACGGCAGAGGTGGCTGACAGTCTGGAACATATCCTACGTCAAGATCCACGTGTGGTCAGTGTGGCTTCCTTCAAGGGATGTGCCTCGCCACGTTTCCAAAACAGCTATGCTCCACAAATAGGAGGTGCTAACTTTGCTCAATTTATTGTCAATACTATTGGAAATAAAGCTACCGTTGATGTACTGAATGAATATGCCCCGAAGTATACGGACTACTTTCCTGATGCTCGCATTCGTTTCAAACAATTGAGCTACAGCGAAGCAACCTATCCCATCGAAGTGCGTCTTACCGGTGAAGACCTTGAATTCGTGAAGCACGATGCCGAAGAAGTTTTGACCCTTGTCCGGCAGTTGCCTCAGCTGATATTGGCACAGGCTGATTACAACGAACCCCTGCCTTCTTCCGAGATAGTCTTGCGTGAAGATGAAGCTACCCGGATTGGCATCACTAATCTCGGCGTGGAAACCACGTTGGCCATGCGTTATGGTAAAAAGGCATTGCCGTTGCCGATGTGTGGGAAGGAGACTATAACATGCCGGTCGTGCTTAAAAGCGTGCGTGCTGACTGTGCTTCGTTGACCGATGTACGTGACGAACTATTGCCTGTGGCAGGCGGATTGGCTACTGTCCCCTTGCGCCAAGTGGCTGATGTGGTGCCTACGTGGAAAGATGGCCAGTTGTGCCGCCGCAACGGAGTATTCACCGTCACAGTACAGGCCGAACTGCAACGGGGCAAGAACGGTATGGCCGTCACTGCCCTCGTGCAGGAAAAGTTAGATGACTTGACACTCAGTCCCGGTGTAACTTTGAGTTACGGGGGTGATCTGGAAGACAGTGAGGAAAAGATGCCGCAAATAATGGCTGCCCTCATTATAGCTGCCGTTATCATCTTCTTCATTTTGGTAGTACACTTCCACAAGGTGAATCTCGCCACGTTGGTTTTTAGCAGCATGTTCCTGTGCGTGTTCGGCACGGCAGTAGGTGTGTGGATACAAGGGTGCGACTTTAGTATGACCTGTACGTTGGGCATTGTCGCCCTGATGGGTATCATTGTCCGTAACGGCATCATCATGTTCGATTATGCAGAGGAACTTCGCACTATGGAAGGGATGGCTTCCGCACAGGCTATTTACCATTCCGCACGACGACGTATGCGTCCCATTTTCTTGACGTCGGCAGCCGCTTCGATGGGCGTCATCCCGATGATATTGGGTGGCAGCGGACTGTGGATGCCAATGGGTACAGTTATCTGTTACGGCACGTTGATAACGATGGTCTTCATCCTTACGGTGTTGCCTTGCTCTTATCTGCTCCTATTCAGGGGAAGCACGAAGAAACGTCTTCAAGCCGAGGCTCTAGAATGTCAATAAGCAAACTAATATACTTAAACTGATTACAATTGAATTGAAATATATGAGACGATTATTTTTATATGCTTCGTTTGTTGTTTTTTTCTTGAGTGAAACATCTCGCTTGCACGCCCAACAGACCTATACATTGGATGAATGTATTGAATTGGCCTTGCAAAATAATGTCCGCATCAAGAATGCGGACAACGACTTGCGTGCTGCCGAGCAACAGCGGAAATCTGCCTTTACTAACTACTTCCCCGCAATTAGTGCCACTGGATTTGGCTTTTTGGCGGATAAAGGGGTGTTGGAGATGAATATGGAAGGACAGCGGGTTTCGATGATGAAGAACGGATTAATAGGTGGCGTGACAGCTTCACTTCCTGTGTTTACCGGTGGGCAGATTGTCTATGGAAACAAGTTGGCGAAAGTAAATGAGGAAGTTAGCCGCCTGAAACACCGCCAGTCGGAAAATGAGGTACGTCTTACCGTCGAACAATATTTTTGGCAAGTGGTGATGCTGAAAGAGAAGTTGCGCACCCTCTCCACTGTACAGGAACAGCTGAAGGAGATACATAAGGATGTGGATGCTGCTGTGGCAGCCGGAGTAACCGATCGCAATGACCTGCTGCAAGTACAGCTTCGCAAAAATGAAATTCAGAGCAGCTATATTTCGGTGGAGAATGCGCTGAATGTATCGCGCAACTTGTTGGGACAGTATATCGGCCATATGGCAGATAGCATTGACGTTGCCGTAACGATGGATGGTAGTCTGCCTAACCGGCCTGACGAACTGTATCAATCGCCGGAAGCCTCACTAGCATCCACGTCTGAATATCACTTGTTGGGCAAACAAGTAGATGTCAGCCATTTGAAATATAAGATGACGGTGGGCAAGAACTTGCCTACAGTAGCCATCGGGGGAGGTTACATGTACGATAACCTGATGGACCATTCGCATCCGTTTTGGATAGGCAGTGTAACAGTTAGCGTACCTCTGACCAAATGGTGGAGCGGAAGCCACGATATAAAGCAGCAACGACTGAAAGTGCGCAATTCCGAAAATCAGATGGCTGATCAAAGGCAGTTGCTCATTATTAAAATGCAGAACACATGGAATGCCGTGACGGATGCATACAAGCAGGTGGAGATAGCCATAGAGAGTATCGGACAAGCCAGTGAGAACCTACGTCTCCAGAAAGACTATTACCAAGCTGGCACCTGTACAATGAGCGACCTGCTTGAAGCGCAAAGTCTCTACCAGCAAAGCCGCGACCGTTACGTAGAGAGTCATGCAACCTATGAGGTCAAGAAGCGGGAATACCTGCAAGCAACAGGCCGGCAATGAACAGATAAACAGATGTAATTATGAATAAAGCAACAATTCAGCAAAATGGCGAGCGAGTCTATGAAGCGATGCCCCGTGCGGAACGTTGCAAGTTCTCCGATTTGCGCACCCTCTACCATATGGACAGCGAGGCAATTTTGTGTCATTCACAAAGTTGCATTGCTTGGAGAAATGATCCGTATAAATATACCTCAAAATAAACAGAGGGGAACGGCTTCTATACCTTCTGAAACATGGGGTAGCTTATTGGACGAAAGAATAGAGGAACTGATTAAAGCTGTGTAACATGCTGTTGAGAAAGCAAAAAATAAAGAAAAAATATATGGAGACCGTATTGATAGTAGAGGTTGACCGTGTGTATGCACGTGCTACCACAAATTGGCTGGTGAAAAACGGTATCAATGCCCGTTATGTATTATCCGTGGATGCCGCGAAGGATTTTTTGAACAATTATGATGTGGATCTGGTATTGTCGAATATTTGTCTCAACAACGGTAATGGCATGGAACTACTGGACTGGATGAATATACATGGCTATCGTATTCCTTTCCTTATCATGACAGGTTACGGGGATATACCCGGTGCAGTGGAAGCGGTTAAAAAAGGTGCCGTGGACTACCTGCCCAAACCTGTGCAGACAGAAAAGGTACTTGATATTATCCGGAAAGCATTGGAACGTAAGAGAGGGAACAGCAATACAAAACAAAAATTCTATACAAGCAAAAGCCCTTTGGCATTGAGATTGCAGGAGCATATCCGGTTAGTGGCTCCGGTGGATACACTAGCTGTGCTGATACGTGGCGCATCAGGGACAGGCAAAGAGTATGTGGCCCGACAGATACATGCGTTGAGCGGACGAGCTGACGCACCTTTCATTGCGGTGGACTGTGGCGTACTCCCGAAGGAACTGGCGGCATCGGAACTGTTCGGTTATGTGAAGGGTACCTTTACCGGAGCGACGGAAAACAAGACGGGCATGTTTGCCGCCGCCAACCATGGGACACTGTTTCTGGACGAGGTGGGCAATCTGAATGCCGAGGTACAAAGGGCACTGTTGCGTGCCTTACAGGAAAAACGCTACCGCCCCGTAGGCGGTAAAGAGGAGATTCAGACGGACATCCGTCTGGTAGCCGCTACCAATGAGAACCTGGAGAAGGCGATAGCCGAAGGGCGTTTCCGGGAAGACCTGTTCCATCGTCTGAATGAATTTCCGTTGCATGTACCATTGCTGGCAGAGTGCATTGAGGATATAATTCCGTTGGCGGAATTCATGCTGGATGCCGCCAACCGGGGAATTGGGAAGGAGCGTGAAAGGCTTTGATCGCGAAGTACAGAAACGGTTGAAAGCTTATTCGTGGCCGGGAAACATACGGGAACTGAGGATGGTTGTCAGACGGGCCACCTTATTGGCGAAAGATGACTGGATAACCACCGGGGAGATAGACCTTTCCGATAAAGGCAGGCAACTGGAAGAGTATTCACTTAATGACGAGCGGACGGAACGGGCAACCATTCTGAAAGCATTGGAGGCAACGGGCAATGACAGGAAGGCTGCCGCACGGCTGCTGGGCATCAGCCGGAGCACGCTTTATCTGAAATTGAGGAAGTATCGTCTGGATTAGAATATGTCCGAAATTCGGACACATCATGTCCAATCCACAATGCTTTTATGTACACATCATTTTTACTGCTTTCTATATGGTTTATTTACAATGTTTTATCTGTGTACTGTTTCAGGCATGGCACTTGTCCTTATTCCGGCAGGATGAGTGGAGAGTTGAATTGTGGAACCTAAAAACATGATACGATGAAGACATTGGTGGAAACCTCTCTTTTTAATCTGTTCGCCTCTTATACAAACGGTGCCGGACCTGCGGCAGGTGAGTTGTCGGCCGCCTATAACGATTTCGTGAACTGCCTTGCCACGCTTTCATCGGCAGGGGACCTGACGGGACAGCTACGTCGTCTGAACTACACAAAAATAGAGCTGGCCTTTATGCGGCAGGCCTGCAACGGAATGGCTGAAGATTGTCGCAATATCCTGTATGACGTGTTCATCGACAAGACGCTGGCGTTGCTGGATGCGGAAGCGGAAATACTGAAGGAGATGCTTCGTCATGGTACCGTGTCTGCCGGATTCCATGCGGAAGCGGTGCGTGGAAGCGGAAGGAAAACTTCCGTCACACTGACATGGAACGGTACGGACAGCGACCTGATTGAACTGGTGGCCGCACTGATGGCAGCCGGTGCGATAGGTACGACCGAAGGTCGGGATTTGAAAATTGTGGATGTTATCCGCGTTTTCGAGGAAGTGTTCCATCTGAAAATCAATGCGCTGTACACCAAGCGTGGCAAAGTGTTCGACCGTTGTACGGACACCACTCCGTTCATCGACTCCCTGCGCAAAAGTTATAACCGGATGCTGGACGCACGGCTGGCGTAAAGGTTGTACGCCAACAGCCGCCAACGGATGACTCGTATGTATGAGGTATTGCAGATTGGCGGCTGAATGTTTTTCTTTGTCGCCGGTTATCATGTCTAAAAATACAAGCTATGTCAATCTTGAATGATATTTGGAACCGCATTGCCCGGAAAACCGGACAGGCAGAAAGCGGCGGCAACGGAAACTTCCGGGACGGGAAATCGGGTATATGCGGTGGTTACGGAAGAGGGCGTGATGCTGTTTTCCGACACCTCCAAGGGTATGAAGGCACGGAACAGCTATCTGCAACATCTGGCCGATGGCTTCTTCAACGTGACCAAAGTACCCGAAACTTTGCGGATATATGAGATTGACCTGCCTACCAAACGGGTGGCCGGGATGGCGGACAATTGTATCGAAAAGCTGTCCAAAGCGGATTTGCGAAGCACAGACGCACAATTGCGCAGGTCGGTGGTGAACTTCACCTCCGACAAGTTTGCGGATAGAAGTGTACTGGACGGTGGGGTGTGCAGGGCAAAGTTCGACCTGCGGCCCGATTTCCATAACTTCGACCGGCTGACAAAAGAATTCGGTTTGGGTATCTCGCCCCAGAACTATGATGTAGCGGCATTGCTGTATATTTCGGAAAACGGGTACGCCGGGATTGTTGCGGCAGACAAGGTGCATCCGTTCAGCTATGAGTATGAGTTCAGGGAACTGGCGGAGAAGCTGGGAGACAGCATGAGGGCACGGATGAACGCGCCTTTGTCGGCACACGACTTCGGCTATGCGGCCTTACAGAAAGAGGCAAAGGAGATGGCGGTGGATTTATTACAATCGGAGTTCCATATTACGGATGGAGAGTTCAGGTTGGGCGCACGGATAAGCCGAATAGAAAGGATGGAAATGTCACATCCGGTGTCGTATCCGCATTCGGAAGAGGAACAGACCGGCGGGTTACCGGAAACACACTACAGGCAGGAAGCTCCTGAACAGCGGATGTCTGACAGCCAACGGCAGGTGAAGCATGCAGCTTCCATTACCCCAAAGAAGAAGGAGAAGAAACAATTAATCCTATAGAATCTATGGAAGAAAAGAAAAAAGCAAGCGGTGGAAAGCGGCAGTCTGTATATGACATTGGACGCCTTTTACAGACCCGTGTATCTGAGTATGCGCGGACAGGGGAAGAGGGATTTTCCCGTTATATCAGTAACAACGTGCGGTCTCATACGACCGGTCGGGGAATTTATTCCCGACCACTGAATGTTCCGTTTCGATTTCAGGGACAAAAGTCTGATTCCCCCCATACTCGGAACGGATAATGCGGATTATCTGGAACGGCTCTGTCCTGTACTGGAACGGGAGAAATATATATCCGTCGGGGGTGGTGAGACTCGGGATGCGGCATTCTGTGAGGAACGGGGGATTGTACATCTGTCATTATCAGCGGAACATACGGCTTTGCTGGAAAATGAGGATTACAGGCGGCTGCGACATCGTTTCGGAATGGACGGGGATGTGATACGCAGCGGGCTGGCTGCTTTTCCCACCTACATGGCGGTGGAACACGGGCGGAAGGTATTGCTGTTTGACAAGACAGACGGTGGGGACAGGATGCTGGATGAGTTTCTGAGTGGGCTGGCCGAACGTTTTTTGACGGCAAGCGGAAACCTGAGAACTTGAGGTTTTATGAGGTGGCTCCGCTGAATGCCGCATGCCGGGCAAAAATAGGTGACGGGCAGACGGTTTCTTCGGATATGGTGAGATATGGGATTTGTGTGGCATGTTGCGACATGGCACCTACGCTGAGGAACTTTAACAGGCTGAGAAAATTGCAGCGGCAGCCTATGCCGCTGACCGGAGAACAGGAACGGATAGTCTCGTCACTGGTGGCACGACCGGATAATGTACGGTTCCCGAACGTGGAAATGAGGGTGCGGATTCCGGCAAAGAGAAAAGGACAAGGAATGAACATTTAATTTTTTGATGAATGGAAAAAAGAGAATACGAACAGTGGCAGTGTGTATGTCACAGTGGACGGACATCTCAACCCGGTGCATGTCAGTATGAAAGGTACGGGTGAGGAAGGTTTTCTGGAGTTTATGCTGGAAGATGTGGAGAAGGCGCTCAAGGAAACGGAAATGCCTACCATGGGCATGATGTACTATAATGTGCCTGATATGAGGATTATGCCGCGTTTGCGGGAAAGGAATAATGATGATTATCGGCGAAGACTGGAAAAGGTGATGGACGGACATGGGATTAAGCCGCATAGATACCTGGCTCTGTCGGAAGTGGTGTATTGCCTGTGAAAGTACATGGACCCGCTTTCAAGGGACGAGAACTATCCCCGACAACTTACACCCCCGGAGATGTGGCGGGAGATAAAGTCCGCACCACCCGAAGTGATAGCGGAGATGCAGGATGATTTGAAGCATGGGAACACGTATTATACAGGTGTTGAGACGGGTAAAGGGGTGCTGCTGTTCGGTAGGGATTATGTAGGAAACCGTCAATACGGGGATTTTATGGCAACGAATATAGAGAAGCGTTTTTTTGAACCGGACTTTGAGGAAAAGTATCTGAATGTGTATGAGTTACGGGGATGGCCTTCATTGATGGAAGGGAAAGTAAACCGCTGTTGCGATGATTACGGCTGTTTGTTGCCGTTGGAGAAGATTCCGGCAGATGCTTTTGTGGACAAATCGGCATTGAAAAGTATAACGGACAGTGAGTGTTATGATCTTGCTCCTACATGGGAGAACTATTATAGGCTGACTGATTCCGGAAAGGGGTTGGGCCTTACTCGGAGTCCGTATAATTATGACTGGATGACACTGCTGTATATCATGGATAAAGGCTATCCGAGAGACGGACTGATAGATGAATACCCGGACAACTTCAGTTTTTACGATAAATTCGAGAAGATAGAAAACAAGCTGCTGGGCCGCAACAGATGGGATGTGTATGATGTGATGCAGGAGAAGGCGAAGAAACTGGCAGGGAAATTGTTGAAAGAGCACTTTCCGGAAATACGGCGGAAAACAGACGTAAAGGAAAAAGAGCATGTGAAAAAAATAAGGGTATAAAGATATAGGGTGATAAAAAATGGCAGGGGAAACCCCGTTACTGTTTGGATGCAGATAACGGGGCTTTTCTTTTTATTTTGTGGTAGCAGTAACCTTAGTTTGAATTTTTTCAGTTTTGTAAATGACATTTTGGCGGAAATAAGCAGTCATAATAGGTATAATTATGGAATGAAAATATGGAAGGAGTAGAAACCGATGGCTGGGTTACGGAAATGGTTAGATATGTTATCTGTCCGGATGAGGATATTTGGTATATTTGGAGTGACAATGCACGCCAACGGATGACTTTAATTCTGAATGTTTTGTCAAGTGTGGAAATATGCTTTTATTTGCTTTGTAAATAGTGAAATTATAAATCAAATTGTTATGGAATTAGTTGTTATAGAGAAACATGCGTATTTACAGTTAAAACTGCAAATAGAGAGTTTATCCGCTCAGATTGAATCCGTTAAAAAAGGAAAATTGGTCCGGTTGAAATGGAAAAGTGACTGGATGCCCAGGAGGTCTGTCTGGTTTCTTTGAATATCTCCAAACGAAGTTTGCAAGGCTATAGGGAGTACGGGATTATTCCATATTCTTGTATAGGCGGCAAATATATGTATAAAGAGAGTGATTTGGCCAAAATATTAATTCAAAAAAGAAAGATAACATATGGACGGAGTAATCACAAGGCAGTCAGAAGAGTACATAATGATGATGAGGATGCTTAAGAAATGCTCTAAAAAAAGAGATACTTGAATTTCAGGATTTGCCTGTTCCTATAGCCGGTGAGGTCTATATGACCGGTGAACAGATATGTGGCATGTTGCATATCTCAAGCAGAACTTTGCAAAAGTTACGTGATGAACGGGGGATAGCTTATACTGTCATAGGGGGTAAGTTCCTTTATCCTCTTTCTAAATTGCAATTGTTATTGGAAGAAAATTATAGAAATTATATTCGTTAAATCAAGTGGATAATTTGTATTTATGCTATTTTTTGCTACTTTTGTAAAAGTAAGTAAGAGTGTAACAGGAAGAAAGTTGCAGCATATACGCGGTGAATTATTCGGTGTCATAGGAGCAGAGACTTTTGGTAAGATACTGATAATGAATAGGGAAATTAAAAGTTAATCGTTCCCCGTCTCTCCGCGATAAAGGCTGAGAATCAGTAAATAGCAAAAAACAAATGCTCGGTTTTATACTCAATAATGTAAAGCTGGGTCTTTTTGTGTTATTTGAGAAACAAAATAGTGTTTGGATTTGTAGCCTCATTTTGAAAAAGATAATATTCTATATTAGAATGAAAAGATATATTAAAGGTTGCCTTTGTATATATGCGGATGCATTACATAGGCAACCTTTAGTTATTTAAGGGGTAATTACTAGGGAAATGTTTCTGCAATTTGTTTGGCAACGCGTTTTATAGCACTTCTGATGTCTGCGGATACGCTGAATCCTAAGGTGGTGTATGCACCGCGACATGAAGCTATCGGGCGGCCGGTGAGGTAATCTATGAAATTTACAGTTACAATGGATTTTTTCTTCTAAAACATCTACCCCATATTTTACCATAAGCAGTTTTGACTGTTGTGTAGCAGTCAACTCGTTTATACGCATATCATTGATTAACTTAAGACGGGAGCCTTCTACGGCATCAAACAATTGTATCTCGTATTCCATCAATTGAGCCGGAATATGATAAGTGTCATTGTTGATAATTGAAGCATATTCATATTTTGACAAATCAACATTTTGCGATACGACACTTTTAGAGGTTGTACAAGATGATGCTGTTATTCCGACTAAAAACAGGAATGTGATAATTATTTTATTCATAGAATTGTTATTTAGGTTCTATATGCAAATAATATCTTTCTTGTACTAACTCGTCAGTGCCGTCAGAAAGTTGATGCAACATCAACATATGAGTGGTTGGATTTTCCCAATACAATTCAGCTTTCACACCTTTCTCAGGCAGGCATTTGAATAAGTTTTTTCTTTCTCTTTGGCATCTTGTCCCTTGCCAAAATTGTTTTCCATCAGTGTCTTGATGGCTTTTTTCTGTTGTTGGCGGAAAATCTGCATCTGATAGCGATTTATGATTTACCGGGATAATTTGGGAATAAGGAGCGTCGTTCTTTGCAACAATGTCGTATACCTGATATTCAAAATCTCTATCCAATAGGCAATAGGCTGTTAGATTCTGAGGATTCTGTAAGACAATCGTACCCCATTCAAGTCCTAAGAAGTCGCGATTATAAAGCGTTGTATTGAGCGAAGTCTCATATTCCACTTTTCCATGACGGTAGCCTTTAAGACGGCTTTTTACAGTACCACTCTTGAAAAAGTGTGAACTCCATTGTTTAGAAAGAATCTTTTCTTCTCCTTCTGCTGTAACATTATGTTCATAGATTTTGAACGTGTGAGGAAAATGATCTGCACTCCACACAATAGAATCGTAATAGTTTGTAAACTTAGGAAAAACTGTAGGCATATAATGACCGTTTATGTCCGTTATTCGAAATGTTATCAAATCGAGGGGTGATGGCAACAGACTTTCAATATGCATCAAAGGGAGTAAATTCTGCCATAATCATCTTGAACTTAGCTTCTTCCGGCAAAGCCTCCGGTTCTGGGTCTGGTTGTCCATTATCTTTAAAGATTCTGGATAAACAGATGGTTGTATAAGCTGTTCTTTTTCCCCGTCATTTGCCGAAATCCGAATCTCTTCGTATGCATCCGGAGAATCCGAAACAGACGGAGGGAAATGGATTTTCACTTGATTGGCTAATTTTGAATGTATCATTCTTTGTTTCAAATCTTCGTCTATGCTCTTCGAAATAGATTTTCCGTTGCATCTGATAGTTTTCCCCTGCATAAACTTCATGAATGAGGGAAAGCAGTTTCATGCTGAAATATTCGGGTAGTTTGGCTGTTGTTGCATCCGTTTCTGTTTCCGGTTGGCTGTCCGTATAGCTCTGCTGGTCGGTTTCTTCCGGCTGTTTTTCATTGGTATCTTTCATCTTCATGTTGAAGCATCTTTCAGCTGTTGGGGAGTTGGCATGGCTTTCTGTACCTCAATTTCCTTGGAAATATTCTGAATTTCAGTATCATATATCAGCAAATTCGTATTGGTTTCTGATGCGCTTTGCTTTAGCTTCTTGGTGGATCCGTTCTTTACCCGTTGCTTGTCTGCATCTCATTTGGCTCTGTCAATCCGGTAGCCCGTTGTAAACTGGGGCGTGGCTGGCAAAGATGACACACATACGGATATAGGTACGTTCTCTACGATTGGCACACGTTCTTTTTTCCGATTCTCCAATGCCAAAATGATGTTACGCTTGATATTCATAATTGGCTGCGTTTGAAATTCTACACCTAAATATACACCCAATAATTGAGATAGTAAAAGACATTTAGAAAGATTTAGATTTACTCTCAAGTTCCTTTTCTTCGCAATGCGGAATGACAACTTCCTTTCGAATTGATGATAATATTAAAAAAAGAACATCTACCCGGTTGCCTTGTATAAATAAAAAGACTGTTTTACGTAATTCTCTGTCCAGTGCACGTAATAAAAATACAATTGTATGTTTCTAACTTTGCACTATCAAAATAAACATCATAAAACAAGTATTTTTTACTTAATAAAATAATCGGCGACAATATGAAAAAAACGTGCTTTTTTTTCTTTCTGCTGTTCAGCTTGCAGTCTTTCTCACAGAAGGTTGTGCTAAAAAACAACCTTGTCTATGATGCCCTGCTGACACCCAATCTTTCTGTAGAGCTCTCCCTAAGGGAAGAAATGGACTTTGGATACCCAAGTGGGTATGAATTTCTTCTTTTATGAAAGTGATCCTACCGTAGACGGTTTACAAAACAAGGAAGTGGAGCCATTGGCTTGTACAGCCGGAGATAAAATATTGGACCTGTGAAACATTCAATGGCTGGTTTCTTGGTCTTCATGCCCACGGAGGACAGATGAATGTAGGAGGCATAAATATTCCTTTTTATCATTCAAAACCACTCCAAAGAAATGAAAAATTACCGTTATGAGGGGTATTTTTACGGTGGGGGTATTAGTACGGGCTACCACTGGATACTGTCCAACAGATTCAGTGTAGAGGCATCCTTAGGACTGGGCTATGCGCGTGTTAAATATGACAGGTTCAGATGCACTTCTTGTGGGAAGAAAGATAGTAAGGGGAAAGCTGATTATCTGGGACCTACAAAGCTTGCCGTTTCGATTATCTATATAATTAAATAAATGATGCTTTGCATATATAAACATTAGAAAAACAGAATCAATGAAACCAATACAATATTATATAGGAATACTCTCTGTGCTGGGGTATGTATACTGTTTGCCGGTGGTAGGACAGGTGGAGGATAAGGTTGTCAGAAAGGGAATCCCCGTTTGGAATATACAGATGTGAAAACCGGACGTAGCCCGGAAGGGAAAATGTTTACCGTTTCTTTCAATATAGTAGAATCCATCAATCGGTTGAGGACACAGGAAATTGTTTATATCTATCCTTCTCTGGTATCTTCTGACGGCAATATCAGGACTGCTTTCTCGCCTTTGTGTATTTCCGGAAAGAAAAGATACAAGGTTGTTGCCCGTAAGGAAAGACTGGGCGGTAACCCGGGTACATTACTTCCTGTGAAGGATATTCGCAGTTCAGAGATTTGAGGGAGCCTGGAATCTCCGTCAGGGAAGCATTGCCTTTTGAACGTTGGATGGCTTCCGGCCATCTCTTTCTTCGTGAAGAGGTGTATGGATGTGCCGAGTGCGGTAAAGGTGTGAGCCAGTTGAATATACCGGTAACCGGGATAGACCTTTTTGGCCCGGAAGACTATAAATACATTTTTTTATACTCCGGAAAAGGTGGAGATAAAATGTTATGAAGAAGAATTTGACTGTAAGGTCACTTTCAAATCCGCACAGTATGAACTTCTTCTTGGATTTGGTAAAAAATCAGGAAGAATTAGCCCGTCTGGATGATTTTGTATCCAAAGGGCTTCGGATCAAAGGGGCTAGGCTTCGTGAGGTACATATCATGGGATACGCTTCTCCGGAAGGTGAGTTTAGTTATAATAAACATTTGGCGGAACGTCGTACTCATACGCTTTCTTATTATGTACTGAGTAAGTACCCGCAGCTCGAGAAAGCCTCCATATACGAAATAGAAGGGGTGGGTGAAGACTGGAAAGGCTTGGAAAATATTATAAATGTATCTTCTTTGGCATATAAGGATGAAATTTTATCCGCTATTAATAGGCATCATACGGATGTGGCCCGTGAAGCGGCTATACGCTCTTTAGATGGGGGAAAGGTTTATGCGGAGTTGCTTTCCACAGTTTATCCCACTTTGCGCCGTACCGTTTTTCGCATGGGATTTGATGTTCGTTCCTATACGGATGACGAATTGGAGGAAATGTTTATTACCGTTCCCGGATGCCTGAGCCAGTATGAGATGTGCAGGCTGGCGCAACAGTATGTCGAACAGGGAAAAAATCCGGTAAACATATACAAGAAGGCTTATGAACAGTTTGCACTTGATCCGCTGGCGGCACTCAACTATGCCAATGCGCTTTTAAAGTATGAAAAGGATGCGGATAAGGCTCTGATGATATTAGACACAGTAAAGAGTGACAGCCGTTCTGTTTATCCTATGGCAATTGCCCATAGTATGAAAGGAAACTGGCGGAAGGCGGAGGAATTACTGAAAAAAGACATGGAGCCCCGGGAATGAAAACTCCTGGACTTTCCATGACAGGATTAACGGATAAAAATAGCAAGCATTTAATGTATTAATAATTAAATTATTTATTTACTAAACAGTTTAAGTTATGAAAGTAAACAATTTATTTTTAGTGGGAGTTGCAGCCTTAAGTCTGGGCATGACAGCTTGTAATAATGAGGATGTCCCTCAGGTAAACAATCCGGGCGAGGGAACAACATTTGCAGGAATGTATATTTCCGCTATGAAGGATGTTTCAACCAGAGCGGTGAATGACAATCAGGAAGATTATGGAGGAAGAACGGAAGAGAGTAAGCTTACGGAATTACAGCTTCTCTCAAATGTCCTGCCTCAAACATGGATGTTAGGAACGGTAGCTGATGAAACAGGCAAATTTTGGGAAACGCAAACAGCCGGTACATTCAAGGTTGCTCCATGGAAGACGAATCCCGGTCCTCAATCCATGGCACTGTTGTTTAACAAGGGTACCCTTTCCGCCGATATTGCAACAGCTGCGGATCAGACATATGGTAGTACAGCTACCGCAGTAAAAAAGATATTGCCGCTCTTGCCACAGACAACAAGTTTGTCATGACTTCGAAAGCCGAGCAGAAAACCATTGCTCCCGGCATTACCGAGAACGCAGCCAAAACGGGTACAAGTGAGGCTCAAAATGTATTCTCCTTTGATGTGGAGCGCGTCGTGGCACAAGGACTGGTCGCGAAGGATGCCGCATTGAAAGAAACAACCGCGGATGGAAAAGGAAAGGTTGATCTTACCGACATCACGTATACTGCCATCAACGGTGCCGCAAAGACATATCTTTTCCGTAACCATGCGGGAAAGCGTACAATTGGAGATACCGACGGTCTTTACGAGGCCTTTGCATCAGCCATTGATGGATATACCGATTTTGAGGCGGCCAAAGAACCGGAAGGTTCAGCTAAGGATTATTTAATCCGTTTAGGGAATCTCTTGCCGGAAGAGACTTCAACAGCGAAAGATCTTGGCATGTATGCAGCTAAAAAAACGTTGCAGAAAATGTTAATATCGCTAAAAATGTAGCAGGTATTTATTTTTTTGAAAATTCTGTAAAAAAGGAAGCACTTACAGCTGAAAATAAAAATTACGGTTACTATCGTCTACCTTATGCCAAGGTTTATGCAACTTATATCCCTAATGAAGTATGGGAGCTTGATAATGATGGAAAAACATTGGTTAAAATGAATAACTATACAAAAGGAACAACATTCTATCGGGGAGAAGGTGATGGACTTATCTATGCCAGCAAGGAAGCCGCGCAGAAAAGTCAGTTGAGCCCAAATCAAAAAGCTTATACCTATACGAACGGAAAATGTGCATACCGTGCGTTGTGGAACCGTCAGACTGTTACAGCTGATGGAAAATCGATTGTGAACGCTGACACACGCCGTAACAACACCTATCTGTTGACAATTACGGCTTTCCAGGGCCTAGGTATGCCGTGGGATCCTTCCGATCCTAAAGATCCGTATCTGCCGAAACCGACAGATCCTACTGAACCGACAAAAAATCCTGAAAATCCGGATATCGAGAAAGAAGAGACCTACATGCGTGTCGAGGCCAAGGTACTCCAGTGGAACCTCGTCTCACGTGATGTCGTTCTAGAGTAATTTTAGTATTAGATTGCTGATAAATTCAGCCTATAATTTCTTACATAGCTGTAGAGAGGGAAGAGGAATTTTTTCCTCTTCTTTCTCCAATCAACGAACAGTTTGGTTTCAAACTGTTAAATAACCCCAACATAAACTATATCAAATGAGAATCAGAAGTGTACATTACATCGCATTTATCATGTTGCTGGTTTACTGTCTTATAGGATGTAATTCTGCGGTATTTGATGACTTGGGTAGTTGTCCGCAAGGTGTTTATTTCCAGTTCTATAGACAGACCCCTTGCGAACAATTTCCTGGCTATCCGTCAGATATCAGAGAAGTCCGGGTATTTGTCTTTGATGATGAAGATCTGCTGGTGGGCGAATTTTCTGACAAGAAGGCAGTCCTTTCGGCAGATTATTCTTTGTCCGCCACATTGCGGTATACGGGGAAACTCACGTTTGTTGCATGGGGTGGCAGTGACCTGGAGGCCTATGATTTTTCAGATTTTCGGGAAGGCGTTACTACCAGACAGGAAATGCAAGTGTCACTGCGGTTGAAAAACGGACGGATTTCCTCAGCCCCCGGGCCTTTGTATGTCGGTCTCGCCTCCATATCACTGGAGAACCGGAAGAATATGGGAAGCGTGTATGAACGGGTGGCTTTCAATATGCAGGAATTGACATACCGGGTACACTTCACAATCAGTTCCATAGGTTCCCCTTTCCCCATAGACGAGGAATTCGTCATAAGGATAGAAGATGATAACGGTGTTTATGACTTTAACGGGCAGATCGCCCTTTGCGAACGTTTTGAATACGTGGCCGAAGCCGTACGTGACGCTGAAGGGGCATTGAAAGCGGATTTCACGCTGATGAAACTGGAAGAGGGAAGAAATGCATTCGTATCTCTGATTGACAAGACAACTGGGGAGATCCTTTATACCGCCAATCTGGTGGATGATATAATCATGTTCCGAAGTGATTCGGGCGAACCACCGTATAGCCTGGAGTGTGAGCATGATTTTCCCATAACATTGAAACTCAAGTACGAAAAGGAAACATGGATGCTGATACAAGCGACTGTTCTGGATTGGAATGTCGTTTCCCGCCCCATAGAATTGGAAAACTGATATCATGTCAGGCTAGTTTAAAAAATAAATGATTCGTGTAATATTAGAAAGGAGTTGAGATTATTATAAAAAACGATATATAATGAAATACGGAACTGTGATAAGGTTGTTGACGGTGGCTTGCTTGGCGATTGTACAGTTGACCGGATGCTCGTCTGATGTGGAAGAGATGGAAGAGGCCGCTCCGGGTATTCCTATCCGGATCGTGGCGGAAATGAATAGAGGGGAGGTACTTCCCGGATGGTAGGAGTTCCTGCACGTTTATCCGGAGAATGGAAAGAGAACTATATCGGTGCAGAGGAATATGAGAAAACTGTCAAACATGTTCTCCTCTTCGCTTACAGGAATACCGGGAACTCTCCGGAAAAAGTCCTTTTCTATTATCCCCAGGGAACGGTCAATCCGCTGGCAGGTATAACCGGCATTGACCATTTCGAGATGAAAGAGATAAGTGGAATAAATGTGGGGGACTCCAATATAGCCTTGGATCTGGAACTGATGGGTGGCAATTATAATTTTGTCTTACTGGTCAATTGTGAATCCGGACTGAAAAAGATCCGGGAGGAACATATGATTCCGGATCCGAGACTGCTGACGGAGAAAACCGAGATTTTCACGTCCGACGATCTGCAAGGAGAAAACCGGAAGTATCTTCCCATGGTGGGCCAATGCAACTTCCGCGTTCCGGACAACATGGACGGCGATAATAGGATAACTCTTTCTCCCAGCATACTTTTGGAACGTACGCATGCCCGTGTTGAGTTTATCTTTACAACGGTTGCGGTTGATGACGGGGGAAACTATCTGTCTCCTTTGTTACCGCTTTCCAAAGTGACGAAACTCTCTCTGAATAATGAGGTCAGCGGTTATTCTGTCCTGCCTTCTGCCGGGGAATATACGGCAACTGGTGGGGGTAATCCGGATATCAGGGGAGTAGACTACGTGGGAGATCCCCTGTTATTGCCGGAAAGAGCCAGTTTCCATGAAGGTGCCAACGAGGGGGCCGGAGAATCCGCTTTTGTGACCAAATGCAAAGAAAGACTGCTTCCATATACGGGTATGACACCTAACTACATCTATGTAGCTCCGGGAGTCTACGGGGAAGGGAAAAGGGGGCGATGGCCTTGGTCTTATCCGTCGATTATCGGATGGGAACCCCCGATAAGGTATATAGGAGCGAGCTTTATAATCCGGATCTTGATCAAAGTGATAAAGATTATTACAACATCCGGCGTAATACTATTTACCGTGTCTTCGCCACACTGAAAGGACCCGGAAATATGGAATATGACATAGTTGTGGACGAATGGGAGGATACGGAGGTGGCTATCCCTTGGTAACTAAGGTATGGTCAGTCATGCCATCACGAAGAAAAAACAGTTTAAAGAACAGATACATATGAGAATCAAACATTACACTTTGCTATTCGCTTTCTTGGCGATATTTATGGGAATACCTCTCATACAAGGGTGCAGTGATCCCTTTGATGAGTATGGAAACGGTGGGACAGAAATGCCTGTCAGGGACGGCTGGACGTCTGTCAGCATGTCTGTCGAAGGACTTGGTCTTCGAAATCCCCTGACACGCTCCCTTACACCGGAGGGGGAGAATTCCACGGCAGCGGAGAGGATCAGGGTACTTGTGTTTGACAAAGACAATAAGTTCTCATACGAGGCCAAAGTGACATCTTTCATTCCTTCCGGTGACCCGGATGATAAGAAAAGCAAGGGTACCATGACCCTGCTGGCGAAAAATACTCCTTCAGGCGATACCAGTACATTCGTAATGCTGGCCAATGTCACCCGGTCTGCTAATACAGACGCAGACGGACTGGCTGGAAAGACACGGGAGGAAGTCATGCAACTTTTCACTTTCTCTATGCCGGACAAGGGGGTATGGAAAGATGGGGAGTTGCCGATGTGGGGTGTTTCGGACCCGGTCAGGGTGGAACACAGTGCCGGTGCCGTTCCCAAACTTGGAACTGTCTATCTGGTCCGTGCCGTGGCACGTGTGGATGTAGGGCTTAACTGAGTGACACGTCGGAAGGGGCTTCCACGTTTGACGAGAAAGCCGGAGGGCATTGAGGGGATAACACTGACTAAGGTATTCTTTTATAATACCAATACAAACGGGACGGATCTCTCCGTTCGAGAGCGAGACTTATTGGGATCAGGCCAATAGAAAGGCGAAACAGCCTTCCATTCCTGATCCCGCTCCGGCCGTGACAGGAAGGACCGACAGGACATCCGCCATAGTGGATGAGAAAATATTATTGCGTGAAGTCTATGTCCCGGAGGCGGTCAATGTGCCGACGGCTGCCACGCAAGGAGCCAACGGAGAGGCGCTCCCGGAAGAGGATACGGAAAATTACTTGAGACGCCCCTATATCGTTGTCGGACTGACCGGCGCGGACAAGAGTCGTCCCGACAAGGAGACATTCTTCCGGATAGACTATTTGAAACGTACGGGAACCGAGGCCGACGCTACATACGAGTACCTGCCCTTACTGCGAAACCACCGTTACTTGGTGAACATCACGGCGGTGGGTGGCCCGGGATTCGATACGGAAGAGGACGCAAAGAAAGGGCCGGCCGCCAATATCATGTACAATGTCGTGGTATGGAACGAGTCCACAATGTCCAACGTACAGTATGACGGGCAATATATGCTGGGGGTCAGCGATGATCATTTCACTTTTTATAGGGAGGGAGGTAGCCTGACAGCGAAAGTGCAGACTTCCTGGCCCGAGGGGTTCACGGTAGAGGGACTGCCTGCATGGATCAGTTATTCTATAATACCTTCGGATCCGGATAAGACCGCACCGACGGATGAGAAAAACCGTGACCTTTACGGTCACAGAGCATGTGGATGCATCCCGAATGTGGCCGGAAAAGCCGGAAGATGCCCAAAATGCGCTGAAAGCCGCTTTTGTGAAAGCGGGCCGTATGAAATGGTTCCTTGGCTTTGAGCAGTCCAAGGATATCAATGTCAACCTACGGATTTTTGCGGACGAGGCGTGCAGCCAGCCGCTGGAATTTATCGAGGTCAACCAGTACGGCGAGAGCTATGGGCAGCCTGGTAAGGTGGTAACGAAAGACGGACAAACGCTTACGGCGGAAGAGGCCGGTGCCAAGGTCACTTTCTATGTAAAGACAGAACCGCATGATTTGGAACCCGTTTTCCATGCCGAAGCCGCCAACCCGTTCAAAATAGAGAAAGCGGGTCAACTTGCCGGGGGAATATGGAAGTATACGGTGACAGCTCCCCGAGACATTACAGGAAATACGGAGTATTTCGATAATTTTAATACTACTTATATCTTCACCGTTACACATGCGGGAACCGATAGAAGCGCATCGGGAAAACTCAGTCTCTTACAGAAAGAATATAATGCCATCCCCTTCTTCGACAAATGGCTGCATCAGTCATTGCTGGTGTCCAGCAACAGTATCTATCTGATGAACGGCAAACAGAAGCAATATTATGTCAAGGCCAACAGCGAATACAAAATTGAGTTGGTTTCGGCTTTGTCTGACAACAATGCTGGTAATGTGATAGAGGACTTTACGCTTTTCTATGAGAAGGATCCTTCCCTTTCCGGAAAACCTGTGCCTTTCATAGCTGTTGACGATATGGCGTCTCCCCATCTTTACTCCGGTAAGGCGAAATTCAAAATTTATTCCCCTGACGGTCTTTTCCCTGAGAGAGAGTTCGAGGTGGAACTGGTTTCCGGAATAGTGCAGCCTGAAGCGAATACTTATATGCTCAAAGCAGGTGCAAAGCAAGGGATATTTATCCCCGTTTCCCGCGTAAATACCGCCTATGAGTATTATAACATGCTTCTGGAACATGACGCTGTTTTGAGTGGTAAGCAAGGACTTCCCGGTAGCAAAGAGGATTTCATGTTGAATAAGTTGGATGCAGATGATGATTGGAGAGTCAATATCGTGTGGACGGACATTAAAGAGGCTGGCGGACATAATGATATAGAAAAAGCGGGACTCAGTGAATTGTCCGAACAGGGAGGTTCCGGTCTAGGATCATATATTTATGTCAAGCCAGGGCAGACCCCGGGAAATGTGTTGATAGAGATCAAGTCAGGAAAGATCAAGGGAAATCCGACACTTTGGTCCTGGCACATCTGGATAGTTGACAAGTATCCGACAGTATTGGATGTTGCGAGTCAGGGAGGTGATGATCCGAAAACGGTTCAATTGATGTCGCATCTGTTGGGGGCTTACGAGAAGGTCCATTCACAGTATAGCGCTGACGAGTTTAGAGAATTTGGTATGCAATACCAATGGGGCAGGAAAGACCCGTTCCCGGCACATGATGTTCGTGTCAATACGAACTTCTATGACGGCAACGGCAAGTCTTTTGATTTCCTTTGGGAACAAAGGGGAAATGATGTGGATTATGGAAAAACAGATGCTCAGCAAGCGAGAGGGGCCGTTCTTACGATGAAGCAGAGCATTGAACATCCAAGCGCCATCGTCTCCCATCAAAGTTTCTGGCTGTATGAATGTTTCCCGCATGGAATGGTTAATAATTTCAAAGACCGCTGGGTATTCCTGTATCCATGGAATAAACCTTCTGCGGGGAATCCGGAGGATGTAGGCGGGAAAACCGTATTTGACCCTTCTCCTTACGGATTCCGGATTATGTCACAAAAAGAGGCTGTAACTTTAAGGTTTGCATATTATTATGCAAGTTATTCCGGTCTTAACACACCGCTGCCTGGAAGTATTTATGATGGTTCTTTTTTACATAATGCTACGGGAGGTAATGAAGCCATTTTTGCCGTGGCACAAGCCAGAAGCGATACTCACGCAGGGCGTTATCTGCTTAATTCTACTGGAGGTCCTTGCCGGTTGGGCGCCTACTTCTAATACAAGCGCTGTTTACAGTCGTTGCATGACCTATTCCGTACGTCCGGTCATTGACCCGGATGTGCAGGAAGACTACAAAAAGTATTTGCCGGAATAAGTCATACTCCGTGTGAGCTTTTGCTTGCACGGAGTAAAAAATCTTGTTGTATTTTTCTGCAGCGTATCATATTCAGGTGTCTTTTTATAGTCATATATTAACGAAATAAATATTGTGAGAACTTTGTTTCATATCACTTTTACACGAGCATTTGGTAACTCAGAGATATATCTTATGAATGCTGTTTTAGGAGTCGGTATATTATCGGATGGTAGTCAGTCATAAAAATGCATGGTCTTATAACCTCCAAAACTCTTTATGTTCCAATGACCCTATCAAAGACCGATTGATTGACCAGTATATGTTTTGTGTATTTAATTTGTCTGTTTTAGTTGAGAAATTGTCTGTTTTCACAAAAACAGCTGTGTCTTGATTTTTGTTGTAATAAAAAATAAGAAACATGAAATTACTATATCTGAATGAACATTTATCCTGTCTGAATTACCAGATGAATTCGGATGTAGGATTTACTTGTCAGCAACTGGAGAAGGATGAGGTATACCGGATTGATAATAGCAAGTCGTCGTGTACTCTTTTTATAATTGAAGGTGATGTGATTTTTGATCTGGGTAAATATAAAGGTTTACGAATTTTACAGAACCAGATGGTGTTCATTCCACAAAACATAGGAACTCGGATGAAGTCTATAACCGGTTCGAAATGTATGCTTTTATTTTGGGACAGGAACATGAGTGTATGTGACAAATTGTTTTTTGGGCTCGTTGTCTGCCAGGGGGAGGACCGAACGGCTGATAATTTTATTCTTCCCGTCAGGAAGCCTCTTGCTGAAGTGCTGGATTCTGTCGGAATGTATTTGGAGGCAAGGTTACTTTGTAAACATATGCATTTGTTGAAGCAGCAGGAACTGCTTTTGGTGTTGAAGGGCTTTTTATACAAAGAAAGAACTGACAGCGTTCTTTTCCGCATCGACCGGCATCAGACAACGTTTTGAGAAATTTGTCATGGAAAACTATAAGAAAGTGAACTCTGTCAAGGAATTCGCTGATTTATACTATGTTTCCGAACGCTCCTTCAGCCGGAAGTTCCACTCCTGTTTCGGGGAAAGTCCTTATAAATGGATGCAGAAAAAAAGGGCGGAACAAATGTTGGAAATGATTTGTGATCCGGAACTATCCTTTCAGGAAATATCCGGCAGGTTAGGTTTCAGTTCACCTTCCCATTTTACGGCATATTGCCGCAGAATGTACGGGATGTCCCCCACTCAGTTGAGAGAAAAAAATAAGAAATAAACAGATTTTTATAATTGCATTTTAACGGAGAAACTATGAAATATTTAAATACCGGTCTGGTCTGTGAGCAGTCAGGGTTTTCCTGTGTGGAGTTGCCGAAGATCTGTATACCAGTCTACAGAGAGGTTATCAAGGAAATGGCAGAAGTGATAAAGGACTCTCAGATGCGGGATGTTTTTTACTCTCTTTCTACCGGGATAGATATACTGGCAGTTTCAAGAAAACAGGTGTTACCCCTAGGAATCTGGCATATATGTATAAAAAAGCGAGCAGGCAGGTTCGTTTGGAATGGAAATCTTATTCTGAATGGAAACAAGAGTTGGACCGTGTATATATCAGATGCCGGAATTATGCGGCACTCCTGACACATTCCCAAGAGTGTGGCGGACAGAATTTCAAGAATGTAGTGATAGTCGTAAGGGAACAGGATATTCCGTCGGAATGTGTAGACTTGTTAGTTACACCTTTAGGAAATTTGGATATAAATTTCAGGGTGTTACGTGCGCTTAGAAAATACAATATCTATCAGCTTGAGGATCTTTTACGCTTTATAAAATATAACGGATTTGATGCGCTGTGCCGAATACCCGGTATGGGAATGAAATCTGTTGAGCAGTTGTATCATACTTTAAAAGAGAGGAATATTTTGGAAAATAAGGAAACTTGTATCCTGTTCCGCTACCTTTTTGTGTAAAATACATAAAGAATGCAGGAACTGCATTCAGACATTTGCAATGACTATGGATATGATTGATGTCTTGTCTTTATTTTTGAAACGAATAGATATACTGATAAAATGGGATAATTCCCCTATGTTTAATTAAAAACTGGAATTGATGAAAAAAAACATCTTGATTTTATGTATGCTTGGAGCATCTGCCCTGACTGCAAATGGACAGACCTTATTGAAAGGGACAAAGTTTACGGACAACTGGTCTTTCGGAATCAATGGTGGAGTGACCACTCCGATGACACACAGCGCTTTTTGGAAGAACTCCCGCCCTGCCGTGGGTATTGAATTATCAAAACGGATAACACCGGTTCTGAGTCTGGGGACTTCAGTCATGGGACATATCAATACAAGCAGTAGTAAAACGGCTTTTGATGCTTCGAATGTTGAACTTTTAAGCAAGTTCAATATGATGAATCTTTTCGCTGGTTATCCTGGAACCCCCCGGACATTTGAAATGGAAGCTGTAGTTGGAGTAGGCTGGCTTCATGGCTACGTCAATGGTACGGGGATGATAATTCCTGGGGTACACGGTTGGGAGTGAACTTCAACTTTAATATAGGGAAGGAAAAAGCGTGGGCAATCAGTCTGAAACCATCATTGGTATATGATATGGAAGGTGACTTTAATCGGCACAAGAGTCGTTTCAATGCCAATAATGCACGTGTTGAACTGCTCGCAGGGATTGTTTATTATATAAAGGGAAGTTCCGGCAGGCACCATGCAACTCTCGTAAAGGAATATAATCAGACAGAGGTGGACAACCTGAATACAAGTGTAAACAGACTGCGCGACCAACTTTTGGACAGCCGGAAACAAACAGAGGAAGCAATTGGCCGTGCGGGCATGCTCCAGAAGCAGCTGGCTGAATGTCAGAGCAAGAAACCGGTCATTGAAACTGTTATTGAAAAAGCCAAGACACTAGAGTCTATTGTAACTTTCCGCCAGGGTAGTTCCAAGGTTGACGTTTCACAACTCCCCCAATGTGGAACGGATTGCCTCCTATATGAACAGGCATCCTGAATCCAAGGTTGTGATCAAAGGATACTCTTCACCGGAAGGAAGTATTGAGGTGAACGAAAGAATAGCTTGTGCCCGTGCGGAGTCGGTTAAATCCATTCTTATGAAGAAATACCGGATAGCCGCCTCACGCATTACTGCGGAAGGACAAGGCATAGGGGATATGTTCTCTGAACCTGACTGGAACAGGGTCAGTATCTGTACCTTGCAGGAAAATAAATAGTATCCGGTACTATGAGTTCTCGTAATCCACATAGTAATATCTGCAAGGTGCATGAGCATTAGAGATTGTATATAAATCATGGATTGCAATGCAGATTATAGTCGGTCTGAAATGTAAGGAGGTGTCTGAAAAAAAGGATGCCTTCTTTCTTTGTTGTGCCATTTGTTTATTATCTATTTTTTGTTTCTTAATCAACGGGATAGCCATGAAAATCGGACAATATTTGTGATGTAAATTATTAAGGGACAACCGATTCTATCATATTTTTAAAGCGTTTTCGCAGCCGTACACTCCTTTAGGATAAAAGACAAAACCTGATAGGAAACCTCGTAATTGCCTGTATTGGGGTTAAATGTCGGCAACTCAAAACTTCCACCTTCGAGACGCTTGTAGTACAGAAGAAAGCCGTCACCGTTCCCACGCAGTATTTTTACACCCTATCGGTTCTTGCCAAAGAACAAAAAAGACAACTCCTGATATGGGAGACAAACCTTTCATCTCTGAGCGTATAATTTTGAATAAACCGTCAATGCCAAGGTTCATACGAACAAAGCCCTGGTACAGATAGTATCGATTGGCTGATGTTAGAGAATACATGGATCTCCCTCCTTTCTTTCGTAATCGCGCAACATTTTAATCATACCTCCGGGTGTGGCCCGTTTGACCGAAATGGTCGTTCCGCTGTTAAAGGTGATTGTGATCCCGGCAAGGCTAAACTCTTCTTCCGACAACATGACGGGGGCTATTTGAGTGAATGAAGGAGAGGAAGTTGTCGGTCGGGAGGGTCCAACGCCGCCATAATAATCACGGACCACATCTGCCTTGGCTTGTTTAACGCTATAGCCCCGTCTGGACATCCAGGAACTCATACTTCCAAAAGTGGTATGCTGATCGCGGCAAACATCGGCTAAAGAACAATTGTAGTCTACTTTCAATACTTCAAGGAAATGTTTCCAAGTTTTTCCAAATCGATTTTCTGCTAAATCCATAATGCTTCATTTTTATACATAGCAAAAATATAAGAATGAAAAAAGGGCGACAAGATAGAATCGCGGAGACGCTTACGCTCAATGAATCATTTATGAAGGGTTCCTTTCAAGATCCTTCATGACAACACATTGAAAAACAATGTATTGTGTAATTATGAAGGATTTGAAGGATTTCCCGGTGTTTTTTTATTTTAATAGGTTTTATGATAACTCCAATCCCAGTGCTTCTTTTAATTTCAGCAGATTCGGGTTTTTCTTGCTCATCATCTGGAAACGTTCCACATGGCTGTAAGCACGGATGTTCTCGGTAGGGGCACTGACACGTACCGTCATGGTGATTTTCCGGTTGTGCAGACGTTCGCGTAAGTGATTCTGAACCGATGGTATTAATTGTACCATATATTTTTCCACCATATCATTGTCTACTGTCACTTCAAAAGTCGTGTCATTCAACAAATGCGGATGCATGTTCATCATTCGTGCGGAGTTAGCCTTCTCTTCTTTGGGCAGGGCGGCTGCAAATTCACGCCAGTAATAGTCCAGATCTTTTTCATTGAAAATATAATCTTCGTATGTGGCATCGTTTTGGACAGCGGTGCTTGCCGCTTTTGCTTCTTGCTTTTCCGCAGCTTGCTGTTCGTGCAAAGGACGGCGCAGGGATATACCGAGTGAGCCCGCCTTGAACACCGGGATTTTTTTCTCTTCTCTGGTCTGAGGCAGCGGGCTTGGACGGCTTGCGTTCATACTGCCGGTTGTACTTGTACCCTGTGGTTGAGGAACGGCGGTTGCTGCGGTCTGTGCAGCGGCAGTTTTAGCCTGAGGCTGTGGCTGCGTGGCGGCTGTGGAAGCCGCTTGCTGCGTAAATAGGGGTTTTAATATCTTCTTAGGGCCACGCCCACCACTTGCATCGTCGGCATCGGGCAGAGTGAGTTGGGCGCATTGAATCAGTGTCAGTTCTACCAGCAGACGTTTGTTTTTGCTTGCACGATAGTTCAGGTCACAATCATTGCATAGCTTCATGGCACGGTACAGGAATTTCTGGTCACATTTTTGTGCTTGTTCTTTATAGCGGTCGCGGATACCGGCGCCTACTTCCAGCAATTGCAGGGTGGAAGGGTCCTTGCTCACCAGCAAATCCCGGAAATGAGAGGATAGTCCGGTGATGAAATGACTGCCGTCAAATCCTTTTTTCAATACGTCGTTAAAAAGCAGCATGGATTCGGGAACTTTGTTTTCAAGCAACAAATCGGTCAGCTTGAAATAATATTCGTAATCCAAGACATTCAGGTTTTCAATCACACTTTTGTAAGTGATGTTCCCACCTGTGAAGCTGACTACCTGGTCGAAGATGGAAAGAGCGTCGCGCATACCACCGTCGGCTTTCTGTGCGATGACAGTCAGGGCTTCGGGTTCGGCGTTGATATGTTCCAGTTTGGCAACGTATTGCAGATGGTCGATAGTGTCTTTGATGCCGATGCGGTTGAAGTCATAAATCTGGCAACGGCTCAGAATAGTCGGCAGTATCTTATGCTTTTCCGTTGTGGCAAGGATGAAGATGGCATGATGAGGCGGTTCTTCCAATGTTTTCAGAAAAGCATTGAAGGCGGCTTGCGACAACATATGGACCTCATCAATGATATATACCTTGTACTTGCCGATTTGTGGCGGGATACGTACCTGCTCAATCAGCGAACGGATATCTTCTACCGAGTTGTTGCTGGCGGCATCCAGCTCATGTATGTTGTAAGAACGCTGTTCGTTGAATGCCAGACAAGACTCACACTGATTGCAGGCTTCTCCTTCGGCAGTGGGGGTCTGGCAGTTGATGGTCTTGGCAAAGATACGTGCACACGTTGTTTTTCCCACTCCACGCGGTCCGCAGAACAGGTAGGCATGTGCCAGCTTGCCGGTGGCAATAGCATTTTTTAAGGTGATGGTCAACGCGCGTTGTCCTACAACCGATTCGAATGTAGCGGGACGATATTTTCGTGCCGATACGATATAATTTTCCATAAGCGGAGTTCTTTTTTCTAATATGAGTTCTGCAAAAGTACATAAATTATCCGTTTTTATGGGTAGGATTGCTTGAAATATTTCTATCTTTGCAAAAATCAAAAAAGGGATTCTTTGTATGAGCAAATTGCTGACTATTTGGAACTACATCCGGCGCCATAAGTATATGATTACGGTGCTGATCTTTATTGTAGTTATTGGTTTTCTGGATGAGAACAGCTTGATTCAGCGGGTAAAGCATCGCAGTGAGATCAGCGCGCTGAATAGTGAGATAGAGAAATATAGAAAGCAATATGAGGAAGATACGGAGAAACTGAAGGAACTGACCACGAATCCTGAGGCTTTGGAGAAAATAGCACGCGAGAAGTATTTGATGAAGAAGCCTGACGAGGATATTTTTGTGTTTGAAGAATGAGTAAATCTTATAATATAATTTCGATGGCAGGGGCAGTCCTGCTGCTGGCAGGTGCGGTGTTGCAAATCACCCGGTGGGAGCTTGCGCCTTATCTGTATACGCTGGGTGCTGTGATGTTCGGCTATGTGCAGGTGATGGGGAATCGTTATGATGGAAGGAATTTTATCATCAAGCGTTTGCGTAGACAGCAGATTTTCGGGGCTGTCGCACTGGTCTTTACAGGAGTATTGATGTTTACCATGAAACGTAACGAATGGATTGTTTGTCTTTCCATTGCCGCTGTCCTGGAACTTTATACGGCTTTCCGTATTCCGCAGGAGTTGGAGAAGGAGAAACGTTAAGGAATCTGTGTCATTTTTTTGTCCGCGTTTATCAGAGGCTTATCTTGTGAAAAATAGGAGAACGCGGACAACACTTGTTACATGTTGTCCGCGTTCTAAAAAATAGTTGTCCGGTATTGTTATTCCACAATGGTCATTTCATCTACCAAGTGTTTCGCTCCTGCAAACTTATCAATAATAAATAAGGTATAGCGGATATCCACACAGGCTGCACGTTGTAACTGGGGATTATAAGCAATGTCACCGGTCAGTCCTTCGTAGTTGCGGTCAAAGCCGGTACCGATCAATTCTCCTTTATTATTGAAAACGGGGGAACCGGAATTACCTCCTGTATTATCTGTTCCTGTAACAAAACAGATGGGCATTTCACCATTCTTCATGGCATAGCGTCCGAAGTCTTTCTTGTTATACAGGTCCTTTAGTTTGGCCGGAACCACGAATTCGTAGTTGTTCGGATCCTCTTTTTCCATCACTCCTTTCAGCGTGGTGTAATAGTTGTATTCCACACCGTCTTTGGGGCTGTATGAACCTACTTTACCGTAAGTGAGACGTAACGTGGAGTTGGCATCCGGATAAATAGGAGTGCCTTCATGCTGTTTCAGCTTCATCATACCCTCTACCCAGGTTTTATGGGCCAGATTATAAGCATCGGTTTCGGCTTTCATGGCTGCATCGGTATCTGTATAACCTTGGTCTACTGATTTGGCATATTGCACCATCAGGTCATTTTCCAATGTCTTGGCATCCGGTTTTGCCACAAAGTTGTCAAAGGCTTCACGGCTTCGGAAGATGGATGTATCAAAACAAGCATCGACAAAGGCGTCAATGTTTCCTTTGAATTCTTTGTCTATTACTTTAAAGATACTGATGCGCTGTCCGGCCGGAATTAATTCTGCGTAAGTCTTCAGCAAAGCTTTGGAAACTTTACGGTCTATTTCGGGATTATAGTCTTTATTGAAAAAATTATCGGCTTGTTTGATCAGTGTGCTTAATGCATGATCCAGCGGATTGATTTCTTTAGTAGCATGAGGTACTTTATATCCTTTTTTCAATGCTTGCAGGACTTTGTCTGTGGAAGGAATCTTATAGAATTCCGTTCCCAGTTTGCAAACTTCGTAAATGGCTTGCTGATGATATACGGCATCCCGGCGTTTGCTCACGATTTCCCGGATAGCATCGAAGGCTTTCTGATAGGCGTCAGTACCCGTCTCACGTCCGTAAGCCAGAAGCTTTTCCTGTTGTTTCTTTTTCGTATCAAGTACTTTCAGGTGAACCAGTCCTTCGTTCATACCGATAGCATTCTTCCAGTAATTGGCTGATGAAGCGTATTTACTGGCGTACTGGATGCGTACTTTATCACTTTTCAGCATTTCTTCCAGCAGATTATTCAAACGTACGGTGCGGATGGTCTTACGCATGAAGTTGGTAGTCTGCATACGTTCTTCCACTTCGTCCGAAATCATGTATCGCCAGTTGCGTCCGGGAAATCCCATTACGAAAGTGAAGTCTCCCTCTTTGACTCCTCCTAGGTTGATGGTCAGATGTTTTTTCACCTTCAAGGGTACATTGCTTTCGTTATAGTCAGCCGGTTTACCGTCGGGTGTTGCATAAATGCGGAACATGGAGAAATCGCCACAGTGACGGGGCCACATCCAGTTATCGGTGTCAGCTCCGAACTTTCCGATGGAGGAAGGAGGAGCGCCTACCATACGGACGTCTTTATAGATGGTCTTTATAAACAAGTAATAGCGGTTGGCTCCGTAGAAAGGCTTTAGTTCCAAAGCGGTGAACGGAGTGATCTCTATATTTTCTTGTTCGGCAAAACGTTTGGCTACTTTGCTCAGATAGGAGGGGGACAGGTAGTTCAGTCCTTCCGGGTCCTCATCTTTGGCCAGTTGTTTCTTTACGTAAGGAGTGACGTCCAGAATTTTGTCTATGAAGGTGACAGTCAGCCCCTTGCAGGGAAGTTCTTCTTTGCGGCTCATAGCCCAGAAGCCGTCAGTCAGATAGTCGTGTTCTACCGAACTGTGTTGCTGGATATAGCTGTAACCGCAATGATGATTGGTCAGCACAAGACCTTCGGCAGAAATGATTTCACCGGTACAACCACCTCCGAAATGCACTACAGCATCCTTCAGGCTGATGCTGTCCGGACAATATACTTTATCAATGCTGATATCCAGTCCCATATCATACATGGTGGCCGCATTCTGTTCTTTCAGATCAGTCAGCATCCACATCCCCCTCGTCGGCATGGCCGGCAAGGGTTGTGAAAGTAAATAGCGAGAGTAATAGTATCTTTTTCATTATTCAACAATAGTCATTTCGTCAATCAGGTGTTTGCATCCGCCCAATTTGTCGATGATGAATAATACATAACGTATATCCACTGCGATACAACGCTGTAAGTTGTTGTCGAAATTAATGTCACCACTCAGTGATTCCCAGTTGCCGTCAAAAGCGGCACCGATGAGTTCGCCGTTACCGTTGATGACGGGAGAACCTGAATTACCGCCGGTAATATCATTGGTAGTCAGGAAACAAGCAGGCATATCACCGTTGGGCAATGCATAACGTCCGAAATCTTTTGCTTCATACAATTCTTTCAGTTTGGCGGGAACAACAAATTCCGGATTGGTAGGATCCTCTTTTTCCATGACACCTTTCAGCGTAGTGTAGTATTTATAGTGTACGCCGTCTTTGGGATTGTATGATTTCACATTGCCGTATGTCAGACGGATGGTGAAGTTGGCATCCGGAGCTTTGGGTTCCGGTGAATACATTTCACACAGACCGCGTACATAAGTTTTATGTAATAAGTCCATGCCTTTCATCGATTCTGCCAGTTCGTTTCCCAGCTTGTCCATCAAGTCATATTTAGCCCGTACGTATGCAGTCATAGGATCTTTTTCTATGGCTTTCACGGTAGGTTTCTTGATGAATTTATTGAAATTCGCTTCGTTGGAGAAGATGGAATTGTCATAACAATGGTCTACGTATGCGTCATAATTCCCTTTAAAATCCTTCTGGATGGTGGTGTAGAAGGCAGGTAAGGCATTGGCAGGAACCATTTCGGCATACAGGGGCAACAGAGCTTTGGCCACTTTGCGGTCTACTTCATGATCGTAGTCCTTGTTATGTACATCGGCATATACTTTTTTCAGCGTTTCAATATTTTTATTAATCGCTTCTTTATCTTTATTTTTGATTGCTTCTTTCAGCTTGTCCAGAATCAGATAAGGAGTGCCGAATTCTATACCTCCTTGAAAGACTTCACGGAAACAGGTGTAGTTATAAAGAATAGGATTACTCTTTTCGATGGCGGCATCAATTTCGCTGACGACCTTTTCATAATCGGTGTTGCCTTTGGCTTTAGCAAATGCTGCGAACTTGGCTTCTTGTTCTGCTTTTGTTTCCAATACCTTATTGTCGATAATGGCTTTATTCATGCCGATAGAGTTTTTCCAATAGTTGCTGGAACCTGCATATTTGCTGGCGTATTGGATACGTACTTTGTCACTGGCAGCCATTTCTTTCTTCAGTACATCCTGACGCACACCACGTATGCGGATACGGGGTTCGTTGGTGGAATGCATCCGTTGTTTCACTTCACTTTGAGTCAGATAGCGGTTGGTGCTTCCGGGGAATCCCATAATCATGGCATAGTCACCCTCGTTAATACCTTTCAGGGAGATAGCCAGATGCTTTTTGGCTTTCAGAGGAACATTGTTTTCATTATATTCTGCCGGTTCGCCGTTGGCATCCGCATAAATGCGGAAGACGGAAAAGTCGCAAGTATGGCGGGGCCACATCCAGTTGTCTGTTTCACCACCGAATTTACCGATGGATGAAGGCGGAGCGGCAACCATGCGTACGTCGCTGTAGGTTTTCAGATAAATCAGATAGAATTTATTGCCTGCATAGAAAGGCAGAGCTTGTGCGCTGATACCCGCTTTTCCGTTCAGGTCACTGGCTTTCAGTTCCTCGTCGGCCAGTTTTTTCAGGAAGTCGTATTCAAAGGTTTCCTCTTCTTTTACTTCGCCTGATTTTTACTTTATTGTTTACTTTATCTGTGACATCGACAATGCGTTCTACAAATTTGAACTTCAATCCCGGAGTCGGTAGCTCTTCTTTGCGGCTTTTTGCCCAAAAACCGTCAGTCAGGTAGTCATGTTCTACCGAGCTATGTTGCTGTATCGCTCCGTAGCCACAGTGGTGGTTGGTCAGGATCAGTCCGTCCGGTGAGATGATTTCACCGGTACATCCTCCTCCGAAAATGCCTACTGCATCTTTTAATGAAACGCGGTTCGGGTTATAAATGTCGTCTGCTTCCAGCAGTAAGCCTTGTGCTTTCATGCGGTCTGCCAAATGCTGCTCTTGCATCAGTTGCAACAGCCACATACCTTCGTCTGCCTTCGACGGCAAGAATGCTACACACATCAATGCGAGCAATAAAAGTTTGAATTTTTTCATGTTGTGTACTAATTGTTATTTCTTTATCCTTATATCGGTTACAAAAATAGAAAAAAAGAGGGAACTTTGCACTATAAATTGCCTTCTCGGTAATAATCTTCTATTTAGTTTTAAATTTTAATAAAATGTTTTTGTCACTAAATTATAGATTGTACCTTTGTATGCGAAAAATAGTAATGGGGCGTAGATAAGCATGAATAAACTTTTTTTCTCTGTGGTATCTTTATTGGCTTTTACTTCATGTGCCAGTGAGTATAAGATAGAAGGTAGTTCTTCTGTTTCTCGTCTGGATGGGAAAATGCTATTTGTAAAAGTTCCTAGTGGAGACCGGATGCTGAGTATTGATTCGGCAGAGGTGATTCATGGAATGTTCAAGATGGAAGGTATAACCGATTCTACTTCAATGGCATCCTTGTATATGTATGATGAGAGCATCATGCCTTTTGTCATTGAAAAAGGGAAAATATCCATCAGTATTGATAATGCCCGTATTGTGGTTACCGGAACTCCGTTGAATGATCGTCTGTATGATTTTGTGGGAAAAAAGACTTCTTTTGGACGACAGAGCATACGAGTTGGAGCGTCAGGAGAGCCGTATGATTATGGATGGAAAAGCACCGGATGAAATTCAACGTGAGATAACGAGAGAACGTGAGAAACTGGCTGCTGAAATGAATGCATTGGCTAAGGAGTTTATCCAGAAGAATTATGATAATGTATTGGGACCGGGTGTTTTCATTATGTTGTGCAGCAATTTTCCTTATCCTGTCATGACTCCCTTGGATTGAGGAAATTATAGAGGAGGCTCCTGACCGATTTAAAAACAACTCCTTGGTAAAGGATTATGTGACAGTAGCCCGTTCGAATATGGAAAAATTAAAAGCTCCCCATTAATGAGGAGCCTTTTTTTTTATCTGTCTTGGTCTGGATTGTCTATTTTTCCTTGATATTTTTCAGGTAAGTCTTTCTCAATTTCCCTGTAAGCCTCTTCCATGGTCGCTTTGATGTTTTCCATTCCCTGGCTTTGCGGATAAATGGGCTTATGTACGACTAATGTCATAGGATGCCAGGATATAAAACCGCCGGTACGGGGAAGAATATTAAAGGAGCCGATAATAGTGAGTGGTACTACGGGAAGTTGCAAATCATCCGCCAGTTGGAAAGCGCCTTTCTTAAAATATCCCATGTGCCCGGTAAAAGTACGTGCACCTTCGGGAAATACCACTAGAGAAGTTCCATTCTGTAGTACGTGACGGGCATGTTCTATGGTTTCTATTACTTTCTTGGGACCGGATTTATCAACGAATATATGTCCGGCAGCTTCACAGGCTTTGCCGACGAAAGGCATTTTGCGCAGACTTTTTTTCATCATCCATTTAAAGTTTCGTCCCAGAAAACCATAAATAAGGAAGATATCGAAAGATCCTTGATGATTGGCTACAAACACGTAGGATGTTTTTTTAAGTACTTCCGGATGTCCTACTACCTTGACAGGAATAAGTAATACATAGCAGAAAAGCTGTGACCATATTTTTCCCGGATAATATCCCCAAAAATGCGGATTGCCTATCCATGAACCAATAATGGTAACTATTGCTGTAAGTATGGTTAATACCAGCAAAATGGGAAGTGCTATGAATAGTTGGTATAAAATATATAGTACTTTCATTTGTCTGAATTTTAGTTGTACAAAGATAGAAAAACTATTTTATATTTTATGTAACGTGATTACTGTAATTTCCGGCCATGCTCCAAGGCGCATAGGGAACATCAGGTAGCCCAAACCAATATTGACAAACAAGGATTGTTTTCCTTCCTGGTATAAACCGTTGTGTTCGGGATATACGAATTTAGCAGGAGAGAAGCCAAACAGGCTGAACTGCATTTCATGGGTGTGGCCTGAAAGCATTAGCTGTACATCACTTTCCGGCAAGACTTCTCTGTGCCAATGAGTGGGGTCATGGCTCATTAATATTTTATACATTCCTTCCGTTCCTTTTAATGCTTTCTGCAGATCTCCATGATTGGGAAATGGGGGATTTCCGCTGTTCTCTACACCTGCCAGGGCTATACTGTCTCCATGATGATGTAGAATGACATGATCGTTATTGAGTATTTTCCATCCCATGGCAGCCTGTTTGGATTTCAAGCTGTTCAGGTTGGCTTCTTGAGCTTCTTCTGTTTCCCATTTTATATAAGGGGAATAGTCATGGTTGCCTAAAACGGAATACACTCCGTCTTTTCCTTTTATCTGTTCTAGAATAGGGATAAATTCGTCCAATTCCGTTGCCACGTTATTGACCAGGTCACCTGTAAAAAGTACCAGGTCGGCATGTTGTGCATTAATAAGGTTTACAGCCTTCTGTAAAGCAGCACCGTTGCCAGTCCAGCTGCCGGAATGGATATCAGATATTTGTACAATGCGGTAGCCGTCAAAGCCGCTAGGAAGTTCATCGGAACTGATGGTTACCTCCCTGATTTGAAAATGCTGTTTTCCTTCGGTTGCTCCATATATTACATATATTAACGAGGCTAAAGCCAATCCTCCTGCTACATATCCTCCATACAGTTTTTTGCCGGAGATGATATATAGGAGCTTCATAAACAGGATAACAATGACGAAAAGTGCCTTGGGTACGGAGAAACAAAGAAAAATCAATAAGAAATTGCTAAGTCGCTGCATGGAATCCGGACGTGGCTCATGTATAGAAAAGACTAATGTCATTCCCAATAAAAGAAACAGACTGGGAAGCCAATAAGCCCAATGTGTCCATTTTTGGGAAACACGGCGTATATATGCCTTGTATATATACATATCGGGCAATATCAGTAGCAGTAGAAAAAACAGAAATAACTTTATCAGCATCATAATTTATTCGTTTTTTATAGATTGGCGGCGAGAAACTTTTTAGTTTCTTCTATACTCATGCCCCGGCGGGCGGCGTAATCTGCCAATTGGTCTTCACCTATTTTTCCGATGGAGAAATAGCGGGAGGCCGGATGAGCAAACATGAGTCCGCATACAGAGGCATGGGGCTTCATCATACCATTCTCGGTCAATGAAATTCCTATTTGCTTCATATCCAGCAACTCGTCTAATAAGAAATTGATGGACTGGTCGGGTAAGGAGGGATAACCCACAGCGGGACGTATCCCTTGATATTTTTCATTATGCAGGTCTTTTACGCTTAGGTTTTCATCAGGTGCATACCCCCAAAGTTTTTTGCGTACATCTTCGTGTAGCTTTTCTGCAGTAGCTTCCGCCAGTCTGTCGGACAATGTTTGCACTAACATACGTTTATAGTCGTCTTCTGCATAGAGCCGCTCCATTTCTGCATCTACCGTAGTGGCGAATGCTCCTACTTTGTCTGTGATACCCGATGATAATGGACGCACAAAGTCACTCAGACATAAAAACGGGTCATCTTCTTTCAATTTTGCTGTTTGTTGACGCAAAAGCGGAAAACGCTTGCTGTTCAGCAGCAGATCATCTCCGTCGGCATTGGCATCCATGATATTGACCACTCCGTGGGTCTGATACGCTGTATCCAGTTCATTCAACATCCGATTTGCCTCTTTGAAAAGCTGCATGGCTTCACTGGCTTTCGGACGATCTTCTTCCGTAAAACTAGTGAGCCACATGGCACGGCATGAATCACACCCATGTATGTCCGCGATGGCGGCAAATTTGGGCTGGAACCCCCATGCGTGGAAAAAATAAATCCAATTAATATATTCGCTGACTTCGTGAATCTTGTAATCTACAATCATCTTTTAAATCTTAATTCTTGTCCGCGATGGCTTTCATCTACTTTGTTGTCACTGTAAACCAAGTCACCATTGACGAATGTTTTTTCTACTCGTGAATGAAATTTTTGTCCTTCCATCGGACTCCATCCGCATTTGCTTAAAACGCAATCGGCTGTTACAGTCCATTCATGATCCGGATTTACTAGTACCAAGTCAGCTTGATAACCGGGGCGGAGGTAACCGCGTCTTTCAATATTATATAATTCGGCCGGTGCATGGCACATTTTTTGAACCAATTGTTCCATGCTTAATACGCCTTCGCGTACTAATTCCATGATAGCTACCAATGAGAACTGTATCATCGGCATACCCGATACGGCTTTCAATGCCCCACCTTCCTTTTCTTTCAGTAAGTGAGGGGCATGGTCGGTACCTATTACATCTATCAGATTGGTAGACAATGCTTTGCGTAAAGCATTCCGGTCTTCTGAAGTTTTGATGGACGGATTGCACTTGATATGTCCTTTTTCAATGCCTCATAATCTTTGTCATAGAAGTATAGATGTGACACGCAAGCTTCCGCCGTAATCTTTTTTTCACTCAGGGGTTTGTCTTCAAACAAATCCAGTTCTTGTGCGGTGCTGATGTGCAGGATGTGCAGGCGGGCATTGTTTTCTTTTGCCAGCCGGATGGCCAGTGAGGAAGAATATGCACATGCTTCCGCACTACGTATCTGCGGATGGTATTTTATATCAGGATCTTCTCCATATTTTTCTTTGAAGGCTGTTGTATTGGCACTGATTATAGATTGTTCCTCACAATGTGCTGCAATCAGTATCCCTGCATTGGCAAATACTTTTCTAAGTACTTCCATGCGGTCTACCAACATATTTCCCGTGCTGGCTCCCATAAATAATTTAACACCGCATACCCGGCTTTTATCTAGTGTGGGGAGTACATCCGCATTCGTATTGGTTGCTCCGAAATAGAATGAATAGTTTACGATGCTTTTTGGTTGCCGCATCCGGCAAACTTGGCATTCAAAGCTTCCAGGGTCGTAGTTTGCGGAGTGGTGTTGGGCATGTCCATAAAACTGGTGACGCCACCTGCCGCCGCCGCTGTGCTTTCAGTATGTATGTCGGCTTTATGAGTCAGTCCCGGATCACGGAAGTGTACATGATCGTCTATTACTCCCGGTATTAGATAATAGCCTTTCGCATCTATTATTTCTCCACAAGGCTGGGCGGGAACTGTTTCTTCTGCCAGCACTTCAGCTATGACTTCATTCTCAATCACTATCGAACCGTGAAAAATCTTGTCTTCATTCACAATCCGTGCATTCTTTATCCATGTACGTTTCATACTGTTTTCTTTTGCGGGTATTTGCGGAACCAGCTACCCAGTTTTAATTGAATGACTCCTAGTACAGCTTCGCCGAAGATACTTCCGTTCATTTTTGAAGTACCTAATTCGCGATTGACAAAAATCACAGGAACTTCGGCTATCTTGAATCCGCACTTGTAAGCCAGTGAACTTCATCTCAATCTGGAATGCATATCCTTTAAAACGGATGCCATCCAGACCGATTGTTTCCAAGACTTCACGGCGATAGCATTTAAATCCGGCGGTAGTATCATGTATGGGTAACCCTGTGATAATCCGTACATATTTGGAGGCGAAGTAAGACATCAGCACACGCCCCATCGGCCAGTTCACTACATTCACACCACTGACATAGCGTGAACCGATAGCTACATCATAGCCTTCAACGGCACATTTGTTATACAGCCTTGGCAGGTCATTCGGATTATGACTGAAGTCAGCATCCATTTCAAATACAAAATCATATTGATGCTCTATCGCCCATTTGAATCCGGCAATGTAAGCAGTACCCAGCCCTAATTTACCTTTACGCTCAACCATGAAAAGACGGTCGGGGAATTCTGTTTGCAGTTTACGGACAATAGTTGCCGTGCCGTCTGGTGAGTTATCTTCAATAATCAATATGTGGAAGAACTTTTTCCAGTCCGAATACAGCCCGGATAATGTTCTCTATATTTTCCTTTTCGTTATAGGTGGGTATAATAATAATACTATCGGATTTCTCCATACATTTTTTGTATTAGCTGAATAAATATCATACAAAAGTAACTATTATATTAACACTCCCGTCAGAATTTAATTTTATTAATTAAAAAGAGGATTACCCCTGCCTGGCGCACGGATAATCCCCCTATTTAACAGAATAGTTTAGAAATCTTTAGAATGCCACACCAAGGCGGAAACCGAAATTGTTTAATTTATCCATATCATAGTTAAATACGGTTCCCTTGTTGGTAGAGTAGCTGTAGAATGCTGCCAGATGGAAGCCGATACTGTTTGTCCAAGGGTAGATATTCACACCGACTTCTGGTGATACATAGAAACCCCAAGTGTTGTCTTTCACTTCGTAAATGTAAAAGTCACTGGACATTTTGGTATAGTTGGCACCCAGCTTCAATCCGATATAAGGTTGGCATGCACCGTCACTGAAGCGATAGTGTGTTGCGAAACCGAAAGGCAACTGAAATACGGAATGTTGCTGGTCGGTTGTCAGGGCTGCCGAGTTGCTGATTGGTAATGTCTGACGTGAAATATACTCATTGTTGGTATGATAATTGATAAAGGCACCGATTGACAAATCCGGTAGTACATAATATCCACCTTCGAAGTTCATACCCCAACCGCTTGCTTTGTTTGCAAAGTTATTGCTGATAGGAGCGTTGAACTGCCAGTCTACATTGAAATAGGTAAACGGAGTTACCTGTGCTTTTTGCCGGCAGGGCAAAGGCTATGGCGATAGCGGATACCGCCATCAGTCTGAGAGTTAAATATTTTATAGTTTTCATATTTCCTTTTTATTTTAAATGAATACTTGTTTCACTTACGTTTATTTTTTCAGATAAGGACTCTGAGTGAATGCCTGGTTGATGGCAGTAGTTGTACGGTTTACATTCAAACTGCCACTTCCGCCCAGCAACCCGCCGCTGATGTATGCATTCCAGACAACAGTTAATTTTTCTTTTTGTCCTTCCGGAGCATTTTTTAAATTAATCATGTCGGCCAGCAATGAACCGGTGCTATAGCTGTAAGTGATAGGATAGGGATAGTACCATCCACCTCCCCAATTGCCGCCCCAGTAGCCGGGATACCAATAACCGGGATAATAGCCCCACCAGGGGCCGTCATTATAGTAACCGTGGAAATAATAAGTACTTGCTACGTAGCTTACCTGTAGGCCGAGGTCGGCGTCGTCTTTATCAACTGCGGTGTAGCCGGCAGCGTTCATCTTAGTCTTGAATGCATTGATGATGGTCTGTGCATTCTCGTCCTTCCAGTATTCAGGGTCTTTCTTGTCACCGATGATCAGGATGCTGTCGGGGATATAATAAGTACTGAAGTCATTGAACTTAGTACTAGTGTCATGACTGGTGAATACCAGATACTCATTGTCCAATTTGTCCATGTCCGGGTCTTTCTCGCAAAGATACCAAGGCAAAGACCGCCAGTAGGATAGGAATTAATTTTTTCATGTCAAGTTTTTGTTTAAGTTAATACTAATTGTTTTTCGTCTAGTTTCTCTCATACAACGGCCAGCTTATGTTTTTGTTCACTAACAGTCTGTTCTTTAGTGAATTTTTTTGCTGCCGGGTTAATTAGAGTTTCTTTTTTAAAGTGTAATTTAGTTTAGAAACAGCTTTCTTGAAGTCCTTGCCAATCATTGTCAGTGCACTGTCACCCTCTGCCAGAAAGTTTGTCTTTTCGTGTCCCGGAGTAGCGGAAATTAATTGATAAACGATAGCGGTGCTGTCATTAGGAATTCCAATAATAGTTACAACTGTACCACTGTCGGTAAATGCCTGGTTACCATCTTTTTTTTGTTCCTAAATAAGTGGTCATCAGATTGTACGTGCCCAATGAGTCTTGGCCTGCCTCCTGAAGTGTCAGTTGATAGTTGATACCTTCGGCATCGGCAGCTGGCAGAATACCTTCATAGCTATATGTTTGTAACTCACCCAGTGTGCTGTCGTTCACAGCGAAAATAGAGTCACTTTCACTTTCGGCTATTATCTCAGCACTTTTGTTTCCTTTAGAGCCACAGGAAACAATCATGGCAGCCAAAGCTGTTGCAATAAATACTTTTTTCATTGTTAAGTCAGGTTTTTAATGGTTATTTGGGTACATAACATCTGTTATGCCCGTTTTGTTTTTAATAAGTTCTCTTTTCAGAAAAAAACAAGACCATGTTTAAAATGCATTAAACACGGTCTTTAATAAATAGGGCGTTGTATCTGGATAAATCGGACTACCGTAGCCGTATGCCGTTCATACTTCTTCGAATCAGTGAGTTATAGATAATTTTTCCTTTTGATACTTGTTCTTCTGCTTGTGGCAGGTCGGGCATACTTCCTGTCGTAATATAAGCTATGGTGTTCTTCAATAAATACTCTTGGGTGTCTCCCAGTGGGTAGAGAGGGGAGATGAGGTTACGTTCGCTCAATGTGAAATCGGGGGTGATTCCATTTACATAGTTGGCTTGTCCTGCCGAGTTGAGAACGTATGCCACAACCGGCCATAAAATAAAGTTGTAACGCTCATCTTGGTATGGTTCCATGGCTACATTTTTTGCCAACAGTCGTTTCACCTATTACCACTACATTTTCTGTGCCTATATATGGACGGAGACAATTTATGACAGCTTCTGAAGCCGATGCAGTAAATTTGCTTGTTAGTACATAAAGCTTGCTTAAATTCAAGTTTTCGGAAGCAAGTCCTGTATTGAGAGGGAAATCAATTTTTTGCGGGTCACTGATGTCATTATACAAAGTTGTGCAAAATACTTTCCCTAGATCTGCCGCAGGTGCCAGATAACTTCCTAAATCTGTGGCACAACTCAAATAACCACCGGGATTGTATCGTAAGTCCAGAATAAAAGCATCGGGTGACTGCCCTTTGAACCGGGCGAATATCTGTTTCATCTTGTTCCCTGTATTCTGTATCTGTTGCCTGGTTATTGGGGCCTGTACTGAATTCATTGTAGACCATATAGGCTATTTTTTTTCCGGATACTTCATATACTGTATCTATATAGAACGGATTCAATTCTACGAGGCGTGATGCCGCTACTTTGACTGTATCTGTTGCAATCCAGCTGGAATTGCCTTCCTCATCAAAAACCAAGCTTTCTCTGGCGAAAGTTGTATTGCCACCTTCCATCAGATATCCGTAATTATTGTTGGTTAGCTCTTCTTTGCCAATGGCTGATATCCAGTTCCCTCGTTCCAATCCGGCTTCTGAGGCCGGTGAATTGGGCAGTACGAAAAAATACGGGCAAATACGTGTGATGAGATTCCGGTGGGATCGGTCATTAATTCAAAATCAAATCCGTAAGTAGAAGTACGTTGCAGGTAGGAACGGGCCGCATCGGAAGTTTCTTTTGTTTCTATATACGAATACGGGTCTCCTTTTCCGTTTTGTGCCTTGGTATAAACCAATTTTTGCAGGAAGTTTTCCGGTTCGGCAAAATAGTCCGTTTCCTTTATTGCCGGAATACTGTCATACCACAAATAATGCTCTTTCATTATTTGCTCTATCCATAAATTCTCTCCAACTAATGCATAGTATTCCCCACTGCGGTCTTCGCCACATGAAGCCATTATAAATAAAGTGGTTAGAAGAAAAAAAAAAGTGCTCCGTATATGCTTCATAATCTAATTCCTTTTTCAATCTGCAAAGCTAGGGATTTTTATTTTAAAGTAGGGATAAGGTTTGGAATAAATAATCCAAAAAACCTTTTATATAAAAAGAGATCCGCCGGTTAGGTCAAGCAGACTTCACGGCGGACGTTCTTAATTTTTTTATTTCTTTTCAGATTTCCATTTGTCAGCATATTCATTCAGAATTCTGCGGATACTGAGTCCGATTTTGATATAATCTTTCTCGTTCAGGTTGGCAAGTGATACACGTACACTCCATTCCGGGTCCGTCGAATCCGCCACCATTCAATACGACCAGTCCTGTTTCATTGGCAAGACGGAATACTACGTCCAATGGATTATAAGTTGTCTGCAGATGTTGTACGAATTCATCTCCGTAAAATTTTTTGGCCCATACCAGCATGTCTATCTCTGAATAATAACCAGCCCTTAGTGGATCGTCGGGGAGAATGAATCCTGTGTTGTCCCATAATGCTTTCAGACGGGTATGGATTAAATTAAGCATGGCATGACGATATGTATTTTCTTTGTCCAGCAATGAAAAAGAAGCAAAGAGTGACATCTGCATTTGTTGTGGCAAGGACAGTCCTGCTGTATGATTCAAGGCTACTTGACGGCTATCTGCTACCATACGGTCAATGAATTTAATGTTTTCTACTTGCATGCTCAAGCTGCCATAGCGTTTGGCTAGTTCGCTTTTTCGTTTGCGGGGCAGATTAGCAATCATTCTGTCGAATACATTTTTCTCATGTAAAAGGCAATTACAGCAAGGCGCCAACCGGTCGCTCCGAAATATTTGGAGAAAGAGTAGACACAAATTGTGTTCTGTGGCAAATCAGCCATCAGGCTGCGGAATCCGGGGACAAAAGTACCATATACATCATCTGTTATAATCATCAGATTGGGATTCCAGCGTGTTACTACGTCTTTCAGGGCATCTACACATTCTTTGCTTAACTGATAACTGGGTGGATTACTTGGATTGACAATAAACAAGGCTTTGTATTTCGTGTCTCGCAGTTTATTGATATCTTCCACTTTGTATTGCCAGGTATGAAGTCCTTCTTCATTTAGAGTACTTGCAGGAATATTGAGCACATCATAATCGTAACGTGTCAATTCGGGTATCTCGATATAGGGTGTAAAGATAGGAACCATCAATGCTATACTATCTCCTTTGTGTAGCAGGAAATTTTCTTCCAGCGAGTCGAATACATAGCACATCCCTGCTGTTCCGCCTTCGGTGGCGAATAAATCGAATTTACCTTGCGGGGGTTGCCCGTTGCACATTTCCTGATTCAGGTAATCCTGTACTAGAATTTCTGTATATTTCAAGATGCGGTCAGGCATGGGGTATTGGTCGCCTACAATACTTTCGGTCCATTCGTGTACTAGCTCGTCCGGATCGGCTGCATGTTCCATCAGCATATAATTATAGGTACGTTTCAATAGATCTGTCCCCGCATTTCCTTCATGCTTTTTCAGGTATTCCTCAAAACGTTGGGCTATGCCTGTTTTTTGAGGAATACCGGCAATGCCTTCGGGCATGTCCATGACCCGGCGACACTCTTCAATGCCAAAACCGCCCAAGGCAAAGAATGCTTCACGAGCCTCCGTTGCAATCCAGTTGGGATTACCTCTGCCTGCATTCAGCATGACGTGCGCCATTTTCTTCACACTTTCATCTGCCATTTCAATCAAACGGTTTTTTAATTCGAAGGGACTGATCTTTTTCCAAATTCTTGTCCATTCGGGCAACGCTGCTTTTTATCACTTAAATATTCCATAATGTATGAGTTTAGTTTTTTAGTTGATTAATAATACAATGACCACTCCCCATATAATGAGTAGTGTATTTCCTACGGCGTAGGTCACGGTGTATCCTAAAGAAGGTGTTTCGCTGCCTACTGCTTCTTGTATGGCACCCAATGCAGCAGTGGTAGTACGGGCTCCTGCCGTGCATCCCAAAGAGAGGGCGGGATGGAACTTGAATACATATCTGGCTAGAATCAGCCCTAATAATAAAGGCAAGGAAGTAGCCAACGCACCTATGATAAATAACATAGGACCTACTTCTTTTAGTCCCTGTACAAAGCTGGGTCCTGCAGAAATGCCGACTACGGCGATGAATATATTCAAGCCTACATTATTCAGCACCCATAAAGAGGATTCCGGTATTTGTCCGAAGGTAGGGCGTTTGCTGCGCCACCAGCCAAATACTAATCCGGTTATCAGGGCCCCTCCACTAAGTGCTCAGGCTAATAGGTACTCCGCCGATATGGATTGCAAGTGCCCCGATGATACCTCCCAGTAAAATGCCGAGTCCTACAAATGTCATATCTGTGGCATTGGTGGGGCGGTCTATGTATCCTAGTTCTTTTTGCAGCAGATTCCACCTCTTTTTTCAGGCCGACCAATTCCAAAGTATCTCCGCAGTCGATAGTGGTTTGTGCGAAAACAGGGATATCAATGCCTGCCCGTTTGATACGGCGTATACTGACGCCATGCATAAAGCTTTGACGGCGTATGAAGTCCAATTTTTGGTTGGAATATGGTTTTTTGTGTATCATGACAGGGAGTACTTCCACAGGGAAGTCAAGCAGTTGCGGATCGACGATTTCTTCTCCAATCCAGCCTTCTTCACCAATGGCGAATTCCCTTCTTCCGCTCAGTACCACTTCGTCCCCTTTTTGTAATAATTGTCCGGGAATAATATCATTGACAATGGAAGCTCCATGTCGCATTTCTTTCAACAAACAATCTTTTCCCTTGTGAAATAAAATAGGATTCTAGCTGGTCAACGGTCTTGCCGTTGCCAAACCAATCGTTCTCTATGCGGTAAGCGCGAAAAACTACCGGACGGCGGGCCTGTTCAAATCCGGGCTCGTCTGCTTCGCTGGTACCCATTCGGGTTTCTAGCTCTTTGCAGGCGGCTTTCACTTTTTCTAATCCTCCCAACATTTTTTAGGACCTAAAGAAGAGAGGACCCAGGCAGAGCCTGCCGTACCGAAAATGTAAGTTACAGCGTATGCCACGGGAATGATATTAATCATATCACTTTTTTTGGGAAGAGGCTATGTTGAGTCCGTTTATGGTATCTTCCGCTACCCCTATGACGGCAGAGATAGTTTGTGCTCCGGCCAGTAACCCGGCTGCTTCACCGGCATTATATCCCATTAAGGTAGCTAATAACCAAGTGATAACCAAACAACCTACGCACATGAGTACGGCGAATCCTACTTGAGGTAAACCATCTTTTTTCAGTCCGCGAAAGAATTGTGGTCCCACTTTGTATCCGATAGCAAAAAGGAATAAAAGAAAAAACACGGATTTCACCGGTTCTTCTATTGTAATGTTAAGCTGTCCCACTAATACCCCTACTAGCAATACACTGGTGACGATTCCCAAACTGAATTGTTTTATTCTCATTTTTCCAATCCAGAAGCCTGCGGCGATTGTCAGAAAAATCGCCAGTTCTGAATGTTGTCTCAAAAGATGTATAATCCATTCCATATTTCCTTCTTATTATAATTGCTGTTTAAAACAGAGTGGGGGTAAAGAAGTTGAGTTAAAAAGCTCCAAATTGTGCTTAGTTCTAATATTTTTTATTTTATTTGCATAGAGATGATGCTTGACTTATGAAAATAAAGTTGTTTGTAAAAATATATTTCTTTGTTAATTCTCTTGTTTGTTGTTGGAGGATGTAAAGAAAAAAGCTGACATGTATGTGACTAAGGTCACCGATTTGACGGGAGAGGAAGAACAAGTTTTGAAATTGGAATATGATCGTGATGGTAAAATTATAAAGTATGGAGATACCCCGGTAAGGTATGAGGGCGACCAAATCACAATCGGACAGATGGATTGTTTGAATACCGGCAATAAGCTTTGCAATGTTACGTTTCAAATAGGAAAAGGCAAGGCGAGGGAAAGTAGGGCCCGTTGTATATTGAAGGTAGAAGAGGAGGTTTATGAAGTTGATAAACAGACTGTCTATGATTATAAAGGAGATACTATTTTTATCAATTCTGATTATCGTGCTACTTCCGATTATCGTTTCTTGAGAAAAGTGCAAGGAAAATATGTTTTTGATCAGTTGGGACGGTTGAAGGAAGTGATGACTGTTTTTACTGAGGCAAATGATAGTGTGTCCAGTTGTCATACTTATTATAATTATGATAATAACATCAACTATCAGGCGAATCTGAATTTACAGGCTTATGTGATTGATTATGATGGGGTGGATAGTTTCTTCTATTTTTTATTGAATCTTGGGCAGTTGAGGAATAGAACAGCCTTACCTAATGATATCGGATATTGTATGAATCATGGTTTAAGCACTTATAATGTGCATGCCAATTATCGTCTGGATGATGAGAATCCGGTCAGGATAGAAGTTTTATATAATTATACCAAACTTCTATCCCGAATAGATTTATCTTATAATCATCCTTTAAATTAATTCATCGGGAAGTATAAACAAGTCTACTTCATTGGCGCCTTGCTTTATCAAGTCTTTCTTATCTATTTGGTAAAGACGGATAAACTCATCATGACTGTCGCATAGTTCCTGGGCTTTGCGATAATATTCTATTGATTTTTCTGTTTCATTCAGGATATAATACACATGTCCTGCATTCATCCAGTCTTCCATAATGGGTTTGGGCTCGGATATCAGCAAGTCGTAATATTTCTTGGCTTGTTGATGGTTGCCGGTAATGAAGGAACACCATCCGATGGCGCGTCGGGCATTCTGTGGCTTTTTATCCAGATACTCCACTTTGAAGAAATAAGCCAGTGCTTCATCGTATCGTTCCAGTGCCATCAGGCATTGTCCTATTTGTAGCGTCAGATTCAGACTGTCGGGCTGTGCCTGTTCCACCTTGTTATAATATTCCAAAGCTTTTGGGTAGTTTCCCTCTTTTCTATAACATTGTGCCAAATGGCGGTTATTCCATGTATTATCGGGGATCAGCAGATCTGATTGCAGGTAATAATCTATCGCTTTTTTATAGGAACCGATTTTCTGATAAATGAAACCTGCTTTCTGCCATAATTCGGCATTTTTACGATTGTATAATTCAATTGATTTATCATAGAGAATTCCGGCTTCTGCCAAGTCGTCGTGTGTGAATAGGTAATCTGCCAGTTTGTTGATATACTCTTTGTGTAACAAGGCTTGAGACAATGCTTCTTTATTCCATAAGTCTAGAGTGTCCTCAAAAATGTCATGTATTTCATGTCTTCTTGACCATAATTTGAAGAAACGGTAGAGGTCATGAATATATTGCCGGCTCACGAATTCAGCGCGGGCTTTTGATTGTGACATTTCTTTTAAACGTTCTTTCAGTTCTTCAGAAGCTTCATGTTGTCCGTTCAATTGTTGCTGCATGAGATTCCTTTGGCTTTCCGGCATTTGTAACATGGTAAAACAAAAAGAGTATTTGTCGGAATTGCAGAATACATCCGAATTCATCAAAATGTTGAGCAGAGAGATTTTTTGTTCGTCATTTCCGAGAGATAATTTGGCGATATCCTGATATTGGGGATCAAAAGGATAGAACCAGTGAGAAATTTTGCGGAAAAACGGGAATTGTTTCAGCTGTGAAAAGGTACTCATATACACATCCGCCCCGGACATTTGCAGTTCACCTAATTCGCGCAATTTATCGGTAATGCCTGAACGGTCAATCCATTCTTCCCATTCCGGATTATGATCTTCGGCATCTTCATCCAGTCCTTCCAAATTAAGTTTGGGATTTTTCATCATTTCGGGAATGATTTCTTCACGCATTTTCTTGTCTATCTTTCGGGTTTCACGGGAAGATTGCAATAATTGAATCTGGATATGATGCAGGTTTTTGATGAACTCGGAATTTTCATTCAGTTCATTTATGCGCGACACGGCTTCAGGGTATTGAAGGATACGCTTTTTCATAATAGTAGCATGTTAGTGCGATCCCTGCAATAGCCCGCTGATTCAGCATGGTATCCTGATGGGTATAGGCGTTCAATAGAAACATGAACTTGCGGATGTCGAATATTTGCAGCAGGCTCATGGTAACGGCGCTGACCATTATGGAAAGGTCGTTGACTTGGATCAATAGTGAGTTGAACAAAGTTTGCGCTTCAGCATATTCCGATTCACTCCACCGGGTGGATACCCATATTTTTTCAAATAATTCGTCTACGGCTGTTTCGTGACGTTTTCTCATGGCATCCATTTCTTCATTTTATTTTGGCCTCGGTGGTATATATCAATGGTGCTGTAGCCATATCTTCTGTATATGCCTCCAATTGCATTTGTAATTCGGCATAGCTGTGGGGAGGGCTTTGGACAAAAGTGCGCATTGTGTCATAATAGGCTCCATAATTTTGTGTTGCCTGTACGGCTATATGGATACGGTCGGCCAGTTCGTATGCCGTGCGTAACATTTTATGGTATATTTCCACCTTATTGGGATCTTTCATCCCTTTTGAAGTATATTGCAGCATCAGGTCGTATGACGTTTGCAGGGCTTCTAGCTCATTCTTTAATTGCCAGTCGGAAGTATGTGTGGCATATCCTGTCATTTGGAATAATGCTTCTTTTAACCGATATTGGTCTAATAGTTTTATGATTTCTTCGCGCATATTTTAAAGTTCTATTTGTATGTCTTTTATAAACAAATGCCGGCAGACTTCGGTTCTTGGCTTATTTCAGCCAGGTTGCCCGTTTCCATATATATTCCATCGGGGCCGTGAGAATGGTGATTCATCCACCAGCGGCAGAAAGAGAATTGCAAGATGAAGAAAACTATTCCTGCCAGGCAGCTGGCTGTGATACCAAACTGATTGTGCAATGCAAATCCCCAGTTGTAGTATAACATGGAACCTACTATACTTTGAGTAATATAATTGGTAAGGCTCATCTTTCCGTATGGCGTTATTTTCATTAATCCGTCGTGTAAGTTTGTCTTGTAAAAAGCGAAGACGACACCGGATACCAGAATCAGCATAAATGCAAAATTGGAAAGCGAGGTGATGATTAGTGAAAGAGGGGTCAGAATGGATTTATTTGTGATAAAGTCCGGTAGCATATTGCCCAACCCATATAAAGGGAAAAATGCGACGAGTGAGCCTGCAAGTACCTTGTTCCATACCTTCAAGTGCTCTTTCAAAAAAGTCCCTTGCGCCCTATCAGCATACCGAGCAGGAAAAGGGCGGCTGTTTGGAATACCCGTCCGTGATCCCAAGGCCCAGGCAAGGCTTGCCAACTGTCCTTCCCATAAATTGACACGGATGGTTTCCAGAAAATTACCATTGCTTTGCACTGCAAAAGTTGCATTCCAGAAGCTGCGGGTGGGGATGGCCGGAGTAACAAATTCCGGATCGAAACAGGCACGTATTACATAATAAAGCGGCAATGGCTGGATCAATAGCAGACATGCCAATGCAAATATCCATTTGTCTTTCAGCCGGCAAGTCAGTGGCAGGATGAAACCTACTAAAGAATAAAGGACCAGCACTTCCGCTGTGAAAAAACTGGCATTGATATTACCTATCAGGAAAAGAAGAATTAACCGCCAACAAAAACGTAGACGGAAATCATTGCCCCGTAGGCGTTGGTTGTCATCTTGAATAAAAAAGCTAAAACCGAAAAGTAAAGCGAATATGGCGTATGCTTTTCCGCCGAACATGAAGAATAACCCGCTCCAAATGGCTTTGTCCGAGAAGTTCAGCCACGCACTTTGTCCGGCTGTATCGGGAAATGAGTAGAAATTAAAATGTTCGATAGAGTGCAGGATGATGATTCCCATCACTGCCAGTCCGCGTAGCACATCAGCTACATCTACACGTGCGTGTCCTTTCAATTTTGTGTTTATTGCTTCTTGTTTCCATGGGGTTATATATTAGCGTACAAAAATAGGAAAATCTTGAATAGTTGGCAAAAAAAGGAGGAAGTAATCAGATATTTCTTTAATTTTGTCCCCATCTTAAAAAAAGATATGGATATTTCGGAATTGCAACGTATTTATGCTGGTCATCCTAACACTAAGGGACTGGCTGCGTTATTGGAAGATTCCTCAGTGAGGACTATTTTCCTGGGGGGATTATATGCTTCTGCGGCAGCTTTATTTGTTTCCTCCTTTCTTAGAGAGAATAAACAGACATTTGTATTTGTACTGGGTGACTTGGAGGAAGCGGGTTACTTTTATCATGACCTGACACAGGTGAACGGTGATGAGCATATTTTGTTCTTTCCATCCTCGTATCGTCGGGCTGTTAAATATGGGCAGAAAGATGCAGCCAATGAGATCCTGCGTACGGAAGTGTTGAGCCGTTTACAGAAAGGCGATCCGCTATGTGTGGTGACTTATCCTGAAGCGTTGGCGGAGAAAGTGGTATCACAAAAGGTACTGATGGACAAGACGTTAAAACTTGGTGTGGGTGAGCATGTGGACACAGAGTTTATCACGGAAGTGCTGTCCGGTTACGGATTCGAGCATGTAGATTATGTTTATGAACCGGGGCAATATGCTGTACGCGGTAGTATTATTGACGTCTTCTCTTTTTTTGCTTCCGAGTATCCTTACCGTATTGACTTTTTGGTGACGAGGTAGACAGCATCCGTACTTTTGAAGTGGAAAACCAGCTTTCGAAAGAGAAGAAACAGAGCATTGCCATCGTGCCCGAGCTGACGAATGCCGCCGACAAGAGCGGGGTGTCTTTCTTTGAATTCATTCCTCGGGAAACAGTTCTGGCAATGAAAGATTTTCTTTGGGTACGTGAAAGAATACAGGTAGTACGGGAGGAGGCACTCTCTCCTCAGGCGCTTGCCGCATACGAGGGAGAGAAGACGGAACTGATGAATTTGGAACTGAAGCTGATAGACGGGGCGGAATTTACAGTACGGGCTTTGGATTTCAAACGGATTGAATTTGGTAACAAACCTACAGGAACTCCACAGGCAACGTTGGCTTTCGATACGACGGTCCAGCCTATTTTTCATAAGAATTTTGATTTGGTAAGCACTTCATTCACTGATTATCAGAAACGAGGTTACACCTTATATATATGTACCGATAGTGAGAAGCAGGCAAAGCGTCTGAAAGATATCTTTGAGGAGCGTGGTGATCATATCACGTTCATTCCGGTCAACAAGACTTTACATGAGGGCTTTACAGATAATGTATTGAAAAGCTGCTTTTTTACAGACCATCAGATTTTTGACCGTTTCCATAAATACAATCTTCGTAGTGACAAGGCGCGTAGCGGTAAGGTGGCGTTGACCTTAAAAAGAGTTGAGCCAGTTTGAGCCGGGTGACTTTGTGGTACATATAGATCATGGTGTAGGCCGTTTTGGCGGTTTGGTACGCATTCCGAATGGAAATACCACTCAGGAAGTGATTAAACTTACTTATCAGAATGAGGATGTGGTATTTGTTTCCATTCATTCCCTGCATAAAATATCCAAGTATAAAGGGAAGGAGGGAGAAACTCCCCGCCTGAACAAATTGGGGACCGGTGCGTGGGAAAAAATGAAAGAGCGTACCAAGAGCAAAATCAAAGATATAGCTCGTGATCTGATCAGACTGTATTCGCAACGTAAACAGGAAAAAGGATTTTCGTATAGTCCCGACAGTTTTATGCAACATGAATTAGAGGCAAGCTTTATCTATGAGGATACCCCCGATCAGTTGAAGGCGACCCAAGATGCCAAAGCCGATATGGAGAGCGATCGCCCTATGGACCGTTTGGTGTGTGGTGATGTGGGGTTCGGAAAGACTGAAGTGGCTATTCGTGCTGCTTTCAAGGCTGTGGCTGATAACAAACAGGTGGCTGTGCTGGTTCCCACTACGGTTTTAGCTTATCAGCACTTTCAGACTTTTAGCGAACGGTTGAAAGATTTTCCATGTAAGGTGGATTATTTGAGCCGCGCCCGCAGTACGAAAGATGTTTCCAGAATAGTGAAGGAACTGGCGGATGGAAAAATAAATATTTTGGTCGGTACACATAAAATCATCGGTAAAAGCGTTAAGTTCAAAGATTTAGGATTGCTGATCATTGATGAGGAACAGAAGTTCGGAGTTAGTGTGAAAGAGAAGTTGCGTCAGATGAAAGTGAATGTGGATACACTTACTATGACCGCTACCCCCATCCCCCGTACTTTGCAGTTCTCGTTAATGGGCGCCCGTGATCTTTCTGTCATTCAGACTCCGCCTCCCAACCGTTATCCCATTCAGACAGAGGTGCATACCTTTAATGAAGATATCATAACGGAAGCGATCAATTTTGAAATGAGCCGTAACGGACAGGTATTCTTTGTCAATAACCGCATACAGAATCTGGTAGAATTGGAAGCCATGATCAAGCGGAATATACCCGATTGCCGTGTCTGCATAGGTCATGGACAGATGGAGCCCGAAAAGCTGGAGAAGATTATTTTCGACTTTGTGAACTATGATTATGATGTGCTGCTGGCAACCACCATTATCGAGAGTGGCATTGATATACCGAATGCCAATACGATTATCATCAACCAGGCGCAGAATTTTGGATTGAGTGATTTGCACCAGATGCGTGGACGTGTGGGAAGAAGCAATAAAAAAGCATTCTGTTATTTGTTGGCGCCTCCATTGACTTCACTGACTCCCGAGGCAAAGCGCCGTCTTCAAGCCATTGAGAATTTCAGTGATTTGGGCAGCGGTATCCATATAGCCATGCAGGATTTGGATATCCGTGGAGCAGGAAATATGCTGGGGGCGGAGCAGAGTGGCTTCATTGCCGATTTGGGTTATGAAACTTATCAGAAGATACTGGCCGAAGCGGTGAAAGAGTTGAAAGAGGATGAGTTTGCCGATCTTTACGCAGAGGAGTTGCAGGCAGCGGGAGAAGAGAAAATCAGTGGCGAGAACTTTGTGGATGAATGTCAGGTGGAAAGTGATTTGGAATTGCTTTTTCCCCAATGAGTATATCCCCAGCAGCAGCGAACGTATGTTGCTTTATCGTGAACTGGACGGATTGGAATTGGATAAGGACCTGCTCGCTTTCAAGGCACGGTTGGAGGACCGTTTCGGAAAGGTTCCTCCCGAAGGGTTGGAACTTCTGCGTATCGTACCTTTGCGCAGATTGGCTAAACGGTTGGGGGTGGAAAAAGTATTCTTGAAAGCCGGACGAATGACTTTGTTCTTTATCAGTAATCAGGAAAGTCCTTATTATCAAAGTGCGGCTTTTGGCAAGGTGATTGATTACATGAGCAAGAATCCGCGTTACTGCAATTTGCGTGAGCAGAACGGCAAGCGTAGTATGGTAGTCAAGAATGTGGAAACGGTAGAGACTGCGGTAGGTATTCTGCAGGAGATGGTGAGTTTGTGATAAAAGATGTCTGTATTGGCGGAAACCGACATTGCCGTAGAGTAAGCAGGATATGTTAACGTAAAATTGAATATTAACTAAATAAACAGCTGATTTTTAATTAATTGTTTAACGGAATTGAATTTGGGGTGTTTTATATTAAAAATAATATAAGACACTTCTTTTTTTCTTTTAACTTATCTATATTTTTACTATCTTACTTCCAGTTTAAAAGCGGACACTGAGATTTTTACTCACATATTGTCTAATTTAAAAAACACTTGTTATGGAAGTGAAAAAAGCACGAAGAGCCGACCTTGAAAAGGGTAAGTCCCGTTGGCTGTTCATGGGGCTCATTGTGACGCTGTCGTTTATGTTTGTTTCGTTCGAATGGACTGAACGTAATGTAACTTACACGATCAGTGATCTAGTCAGTGACCCGGATTTCTTTGAAGAATTAGTTCCTGTAACCTACAATCAGGATAAACCTCTGCTGCCACCGCCTCCGCCGGCTGCCGTCAACCCGGAAGAGCTCAATATAGTGGATAATAACTCGACGGAAACAGAAACCGATATTGCAGCTTCAGACCCTACGGATGCTCCGGTAATTATACCGACCCCTATTGAAGTACCCGAAGAAGTAGTGGATGAAAATGTGGAATTTGTGGTGGTGGAAGAGATGCCGGTATTTCGTAACGGTAATGCTGATTTGATGAGGTATCTGAGTGAAAACATCAAATATCCTACCGTCAGTGCCGAGCAGGGAGTTCAAGGAAGGGTAGTGGTGCAGTTCGTTGTGGGTGTTCATGGAGAGATCCTGAATCCGGTAGTGGTGAAGAGTGTGGATCCGTATCTGGATAAGGAAGCAATCCGCGTGATCAGTTCCATGCCAAAATGGAAGCCCGGCAAGCAAAGAGGAAAAGCAGTGAGGGTGAAATACACTGTTCCTGTAGTCTTCAGACTGCAAAGTTAAGATTTAATTAGTATGGATGGAGGAAGCGTAATCTCAGAAGAGGACGCTTCCTCTTTTTTATCGAGGAATAAATAGGGGATATTTATGAAAACATGTAAGAAAAAGGGGCGTGAAAGGAAATAGTTAGTAATAAAATGCTTGCTATCTTATTATATTTGTTACCTTTGTGGGTCTTATAATATGAAAAACAATGAAAATAACAATTCTACAGAGAAATATAGAATGGGCCAATCCACAGGCCAATATAGCAAGGGCGGACGAAGCAATAAGCTGTCTGCCGGATTCTGATTTGTTTGTTTTACCCGAAATGTTTTCCACTGGTTTTTGTACGCAACCCGAAGGAATTGCGGAGAGCGCCGACAGCGAAACACTTCACTGGATGAAGCGTAAGGCAGCCGAGCGGAATTGTGCTATTGCAGGCAGTGTAGCTGTATGTGAGAATGGAAACTATTATAATCGTTTTTACTTTGTCCATCCGGACGGAGCCGTGCAGCATTATGATAAGAAACATTTGTTCACCTTTGGGGGCGAACACAAGCGTTTCACTGCCGGCACAGAGCGTGTGGTGGTGAACTTCCGTGGGGTACGTATTCTTTTGGAGGTATGTTATGACCTCCGTTTCCCTGTTTGGTCACGCAACCTGGGGGATTACGACATGATACTTTATGTGGCAAGCTGGCCCACTCCCCGTGTGGATGCCTGGATCGCTCTGCTTCGGGCGCGGGCTATTGAGAACCAGTGCTATGTGGCCGGAGTGAACCGCATGGGAACTGATCCTGCCTGTGAATATTCGGGTGGCAGCGCCATCATCGATCCCTACGGAAAAACGATAGCCGAATGTCCGTGGAGCAGGGAAAGTGCGGTATCGGCTGATATCGATATGGAGGCATTGCAGGCTTTCAGGAAGAAATTCCCGGTACTGGATGATGCCGACCCCTTTACATTGATATAAAACAATTAACAAAATAATAGATGATGGCTGAAAAGAAATTATTGTTGGGCGATGAGGCAATTGCCCTCGGAGCGATACATGCCGGCATATCGGGTGTATATGCCTATCCGGGTACACCGTCCACTGAAATCACAGAGTTTATCCAGAATAATCCTTTGGCAAAGGAAAGAAAATTGCACAGCACTTGGTGTACCAATGAAAAAACGGCCATGGAGGCTGCATTGGGTATGTCATACGCAGGAAAACGTGCTTTGGTATGTATGAAACATGTAGGCATGAACGTGGCTGCCGATGCGTTTGTCAATTCTGCCATAACCGGCGTGAACGGTGGTCTGGTGGTGCTGGCTGCCGATGATCCTTCCATGCACTCGTCACAGAACGAACAGGATTCACGCTTTTATGGAAAATTTGCTATGATTCCCATGCTGGAACCGTCTTCCCAACAAGAAGCATACGATATGATGGATTACGCATATACACTCTCGGAAAAACTGAAGTTGCCGGTGCTGATGCGTGTGGTTACCCGTCTGGCACATTCGCGTGCCGGTGTGGAAATAGCCGATATCCGTGAGGAAAATCAGTTGAATCCTGATCATGAACGTGCCCACTGGGTATTGCTGCCGGGTAATGCGCGTAAACAATATCTGGATTTAGTGAAAAAGCAGGAGAAGCTGGAAGAAGTTTCCTCCAAATCTCCTTATAATTATCTGGAAGGGGTGAATCCCGAATATGATTATGAATTCGGAGTGATAGCCTGTGGTATCGGTTATAATTATGTGAAGGAGGCGGATACGGACAGTTGCCATATTCCGGTATTGAAAGTTTCGCAGTATCCGTTGCCGGCTGAAGAAATCAGGACGATGGCAGACCGCTGCGGATATGTTCTGGTAGTGGAAGATGGCCAGCCGTTTGTGGAAGAGCAGGTAAAAGCGATACTTTCCTCGGACTATGAGGTAAAGGGACGCCTGACGGAAACTTTGCCGCGTACCGGTGAATTGACTCCGGATAATGTGGGCGAGGCGATCGGATGGGGAATCAAACGTCCGTTTGGTAAACCTCAGGTGGTGATGCCGCGTCCGCCTGCATTGTGTCAGGGATGTGGTCATCGGGATGTGTATGATGCATTGAACAAGGTGGCTGCGGAATATCCGGATGCACGCATTTTCGGTGATATCGGTTGCTATACGTTAGGTGCGTTGCCCCCGTTCCGTGCTATCGACAGTTGTGTGGATATGGGTGCTTCCATAACCATGGCCAAAGGTGCTTCCGATGCGGGGGTATTTCCGGCCATTGCTGTTATCGGTGACTCTACATTCACTCATTCCGGTATGACCGGTCTGCTGGATGCGGTGAATGACCATGCCAATATCACTGTGGTGATTTCGGATAACCTGACTACTGCCATGACCGGTGGACAGGATTCTGCCGGTACGAACAAATTCGAGGCGATCTGCCTGGGATTAGGGGTAGAACCCGAACATGTGCGTGTGGTGGTTCCATTACCAAAGAATATGGAAGAAATCACCCGTACCATTCGTGAGGAAATAGAATATAAAGGGGTGTCTGTCATTATTCCGCGCAGAGAGTGTATCCAGACATTGAATCGTAAACTAAGACAGAAAAAAGCAGATAAGGCATGAGAAAAGATATCATACTTTCGGGCGTAGGAGGACAGGGTATCCTGACTATCGCTACTATTATAGGAGAAGCTGCTACGGCAGAAGGCATCAATTTGAAGCAGGCCGAGGTACACGGTATGAGCCAGCGCGGAGGAGATGTGCAGTCCAATCTGCGTCTATCCGACGAAACGATTTATTCGGATCTGATCGCTCAGGGTGAGGCGGATCTGATTATTTCCATGGAACCGATGGAGGCGTTGCGTTATCTGCCTTATTTGCAGGAAGAAGGTTGGGTGATTACTTCCGCTAATCCTTTCAAGAACATTCCTGATTATCCTGAAGAAGTGGATCTGATGAGGGCTTTGGAGAGCCTTCCGCATGTGGTGAAGTTGGAAATAGAGGATATGGCAAAAGAAAACAGTATGCCTAAATGCGCGAATGTGATTCTGCTGGGCATGGCTGCGAAGTATATTGAAATCGTATCACCGGAACAGTTGCGCGAAAGCATAGGGCGTGTGTTTGCCGCAAAAGGTGAGAAGATTGTTGAAATGAATCAGAAGGCTTTTGATATAGGCTTGAATGCGGTAAAGAACTGGTAGTGCCATGAAGATATTTAGTGAAGAATTAGTGGAGAAGGCGGTGAAGGAACTGCACATCGCCAATCTTGCACAGGCTACTATCGGTGATGTGCTGTTGGTAGCCCAGTATCTGGAAAAGGAAACGGGGATTCCTTTTATCCGCATGGATCAGGGATCTCCCGGTCTTGCCGCTAATCAGATAGGGATTGAAGCGGAGAAAGCTGCTTTGGACAGAGGAGTCGGATCGCAATATCCGGCTGCCGCAGGAGTGCCCGAGTTGAAAAAGGAGGCTTCCCGTTTTGTAAAAGCTTTCTTGAATCTGGAAATCTCTCCGCGCGCTTGTGTGCCTACCACCGGGTCGGTGGCGGGTTCATTCGGCTCGTTCATAGCCTGTACGCAGCGTATTCCGGGGAAAGACAAGGTATTGTTCATTGATCCCGGATTTCCTATTCAGAAATCCCAGCTTCGCATTATCGGCGTGGAGTGGGAAGAGTTTGATATCTATCATTATCGTGGACAGGCCTTGCGTGAGAAATTGGAAAGTTTCCTGAGTAAAGGCGATATAGCAACGATTATCTATTCTAATCCGAATAATCCGGCATGGATTTGTCTGGAAGAGGAGGAGTTGCAGATAATCGGCGAACTGGCAACCCAATACGATGTGATTGTCATGGAAGACCTCGCTTATTTCTGCATGGACTTCCGTCGGGATATGGGGCATCCTTTCGAACCGCCTTATCCGCCCACTGTGGCAAGATATACGGATAATTATATCCTGATGCTTTCTTCTTCCAAGATATTCAGTTATGCCGGACAGCGTATGGCATTGGCATGTATCAGCGACAAACTGTTCGACCGCCAGTTCCCTGCCTTGGCAGAACGGTATAAAGATGCAGGCGTATTCGGTCCTACACTGATTGCTTCCATCCTTTATATGATTACTTCGGGATGTACGGCTTCCACTCAGTATGCATACGCTGAAATGCTTCGTCTGTCCACCGAAGGTAAAATCAATTTTGTGGAAGATACCCGCGAATATGCCCGTCGTGCGGAACGCATGAAGAAAATATTTACCGACAATGGTTTCCATATCGTATATGACTATGATGCTACCCAGGTGGTGGGAGATGGTTTCTTCTTTACCATAGGTTACGGAAATATGACAGGGGGTGAATTGCTCCGGGAGTTATTATATTATGGGGTAAGTAGCATCTCGCTTTCTACTACCGGTAGCGAGCAGGAAGGTGTCCGCGCGCCTGTACGTCACGGATGCGCGATGAACTTTATCCGGTGATGGAGGAACGTATGAGAGCCTTTCACGAAGACCATAAGTAGTGGTAAATGGTTAGTGATTAGTGGTTAATGCCTGGCGGAGGGTTCGCCACTAACCACTAATCACTAACCATTTACCACTAACCATTAATCATTAATCACTAATGCTATGATTTGGAATAAAAATAAAGAGTGCATGAGTCGGGACGAGATGAGTGCTCTGCAGGGAAAACGCCTGAACAAGTTGGTGAACCTGGTTTATCATAATGTTCCTTTTTATCGTAACAAGATGCAGGAGATGGATTTGTCTCCGGATGATATCCAGACTATCGAAGATATCGTAAAACTTCCTTTTACTACCAAGCAGGATTTACGTGATAATTATCCATATGGTCTTCAGGCTGCTCCTGCTTCGGAAATTGTACGTGTACACGCTTCTTCGGGCACAACCGGGAATCCTACCATTGTGGGATATACACGTCGTGACTTGTCCGTATGGTCCGAAGTGATGTCACGTTGTCTTTCAGCATACGGGGTTACCCGTAATGATACCTTTTCTGTCAGTTATGGTTATGGCTTGTTTACAGGCGGGTTGGGCGCACATTATGGGGTGGAGAATCTGGGGGCGACTGTTATCCCGGCTTCTACAGGAAATACGGAAAAGCATGTCCGTCTGATTCGCGACTTGGGTATAACGGGGATTGCCTGTACTCCTTCATACGCTCTTTATCTGGCAGAAGTGGTGGAACGTATGGGATTGACCAAGAATGATATCAATCTCCGTATCGGAGCTTTCGGAGCCGAGCCATGGACGGAAAGTATGCGTAAGGAGATAGAAGAGCGGCTGGGATTGAAAGGGTATAATATTTATGGATTGAGTGAAATTATGGGACCTGGTGTTTCCTATGAATGCCAGGAACAACATGGTTCGCATATCAATGAGGATCATTTTTATCCTGAAATCATTAACCCTGAAACGCTGGAACGTCTTCCGAATGGAGAAGTGGGAGAATTGGTGTTTACTACTCTGACCAAGGAAGGTATGCCGTTATTGCGCTATCGTACGAAGGACTTGACTTCCCTGATGGAGGGTGAATGTCCGTGTGGAAGAACCAATATTCGTATGTCGGGTATTGTAGGCCGTAGTGACGATATGCTTATTATCCGTGGCATCAATGTATTCCCGTCTCAGGTGGAAAGTGTTATTCTGGATATGCCGCAGTTTGAACCTCAGTATATGCTGGTGGTGGATAGGAAGAATAATCTTGACTCTTTGCAGGTACAAGTGGAAGTCCGCAAAGACTTCTTCTCGGACGATATGGGACGTATGCTGGCTATGAAGAAAGCGCTGAGTGACAAATTGAAGAGCGTTCTTTCTATCAGTGCTGAAGTGAAGCTGATGGAGCCTAACAGTATTGCCCGTAGTGAAGGCAAGAGTAAACGTGTGATAGACAATCGGAATTTTAAAATAAAAAAGTACGCGATATGACAATCAAGCAATTATCTGTTTTTCTGGAAAACAAGACCGGAAGGATAAATGACGTAACCAAGACATTGGCAAAGTATGATATCAATATGCATGCGTTCAGCATGGCGGAATCTACTGATTTTGGTATTCTTCGTTTGATTGTATCGGATGTGGAAAAAGCGGTGGAAGTACTTCGTGCCGAGAATTTTGCCGTGATGCTGACCGATGTGGTATGTATCAGTTGCCCGAATGTGGCAGGTTCTTTGGCTAAAGTTTTGGACTATCTGGCAGCAGAGAATATCTTTATTGAATATATGTATGCTTTTGCTCAGGGAGATACGGCACATGTGGTTATCCGTCCGTCTAATGTGGAGAGATGTGTGGAGATATTGAACAAATTCAATTGTAATGTTTTGACTAAGAACAGTCTGTAATGAATTTGACTTTGTGGGTATGAATGCATCACAAGTCTTTTTACCACAGGTTACTTGGGTTCACACGGATGTTTAAGCTGAAAACTTTAAGATTGAACCTGTGCGAATCCGGGTAATCTGTGGCTGTTTTGATGGAACAGTCTATCAATAACAAAACCTGTTTGTTGGAGAATGCAGAATGTTATGAGCGTTCTTTGACAATGGGACACTCGAACCGATAAAAAATACCGAAGTATTGTACATGATTACATTGGATAATTTTGAGGACTTTGTTCCCTATAAAATATGGATGCGTGGGGAAGAGTATTATGAAACAGACGCTGTTTCCGAATTGGAAGAAATCTCACCCGGTGAATGGACTGCGACTGTAGAAGGAACAGACGATTATAATGTGGAGATATCTATGGATGGAAACGAGATAGAATCCTGGTACTGTGATTGTCCGTATGAGGGAGAAATCTGCAAACATGTCGTAGCGACATTGTTGGCAATTCGCGACAATAGAAAAAAAGGCGGGTAATAGTATTTTCTCGAAGATGAAAATCAAAGCGGAGGAAGCCCCTGTTTTAGAGGAAATAAAAGAAGTGGGTAAGCAGCCTTGTCCGTCTTTGGTAGACATACAGCAACTGTTGTCTTTCATTGATCCGCAGGAACTCTCGAAATTTATCTGTGAGTATGCTTCAACGAATCTGGAATTTAAAACGGCACTTTCAAATCATTTCATAGCTAAGGAGCTATCTTTGTCATCAAAGGGAAAAGATTACAGAATTGAAATTCAAAAAAGTTTTTAAAGGATCTGGTTACCATAAAAGGTCTCGTTATCACAATCGTTATGATAATTACGATCGTGACTGGAAAACTATTTTCAATCAGATGGACACTTTTTTGGAGAAAGCGGATTTCTTTTTGAATTTGGAAGCTATGGATAATTCTATTGCCATAGCTCTTCAAGTACTTCGTTCCATCGGTGAAAACTATGATGATGAACTTTTGTATGATGGTATTTCTTCTTCTGACTATTGTGAACAGGCAGGAGATTTGCTCCTGAAAGTGATTGAACATCCTAAAACCACTCAGGCACAAAAGATGGAGATACTTCAGGGCTTGCGTGAGATTGCTGAAATATCTATTTTTCGTGAATATGATCTTTATGATGTAGACGAATTGATGATGCAGATCAATCTTTCGGTTCAACCGGCAGAAAAAGCGTTGGAATTGATTGATGAACTTCTTGAAGTAAGAAAGGGAACCTGTGGTATCTATCAGTTAGTCCTTCGTAAGGTCAATCTGTTGTTAGAACAGAATGAAGAACAAAAGGCGGATGATACGATTCGTCAATATCTTTATCTGACTGAAATACGAAGAATGGAGGTTGATAAATTGATTGCCCGTTGCCAATATGATGAAGCCATTTGTTTGCTGAATGACGGAATAGAAATAGCGGAAAGAGAAATGCATTCTGGCACTGTGGGTGAATGGCTGAAAATGAAATTGGATATTTATGAAATAACCCATAGGGTTTCTGAGGTAATTGATACATGTCGTCTGTTGTTTGTGGTGGGTAGTGATAAATTGATATATTACAGCAAACTTAAAACTCTGGTACCGAAAGAACAATGGAAAAGTTTTCTGGATAGGATGATGAAAGAAGCCGAGTTAAGTGACTATTTTTCTTTTGGCGGAAATGATAAGGCTGAAATTTATGTGAAAGAAAAGGATAATGACAGCTTGTTCTCTTTGCTGTCGTCAGTCCGGTACAATCAGTTGGAAACATTGATGAAATATGCCCATTATTTGAAGGACACTCATTCTGAGAAATTGATTGCTATATATACTTCTTTATTGAATGATTATGCTGAACGGAATCTGGGACGGGAGCATTATGAATTTATAGCACGGGTATTATCCTGCATACGTAAACTAAACGGTGGACAGGCTGTTGTGAAAAGCTTGGTGGCAGAGTTCCGGATAAAATACAAACGTCGTCCGGCAATGATGGAAGTGTTGGGGACGTTTTAAAAATAGTTTATCAGAATCTTTTTTAAAATTAGAAAGCCGCCTCCTCACGAAGCGGCTTTCCGTTTTTCTATCAGAACAAACTCCAAGCAACTGTCAGTCCGGCCATTACAATGGCGACCATACTCATCAGTTTAATCAGAATGTTCAAACTGGGTCCGGATGTATCTTTAAACGGATCACCTACTGTGTCACCGGTAACCGTTGCTTTGTGTACTTCGCTTCCTTTACCTCCGAAATTACCTTCTTCTATAAATTTTTTTCGCATTATCCCATGCGCCTCCCGCATTGGCCATAAAAATGGCAAGAACGAAGCCCGAGGACAAACCACCTATCAGCAGACCGATAACACCGGGAACACCAAAAATCAGTCCGGTAGCGATAGGGGCAATGATAGCCAGTAGAGAGGGGAATACCATTTCACGTTGTGCTCCTTTGGTGGATATTTGTACGCAACGGGCATAGTCGGGTTCTGCCTCTCCTGTCAGAATCCCTTTTATTTCACGGAACTGGCGGCGCACTTCCTCTACCATGTGGGCTGCTGCACGGCCTACGGCGTTCATGGTCAGACCGCAGAACAGGAATGCCATCATACTGCCCAAAAAACATGCCGCTTAGCACTTTGGGGTTCATCAGGGTTACATCGTAATAAAGCATGTAGTCAGTGAAACTGGCGTTATGAACATCTACGGTAATGCCGTTTGGTAATTCCAGAATGGTCTGCCCCAACCGGGTTAATCCGATACGGATTTCTTCTACATAGGATGCTAACAGAGCCAATCCGGTCAGAGCGGCAGAGCCGATAGCAAACCCTTTGCCGGTGGCAGCGGTCGTGTTGCCCAAGGAGTCGAGCGCATCCGTACGTTTGCGTACTTCTTTGCCCAAGCCGGACATTTCCGCATTGCCGCCGGCATTGTCGGCAATTGGTCCGTAAGCATCGGTAGCCAGGGTAATCCCCAATGTTGAGAGCATCCCGACGGCAGCAATACCAATACCGTAAAGCCCCATGGAAATATTGGCGAAATCAAACCCGGAAGCGAGCCAGTAGGGACAAGATGATACCGGTTACTACTGCCAGTACAGGGATGGTGGTGGAAACCATACCTAGTCCGATACCGGAAATGATAACGGTGGCCGGACCGGTCTTTCCACTTTCGGCCAACCGTTGTGTGGGTTTATACGATTGAGAAGTATAGTATTCGGTAGAACGACCGATAACGATACCTACTATTAATCCCACTACCACAGCAAAAGAGATGTTTACCCAGTTTTCCAATCCCAAGGCCCAAAGGATAAGGAAAGTGGCAACAACAATCAGCACAGAACTTAAGTTGGTTCCTGTAGCTAATGAACCGAGTAGCTCTTTCATTCCTGCATCTTCTTTGGTACGGACAGCGAAAATACCGATGATAGAGAGAACGATACCCACTGCCGCAATCAGCATAGGTGCGATGACCGCTTTAAACTGCATTACGGTATCATCCGAGCCAATAAAAGCGGCAGCACCTAAAGCGGCGGTAGCCAGGATAGAACCGCAATAAGACTCGTACAGGTCGGCGCCCATTCCGGCTACGTCACCTACATTGTCACCCACATTATCGGCAATGGTGGCAGGATTACGGGGGTCATCTTCCGGAATTCCGGCTTCCACTTTACCTACCAGGTCGGCACCTACATCGGCTGCCTTGGTATAGATTCCACCTCCTACACGGGCGAAAAGTGCTTGTGTGCTGGCTCCCATACCAAAAGTAAGCATGGTGGTTGTGATGACACATAATTTAGCAGAAGGGTTCAAGGCGTCTGTGGGAATACAATAATCCAATAATATATACCAGAAGGAAATATCGAGCAGTCCCAAGCCGACAACGACCAACCCCATAACAGCTCCGCTACGGAAAGCTACACGCAGTCCTTTGTTCAGGGAGTGCTGGGCGGCATTGGCGGTACGGGCGGATGCGTAAGTAGCCGTCTTCATTCCTAAAAAGCCGGACAGTCCGGAGAAGAAACCGCCGGTAAGAAAAGCAATGGGCACCCACGGATTTTGTAAGTTGAAGCCGTATGCCATGATAGAAAAGAGAATAACTAATCCCAGAAATACCAGCCCTACCACCTTGTATTGTTGTTTCAGATAGGACATGGCGCCCTGGCGCACATAAGAAGCGATTTTTCCATTGTCGGAGTTCCTTCGCTTTCAAGCATCATTTGTTTGTAGAAATACCATGCGAGTGCCAATGCCAAGAGGGAGGCAATGGGCACAATCCAGAAGAGATACGTTTCCATACGCAGTATTGATTTTAAAAGTTGGTTTTGCCCAAAGATAGCAAAAAAATAAATGATATTCAATAGGATAGGCAATATTTTTATCAATTAATATTTGCGGTACTTTTCTAATTAAGTTTAGGGGGAAAATAAATATCTGTACCTTGGAACACATGGACCTGTTCCTGTGTTTCGTCAAAACACGATGAAAGGTAAACAAGACGTTAAAAAACAGTTTCACCACAGATCAAATCTGTATAATCTGTGGTGAATTTAAAACTCAGGCTTTTGTATTTGCCATACAGCTTGTCTATCAAATCAGCGCGTCCTATTTTACGCAATTCGTTGATGATGGCACGCCGTTCTTCGGGTTTATACCAAAAAAAGAACATCCGTTGAGCCAGTTTTTCTTTTGGTGTTTTAGCGGAAAATACCGGTTGCAACGTATATGGATGATAACCTGTGTACCAGGCTTCAGTAGCTACAGTCATCGGAGTAGGAGTAAAGTCCTGTACTTGTTCCAGATGGAAATCCAATTTCTTGGTGATCACTGCCAGTTCTGCCATATCTTCTTCCGTACATCCTGGATGGCTGCTTATAAAATAAGGTATAATCTGCTGCCGCATATTCAACTCCTTATTTATTTTGTCGAAAGTCTTTTTGAAGTCATAAAATTGTGAAAACGAAGGTTTCCTCATGATTTGCAGCACTTGGTCGCTGGTATGTTCCGGAGCCACTTTCAAGCGCCCGCTGACATGATGGGCTATCAGTTCGCGGGTATATTCAGCCGTACTGCGGTTTACTGCCGGATCTTTGCTTTGATATTGTAACAGGTCATAGCGTACACCGCTTCCGATAAAGCTTTTCTTGATACCGGGAAGTGCGTCTACCGAATGATAAATATCCAATAAGGGGCGATGGTCCGTGTTCAAATTGGGACATACTTTAGGATGGATACATGACGGCCGTTTGCATCGCCGGCAAATTTTCTCATCTTTACCACGCATGGCATACATGTTGGCGCTAGGTCCTCCCAAGTCACTCAGATAGCCTTTGAAATCAGGCATTTCAGTTATGGCTCTCACTTCTCTTAAGATACTCTCTTTACTTCGGCTTACAATAAATTTCCCTTGATGGGCGGAAATGGTACAAAAGGCGCATCCGCCAAAACAACCACGGTGCAGATTGACCGAGAATTTAATCATGTCGAATGCGGGAATGCGTTTTCCTTTATATTTAGGATGAGGCATACGCGTATAGGGCAAATCAAAAGAATGATCCAGTTCGCCTTGGCTCATTGGAGGATAAGGCGGATTGACTACTACTGTTTCATTGCCTGTATCTTGCAAGATGCGGGAGGCTTCGTATTTGTTGCTTTCCTCTTCAATGAAGCGGAAGTTCTCGGCTTGTTTCTTTTTTATCTTTCAGGCATGCTTCATGAGAGTGTAGGATGATATCTGGCTTTTCGTTCACACACTCAATTGCAGAGTGCTCGGACGGAACTGATCCTTTCTTACGGATAAGGTAAGCCGTTTGTGGTATATCGTGGGGAATATCCTTTTTTGTAAGGGTAGATGGGCTCCGTCCTGACTGTCTTTGCTTTCTTTCATTCTCTTGCAAAGTTCCGTAATCGGTTTCTCGCCCATTCCATAGATCAATAAATCGGCTCCGGAATCTATCAGAATTGATTTACGCAGGCAGTCTTGCCAATAGTCGTAATGACTGACACGGCGCAAAGATGCCTCTATACCTCCCAGAATGACAGGTACGTCGGGATAGATTTTCTTTAAAATCTGTGTATAAACGATGCTGGGATATTCGGGACGCATGTCGTGGCGGCCGTCGGGAGTATAAGCATCCTCGCTGCGCAAACGCTTGTTGGCAGTGTATTTGTTTACCATGCTGTCCATACATCCGGCGGACACACCGAAAAAGAGGCGTGGACGTCCCAGCTTCTTAAAATCGCGCAGGTCGTCACGCCAGTTGGGTTGAGGCACAATAGCTACTTTTAAGCCTTGTGCCTCTAATAATCTTCCAATTACTGCCGGACCGAATGAAGGATGATCTACATAGGCGTCACCGCTGAACAAGATAACGTCCAGTTCTTTCCACCCACGCATTTCCACTTCTTTCTTGGTTGTCGGCAACCAGTCTGTAAGTTTGTATTCTTTCAATGATAAATACTGTTTTTTTTGTTTTGCTACAGAGAACACAGAGATTGTTTATTATATCTCTTCTTCATCCTTATTTTTCTCCTTCTCCCATTGGATATAAAGCAGAATAAGTTGATGAAGTCCGAAAGCTTTCATGTTATTATGATAAATTACATCAATGCAAAGGTCGAGCAATTCTTTATTATTTCCTTCCTCACTGGTTATCAGTGAGCGGATATTCAGCTTCAGTTTGTCCAGTACCGACTCGTCCACGATACCGTTGCTATCTATTAGATGCTGAAATAAAGCATATTTCTCAATAGTTTGCAGGTTCTCTTCTGAGATTTCCATGCTACGTGTGCCAGAGGCATTAGTCTGTATAGTGTACATAGTCGTTTTTTATTTTAATGGTTTATACGGACAAAGTTAGGCGTTTTTATGAAATAACCTCTTATTTGTTCTTTTATTTTCGTTTAAAAATATCACTTGCTGCCGAAGAAGCCCAGAATAGCACTCATTACCCGTGCTCTTTCCTTCACTCCTTGAATGCTTTCAAAAGGGAAACCCAGGACAAAAGTCCGATATTTGCCTTTATAGGCGACACCGGCACTGTAACTGCCAGGATTATATACAAAAAGCGGAGTAAGCAGGGGCTATCGGGGTCAGACAGTCGGGAGCGGGTACGGCATATGTTTGCTCATTGATGGTACGGGGGATATTGAAACGGGTGCCGGCTCCGTATATTTCTCCCGAAGTGGAGTTGAGCATACTGCCTCCGAAACTATATTTCAATATGTTTTCGGTGAAGTTCAGTGCTGTGGGACTGTTCATGTTGCTTCCTATATACGAGCCGCTGAGCATCAGGTTGCCGCCTCCTTGACAATAGGTTGTGAGCAACTGTTGCAATGTGTGGGAGAAAGGACGTCTGTCGGCTCCGAATATCAGGTCTGCAATGGGGTAATCTGCCAGCCGGACAAAACCATTTTCAACGGCTTCATCACTACACGATACAAAAGAGTATCCTCCGGCTGCCTGGATGGCTTTTCCATGAATGAACGGATAATCGAAAGTATTTCCGGCTATCAACATTCCTTCCAGTTCGCTGCCGCTATATCCCAGCCCGTCTTTAGTCTCCCGTCCTATGCGGCTACGGTCGAAGCTTTGTTGCGTTCCGCAGAAGGCGGGCGTATTTATATAAGGTATCCCCGGATCCGTATTCAAGTCAAAGCCTTGCAAGAAAGGAGATTCTACGGTAGCAGGTCTGCTTAAACGGTCGAATCCGTTGACTATCAAGATTGTTCCTTTACTTTTCTTTGCCTGATAGGCTGACAGGATTTCGGAAGGAAAACTTTCTCCGCCCTTGTTGACTGCGGTTACTTTGAAACTATATACCAGTCCCGGTTCGGCTTCGAAGGTATATTCAGTACCGCGTACTAACGTTCCATTATCAAATCCACCATGTCCCAGACGGGTATAGACTATGTATTGTTGAGCTTTGGCAGTCGGTTCCAACGGGTCGTCTACCGCTTGCCAAGTTAGTTGGAAGGTGTTTTTCCTACTTCCGGAGTGAATGGCAAAGTTATTTACCGGTAAAGGTTGGACTACGTAATCCGTTCCATGCATGGTACTCAGATATTTTAGTATGGATTTGTAAACAGAACGTCCTACGGTAAACTTGAAACGCGGATCGTGCCCCAATTTCAAATCGGCGAAGTTCTGATGGGAGAGGAGTTCCAGAATCATCGAGGGAACGGCAGGCAGACGGGTTTCGCTGTAATTGCGGTTCCACAGGCTGCGACGTTGCCACCGGATACCGAATTGGGCGGAGATATCCCGTTGCAGGCCGGTCAAGACCATATCTGCCAAATCACGGGAAGCATAACGGGAGATGCCGGCATTCAGTTCACCGTTATTATAATCGGTGGTATAAATACCCAGCGTGCCTACTAAATCATCTTCTTTGGAAAAACCTGCATCGCTGTGCACTCCCAAGGTCATTTCAAAAGGAACGCCCAATCCCTTCTCCTTTGGATTGTACACAGAATTTCCGCTGAGATAGTTTATTATCCGGCTGCGGGCGTTTATATCATCGGTATAGTCATTCTTACCTTCGCTGGGACTGTAAACCGAATAAGGAAAACCTGACCATTGTGCGGCATAGCGTGCCCCTTCCAGATAACGGGGCAGGCCGCTGGTTTTTCCACCGCGCGATATGTTTCCCATTCCTCCGCCAAAACGAACAGCATCGGCGCATACCACTCCTTTTTGTCTGCTCTCATTACTTAATACCACCATGCCGTAATCGTTGGTCCCTTTATCAAACTCGAAAGTGCCCAGATAAACCCAGGTTCCTCCCCCCTATTTGTTGATTGACTAGAAATTCAGTGACACCCCCTTTATGGAAAACCAGATATTTGGCGTCACTCACACTTCCGGGTAAAGTCTGATAAGTCACATAGACGGCATATTTTCCTGTTTCGGGAATACGGGGAATCCATTGTGCAAAGGCTTTTTCCGGTTTTTTCTCGGTGGAGGCAAAGCGGGCTGTACCTTCTTCAAAAGGATTTTGTCCGTCCCTGTAAATCAACCGTTTTTGAGCGAATGCCGGGGTGGGGGGGCGGTTTTCCATTTACCTTTCCGGCTTTTTATCTCCTGATAGATGCAACCTTGGGGATGAATGTCATTATCCACAATCACCTCATTGCGTTGCCAGTCACGTTCACGGGGAGTATACACTATGGCTCCTGCATTTTCCAGCATGGGTATAATATAAGGTATGACGAATGATTGGGTGAACAAATCCTCTGTGGTACAGAACAAGCGTGGACGTTGCCATTCCCAACATCCTTTGTCCTATTCTTATAATATTTTCCGTGGCTTTGCCAAAGGGCGATGTGTCTGCCTTCCAGTCCTTTGCCGGCAGTAAAGGGGCGGGAATTATTTTTTACCCATGGTTCACCTTTATAATCTGTCCGTTGCCATAAGCGGCTTTTTGTCCTGTTTCTTTCTCAGATAGTTGGGAACCAGGTCTTCGATGGATTTGCCATCGGCATAGATGGTTATATCGTAATAATTTACAGGACCGGGTAGGCTTTGTCTAAGTAACCGGTAGATAGTCAGCTTCTGTCTTTTCGGGTGTAAACGGTTGGTAGCCGAAGCTGGGGCTGGCATATACATTCAGTCTTTTTTTGTCATGATTTACTTCATAACGGTCTAATTTACACTTACCTATGTTGGCATAAGATGTTTCGTACCGGGTGAAAAAGTCTTTTAGACGTTGTTCCACATTACCATCTAACCCTTGTGCCAAAGTGTGTGATATTCCTGCCATTACCAGCAGGAAGGACAAAAATATCTTTTTCATGTTGTTTTCTTCTTTATTTATGGTTGCGAAGTTAGGAATTTTTGTTAGTTTTGTCATTCTAACTAACCTATAATGAACCTAAATGAAACGAATTATCTTTAATTTCTGCTTCGTATGGCTCGCTGTTTCCGCTTTTGCCGGAAGTAAAGTAGTCGAAATGCGAAATTATGGTCTGGTACCGGACACACACGAGAATCTTTCACCCAAATTGCAGAAGGCGTTACAAGACATCAAGTCTCAAGTTGCTTTGGGTGATAAGGTCACCCTGCTTTTTGAATCCGGACGTTACGATTTCCATCCTGAAGGGGCGGCTGTCCGTGAGTATTATATTTCCAATCATGATCAGGATAATCCGAAAACGGTAGGTTTTCCTCTGGAGGATTGGAAGGGGCTGACCGTGGACGGACAAGGTGCCGATTTTATCTTTCATGGGCGTATGCTTCCACTTTCTCTGCTTCGTTCAGAGAATTGTACTTTGCGTAATTTCAGCATAGATTTTGAAACTCCTCACATTACTCAGGTCAAGGTGTTGAAAAGTGGAGAGGAAGGAATTACTTTTGAACCTGCCGCATGGGTGAAATGTCGCATCAATGAGAAAGGCTTCTTTGAATCATACGGCGAAGGCTGGTCCAGTGCTCCCCAGGGAGGGATTGCTTTTGAAGAAAAGACAAAGCGTCTGGTATACCGCACCAGTGACTTATGGTGTCCTATGGAAGGATTGAAGGAAATCTCTCCACGTGTCTACCATGCTCCATCAATGGAAAGACGCCCGGTTGAAACCGGGGACAGTGGTGGCTCTTCGTACTTATTATCGTCCTGCTCCGGGTATATTCTTGTCCAATGATAAAAATACTTGTTTGCAGAATGTGAAAGTGCATTATGCAGAAGGCATGGGATTATTGGCTCAGTTATGTGAAAATATCACGTTGGATGAATTCAGCGTTTGTCTTCGTGGCGATAAGGATCCGCGTTACTTTACCACGCAGGCGGATGCTACTCATTTCTCCAGTTGCAGGGGCAAGATTGATTCCCGCAACGGGCTGTATGAAGGAATGATGGATGATGCGATTAATGTACACGGCACTTATTTGAAAATCAAGCAACGCCTTGATGACCATACGGTGATTGCCCGATACATGCATCCGCAAGCATACGGATTCGAATGGGGCGTGAATGGCGATGAAGTACAATTTGTACGTTCCGCCACCATGGAACTGACCGGTGGAAAAAACCGGGTGAAAGAAATCCTGCCTAACGATAAAGATACGGTGAAAGGTGCAAAAGAATATCGTATCACTTTTGCCGAGCCTTTGGATGCGGAGATTACGGATAAAGAAGGTTTCGGCATTGAAAACCTGTCCTGGTGTCCGGAAGTTTATTTTGCGGATAATGTCATTCGTAACAACCGTGCACGCGGTACGCTGTTCAGCACTCCCCTGAAAACGGTGGTAGAGCGTAACCTGTTTGATCATACATCAGGAACGGCCATATTGCTGTGCGGTGATTGTAACGGCTGGTTTGAAACGGGAGCTTGCCGGAATGTGCTGATTCGTAACAATCGTTTTATCAACGCATTGACTAATATGTTCCAGTTTACGGAAGCTGTTATCTCTATTTATCCGGAGATTCCCGATTTGGAGCATCAGAAAAAATATTTCCATGGTGGAAAAGGAGAAAAAGGGGTAGTGATTGAAGATAACTATTTTGAAACCTTTGACCGCCCTGTCCTTTTTGCAAAATCCATTGACGGATTGGTCTTTAAAAACAATGTGATCCGCCAGAATACAGATTATCCGGCTTTCCATCATAATAAGACTCGTTTCCGCTTGCTTCACACCCGGAATGTGAAGATAGAGAAGAATAATTTTGAGGATGGGGATGAGAGCGTGGTAAGAGAATAGATACAATGACACTGATTATGCGGGTGAAAATACAATCCGCATAATCAGTGTTTTCATATTCTGAAGAACTACAACGGAAGGGTTATTCTACTTTTCCGATGCTGAAATTTTCAGGATATTTGCCTTTGAAATTCTTATAATACAATTTGATTTCACGCATATCCTTGTCCAAATCACCGCTGGGATGTATTACCTTTTCGGCTGTGATGCATTTCTTCTCGTAGTCGATAGCTACCAGAATAATAGGCAGACCGGCCCCTTGTGCAATATAATAGAATCCTTTTTTCCAGTTGGGATTGGCTTTGCGTGTCCCTTCCGGAGTGATAGCCAGATGGAATTTTTGACTCGATTTGGCAATCTTAATCATCTGGTCCACCAATGAAGTCTTGCGGCTACGGTCTACGGGAATCCCTCCCATCCAGCGGAAAATAGGGCCTAGAGGCCAGAAGAACCAGTCTTTTTTCATCATAAAACCGGTTTCGCGACCTATAGCTCCCATAAACAGTTTGCCTATGAACAAATCCCAATTGGTGGTATGCGGTGCGGCACAGATAATATATTTGTCATAATCGGGAACGGATACTTTAGTCTTCCATCCCAATAGTTTGTAGTAGATAAAACCACAAATAGCTTTTTTCATTCCTTAAATCTTATGCTTTTTTGTAGCTTTAGCCAGTTCGTCTGCAACCACTTTTATTTCTTTGTTCAAATCCTCATTCAGTTTCTTGTAGAAACCTTTTACGTTACCCGGTTCAGTGTGACTGATGCGTATAATCAGTTTGATCACATTGTGTACAGAGTTGCAAACTACTTCACGGTTAACACCTTCCATCAAACTGACTAAAAACCAAATCACTTGCTATATTGGTTATTTTTTTTTCTTTAAATTTCTTCTACTTGCCATAAATGTAATGTTTTAAGTTAATACATAATTCTAAATTCGCGGTAAAGGTAATATTTTTATTTGTATACGTTTTCATATTTGCGAAAAAAGAACGAAATTTGCACGTGAATTATAAATGAAATTATACACCTTTAAATAGAATAATAGAATATGACTAAAAAGTGCATTACAAATTGCCAGAGCTGCTTATCAGCCCAAACTTCCTAAAGCGTTGAAAGGCGCTGTAAAAGTAAAGGAAGGTGAACCTACACAGTCAGTTGCTGACCAGGAAGCTATCAAAGCCTTGTTCCCTAACACTTACGGCATGCCGTTGATTCAGTTCGTTGAAGGCGAAGCTGTCAATATGCCTGCCATCAACGTAGGTGTCATCTTGTCTGGTGGACAGGCTCCCGGCGGACATAATGTTATTTCCGGTTTGTTCGACGGTATCAAAGCATTGAACAAGGACAGCAAACTGTATGGTTTCATTCTGGGCCCCGGTGGTTTGGTAGACCATAATTATATGGAACTGACTTCCGATATTATCGACGAATACCGCAATACCGGTGGTTTCGATATCATCGGTTCGGGACGTACCAAACTGGAAAAGGTAGAACAATTTGATAAAGGTCTGGAAATCATCAAGGAATTAGGCATCAAGGCATTGGTAATCATCGGTGGTGACGACTCAAACACAAACGCTTGTGTATTGGCAGAATACTATGCTGCGAAGAACTGCGGTGTTCAGGTTATCGGTTGTCCGAAGACTATCGACGGTGACTTGAAGAACGAAATGATTGAAACTTCTTTCGGTTTCGACACTGCTTGTAAGGTTTACTCTGAAGTTATCGGTAACATTCAACGTGACTGTAACTCTGCCCGCAAATACTGGCACTTCATCAAGCTGATGGGACGTTCTGCTTCTCACATCGCTTTGGAATGTGCTTTGCAGGTTCAACCTAACGTATGTATCGTTTCAGAAGAAGTGGAAGAGAAGAACATGTCATTGGATGATGTGGTTACTTACATTGCTCAGGTGGTGGCTAACCGTGCCGCACAAGGCAATAACTTCGGTACAGTGTTGATACCTGAAGGTTTGATCGAATTCATCCCCGCAATGAAGAGATTGATCGCTGAATTGAACGACTTCCTGGCTGCTAACGCATCAGAGTTCGCATTGATCAAGAAATCTCACCAACGTGAATATATCATCTCCAAGCTTTCTAAGGAAAACTCGGAAATCTATGCTTCTCTGCCCGAAGGCGTTGCACGTCAGCTTACTCTGGATCGTGACCCGCACGGAAACGTACAGGTATCTCTGATTGAAACAGAAAAACTGTTGTCGGAAATGGTAGCCGTTAAATTGGCTCAGTGGAAGGAAGAAGGCAAGTATGTAGGTAAATTTGCCGCTCAGCATCACTTCTTCGGTTATGAAGGACGTTGCGCTGCTCCGTCTAACTACGATGCTGACTATTGCTACTCACTGGGTTATACCGCTTCTATGCTGATTGCCAACGGTAAGACCGGTTATATGTCATCTGTACGTAACACTACTGCTCCTGCCGAAGAATGGATTGCAGGTGGTGTGCCTATCACAATGATGATGAACATGGAACGTCGTCACGGTGAAATGAAACCGGTTATCCAGAAAGCGTTGGTAAAATTGGATGGTGCTCCTTTCAAGGCGTTTGCCGCACAGCGTGAACGTTGGGCTATTGAAACAGACTATGTATATCCGGGTCCTATCCAGTACTTCGGTCCTACAGAAGTTTGTGACCAGGCAACCAAGACATTGCAGTTGGAACAAGGAAAATAATTTTTTCTTATTTCTATAAAGCATAAAGGAAACCCATCGGGGCTGATTGTAAAACCATTCTCCCGATGGGTTTTATTACATAGTATGTGGGAATAGGTAAAGGTAAAAACAGCTAAATAGGATAAAATGGTAAGAGCGAAAAGCACACGTCCTGCTCCCGTTAAAAAGAAGGCAGCCGCGAAACCTGTCCGCCGGACCACACAGCGGAAGGCGAAAAAGAAACCGCAAAGACAGATGCCGTCATGGCTTCGGTATGTCATTGCGGGGATTATTGCTTTTTTATTCCTTGCCGCTTTCTTTTATTTCTTTATCCGTCCTTACTCTTATCGCTGGAAGCCTTGCTATGGCTTTAAAGCATACGGTGTATGTATGCCCTCGGGTTTTCATGTGCATGGCATTGATGTTTCCCATTATCAAGGAAACATAGACTGGAAAATGCTGACCCAGACCCGACAGGGAAATTTCCTATTCATTTTGTCTTTATGAAAGCTTCGGAAGGAGGAGATTATGGGGACAAGGCTTTCATCACCCAATTTTGATTCGGCGAAAACACATGGGTTTATCCGTGGGGCTTATCATTTTTACAATCCGAAAACAGATCCCATCCGTCAGGCCGATTTCTTTATTAATTCCGTAAAGCTGGATTCAGGTGACCTTCCTCCCGTACTCGATATCGAGAAGAGAGGCAAGGACGAAAATCAGCTCCGTCGTGACCTTAAACTGTGGCTTGACAAAATAGAACAGCACTACAAAGTGAAGCCTATTCTTTATACTTCTTATAAGTTTAAAACTCGTTATCTGAATGATTCGGTCTTCAATTCTTATCCTTACTGGATAGCCCATTATTATGTAGACTCGGTGGAATACAGGGGGAGAATGGAAATTCTGGCAGCATACGGATGTGGGTACGTTGCCGGGCATTCGTGAGAAGGTGGACTTGAATATTTTCAACGGTTCGTTGGAAGAATTGCAATTAATGACTATAAAGAAATAAGGATACTGTGCCTGCGGTTTCGAAAACTTTCTTTATATTTGCTTTATGAACTTACTGCTCAATATTATTTGGCTGATTTGCGGCGGATTTCTGATCTGCGTGGAATATATTGTTTCCAGCCTGTTGCTGATGATTACTATCGTCGGCATTCCTTTCGGTTTCCAGACTTTGAAGTTGTCTATGCTGGCTCTTTGTCCTTTTGGGCGGGAAATACGCAGTTGTCCCGGTGATGGCGGATGTCTCAGTGTGTTGATGAATATCATCTGGATACTTGTAGGTGGAATCTGGATCAGCCTCTCTCATTTGGCATTCGGGGTGTTGCTTTGCATCACTGTTATCGGTATTCCATTCGGACTGCAACATTTCAAGCTGGCGGGCTTGGCACTTACTCCTTTCGGAAAGGAGATTGTATAATAAATATAATACCGATATGGTCGTTTGGTCACTTTGGATAAAATGCAGCGTCCTACATGCGTTTGTCACCGCTTGATTCCGGTTCTAATTTTCAGGGAAGAAGAACACAAGGACAAAAGAGAGAAAATCCGTTCTTTTGTCCTCGAATAAATCAATGTAAATCCTGTGTGATTGGTGGTAATCCTGTCTTTATCGCGTCTTTGCCATACTTGAAAATGGTATTATTTCATGATGAACTTCACAGCTGCCCAGTTGTTCTTTTCCCGATGATGTACGAACTCCATTCCCAGACTCTCCGCTTTTTCGCGGATAAAAGGAATATCCTGTATATAGAACCCACTCATAAATATTTCCGAACCCGGATGCATACAGGCGGCATAATGGGGCAGGTCTGCCAGAAGAATATTCCGGTTGATGTTGGCAATAATCACATCAAACGCTTTGCGCCCTTTCAGCAGATTGGCGTCACCCAGTTCCACTGTAATGTTATGGATATGGTTCAGTGCAATGTTGTCTTTTGAATTGTTGACGCACCAGTCGTCAATGTCGATGGCTGTCACAGGATTGGCTCCGCGCATGGAGGCAAGGATGGCAAGAATAGAAGTGCCGCATCCCATATCCAAGACTGATTTTCCTTTCAGATCAGCTTCTAACAGCTCGCTGATTATAGAGCTGGTCGTTTCATGGTGCCCTGTGCCGAAAGCCATTTGCGGGTTAATCAGAATTTCATACTCAGTCTTCGGGGTGTCTTTATGGAACGTGCTGTGAATGCAGCAACGGTCACCGATGACGATGGGTTGAAAGAAGTTTTTCTCCCATTCTTCATTCCAGTTCTTGTCTTCGGCTTCCTTTATGGTGTATTCTATCCGGGTGTCAGGTAAAGGGAAGTTCACAACCATTTCTTTCAGTGCTTCCTCGTCAAAGAGAGTTTGCTGGATATAGGCCTGTATTCCCCCTTCACATTCTACAAAACTTTCAAATCCTATTTCTCCGGCCAATGCGGACACTACATCATTCACTGTCTCATTACAGGGATGTGTTGTAAAGGTTACTTCTAAATATTTCATACGCTTTCGTTTATTCTATCACTTTACGGAGCAGTGCCTCCATCTCATTTTTGAAAATACCCGCTTCATGTACTTTCACACCGTCCACATAAAACGTGGGAACGTAATAATAGTCGTATTGGTCGGCTATATCAGGATGTTGGGTTTCTTCTATCATTTCTATTTTTCTATAGGTTGGAATTCAGGGTGTTCTTCTTTCAGTTCTTCAATATAGCGCAGTGCTTTTTTGCAGAACGGGCATCTTTCCTGATAAAATAATTTCACTGGTTCCATACGATTGTTGGTTTAAGGATGATGACAAAGATAATTTCTTTTCATTACTTTCACAAACAAACCTTCCGTCTTTTTGTTTCAGACTTGTGCTCTCATTGCAAAGTTAGATGCAATTATGCCCTCATGCCCTCATTCGTGAGGTAATTTGTTTATAATGAACAGGTTATTTGTGATGGTAGCATAGAAGAGTATGAGGGCATTGCCCTCATACTTTACTATGGTAAAATAAATTATTTCAACTTTGTTACATGATATAGGGTACCTCTGGTACTGGTCTTTTTAGGAATGTTCAGTTTGCGGAGAATACGTCCAAACCAATTTATTTTATTGATAGACAGTTTGTCGCGTGTGTTCTCTTGAAGATAATTAAAAATATCCATGGCAGTCATCCATTCTCCCTCCTTTTCGTTGGTTGCAGAAGAAAAGTTACAATGGAATAAATGCTCCAAAGGTGATATTTGCTCAAATTCGCTGTTGCTTTGTCGTAAAACGGCCTCATCTTCGTCATTCAGCCAATAACGTTCGTTCTTATAAAGTAAATGCATGGCTTGCGCATAGAGTTGGCGGTAGTCTATGGTGACATTGGTATCAATGGGATCGGTCACTTCGATACAGATAAAGCGACGGCTTCCCGTGGGGTCGGTGAGCAAATCCTTCTGATTGCTGGTGCCTATGAAGGAGGCGTAGCGGCGTATTTCCTGCACGCTGGTTCCGTAAGGCTTGCGCAGGTTGGCTACCGGTTTTTGTAACAGATGTTTCAGAAAGCCTTGCTGGTTCATCGTAATCTGGTCGAATTCGTCCAGGTTGATAAGGAAAAATCGTCCCAAGGCACGCTCCGCTTCCTGTTTGCTGCTGAAGTCCAGGCTGTCGGCATAGCCGAAACGGCAGTTCGGGCGGTAGCAGGATGCGGCAGTAAGTGGATTTCCGGAATCCTTGTGAACCCACCAGCAAAGGCGAAGTACTGTTGCCATGCTGACGGTCCATCCCCCTCCAATGCGCCACCATGCCTAGAAACCAACGGTAAAAGAGTTCTTCCCAATGCGGATTGCCACAGGAACGAGCCGGGCCAATGCGCGGATGCGGTCAGTACCGTCCCATCGGGGAAGGTCACACAAGTATTCTTCTACGGGATTGTAAAGAGGGACGAAATCGGAAGTGAGAAAGCGGTCGATATCCCGGTCCCCCACACTTGCAGCCCTTCTTTTAAGGCGCAGAGGGAGATGCTGTTGCGGGTACGTTTTTCCAAGGGTTTGAAATAGAAATGGACAGAGTCGCGCTGGCGGTATTCCAAATCATCCAGTACGGTGTTGTAACGGAACTCGTACCGTCGTTTCAAAACTCCTCCAGCCGGAAGGTGGCTTCCTGCTCTTTACTGAAACCGCTTTTTTTTTCTTACCGAAACCTTTCATTTCCCGGTATCCGTTGCCAAAAGCTGTACGGATGGTTTCTGTGTCCGTTGCGTGAAAATAGTGCATTAGTGTACGCCGCACGGCTTCCTCTTCGGGGATGCCTGTTTTGAAGCATTGTTCTACCAGATGGGGCAGTAAAGGTTCCAGCCCGTCATCACGTTTCCAGTTTTCCATCTCGGCCAATGCTCTTTTCCGTGCCGACTGGTACATCAGGGCAAAAAATCTGCATACTTTCGCAGCCGGGTGTCATTCGTTCCGGTGCGCTTTCGCTGTTTTGTTTCCGTTGCCGGAAAGTTTCCTCATCGGGCAGGGTAAGCGGTTGCTCTATGCAGAAAGGGGCGGACGAAGGGTTATAGTAAGGTTGTTCATCCACGGTCATGCGACAGCTTTGCATCAGGTCCGGTTCCTTCAGTGTGATGCCGAAAGGAAGCATGGGCTGGTAGCATGTCACCGCCAGCCGATAGGCATGGGCATGAAACAGGAGGACTTCTTGTGTGGCAGTGGGCAAGCTGCCGTCAGTGCGTGCGAAGCGTACCCATATCTTTACGCTCCGTCCGCTTGAACCGCAGAAAGCGGCAAAGGTCTGTGGCAGTTGTGCTACTTGGCGTTTCACATATTCCACCTCATACAGGTCGGCCAGCCGGTTCACTTCCAGCTGCACTAGTCCGTTGTAATGTTTCATGCGTTTCTCGGCCATTTTGCTTACGGGTATATTCTACAGCAGGATAGACACGCGGCAGTTTGTCGATGTGGACGTAGCGGGCGGACGATCCTGCCAGCCGGGGTAGTATTTCACGCAGTTCCGATATATGCCCTGCTTTGTTCTCTGTCTTTACTTTCTCGAAGAATGCGTCCGTATCGCATAGTGACAAGGCTTCTGTCCCCTGTTCTTCATCTTTTCTGATGAGTGTAATTTTCATATTTGTCTTTCGTTTAAATGTTTTTTGGCTTTATGTACCTCCCATGGAAAAGATGGATGTTCTGTCGTGTGGAGAAGACTGCGTATTGCGAGTGTCTATGTGTGCATATTTTTAGTAAAGATAAGGTTTCTTTCCGGATTCTGCAAATGCTTTCCGGATTAAATGCCGTCTTTTTCTTTTTCCTTTCTTTTCTGTGTTTTTATTCTTAGTCTCAGTGCATATTCCCCTGTCTCTTATTTGTTTTCTACCTTTTCTTTTCTTATTTTTGTATGTTTGTAATTAGTTATTCACCCTTGTGATTAAGTCTGATCACAAAGGTGATTAAAGTTAATCACAAAGGTAGTTAAGCTTAATCACGTCCGTGATTAACAGATATTGAACTTTCATCAATAAAAAAAAGAACAGTATGGCAATACTATTTGATTGGTACGAGAATCCCAAAACCTCTGAGCAACAAGGGGAAGAGAATATGTTGCATCCGCGTCTCCGGCTGAATGGGAAAGTAAGCACGGCCCAGCTCCGTGCCCGTATACAGAAATATTGTACATTGACGGAAACGGATGTAATAGCCGTGCTCGATGCGCTGTCACGTGCCATGGGCGAGGAGTTGGCGGAAGGCAAACAGGTGCATCTGGACGGCATCGGTTTCTTCCGTCCCAACCTGGTGAGTACCGGGCCGGTAACGGAAAAGACGAAACGTAAAAATACAAAGGTAAGGCTTAAGGGGATTGTTTACCGCCCCGACCGATTATTGATGGATGAGGTGGGAAAGGTAAAGGTGCAGCGTACCCGGTTCTCGTTTCATTCAAGTAAACTGACCGATGAGGAAATTGACGCATTGCTGACGGAGTTCTTCACAACCTATGATTTTGTGCAGCGGAAAAGTTTCCAGCTTCTTTGCGGTATGACACAAAGTACGGCCAGCCGCCATTTACGCCGCTTGTGCGAGGAAGGAAAGCTGAAAAATGTGGGACTTCCCAAACAACCGGTTTATAAGCCGATAAATGGGTATTATGTTGTGAATGAATGATTTAAGTGAGATGAGCAAGAAATTAGGAGTGAGGGCATGAGGGCAATGCTCTCACTTTTTTAACATGCCCTCACTGTGGGTAGTGGTTTAATAATGAGTAGGTTATGGCTTTTAGTGAGGGCATGAGGGTATAAGTGGGTGCAACTTATTATAAAAAGTTGTTTTACCACCAGATTTGTTTACCATCAACGTATGTGAACGGACGTTCTTCTGTTTTCCGTGTGTGTGCAGAAATAGATAAAATAGTTGAAGTCCGTTACTAAAATAGGGGAAATCCCTACCAACTAATAGGGATTTTCTTTGTTATGAACTGAAACCTCTGGCTATCTTTGCACTAGAAAAAGTAGATAGAATAACAAATAAAACAGGTACGAGTATGAAAAAGATTGTATTAACTTCGCTTATGATGGTGTGCTTGCCTTATTGGGCAATGTCACAAAGCGTTGATGACGACCTTTATTTCATCCCTAAGAAAAAAGCTGAAAAGAAAGAGGAGGTTAAGCAAGAGGTGAAAGTGGTGGTTCCGCAGAAGCAGAACACGACTACTGTTTACGCAGCCCCCGGTTCTACAGTGGTGGTGAAGGATGTGAAAGGAAAGGTTCGCGATGTGGATGAGTATAATCGTCGTTATACTTCACGTGATAATAATTTCTCGATGGAGAATGATACCTTGTATATTGAGGAGAAACCTTTGAATGAGAGAGGGGAATGGGTTAATGGTTTTGAGGGCTCTCAAGACGATTATGAATACGCGATGCGTATCGTCCGTTTCCGCAATCCCCGTTACGCCATTCCGGTAAGCAGTCCGCTCTATTGGGATGTGGTTTACGGTTTGCCTTCATGGGATTGGAATGTATATGATGACGGATTGTATGCATACGTCTTTCCCACTTACACGAACCGCTTGTGGTGGGATTGGCGTTGGAATTATCCATATGGCGCCAGTTGGGGATTCAGTTGGGGATGGAGTTCGCCATGGTACTACAATAGCTGGTACTATCCCGGTTATTGGGGTGGCGGCTACTGGGGTGGCTATTGGGGCTACCATTATCACCATCACCATCATTATTATCCGCATTACTTCGGTCACGGTTGGGGCGGCGGCTACTGGGGAGGCGGTCATGGATGGTATGGCTCAAGCAGACGTAATCCGGGAATACATGCCGGAAGATACACCAACAGCTATGGCTCTTCACGCCCAAGCCGGAATAATTATGTGAATAGTTATGATAGGAATAGTCGTAATTCGTATGTAGGAAATTCCAGACAAAATGTCCGTAATAGTGCTAATAGCTATCGTACCGCAACACGTAACGGATCTTCATCAGGAAGAGTGGTTTCGGGATCTGACGGTGTAAATTCGGTTCGTCCTAATAGAAGTGCTATCAGAACCCGTACAGGAGCAACTCTTTCACCAAGTCAGGCAGCAGGAGTTCGTCCGGGTAATTCGTATTCACGTCCGACAGAAGGAAGGGGTTCTTCCTATACCAGACCAAGCAGTACTCGGAGCAGTGTGGGAAATGCAGCAGGATCTGCTTATCAGAGAACAGGGGCTGCAAGTCGTGGCGCTTATCGTAACAATAGTGGCGTTTCGAATTCTCGTAGCAGTTCATACTCTCGTAGCAGTAGTCCTTCTCGTAATAGTTCGTCTAACTCTTACCGTAGTAGTGGAACTTCTTCTTCCCGTAGTAGTTTTTCTAGTGGCGGTGGTGCTTCTCGCAGTTCCGGTGGCGGTGTTTCCCGTTCAAGTGGTGGCGGCAGATCGCGTACCAGATAAGTAGCAGATTAAACCAGACTGTTGAATTTAATAGAATTGATGTATGAAAAATAAAGTAATAGTAACCGCTTGTACGTTGCTGGCAATGGCAACGGCAAGCGCACAAAATGCTTATGATGCGGAAAAGTTGCTGGGGAATGACTTGAATGGAACAGCACGATTTGTTGGTATGGGTGGTGCCATGGGAGCTTTGGGAGGTGATATATCTGTCATGAGTTCCAACCCTGCGGGTATCGGCATTTTTTCGTAGTAATGACGTGTCCGTTTCTTTTGGTTTTAATAATACTTCGACAAAGAGTAACTTTAGTGGCGTGTCAATGAATGAAGACAAAACGCGCGCTTCATTTGACCAGATTGGATTTGTTTATAGCAATAAGATAGGCAATAATACTTCTTTGCGTTTTGTGAATTTCGGATTCAATTACCATAAAAGTAAAAACTTCAACCGCCTTTTCTCTATGGGAGGGGCGTTGGATAATATGTCACAAAGCTTCCAGCTGGCTCAGGAAATGGAACGATATGGATTGACGGAAAGCGAGTTTAATGACATACTGGATGTGAAGAATCCTTATACCAAATATTGGAATCAGTTACCTGTTTTAGGAGTAATGGGGGTGAGAACCGGTGTGGTTGACTGGGTTAATGATTCTGAAAAAGAATATTCATGCTCCATGGGGGTGGAATGGTTTTTAACAATAACTTCTTTAGTAAGGAAACAGGAGGTATCAGTCAATATGATTTTAATGTTTCATTCAATATTGAAGATAGGGTCTATTTAGGAGCTACCCTGGGGGTCTATGATGTGAATTATGATCGTTATACTTCTTATACGGAAAATTTGAATGATGATAAGGGTGCGGATAATGGGGGGTATACATTGGATAATTATTATAGACTGGAAGGAACTGGTATGGATTTGAAGTTGGGGGGGTTATTGTACGTCCTATAGAAAGTTCTCCTTTCCGTTTGGGATTTGCCGTTCACACGCCTACATGGTATGATTTAAGAGAAAGCTATAATGCCACTTTATCTTCTGATATTTTAGCTTATGAAAAACCCTATATCCAGACATTGAGTGATTTTCTGGTAACTCCGGAGTATGATTATTTGACCTATGATTATAATCTTACTACTCCGTGGAAATTTAATGTCAGTGCGGGTACTACTTTTTGCGGGTGCGGTGGCAGTAGGTGCGGAATATGAATATCAGGATTATTCTTCCAGTAAGCTGAAGGATGTGGATGGTTATGAATTGGGAGATCAGCTTAGCGTTGAGAATTATCTGAAAGGTGTCCATACTTTCCGTATCGGAATGGAAACGAGGATTATACCTGAGTTTAGCATTCGTGCAGGATATAATTACTCTTCGGCTGCTTTTTCTAAAGATGCTTATAGTGCCTTGTCTTTATATAGCACGCGTACTGATTTTAATAATACGGAGTCTAAGAATACCTTTACGTTTGGTCTTGGATACCGTGGCAGTGTAATTTATGCGGATTTGGCATATAAATATGATATGTATAAATCAAACTTTTATGCTTTTGACGATATAGATCTTCCGGCAACTAAAGTGGACAATGAACGGCATCAGCTCTTGCTGACAGTCGGCGCCCGCTTCTAAGAATTAATTGTGAGTCTAATATAATTAACTTGTGATATACCGGAAGAACTTTATAGGCTTCCGGTATATTTTTTATTTATCGCGGAATTCTTTCTTTTTCCAAAAGTTGAATCCTGCATATATACGGACAGTTCCGAAAGTATTAGTGAGGGAGAAGTCCTTTTTTCGATAGTCGTATGTATGCATCACCAGTGAAGCACCTACAAAGTACTTGTTGGTATTATAGACCACGGCGGCACGTGTTATCAGGTCAAAATTGATATCCTTTATCCAATGATTGTCAGTATTAGGTGTATCGTCTATTTTTGATTTTTTATAGGCAATGGCCGGTAAGAGTGAAAGATTGGAAACCCAGTTTTTTGCAAATACCCAGTTATAGCCATAACCCACGTTGATGCTGTAATCAGAATATTTCACTTTCTTGAAAAGCAGGGCATCATGCAGTTGGGCTCTCACTTCACCGGGAAGCTTTTCGTAATCAAAAGATATGTTGTGCTGGGAATAAGAAAAGCCCGCCATCAGGGAACCCGCGCTTTTACGCTGGTTGGTGGACTGGCTATAGGCTGCCGGATAAGAGAATTTTTTTATAATTGAAAATCCAATAGGCGTTCAAGTCCTTTGATTTTACTTTGCAATCCGTTGAAATTCAGATTTTTAATGGGAGTGTTCAGGTCAAATCCGCTGGAAGAACGTATCTTGAAATCGCTTCCTGTCTTTCTGTAATATAAATCCACACCAAATTTGGAACTATAAAGATTCAGTGCCATTTCGGTTTTCTTTGCCTTGTTCTTGTGTCCGCCGAAAATATCTTTTACATCGAAAGAATATCCTAGAAATATCCAGCGCCATCCGAAATAGACCCCCAGCTTGAAACTGGCATTGGGGGAGAATCCCAAACTTTGTTCGCCGTTGTTTCCTTTACTGCCTAACCGATAGTATTCGTACCAACTGCTGGATTCCAGCATGAAAGCCAGATTGTAGAGGTTAGGCGAGATATAGGTGGTATCGACCGCGTTGAATTCTTTTCCCACTTTCCTGATTTTTCTTCCGGTATGACGGACAGTTGTCGCTATTCCATCGGTCAATGTAATGAGAACACCCTTGTTGTCCTGTACTGTCGAGTCCTTCTGTTCCGCTTGTGCATATACACCGAGGGCGGAAAGGAAAGACAGACAAAACAGGCATAATTGACGGATGTCCATAGGCAGAAATCAGAGTTTGTCAAGTATACGGTCCATTACCCAGTTGGTGGGTGTCGCACTGATGCCGTCGCAGGTACAGACGGCTTTTCCCTGCAAGTGTTCTACTACGGCTTTTATGAGCGGAAGTTGTACATGAGGGGATTTTCGGGAAGAAACTCCTCGCGGCCTCTTTCAGTATGCAGGGCGATGGGATCGTAAGTGAAAACAGAAAAACAGATCATCCCCTTGTCTCCGATGATTTCTATACGGTCTTCCTTGGCCGATTCATGGGCAACGAAACACCATGATCCTGATCCCGGCAGACCGGAATCAAATTTGAAGCAGGCACTTATCGTATCTTCTGCCGGATATAACCCGCCACGGTTGCTCTTGTATCCTTGGGCTTCGAGAATACAGCCGAACATATCTTGTAATAAATCCAGCTGGTGAGGAGCCAGATCATAGAAATAACCGCCGCCGGCAATATCAGGTTGTACACGCCAGGGAAGGTTGGTACTGTTGTAATCCAAAGCGCGGGGAGGCTGGGCGAAACGTATCTGTATGTTGATGACATTGCCTATTTCTCCGTCCTCTACCATCTGGCGTACTTTTTTTGGAAATAGGGAAGATAACGTCTGTAGTAAGCGACGAAACAAGGAATTCCTGTTTCCTGTGATATGCGGTTGATGCGTGCGCAGTCCTCATAGCTGGCTGCCATTGGTTTCTCGATGTATACGGGCTTTCCTGCCTTCATGGACATAATGGCAAAAGTGGCATGAGAAGAGGGGGGAGTGGCTATATAAATAGCATTGACATCTTCATCTCCTATTAACTGCTGCGGATCGGAGTACCAGCGGGGAATGTTGTGTCTTTTGGCGTATGATTGAGCTTTTTCTTTGTCACGGCTCATTACGGCCACTACCTCTGAACCTTCGATCAGGGCAAAGGCTGGTCCGCTTTTTCTTCTCGGTCACTTCTCCGCAACCGATGAAGCCCCATTTTACTTTGTCTAATTTAACCATGGTAATAACTTTTTTGTCATTCCGCTTAAAATAATAACAATTTATATTGCAAAGATAGGACTATTTTGCAATTTCAGCCGGATAAAAATCAGTTATTGTAATATTTCTTGCGCAACAGTTTGAATGCAGGAGTCTTGACGTAGTCATTTAACCAGGAATTCAGGCTGTCAAGCAATATTGGAGAATGTTTGCTTACTCCCCATGAATAGAATTGTGAGAAGCTGATGGCTGTTTCTATATCCAATTGTGGAAAATCATTGATGGAGGCTTTGGCAATGCTCTCGTCGCATACGGCATAGTCTATGTCACCATGTGCTACCATGGCCAGTAATTGTTCTTGTCCGTATTTCTCCACTTCTTTGATATAGATGGTATCGCCTATTTCGTTACTTAAATTATGTATGCGCAGGATGGCAGGTGAGTTTTTGACTAGATGAAGGGTCTTGCGGGCTAGTTCCAACTGGCTGTGAATGTACAGACTATCGTTTTCTTTTTCGGGTTTACGCTGTACCAGTACTTGTTTGTTCAGTATAATGGGGCGGGTAAACAACAGGGAGTCTTTGTATTCTGTGGTAACTACCGTGCTGTTGGCCAATATATCGTATGTTCCTTTTTGTACGCCTTCCAGTCTTTTGGAAAAGCTCATTTCAGGAGTGATTTCCGGTTTCAGTCCTTTGCTGTGTGCAAAAGCATGGAGCAGTTCGTAGTGGAAACCGGAAACGGTGTCGCCGTCGGCATAAAAACTGATAGAATTGTACTCGGTAACAGCACGCAGGATTCCCGATGCCGCTATTTCTGCATAATCGCGGGGCAGACTGGTTTCAGCCTCCGTTTTCTTTTTGAAGAAGATGGAGGATAGGGTTGCTGCAAGGATACCCATCAGAACGTATTTCAGATATTTTTTCATATAGACCGTCAATCAAAGAAATTCCATGAAAGGCCGAACTTTATCATTCGCGGATTGATTGGGTAGTGTGGCGCCAGGAAGTAATTGGATTTTCCCGAACCGGCATTGACGTGATACATCATAATAAAGAAGCGGGTACGTTTTAAATGCAGGTTGGCATAGACGTTGACTATCGGAAAAGCTCCTATCTCGATTTTGTCATCAGGATTCTGGTTATAGAATTGTCCGATGACGGGGGAGTAGTCTGGCGCGTAATATTTACTGAAATAACGCACATCTGCTCCCATTTCTATCTGGAGTACTTTTTTTGGCGAGACCGAATTTCATGTACAAGTTGCCGTAAGCCGACAATTCCGGTAAGGGCAGAATGTCTTGCTCACTTGATTTTTGATAGGCTACTTCACCGTCGAGATGAAATATTCCTACTTTCAATTTTTGTTGCAACATTGCTGTGAATATTTGTATATTGCCGGAGTACTGTCTTACGGCTGCATTGTGTTCTTGAAACCGGTGACATTTCCTTCACTGTCTTTTACCGGTATGCTGGCATTGGCCAGATAAGTGTAATTCTTTATATTTTCCACTCCGGCACGCAGCTGGGTTCCCCATCTGTCCAGACTTAGTTTTCCTTCCAGTCGGGTTCTCATTATTTTGGATAAATCGTTGTTGTCCCACCAGTAATGTTTGGATTGGAAATGCCTGAAATAGAATACGGGGTTCTGGTTCTTGATGAATGCATTTACATCCAGTCTCACCGTATCTCCGAATAAACGGAGATTCAGATCCCCTCTGCCTTCTACGCTGAATTGTCCTGCATCTTCACCGGCTATGGCCAATTCTCCTAGAATATTGTAATGTAATAGTTTTCCTTGTTTTTTGGATAGTTCGCCGCCAATGGAGAGTGAACTTTCCTTATAGTTGTTGATAATGCGCTGTCCCGGTATGTTTGTCGTGTCGGTCAAGGCGAAGTTTCGGTATTCATAACTTAAAAAAGGCGGTAAGTCCGGCTTTCGCCCATTTGTTGAATCCTTCTTGTAAAGCAATGCCAATGGTATTTTTTTGATGGATGTGCGCTTCGTCTTGTCTATTGAGTCGATTCCCCAGATAGTTATGTTCAAAATACTTCTGATTCTGTGTGTCATCGTATGAGATGTATTTGCGATTGTTCAAGTCCACTTGTAATGTATGTATGAAGCTTGTGACAGGAACAAATACCTGCGTTATTTTTACGGAGTCCGTATCCACACTGTCCTGTTTTTCTTTATAGAACCCTAAGTTGTAACGATGTGTCAGGAAGGCATGGTAGCTGGTGTTGTGATTCCATATCTGACTCAGTCGCGTTGGGATTTCGTTGGCGGAATATTCTTTTTTTGCCTTCTGCCATATCCAGCGGGTTGGTGATATACCGGTCGTCCGTGATACCTCCGTTTTCTGCCATCTTCAAGTTATCGTTGTTGAATATGAAATGCATGTCATATTTGTCTCCCCGGTAGCTGGAGAACAGGCCACCGTTGAAGAAGGCTGTGGACTGATCTTGGTAAAGCCCCCGGCCATACAGGTAATCTATGTAGAATCCAAACCCCAGTCTTTTGTTTGCATTGATGGCAAAATAGGATTTGAAGCGTTCTTCTCCGTCACGGCTGCCTCCTCCTTTGTAATAGGTCAGGTTTGTGAATGGAGAAAGTGTATTGGTGAATATGACATCTTCCGGACGTTGTACGCAAAAGTCGTATGGGTCGGTGAAAAAGTATTGGCTGGGATCCCGACGGTCAAAAAAGATGCGTGAGAGGCGGGGGGAACCCAAATTTCCCAAGTAATTGTATTGTCCGGTATAGCCGCCCATGTCATTTGAGTTTTGGAAAGCGTACTGCAAGGTATCTACGGGGATATAAGTGACATTGCCAAAACGACTGTCCACTTTCCATGAGTACAGTCCGATGGGGATTGTGCTGGCATCTACTACGGCTGTCGTGTCTATGGGGTTTCCGTTACGGTCATATTGATCTCTGTTCAGTCCGCTTGCTGAGGAACCGAACTGATTGTTCAGGGTATTCATTGTCCGCTGTGCCATCAAGGAAGTATGGAAGCACAGGAATAATAAAAAAATAATAGAGAATATTCTTTTCATAACGGCGGCAAAGATACAATATAAAAATAAAAGGAAGAGCTTTTCCGCTATGGAAAGTTCTTCCTTTTATTATTCGTTTAGAGTTATTTTAACTTACTGAGGTTTAATAATCTCCATTCCGATTCGGATGGCTTCTTCATTCATCGGTATCAGATGATGGTGACGTTCGGGCAATGTTTTGCGTAAAGCTTTTATTACACTTTCAATGGATACTACGGGACGCAGTTTCAGCAAGCCTCCTAAGACAATCATATTGAAGGTCTTTGCCATTCCTTTTTCGTTGGCGGCATCCATTGCGTCAATACGATAGATTTGTATGTCCTTACGTGTCGGAGGCTCGATGATTCCGTATCCGTCATAAATGAGGATACCACCCGGTTTGATTTTGCCTTCAAACTTTTCCAATGAGGGTTGGTTCAGTATGATGGCTGTGTCATATTGGCTGAGAATGGGTGAAGAGATGCGTTCATCACTGACAATCACCGTTACGTTAGCGGTTCCTCCCCGTTGTTCGGGACCGTATGCCGGCATCCAGGTTACTTCCTTGTCTTCCATCAGTCCGGAATAGGCAAGTATCTTACCCATGGATAGCACACCCTGACCGCCGAATCCTGCTATAATGATTTCCTGTTTCATGGTTTCTGTCTTTTTATTCTTTATCTTTCAAATCACCCAGCGGATAGAAGGGGAACATGTGTTCCACCATCCAGTCATTGGATGCTTGCGGAGTCATTTTCCAACCGGAATTACAAGTCGATACAATTTCCACCAAATTGGATCCTTTGCCATTCATTGAGTTTTCGAATGCCTTGCGGATAGCCTTTTTTGGCTTTGCGGATGGCAGGAACCGTATGTACGGCCTGGCGGGTAACGTAGGCGGTGCCTTCCAAAGTGGCGGCAATTTCTGTCATTTTCAGCGGATAGCCATGAATGGCTACATCACGACCATAGGGGCAGGTGGCTGTCTTCATGCCAACCAGCGTGGTAGGAGCCATTTGCCCACCGGTCATTCCATAAATGGCGTTGTTGATAAAGATGATAGTAATGTTTTCGCCACGATTTAAAGCATGGATGGTTTCGGCAGTGCCGATACATGCCAGGTCACCATCTCCCTGGTAGGTAAATACCAGACGTCCGGGCCATAAACGCTTGATGGCGGTAGCTACGGCTGGTGCGCGTCCGTGGGCGGCTTCTTGCCAATCGATGTCTAGATAGTTGTATGCAAAAACGGCACATCCTACCGGTGACACACCGATTGTCTTATCTTCCATGCCCATTTCTTCAATAACTTCGGCTATTAACTTGTGAACCACACCGTGGCTGCATCCGGGGCAGTAATGCATCGGATTGTTCATTCATCAGTGTCGGTTTCTTATAAACCGGGTTTTCGGGTTTTATGATTTCTTCTTTTGTCATAGTTTCTCCTCCTATTGCTTATAACATGAACCGCATAAAGAATTCCACCAGCTTGAGAAAAATAGCTGCTGCACAGACATAGATGAATACTTTGAAGTCACTTGCCACGAAGTAAGTGATGACAGCTGCTAATGCCAGTGCCATGAAAAGTATGTTCAATATATTTCTGATCAGATCGATATTCATACGGTCTTATTTTATTAGTTTCTCTTTCAGTGCAGTGATTACTTCATCCGGATCGGGGACAATACCACCCAGACGTCCGAAGTGTTCTACAGGCACTTTACATTTTACAGCCAGACGGACATCTTCTACCATTTGTCCGGCGTTCAATTCTACAGTGAGGATACCTTTTACCTGTGCGGCGCGTGCTGCAATAGCTTTCGACGGGAACGGCCATAGGGTAATAGGACGGAGCAAACCAACTTTGATGCCTTCTTCTTCCCGAGCCATTTCCATTGCCTTTTGGGCAATGCGGGCACAAGAACCGAAAGCTACGATCAAATATTCGGCATCTTCGCAGTGAAGTTCTTCGAAACGTACTTCGTTCTCTTCTATTTCTGCATATTTTTTCTGAAGATGGATATTACGTTTTTCCATCTCGGCAGGATCGAGTTCCAATGAGGTGATGATGTTGGGAGTACGGTGGTGGGTTCTGCCGGTAGTGGCCCACGGACAACGGGCTATGACTTCTTCATCTGTCAGGCGTGTGCGCTGTTCGGGCAATACTACTTTTTCCATCATCTGTCCGATAACGCCGTCTGCCAGAATAATGGCGGGATTGCGGTATTTGAAAGCCAGATCAAAAGCTATACCTACGAAATCTGCCATTTCCTGTACTGATGCAGGAGCCAGGGCTATGAGGCGATAGTCTCCGTGACCGCCGCCTTTCACTGTTTGGAAATAGTCGGCCTGACTAGGTTGGATGGTTCCTAATCCGGGACCTCCGCGCATGACATTGACAATCAGGCAGGGGAGTTCGGCACCGGCAATGTACGAGATGCCTTCCTGCTTTAAACTGACGCCGGGACTGGAGGATGAGGTCATTACCATTTTACCGCTTGCTGCACCGCCATATACCATGTTGATTGCTGCGACTTCACTTTCTGCCTGTAACACCACCATACCGGTAGTTTCCCAAGGTTTCTCTTCGGCCAGCGTTTCCAATATTTCCGATTGGGGAGTGATGGGATAGCCAAAGTAACCGTCTACTCCGATACGGATGGCGGCGTGGGCTATGGCTTCATTTCCCTTCATTAAAACGACTTCTTCTGCCATATTTGTTACATTTATTGTTGTTTTACTTTATACACAGTAATGCATCCGTCCGGACAGACTGTGGCACATGATGCGCAACCATTGCAGGTATCCTCTAATACCTGGTGGGCGAATGTGTATCCTTTTTTATTCACTTGTTTGGCATTGAGCGCGATTACATGCAGCGGACATGCCACTACACATAGATTGCAACCTTTGCAACGCTCTGTGTCTACTACAATAGCACCTTTAATCTTTGCCATGGGTTAGTTATTATTGATTATACATGTCTTTGTTATAGAAATTCAGAATATTCATAATCATGTCACGGGCGGAAACGGCCGGACTTTCCGGATTACGCTCGATGGCTTCCAGATAATTGTTCAAAGCTTGTTGCCAGTCTCCCATTTTGCGGTAGGCGTTACCCAGTAAGTAATAGGGTTCATCGTTGACGTGCGCATCGTTTCGGATGAAATTAGTTAGCGCATGAATGGCTCTTTCCGTATCACCCTGTTCGATAAGTGTCTTTATGTCCTGTAATTCTTCCGTCATAAGGCATGATTGTCTCATTGTTGTTTACAAAGATACTCTTTATTTGTTATGAAAGGGAAGATTGGAGCAGAAAAAACGGCTTTCTTGCTAAAAACATTTAAAAAAAGGAGAGAAAGATAGGGAAAAAATGGAAGAATGATTTCTTCTAATGGTTTGATTATTATAGAAATGGTTTCAAGTGAAACGGTTGATAGAGGAACGGTGTTATTTATTCTTAAAGGGGAGATATGTTTGAATTGTATTTGTCATGGTGCTTTTGGGGAAGTATATGGTAGATCGTTTGTATGTTTTTAGGGGGAGTTGTCAGGTTATCTCCCCCTAAAAAAAAGTTTTATGTATTATCAGAATAAACTGTCACGGCATAAATATATAGAAGAAAAGATTATTTTATTACTTCACCTACATACATATTATATGCCTTCTGGCCGTTGTTACTGGGGTTCATCTTTTTTGCTTCCTCACCGGTAACTGTCTGTTTCATCAGTTTCTTACAGTTTACTATCAACCACGGCTCACTACTACCTTGCTTGTAGAACGAAATTTTATAATTATCGCTCTGATCCATCAGCATATTGCCCATTGATTTGGCTTGGTCAATTATGCAGAATGCTACTTCTTTGCCGAATAACTGGCCGAAACCTCCCCAGCATTCTTTACCGATTTCGAATTGTTCATCGTTTCCGGCAGTAATTGTCATACGTGAGGATGCCTTGATTTGGTCATCTATGCTTTGTTCTTTGTTGGGAGTTGCATTATTGGCTGCTTTTATTTCGGTATTACCCTCAGAACCACCGATGACAGCCGGTTGGGCAGAGGGAGTTACCGGAGTGGCGGTAACGATTGTTGTTGCATTTGATATCGGAGTAGCTGTCACGCCCGGAGCAGGAGCAACTGCAATTTGTGAGTTGTTCAAGACTTTGTTGCCCAATGTATCTTGGATGGATTTGAACAGTGTGTCTTTCAAGTCAATAGTCTCTCTTCTGAATTTGCCGCAGATGGGAGCCAGCTTGGTCTTCGATTTGTTTAAAGCCATATCGTCTACAATCCATTCCTCTGCACTGTATTTTTTTCTCCTCCGTCACGAGCTTCATCATACCAATAACGGATACGGGTCATTTCGATATCACATTTTCCGTTTCCGCAGGTGATAAACAACTGATAATAAATTCTGGTTCTGTCCAATGACAATGCAGAGGATGAGAATACCAGATATTCTTCGCCACCTGCTGCAATGGTTCCTTCATCTTCATTGGTGTAAAGAACACGTGCATTGAACTTGCCTTCGGGCTTGAAACGTTCTGTGGCCCATTTCAGCATGGTGCCATATAGCTGGTCTTTCGTTAAAGACGGTGCCTGTATCTCTGTTTTGAAAGAAACTTTACCGTCATCCATAGTTATCGCTCCCGCCAGATATTTGGGATCTGTCTGTGCCATAGCGATGAATGGCAGACATAGGAGCATTAAAAAAAGAATCTTCTTCATAGTAATATTTTTTATTTTATATTTTAATCTAAGCAAAGATAGGAATAAAAAAAAGAGAAGCTATAATGCCTCTTTTTTTTACTTTTATTATTATTGCGTGAATTTTACTTTACAGGTATCTTTTCAATGCGCTTTTGGTGACGTCCGCCTTCGAAGCCGCTGTTAAAGAATTCATCTAATATTTTTTCAGCCATTTCATGGTCTATGAATCGTCCTGGCATTACCAGAACATTGGCGTCATTGTGCTGACGTGACAGATGGGCTATCTCGGGCATCCAGCATAGTGCCGCACGGATACCCTGATGTTTGTTCAATGTCATGCTGATCCCTTCACCGCTTCCGCAAATAGCTACTCCAGGTCCGCATTCTCCGGCTTCTATAGCCAGTGCAAGCGGATGGGCGTAATCTGCATAGTCACAGCTTTCTGTACTGTATGTACCGAAATCTTTGCATGGATAACCTTTTTCAGTCAACCATGTTTTTACAAACTCTTTCAGTTCAAATCCTGCATGATCGGATGCCAGTCCTACTTTTTCATGCCAGCATTTCTTTTACTTGGTTATACACGTTCTGTGCGGTAAAGCCCAGCTTTTCATCCAATACTTTGTAAGGAGCGGAGAATCCGAATGATTCCAGACCGAATACCTTACCGTTGGCACCTACCAAACCTTCAAGGTTTACAGGAAGACCGGCAGTCAGACCGAATACTTTAGCCTCTGTGGGAATGACACTGTTTTGGTATTCCTTGCTTTGGCTGCGGAACAATCCCTCAGAAGGAGCGGATACGATACGTATTTTTATGCCATCCTTGCGGAGAAGTTCTGCACCTGCTTCCAAAGTGGAAACTTCGGAACCTGAAGCGACTAGGATTATATCCGGATTTTCGTCGGAACCTGCAACAATATAAGCGCCTTTTGCAGCCTGTGAGTAGTCGTTTCCTGCAGGCAGATTCGCGATATTCTGGCGGGAGAAGATCAGTGCGGTGGGGGTGCTGGTATTTTCCATGGCCAATTTCCATGCCACAGTGGTTTCTTCCGCATCTGCCGGACGGAGTACCAACATAGAATTGTGTCCTTTGTGGTTTTTCAGTTTTTCCATCAGGCGGATTTGTGCTTCTTGTTCTACCGGTTCGTGAGTAGGACCGTCTTCACCTACACGGAATGCGTCGTGTGTCCAGATGAATTTGACGGGAAGTTCCATCAAGGCAGCCATACGTATGGCGGGTTTCATGTAGTCTGAGAATACGAAGAAGGTAGCGCATGCAGCAATCACACCTCCGTGAAGTGCCATACCCAGGCAGCAGCAAGCCATGGTTAATTCGGAAACACCTGCTTGCAGAAACGCGCCGGTGAAGTCATCTTTAGTGAATGCATGTGTTTTCTTCAAGAAACCGTCGGTCTTGTCTGAGTTTGACAGGTCGGCCGAAGAAACGATCATGTTTTCTACTTCTGTAGCCAGTACACCGAGAACTTTGGCAGAAGCGCTGCGTGTAGCATCTCCGGCTTTTTGTTCGATAACATTCCAATTTACTTTCGGAGCTTTGCCAGAGAACCATAGTTCCAATTTAGCAGCCAGTTCGGGGTTAGCTTTAGTCCATTCAGCTTTAGCCGCATATTTTTCTGCAACAATTTTTTTCAGTTCCTCTGCACGTTTGGCATACAACTCTTTTACTTCAGGGAAGATTTGGAAAGGATTGGTTGGATCGCCGCCTAAGTTTTTGATTGTATTGATGTAAGCATCACCTCCCAAAGGGGCACCGTGGGTGGCACAGTTACGTTCATAACTGGAATCATCCGCTTTGCGTGCACCTTTACCCATAATGGTCTTACCGATAATTAATGTGGGCTGACCGGTTACGGCTTTCGCTTCTGTCAGAGCTGTGCGGATTGCATCGGGATCATTACCGTTGATGGTAATTACTTTCCAGTGCCATGCTTCGTATTTCTTGGCAACATCTTCGCTGGTAACAGCATCGGTAGCGGTAGACAGCTGGATGTCGTTTGAATCATAAAACATGATCAAGTTGTCCAGCCCCAAATGACCTGCCAGACGGCCTGCACCCTGAGAAATCTCTTCTTGAATACCCCCATCGGATATATAGGCATAGATAGTCTGGTCCATGACATTACCCAGACGGGCTTTCAGAAATTTGGCAGCGATAGCAGCACCTACTGCAAAAGTGTGTCCTTGTCCTAACGGACCGGAAGTATTTTCAATACCGCGCATGATGTCCACTTCAGGGTGTCCCGGAGTAGGGCTTCCCCATTGACGGAACTGTGCCAGTTCTTCCATGGTGAACTTGCCGGTCAGTGCCAAAGTGGAATATAACATCGGTGACATGTGGCCTGGATCAAGGAAGAAACGGTCACGCCCTTCCCAACGCGGATTTTCAGGATCGTAAACTAAAAACTCAGAGAAAAGTACATTCACAAAATCAGCGCCACCCATAGCTCCACCCGGATGTCCTGAATTAGCTTTCTCTACCATCGAAGCAGCCAGAATACGGATGTTGTCCGCTGCACGGTTCATAAGTTTCTTTTCGTTCATATTAAAATAATATTATAATTTGAATGCTATTAGTGAGTCGGTTTATCTTTGCTATTTTATTTAATATCTGCAAAGATAACTCTTTTATGTGTAAACCGCAACATGTAAAGAGGCTCTTTTTTAAACCTGTTTGACTCACTTCTTAAATTGGGTCGCTGCTTCTTCAACAGGCAGTCCTGCCTTATAGTTTTCGATATATGTGTTGAATCCGGCTACATCTTCGGCTGTTGGCGATATTTCAATACCGGCATCACCGGTGAATACTTTGTCTTCCAGAAAATCTGCCAGGGATTGTTTCTTTTCATTGTTGACAAGGTAAGAACCTAGCAGGGCGATTCCCCATGCGCCACCTTCACCGGCAGTTTCCATTACGGAAATAGGGGAGTTTATAGCTGCTGCAAGTATTCTCTGGCCTACACCTTTCGTCTTGAATAATCCGCCGTGTCCTGTGATTCTGTCTACTTTGATTTTCTCTTCATTGAAAAGAATGTCATTACCTATCTTAAGAACTCCGACTGAAGCGTATAAATGGGTACGCATGAAGTTGGCGAGGTTGAATTTGTCATTTGCAGAACGTACAAACAATGGCCTTCCGTCGGCAAGTCCTGTCACGGGTTCACCTGAAATATAATTATACGAAATAAGACCACCGCAATCTGCATCACCTGCGAGCGCATGATTGTAAAGTTTTCCATATAATTCATTCATATCTACAGGTATACCCAGCAGTTCTTGGTATTCCTTAAACAGATTGATCCAGGCATTGAGGTCGGAGGTGCAGTTGTTGCAATGTACCATAGCTACAAGGCTTCCGTCGGGAGTGGTAACCATGTCAATCATTTCGTATGGCTTGGACAACTCTTTTTCCAATACAATCATGGAAAATGAGGAAGTGCCTGCTGATACATTCCCGGTGCGTTGCTTGACAGCGTTGGTTGCTACCATGCCGGTTCCGGCATCTCCTTCCGGAGGGCAGACAGGTACACCTGCTTTCAAGTGGCCCGACACGTCCAGCCTCTTGGCACCTTCCGGGGTAAGGAACCCTGCATTCTCGCCGGCGGGTAAGACTTTGGGCAGGATATCTGTCAGTTTCCAAGGGTATCCTTTAGGAGCTACCAACTTGTCGAACTTGGCTATCATTTCGGCAGAATAATTCTTGGTAGCCGGGTCTATGGGAAGCATTCCTGATGCATCACCTATGCCCAGAACTTTTTGACCTGTAATTTGCCAATGAATGAAACCTGCAAGGGTGGTCAGATAGTCAATGTCACTTACGTGCTCTTCATTGTCTAAAATAGCTTGGTATAAATGAGAAATGCTCCATCTCAGAGGAATGTTATATACGAATAATTCAGATAAAGCGGCTGCTGCCGGACCGGTATTGGTATTTCTCCATGTACGGAAAGGTACAAGGATTTCTTCTTCTTTATTGAATGCCATATAACCATGCATCATGGCACTGACACCGATTGCCGCCAAGGTTTCTATTTCTGTGTCATATAGTTTTTTTACGTTGGAACGGAGATCTGCATAGCAGTCTTGCAGGCCATGCCAGATAGCTTCCACACTGTAAGTCCACAGTCCGTCTACCAGTTGGTTTTCCCAGCTGTGGCTTCCCTGGGCAATGGGCTTGTTTTCCTGGTCAATCAAAACAGCTTTGATTCGTGTTGATCCGAATTCTATGCCTAGAATAGCTTTTTCCTGCTTCCATGGTTGATTTTGCATCTGATTTCATATTAAAACCTATAATTTAAGGTACAACAATAATGATGATAAAATAAGGTGGGATGTGCCAAGAATCTTATTAGCCTTGACACATCCCCTCTTCATGGATGAATTAGCAAAGTGCTTTGTTCAGCATATAGTAGACTTCGTTCATGCGAAGCTCTTTCTTGAAGTTGCTGATGGTAGTATCTTTGTCGATACGGATCATTTCGATACCTGCAATTTCAGCATAGTCTTCCCAATATTCTGCTGTCAGATCATAAGAGAAGCAAGAATGATGTGTTCCACCTGCCAGGATCCATGCGCCTGCACCTACTTCGAAATTAGGCATCGGAATCCACAGGGCGGAAGCAACCGGTAATTTGGGCAACGGTTTCGGCTCGATGCATTCTACGTCGTTCACGATCAGACGGAAACGGTTACCCAAGTCTACTACAGTGGCGGTACAACCTGAGCCTACTTTTGAAGTGAATACAAGACGGGCTGTCTGGCTCTTGCGAATACCTATACCTAGGAAGTGTACTTCCAGACGTGGTTTGGAAGCGGCGATAAGAGGACAAACTTCCAGCATATGTGATTGCAGGATAGCACTGTTTGCACCATCGAAGTTCAATGTGTAATCTTCCAAGAAAGAACAACCTTGGGAAAGTCCTTGGTTCATCACCCATACGGTGCGGTAGAGAGCTGCTGATTTCCAGTCACCTTCCGCACCGAATCCGTAGCCTTCAGCCATCAGACGCTGGGAAGCCAGTCCCGGAATCTGATCGAAGTAGCTGCCGTCTGTTTGGCCCAAATCATCAAAATTAGTAGTGAATCCTTTAGCGCCTTTGGCTTTGAGGATGGCACGAAGAGCTAATTCGGCTTTTGCAGCATTCCATACTTTCTGATAAGCTTCGGTTGATTTATCTTCTAATGAAGCATCGTGGTCGTATTCGTTGAAGTAAGTTGCTACAAGTGCCTCTACATCTGTATCCTTGATGTTTTTATGGTATTCCATCAGTTCGCTTGCCGGACAGTAATCTACGTGATACCCCATACGTTGTTCTGCTTCCACTTTATCACCGTCAGTTACAGCTACATTATTCATCTGATCGCCGAAACGGATAATCAGCATATCCTGTGAATCTGCCCAACCGGCACAAACACGCATCCAAACGGCAATCTTATGCAAAGTCTCTTCCTCTTTCCAGTAACCTACCACCACTTTACGGCGGATACGCATACGGGTGCAGATATGGCCGAATTCGCGGTCACCGTGAGCCGATTGGTTCAAGTTCATGAAGTCCATATCCATTGTGTCCCAGGGGATCTCCTTATTGAACTGAGTGTGTAGATGTAACAGTGGTTTCTTTTTAACTGCTGCAGACCGTGAATCCACATTTTAGCAGGGGAGAAAGTGTGCATCCAAGTGATGACACCGATACATTTTTCATCATTATTGGCTGCTTTGAACACTGCTTCCACTTCTTTAGAAGAGTTGGCAGTTCCTTTATATACTACTTTTACAGGAAGTTTCCCTGATTCGTTCAATCCGTTTACCATTTCATTGGAGTGAGCGTCTACTGCTACAACTGCGTCACCTCCGTACAGAAGCTGTGCTCCTGTTACAAACCATACTTCATACTGATCAAATGCTTTTTCCATAATGTTATATTTTAAAAAGGGTTATTAATTTCTTTGTTTCTTATTTCTGTCCATAATAGGCATTGGGACCGTGTTTGCGGCTGAAATGCTTTTCTATTAATAAAGAATTCATCGTTAAATGAGGGTTGGCGGCAAAAGCGATACTTGCCATTTTGGCTACCTGTTCCATGACTACTGCATTATGTACAGCATCATTGGCATCTTTTTCCCCATGCAAAAGGACCATGATTTTTTACTAGTACTCCCGGAGTATGTACAGGGTTCAGTTTCTTGAAACGTTTCACAATCACATTGCCTGTTTCCTGTTCGTAGGCACCTTTTACTTCCTCTTCAGTCATATCTGCGGTACAAGGAATGGCGTCATGGAAATAATCGGCATGAGTCGTTCCGATATTGGGGATATCCATTCCGGCTTGTGCCCAGGCGGTGGCATAGGTGGAGTGGGTATGTACCACTCCACCTATTTCGGGAATGCTTTATATAGAACTACATGGGTGGGAGTATCTGAAGACGGACGAAGAGAACCTTCTACCACGTTGCCGTCCAGATTTACTACAACCATGTCTTCAGCTTTCATATCATCGTATGATACACCACTGGGTTTGATTACTACCAGACCTGTTTCACGATCAATGGCAGAAACATTTCCCCATGTAAAAATAACTAGTCCGTGTTTCACCAAATCCAGATTGGCACGGAATACTTTTTTTTCTTTTAATTTTTCTAACATAATGAATAATTGGGTAATGTGGCAATCTGCTAATTTGTCAATTGGCAAATTATTGCATCGGCACATTATTTTAAAGTTTAAATTTCGGATCTTTTCTGTAGGCCTTATCATTAAATTTATAAAGATAAGCACCTCGTCGGGAACCTGATTTGTCTATCAAATCTGTTTTTTCAATGAAATCCATTTCGGCTACCCGCTTGCGGAAATTCCGCTTGTCCATCGGTTCGCCATAGATTGCCTCATATAGATTTTGCAACTGTGTCAGGGTAAACAGTTCGGGCAGCAGGTTAAAACCAATTGGATTGTATGATGCTTTGTGCTTCATTAGTTCACGTGCTTTGGAAATCATGATCGGATGATCGAAAATGAGCTGTGGCAGTTCGTCTATTTTTGTCCAATGGGCATTGTGCTGCTGCACTAGTTCCCTGTCATATTCATTTACATTGACTAAAGCATAATAGGCTACTGATATAACTTCGTTCTCCTGGATCGCGCTCTAAGTCGCCAAATGTGCCTACTTGTTCCATATATACATTTTCCAATCCGGTCAGTTCTGCCAATACCCGTTTGGCGGCAGCGTCTACACTTTCGTCTTCTTGTACGAATCCTCCCATCAAAGACCATTTTCCCATAGCTGGTTCAAAATTTCGTTTTAGTAGAAGCAGTTTTTTTAGTTCTCCTTCGTCAAAACCGAAAATGATACAGTCTACAGATACATAGAATTTAGGGTTTATGTTATAATAGGTGGTCATGGTTTAGCGTCGGTTTAAAATTAACAGGCTGTATTCTTCAAGATAATTCAAAGCATACAGCCTTTAATTTATGGTTTACCAGAAATAAGCATAGAATAGTGCGCAAAGCAGAACTACACCTAAAGAGGTTATAACATCCCATTTGTTCCAGCTCTTTCTGATAAGTTCCTTGTAACTGCCGGTAAAGGTGATGGCTTCCACTTGTTTGGCGGTTGGAGCCGGAGTGAAGCATGATACAACAACCATTAACAACAAGAGGAATACAAGTAGCCATATTTCAAAAATAAGCCAGTTTGTCTGCCAAAACCAAGTTGTATTTTCCCAAAACCAGCTGGTCATCACATCTTTTCCGGTATTGGTGAGGATATTAGTCAGCAAACGGAGCATACCAATTAGGAAACCTACAATCATGGCTGTTTCACCGGCTTTCGGAGTGATTTTCTTGGAGAATATACCAAGTGCAAATACGGCTACCATTGCAGGTGCAAGGAGGGACTGTATGCCTTGCAGGTAGTCGTAAAGGCTGCCGAGGCTCATCATTACAGGAATCCATGCCATGCCGAGGATAACTACAACTACGGTGGCGATACGTCCTACCATAACATAAGTAGCTTCACTTTTGTTCTTAAACATGGGTTTGTAAAAGTCTTCTGTAAAAAGTGTGGCACATGAATTAAAAAAGCAGCCAGTGAAGCAACCAATGCGCAGATGAATCCGATAGTTACAATACCTTTTACACCGGCAGGCAGAACATCCTTTACCATTACAGCAAAAGCCGCATCTGTATTTGACATATCAAATTCACCTTTTGCAGCCAAGGCGGCAGCTACCATCCCCGGAATAAGAAACATGAAGACAGGCAGGATTTTAAAATAACCGGCTGCAATAGTACCTCTGCGGGCACGCTTCATTACCACATCATTATCTTCGCCTTTACGCTGTCCAAGTACACGCTGTACGATATGCTGGTCGGTACACCAATACCAGAAACCGATGATGGAAGCTCCGATAAATACCCAGAATCCAGGATAATCTTGATACATCGGGTCTGCTTCGGTCCAGTGAAACATATGGTTGGCACCATAAGCGTGTCCGTCTGCTCCTACATTCATGGCGCTACGCGCATGATCCATCATTTCTGTCCATCCTGTAGCAATATTACCGTCTCCCAAGGCTGACAGTCCCAGGAAAAGAACCAAGAAAGAACCGATGATTAAAATAGGGGTTTGAATAGCTGAGAGGGTCATTACTCCTTTCATTCCACTCAGTACGGTGAAGATGCCGGTCAGGACAATAAGTCCGATTGCCCCATACCAAAAAAGGAAGTCCAAGTAAGAACTCCAAAAAGATACCTCCGGTATAGGCGGTTACACTCACTTTAGTAAGAATGTAGGCTATCAGTGTGATGATAGAAAGCCATGAACCGGTACGTGGGGTATAACGGTATTTAAGGAAATCGGGCATGGTAATGATTTTGCCCATTTTATTGTTTAATAGTTGGTAGAATGGAACAAAAAGCCATCCTAGAAGAAGAATCATCCAACCTTGCATTTCCCAGTGTGCCATACCTACTCCGGATTTGGCACCGGTTCCTGCCAAACCTACCAGATGTTCCGAACCGATATTGGCTGCAAAGATAGCAGCACCAATGATGTACCATGGCTCACCTTTGCCAGATAGATAATCTTCACTGCTTGCTCCTTGTTGCGAGCGTTTGTCCTTTTTGTACAGAGCGCCATACCGCCCATATCACAGCTACAATGCCGACTGCCAGTATTGTCCAGTCCAGCCAGATGAATTCATGTGAATTCCAATTCATGATATTAAATATTTAAAGTTTAACAATTATTTTTCAACACCGAATTTAAAGATACATTGGCTGTGATAGGTCTGTCCCGGTTCCAGGATTACAGAAGGCCATTGTGATTTGTTGGGGCTGTCGGGATAGTGCTGTGTTTCCAGACAAACAGACGCGCGTTGCGGATAAGTAATTCCCTTTTTCCCTTTTACAGTTCCATCCAAAAAGTTGCCTGTATAGACTTGTATTCCCGGTTCATTAGTATATATTTCCAAAGTGATACCACTAGTGGGGCTGGTCAGTTTGGCAGCCAGTTGGTTGATATCGCCTTTCGTGTTAAGTACCCAATTATGGTCGAACCCGTTACCGAATTTTATTTGTTCGTTTTCAAAGTTAGTCACATCGGGGGCAATGGTTTTAGGAGTATTGAAATCAAACGGAGTTTCTGTTACTGCCATCATTTCTCCAGTGGTCATGAATGTGCTGTCAACGGGAGTGATGCTGTCTGCATTTACATAAAGAATATGGTCGGTGGCCGGATTGGCAGGGTTTCCACTCAAGTTGAAATAAGAGTGGTTAGTCATATTGATAACAGTCTTTTTGTCAGTTGTCGCTTTGTAGTTTATGTCGATGGCATTGTCTCTTGTCAGTGCATAAGTAACAGTAGCGGTTACATTTCCCGGAAAATTGGCATCTCCATCTGGTGACTTCATAGTTAGTGTCATAGTACTGTCGTTTAATTGGTTTGCTTCATAAACTTGGTATTGCCATCCTTTAGGACCTCCATGCAGGCAGTGACCAAAATTATTTTGGGGTAATTGAATGGTTTCTCCATCCATTACGATGACTCCTTTATTAATGCGGTTGGCATAGCGTCCGATAGAAGCACCGAAGTCGCTTGGTATATTTTGGTAGTCAGCAATGCTGTCAAAACCCAGCACTACATCTTTTAGATTTCCGTTTTTGTCAGGGACCATGATAGATACAATACGTCCGCCAAAATTGGTTACGCATACTTCCATTCCGGCTGCATTCTTTAGCGTATACAGTTTAACAGGTTTTACGCCATCCACTATTGTTTCATAATTAGTGGGGTTTAATCCGGACTTTGTAAGTGTTTCTTGAGATTGTTTGGGAGCGCAAGCACTTAACAATGTCAGTGCGATACCGGTTCCCAGAAAGGTTTTTTTCATGCTTTTCATGATATAAAAGTACTAATTAGTAATAGAGTATATGATTTTGGGTGTAAAAGTAACACTATTACTAATACATTGGATATGAAAAGAGTATGTTGTGCAACATAAAAGTGTATTTCCTACACTTTTATAGCATAAGAAAGAAAAAAAAACCGCTTTGGATTCAAAGCGGTTTTTTCATATGTTAGCGAATTTGAGATCTTTTTTATACCAGCTTGCGAGGGAACCGTCACTGATGACTACATCGTAAACTTTGGGACTTCTTCCGAACTTTTCTTTGAATCTTTCTTTGGCAGTGGTGATGAATGTTTCGTATAGTTCATTTTTAACTAGGTTGATTGTACATCCACCGAAACCTCCACCCATGACACGTGAACCGGTGACACCGCAGTCGAAAGCAACATCATTCAAGAAGTCAAGTTCTTCACAGCTTACTTCATACAATTTACTCATGCCATAGTGGGTTTCATACATCTTCTGTCCTACGGTTTCGTAATCACCTCTTTCCAAAGCATCGCAAACATCAAGTACACGTTGGATTTCTTCAATGACGTATTCTGCACGCATATAGTCTTCTTCACTGATCTCGGCTTTTGCTTCCTGCAACATTTCCATTGTACAATCACGTAAAAATTCTACATGAGGATGTTTTTTCTGGATGGCGGCTACAGCAGCTTCGCAGCTTTGGCGACGTTTATTATAAGCAGAAGAAGCCAATTCGTGTTTTGACTACCGAGTCAACCAATACCAATCGGTAACCTTCCGGTTTGAAAGGGAAATATTGATATTCTAATGAACGACAATCCAAACGGATCAAACTACCTTCTTTTTCCAAATACAGATGCAAATTGATCCATAATACCGCAATTTACACCACAATAATTATGTTCTGTTGCCTGACCTACCTTGGCTAATTCAAATTTATCTATTTTGTTGTCGCCGAAAAGTTCGTTGATAGCGAAAGCGTATGTACTTTCAATGCAGCAGATGAAGACATACCTGCACCCAAAGGTACGTCACCCGCAAAAGCAGTGTCAAAACCTTTCACATCTACACCACGTTTGATCATTTCACGGCAAACGCCGAAAATATATCTTGCCCAGCTTGCTTTTGGAGCGTCTTCTTCGTTCAAGCCGAATTCTACATAGTCTTTTAAATCAATAGAATAAGCACGTACCTTATTGGTACCATTAGGTTTGATTTCAGCAATCATACCTTTATCTACTGCTCCGGGAAATACAAAACCACCGTTATAGTCGGTATGTTCTCCAATAAGGTTAATACGTCCGGGTGATGCATATACTGAACCTGTTGTGCCATCAAAATGTTTGATGAAGCGACTTCTTACGTATTCTATATCCATGATATTAATAGTTTAAAGTTAATACTATATGTTTTTATAATTATTCTACAGGAATGTCTTTGTTTACGTTCTTGCATCCTATCAAACCATAGAACAACAGATAAGCAAGCAAAGCGATAATTAACCAATAGCTGGCCATATATCCCACAGCGTCAGAAATGAATTGCTGCAATAATGGGAAGATACCGCCACCGACAACCATCATCATAAAAATACCTGAAGCTTGTGCGGTATATTTGCCTAAACCCTCTACAGCGAGGTTGAAGATACCTCCCCACATAATGGACGTACATAAACCACAAAGTACCAAAAAATAGGGCACTGACAGGTACAGAGGCCATTTCGAATCCATTTTCTACACTTATATCCCGGCATAGAGACAGTGATTTCTTTTTGGAGTGAAGATTGCGATTAATATAAAACAGATAGCTGTTGCGGAAACAACAATCAATTGTGTGCGTGTAGCTACTTTACCGCTGATGACACTACTTGCAGAACGTCCCACTAACATGAGCAACCAATAGATGGCAGCAATAGCACCACCGATAGCGGCACCGTTGGCAAGCAGGCCCGCACCTTTTTCCGTTGGGTCGGCAAGGTAGAAATTTAATGTGCCTGGAATACCGATTTCAATACCTACATATACAAAGATACCGATTACACCTAATACAGTATGGCGGAAATTCCAAGGGCTATGAGAGAATTTCTCTTTTTCATGACCTGCTTTTCTTAGATGGGGCTCTGGAATAGCGATGAATGAAAGAGCGATAAACGCTGATACGAATACACCCATTGCGATGAAAAGCAGAGGAGCTACATCTGACATAGCTGTTTGAGGGGTGACAGAACCAATCAAGGCACCTACGAAAAGCGGAGTCAAAGTACCCGACAATGAGTTTAGAGCACCACCGGCTTGGATTAATTGGTTACCTTTGTTACCACCACCACCTAAAAGATTTAGCATCGGGTTAACTACTGTGTTCAGCATACATACACAAAAACCACAGACGAAGGCACCAAGCAGGTAGATAATAAAATTCATTTTAATGGCATATTCTCCTAAATTGAATACGTCTATATCTGCACCGAACAAACTGGAAATGTATTGGATAAACAAACCGATGAAACCTACTGCCATGGCAATGAGGGCTGTTTTTTTATATCCGATTTTTACAAGCATATTACCTGAAGGAATCCCCATAAACAGATATGCAAGGAAATTCATCATATTTCCCATCATACCCAAGGTATTGGCACCTGCATATTGGTTTTTCCATATTGTGCCGAAAGGCGCAGCAAGATTAGTAACGAAGGAAATCATCGCGAAAAGGAAGAACATTGTAATGATAGCGATGATATTACCGTTCTGTTTTTGTTGATTCATGGTTTTGAAAAAATTATAAGTTTATTAATTAGGTTATTTCATAAAATTATTTTTCTACACCGAATTTGTAGATGGTTACTTGGCTGTAAGTTTCCCCCGGATGTAGAACGCAAGAAGGGAAATGACCTTTATTGGGCGTATCAGGAAAATGTTGTGCTTCAAAACAGATGGCACTTCTTGCTGGGAAAGTTGCTCCATGAGCACCTTCGAAACCATTGTGCCAGTTTGAAGTATAAACTTGTACACCGGGCTCTGTAGTGTATACTTCCATGCTACGACCGCTTTCGGGCTCCACACATTTTGCTGCAAAACTCAGTGTGCCTGCTTCACGTTTGTTTAATACATAGCAGTGGTCATAGCCGGCACCGAATTCTAGCTGTTCGAATGGGTCATTGATTCTACTGTCTACTCTTTGAGGAGTACGAAAATCCATAGGAGTACCTTCTACTTTGGCAATTTCGCCTGTAGGGATTGATACATTATCTATCGGAGTATAAAAATCAGCATTAATGGTTACGATGTTGTTATCAACGGTTGCCGTAGGATTGGCAATGCCTGATAGGCTGAAAAAACCATGGTGAGTGAGGTTTACCAATGCTGTTTTGTCTGTTGTAGCGTGGTAAGTAATGATGAATTCATTTTGATTACTTAAAGTGTACGTTACGTGAATATCCAAATTTCCCGGAAATCCTTCTTCGCCATCAGCAGATAAATAATGCAATTTCAAACTTTGGGGAGTTTCCTGTTCTGCATCCCAAATGCGGGTATGAAATCCGGTAGGACCGCCATGCAGCGAGTTGGGACCATTGTTGATAGTCAGTGAATATTCTTTCCCTTCTAAAATGAATTTGCCTCCTGCTATACGGTTCCCGTAACGACCGATAAGAGTACTGAGGAAAGGTTCGTGGCTATTGATAACATGGGTTATACTATCATGTCCTTGAATGACATTGGCATATTTACCGTTTTTGTCCGGAACCATAATAGCTAATACTGCTCCACCATAGTTGGTGACAGCTATTTCAGCTCCGTTTTCATTTTTCAGAATGAAGAGGTCTGTTTGTTTCCCGTTCACTGTTGTCTGAAAATCGGCCCGTTTCAGGCCGCATAAATTCTCATCGGAAGTAGATGTGTTTATCATGTTATTGAAAATCTTTTTTATTTTATGTATAAAACTAATGCAAATAAAAAAGATTTTCTTCGGTATTCCCAAACTTTTTCTATAAAAGTGAACGGACTAAACGTGAAATTTTAATAAATCCGCAACGATAAAGCTGCTTCCTCCAACAAAAATAAAGTCATTTTTGTTAGCTTTTTCTTTAGCGGCTGCTACAGCGGTTTCTACATCAGGATAAGCATCTCCGTGCAGCCTGGATTGCATCGCTAAGCTTTGTAATTCTTTTTCGGATAAAGCGCGTTTTACACTGGCTTTGGTAAAATAATATGTGGCATTTTTAGGAAGCATGGACAATACTCCACTGATATCCTTGTCGTTTACCATACCTATTACAATGTGTAATCGTTCATATTTCTGATGTTTTAATTGTTCTATGATATACGAAATTCCTCCTACATTATGTCCTGTATCACATATTAAAGTCGGTTCACTTTCTAATTTTTGCCATCTTCCCATCAGGCCGGTGAGTTCACATACTTGTGAGAATCCTTTGCGTATATTGCTTTCGGTAAGTTGATAACCTGCTTGTTTTAATAGGCGGATGGCAGATAAAAGTGTATTGGTGTTTTTAAGTTGGCAAAGCCCTTCCAGTTCGCCTTCCAGATTGAGGTAGTCGGTTGTTTGATATATTCGTTTACCTTTTTCATTTATGCTGGAGGAGTGTAATAACTGTTCTTCTTCTGCAAAGTAGATAGGAGCGTTTACTTCTTTAGCACGGGTTGTAAATATAGGTTTGGTTTCGGGTGTGGTTTCACCGATAACTACCGGAGTCTTTTTCTTTGATGATTCCGGCCTTCTCTCTGTGGCTATTTTGGCTAATGTGTTACCTAAGAATTGTATATGGTCGAAACTGATATTGGTTATGACACATAGATCCGGACGGATGATGTTTGTACAATCTATTCGTCCTCCCAGGCCGACTTCTATAATGGCTACATCTATTTGGCTCTGGGCAAAATAGTGGAAAGCCATTGCGGTAGTCAGTTCAAAGAAAGAAGGATGCAGAGGTTCAAAAAAGACACGGTGTTTTTCTACAAAGTCTATGACATATTCTTTGGATACAGGAATTCCGTTGACACGTATTCGTTCACGAAAATCTATCAGATGTGGAGAAGTGTAAAGTCCTGTCTTGTATCCGGCTGATTGTAAAATGGCGGCTAAAGTATGTGAACAAGAGCCTTTTCCATTGGTCCCGGCTATATGAATGGTTCGGAATTGGCGATGAGGATGGTTGAAATACTCGTCTAAAAGATAAGTATTCTCTAATCCTGCTTTGTATGCATCTTTTCCTATATGTTGGAATAATGGGGCACTATTATATAAATAATCCAATGTTTCTTCGTAATTCATGGCAAATGTTTTTATTTACCGCAAAGTGTCACAAAAGAATGCCAGGCAGATATAAAACCTAGTATTCTTTCTGTGACACTTTGTAGTATAAAAATTAATCGAAGAAGTTTTTGAACTTCTTGAATATTTTTTCTTTAATGCTTGTATTCGGTTTGAAGTTATCCGATTCTTGCATTTTCTCTAGTGCTTGTTTTTCATCTTTATTCAACGTTTCTGGAATATATACGCTTACATTGACTAATAAATCACCTGTACCGTTACTGTAACCATAACTATTGACGTTGGGCAATCCTTTACCTCTTAGGCGTAAGACCTTACCTGGTTGGGTGCCTGGTTCAATTTTTACTTTTACTTTGCTATCAATAGTTGGTATTTCTACAGTACCTCCTAAAGCAGCAGTCGGAACGCTTAGTAACAGATTGTAAATCAAATCATTTTCATCGCGTATTAGGTCTGGATGGGATTCTTCTTCTATGACAACAAGTAAATCACCGGGAACACCGTTATGTTTGCCCGCATTTCCTTTTCCATTGACAGAAAGTTGCATTCCTTCAGCCACACCGGCAGGAATTTTCACTTCCACGACTTCTTCTCCGTATACAATACCTTCTCCTGCACAAGCTTTACATTTGTTCTTAATTATTTTCCCTTCTCCGTTACATTGTGGACATACGCTTTGTGATTGTACCATTCCAAAAATGCTTTGTTGGGTGCGGGTGATACTTCCTGTTCCATGACAAGTGGGACACGTTTCCGTTCCTCCTTCTCCTTCGGCTCCTGAACCATGGCAATGGTCACATGTTACGTACTTTTTCAGTTTGAATTTCTTTTCTACTCCCGTAGAAATCTCTTTTAAGTTCAGTTTTACTTTTTACACGGAGGTCTGAACCACGGAACTTGCGTTGTGCGGAACGTCCGCCACCACCGAAACCTCCAAAGCCTCCGAAACCTCCTCCATGTCCACCGAAGATGTCACCGAACATAGAGAAAATGTCATCCATGGACATACCTTGTCCGAATCCTTCAAAACCGCCACCGGCAGCTCCACTCATTCCTGCATGTCCGAATTGGTCGTAACGGGCGCGTTTATCCGGGTTGCTCAACACATCATAAGCTTCGGCAGCTTCCTTGAATTTTTCTTCCGCTTCTTTATCCCCCGGATTCTTGTCCGGATGATATTGTATTGCTTTTTTGCGGTATGCTTTTTTTATAACATCAAGGGTGGCTGTTTTGTCCACCTCCAGAACTTCGTAATAGTCTCTTTTTGCCATGTCGTTTTATGATACTGTTTTATTGAGCCACAACTACTTTGGCGTGGCGTATTACTTTGTCATTCAGCTTATAACCGGTTTGTACACAGTCCAATATTTTTCCTTTCTTCTCTTCGGAAGGAGCTGGAACTAATGCAATTGCTTCGTGATAATCGGTGTCAAAGTTCTCACCGTCAGTCTCTATTTTCTGAAGTCCTTCCTGGTTCAATACTTTCAGGAATTTGTTGTAGATCAACTCAATTCCTTCACGCATTGCTTTTACATCATCCGAAGTTTCTGAAGTTTTTACAGCACGCTCCAAGTCGTCCAAAATAGGGAGAATGGCAGTAATGGCCTTTTCTCCACCATTCTTAATCAATTCGGCCTTCTCTTTCATGGTGCGTTTACGGTAATTGTCAAATTCGGCTGAAAGACGCAGGTATTTGTCATGCTGCTCTTCTATTGTTTTCTGAGCTTCCGCCAATTCCTTATTCACCTTCTCTTCAGCGTTCAGTTCTTCTGTTGCTTCTTTCTGAGTTTCTTCATCAATGGCAGCTTCTGCCGCTTCCTGATTTTTCAAAACTTCCTCGTCTTGAGGTTGGTTCTTCTCTGTTGGGTTCATATTCTTATTAAACTTTTTGTTTTTCTTATTTTTACTCATAACAGTCAGGTCTTTTAGGTTAATTTTACTGCTAACAAATTTCGTGCCTAGTTGTTTTCTTAGAGTAATAATTTTGCAAAAGTACGGAATTTCTGCCACACTGGCATACTTTTCTGAATTAAAATGCCTACCTTTGCAATTCCAAAATAGAATAATTATATAAATAAGGTATATTAGGATGATTACAGTTTCGAACTTGGCCATTCAATTTGGTAAAAGAGTGTTGTATAATGACGTAAATATGAAGTTCACCAATGGTAATATTTACGGGGTTATCGGTGCGAACGGCGCCGGAAAATCTACTTTCTTGAAAGCAATTTCAGGTGAGCTGGAACCGACTAAGGGTTCAGTGGTATTAGGACCGGGCGAACGTCTGTCTGTATTGAGCCAGGATCACTTTAAGTGGGATGAATATACAGTCATGGATACGGTTATGATGGGACATACTGTGTTGTGGAACATTATGAAACAGCGTGAAGAACTGTATGCGAAAACTGATTTTACAGATGAAGATGGCTTGAAAGTTTCTGAACTGGAAGAGAAGTTTGCCGAACTGGATGGTTGGAATGCCGAGAGTGATGCAGCTTCTTTGTTGAGCGGATTGGGCATAAAGGAAGACAAGCACTATATGTTGATGGGGGAACTGAGCGGTAAGGAAAAGGTGCGTGTCATGTTGGCACAGGCACTTTACGGTAATCCTGATAACTTGTTGTTGGATGAACCTACCAATGATTTGGATATGGATACGGTGACTTGGTTGGAGGAATATCTTTCTAATTTCGAACACACGGTGTTGGTGGTAAGTCATGACCGTCACTTTTTGGATTCTGTATGTACCCATTCGGTAGATATTGATTTCGGTAAAGTGAATATGTTTGCCGGTAACTATAGTTTCTGGTATGAATCAAGTCAGTTGGCACTTCGCCAGCAGCAGAACCAGAAGGCTAAAGCTGAAGAGAAGAAGAAAGAGTTGGAAGAATTTATCCGTCGTTTTAGTGCCAATGTGGCTAAGAGCAAGCAGACAACCAGCCGAAAGAAGATGTTGGAGAAACTGAATGTAGATGAAATTAAGCCGTCGTCCCGTAAATATCCCGGTATCATCTTTACTCCGGATCGTGAACCGGGCAATCAGATTTTGGAAGTATCCGGCTTGCGTGCGGAAACTGAAGACGGTATGGTATTGTTCAATGATGTGAATTTTAATGTAGAAAAAAAGGAGATAAGATTGTCTTTTTGAGCCGTGATCCGCGTGCCATGACTGCTTTTTTTTGAAATAATCAATGGAAATCGTACTCCGCAGGCTGGTAAATTCGCGTGGGGCGTTACTATTACTACGGCTTATTTGCCTTTGGATAATACGGATTTCTTTGAAAGTGATTTGAATTTGGTAGATTGGCTGAGCCAGTTTGGCGAAGGTAACGAAGTCTATATGAAAGGTTTCTTGGGGCGTATGTTGTTTTCCGGAGAGGAAGTATTGAAGAAAGTGAATGTGCTTTCCGGAGGTGAGAAGATGCGTTGTATGATTGCCCGTATGCAGTTGCGTAATGCGAACTGTCTGATTTTGGATACTCCAACTAACCATTTGGACTTGGAATCAATTCAGGCTTTCAATAATAATCTGAAGACTTATAAGGGAAATGTGCTGTTCTCTTCCCACGACCACGAATTTATTGAAACGGTGGCGAACCGTATTATTGAATTGACCCCGAATGGTATCATTGACAAGATGATGGAATACGATGAATACATCACTTCTGATCATATTAAAGAAATGCGTGCGCGTATGTATGGAGATAATTAAATTATAAATGAGCTGAAAAAGAAAGAGTCATTGGGAGCCATTGTTCCTGTGGCTCTTTTTTTATGGTTTAGCCGCAATTCTCATTCTGTATGAATCATAATGAGTTCAAAAATCTATGATAATGGACGATAATCCATGTCGTTATATTAGAATTAGGATTATTTTTGTGTCCATTAAAAACATGAAATGATACTTATGAAAAACTTAATTTTGATTTTGATTGATTTTTGCAGCTGTTAGCTTGAATACGATGGCTTCCAATCCTGTACATGTGATTATAACTGCCGGACAGTCTAATACCGATGGACGAACTCCTAATGAAGATTTGCCGGCATATATTAAAGCATTGGCTACGGACACACTGACGTATGCCGAAGGTGCCTACCGTTATTGTCAGATAGCTCAGAATGACGGAAAGGGAGAATTTATTCCTTTCTGGCCTCGTGCCAAACGTAGCGGAAAAAATAATATGTGGGCTTTTGATGCAGTGACATATTATTGGTTGGAGCAGTTGTTGCAGGAGAAATTTTATGTGGTGAAATGGGCTGTTGGCGGAACTTCCATTGCACCTGATTATAATGCTTCCAAGGGACGTTTTTGGTCTGCGGCTCCTGAATGGCTGGCACAGGCTAAGCCAACTTCTGATGGAGGAAATTCTTTGTTGCTTTCTTTCATTCAAGAGATAGACATGTGTATAGACAAAACTCTTTCCCGGCTGAAGGATGGCTATCAGATAGATGCATTTCTTTGGCATCAGGGGAAAGTGATTATGCTAAAAGTAAAGATTATTACCGTAACTTGAAGACAATGGTGGCTTATGTGCGTATGCATCTGACAGAAAAAACCGGAAAGGATTATTCTCGTTTGCCTTTTATTTTTGGTACTGTTGCCCGAAGTAATAAATATTTCAGCAGAGAAGTGGAGAATGCGATGAAGCAATTGGCTGCTGAAGATCCGAACATGCACCTGATAGATATGTCAGGCGCAGAATTGCTAAATGACAGACTTCATTTTACGGCTCATTCGGCAGAGTATTTGGGACAACAGGTATATAAGCAGTTGGAACAAATTATTAAAGGAGTTATCGTCAGGACTGATGAATTGAAAGGAAAACGTTTGGGAATTATTGGAGATAGTTATGTGAAGAATCATAAGGAACCTGTTAAGAATACCTGGCATTATAAATTTGCCGAGAAGCATGGTATGGAATATTTAAATTATGGCAAGAACGGCAGCAGCATTGCTTATAGTAGCCCGCGTTGGGGGAAGCGATGTATGTAAGATATAAGGAAATGCCGGATGATTTGGATTATGTTATTGTTGTGGGTGGGCACAATGATGGTTTTAAATTGGATTCAATTGGCGGTATTGATGTATTTAAAGAGAGGCTGGCAATGCTGTGTGAAGGGCTTATTGAAAAGTATCCCACAGCTAAGATTTTTTTCTTTACCCGATGGAACTGTAAAAATTTTGCAGGAAGTGATGCTGAGAAAGTGGTGGATGCTATGATTGAGGTTTGTGGAAATTATAGTATTCCTATTTTTGACAGCGCCCGAAAAGGAGGAATTTATGCAAGTAATGATCATTTTAGGAAAATATATTTTCAGAACAGCAAAAATAATACAGATACTGCACATTTGAATGAAAAAGGTCATGAACGTTTCTTGAAAGTGGCTGAGAGTTTTATATTGCAATACTGAATAATGTAAATGTAATGGATTATTTTTAAAATGTGATGACGCAGAAATAATCCATTTACAATTTTTCTTACAGTTCGGAGAAAAAAGTAAGGTATTTTCTCTCCGCTAGGGAAAGTAATTCTCTTTTTGATCTTTGTATTTTTCTTGAACCAGTTCATTTCTATATGTGTTGTTTGTTTTTGTATGACTTTATTCCAATTTCCAACTATTTGCCCGTTGTACAGAATAACCGGACGGAATATCCCGAAAGAATTGAATGCTTTGTGTTGGTATTCTTTGTTCAATACATCTGTACGGTCTTTGTAGCTGATTAGGTATTCATCGTATGAAGGAAGGATATGCAATATGTCGGTTGTTTTTTTCTTCTTTATAAGACTGATGAACATATAATTTTTGTGCTAGGAAATGGTCAGAAAGCAATTCTTGTTCAATGGCGGCTATACCTTGTCTAGCTTCCGTTACCGAAAGTCCGGACCACCATACAAAGTCTTTCAGACTGGCAGGAGAGTGGCTTCTAAAATACTTGCGTGCCAAGATAGCTAGTGCCTCTTCTTTATGTAATTCTTGTATTGGAGGAACACGCTCATCCAAAAGTGCGAAGGTGATTTTATTATTTTTATCTGCTCCGCTGCAAATAAGTCCTTCAGCTTCAGCGTGAATCAGGAAACGGTTGGATAATCTTTCATTGGTTTCCAGCCCTCCTTCTTTAAATACGTTGTCAATTTCTTGCTTGGTCAGATGATTGTGTCCTGCTAGTGCCTTTTCCAATAATCGGTTTGCTTTGTTGTAAATGTCAACTGAAATGTCTTGTCCTCTGGACTTGGCAAAAGAGTCATTGGCAGTAATGATGCGTCGGGATGAAAGCTTCAGCATCCAGCGTATATCTTCTGCAGCTACATAATGCCAAGTAGGACGCATGACATGAATGCGCAATATATCTCCTTTTGCCAGTGCCTCATTGACTGTTTGCAGATTTCCTGCCTTTAGCCGGATACCAATAGCCCATTTGGACATGGTGTAATCTTGCGCTTGAATGCCTCCCATCCATGATACAAGATCTTTCGGATTATTGAAAACCGGATTTATTAACTGTTGGCTGTGCAGACGGATGGTAGGTATCATTTCAGATAATTTCCATCAAACGATAAAAGGTAAAAGTCCGCTTACGTTTTCTAATATATAAATATCAGTCTTACTATAAAGCAGTATACGCATAGGTTTTCCATATCGTTTTTCAGTTTCTAATAATACTTGCCGACAGGCACCGCAAGGAGGAATAGGTGTGTCAAGAAAATCATTTTCTGTGCGGGCAGCAATGGCAAGTGTTTTTACTGCTTGATCCGGATATTGAGAATTGGCGTAAAACAAAGTGGTACGTTCTGCACAAAGACCAGATGGGTAGGCTGCATTTTCTTGATTGGTTCCGGTAATAACGATATCATTTTCCAACAGTGCGGCGGCTCCAACAGCAAAATGTGAGTAAGGAGCATAGCTTCTTTTCGTTGCTTCACACGCGGCGTCTATCAGTTTGCGGTCCTTCTCTGTTAGTTCGTTATAATGGCAAGCCTCTATGTTTATTTCCAGTTTGATTTGTTTCATGATACGTTCCTCTTTGTTTTCCTGCAAATGTAATGTTTTGTTTTTAATCTCCCAATGTTTCTTTTCTAAAATCTGGTTTAAAATTTATTTGTTTTCTTATTGCTTGTCAGAGTTGAATGTGAAAAGAATAATATGGTTACCGATAAAAAAAGGAGAAAGTTGCAACTTTTTCTTTTATTTGTGCGTCTAATGAATATATAATTAAAAAAGAGAAAGATTATGTTAGCAACAACAACACCTACTATCGAAGGAAAACGTATAACCAAATATTATGGCATTGTAACAGGTGAAACTATTATCGGTGCTAATCTGTTTCGTGATTTTTTTGCTAGTATTCGTGACATTGTAGGCGGTCGTTCCGGTTCTTATGAAGAAGTACTTCGACAGGCTAAAGATACCGCGTTACGAGAAATGCAGGATCAGGCTGCTTTATTGGGAGCTAATGCTGTAGTTGGGGTGGATTTGGATTATGAAACTGTGGGGGATAGCGGTAGTATGCTGATGGTAACCGCAAGCGGCACAGCTGTCAGAATAGAAGATTGAGGTAAAAAGCAGATGTGCCTGTTGCAATATTTTTTAGGTTTATTGCAACAGGTACGTTTGCTTTTACTGTATTAGGGTATTCCTAATATCTCTTTGGCCTTGTTTTTACTTGAAATGAAATCTAGTGAGTTGACAATATTATCGTAATTTGTTGTGTCAGCTATATGGTCTTTCAGTACTTGTAACATTTTTAACTTGTCATTATCAAAAGTATAAAGTGACATAAGTTTAAGGCATTGTGCGCAACTTAATTTTTTATTTATAATGGCTTTTTCCAGAGTTGAATCTTTGAATACGGAATTTTTTGTTTCATTGTATATCTTTTCAAATTCGTTATCGTCTATTGAACCAACGGTATCGAGGGATATTTTGCTGGAATATAGGTCTCCTACTGAAGTCTCTTTAGCTATTTCATTGTAGGAATCCATGCTTGTTACCTTTCCGTTTCGAAATTCGATAATTAGAAATTTGCAAGACGTTGCAATTCCTCCGCTCTGATATTCCCATTGTTCCAAAGAACCATCGAAACGTCGGAAATCGGGTTTTCCAAGAAGTTGGCCTATTTCTTCTGTTGTCATTCCCTGCTGTACCTTCCATGCTTTCTGTTTGATACTTCCTGTGGTATGACAGCTGACAAGTGTTATACTGATAACAAGCAATAATAATTGTTTAAATTTTCTCATATATTTATGTTTTTTTGTGTGTTGTTTAGGTTGAATTACCATCGGTCAGTGATTCCCAATATTTTACGTGCATCATCTTGTTTAAATAAAGAATCCAGTGTCTTGATGATTTCTTTTTCCATTTTCACGGTCTACAATGCGGTTGGAAACCATTCTTAATACTTTATTTTTTCATCGTCCCATGTAAATATGGACATGAGTCGGGCAGTTTGTTTACAGGTGAAGTAGTTGTTTACAACTCCTCCAGATAATAATTCCATTTGGTCGTCCTTAAATGCTTTGTTTTTTACTTTTTTATAGAGGTTTTCAAAATCATGTGGATTCATGGCTTTGTGTTTTGGTCTGTGCGGGCCAGAATGATCAGGGTGGTTGGGTGGAACTACCGTAATGATTTCATTTGGCGGACACACTGCAACTGGAGGCGGAGTAATGTTGGACTCAAAAGAATCCATGTTTGTTACCATTCCGTCTACAAAATCGATAATAATTACCGTGTTTGCAGCTGTGGACATATTGGTCTTGGTGTATTCCCATTGTTCCGAGCCGTTGTCGAATCTACGGAAATCGGGTTTTCCAAGTAAATGGCTGACTTCTTCTTGGGACATCCCTCTCTGTACTTTCATAATAGTGCTACTAGTAGTCAAACCGCAACTGATGACTAAAGTACAAATGGTTAACGCTAATAATGTTTGTTTCAATCTTCTCATTTTTTTGTTTTTTTGTTTGTAACAAAGATAAGTTGGGAAAAGGTATATTCTTCTATCTTTTCCCCTATTTATTTTTAGGGATTTCCCTATTGTTTATATGGTAATTCTTCTAAGAACTGAAATTTATTGATAGGAAGATTGAGTTTGAATTCTTTAAATTCATATTCTGGAAGATTGGTTGTATTTTTCTCTTGTTGGAAATGTGATTGATTATTTTAACTTCATCTATAATTAATGTAAAAACTTTATTTTCACTTTTAACTTCTTGTTTTCGGGTGGTTCTAACCTATAAACTTTTGACGAATAGATGATAAACGAAGATAAAATTAGGGAAGTATGGGCTTCCAACCCGGAACGGGGATTTAAACTGTTGATAGATTTTTTTCAACAGCCCATATATTGGCATATCCGGAGATTGGTTGTATCACATGAGGATGCAGAGGATATTTTGCAGGAAGTCTTTATTCGCGTCTTTCGCCATCTTCCTCAGTTTAGGGAGGAAAGTTCATTGGGAACATGGATTTACCGGATAGCGACCAATGAGTGTCTCCGTTTTCTGAATATGCGTAAGGAACAAGCTGTTTCGGCGGAAGAAGTTCAGGAAAGAGTTAATGAATAAGTTGATGGCGTCAGATTATGTGGATTATGAGAACGAAATGGCGGTGAAATTTCAGCAGGCTATTTTGATGCTTCCTGAAAAGCAGCGGGTAGTTTTCAATCTTCGTTATTATGATGAACTGGAATATGAAGAAATTAGCAGGATTACGGACACGAAGGTGGATACGTTGAAAGTGAATTATCATTATGCAAAAGAGAAGATAAAAGAGTACATGATAAATAATTAAAGATAGGATGGAAAAGGAGTTTGATTTTAAGAATATTGGGAAGCGGATGCCTTATCGTACCCCTGATGGCTTTTTTCGGAAAAATGCAAAAACAAGTATTGGAGCGTACCCAGGCTGAGAGGTTTAATAGGCAGCATAGAATAAAATTGATTATTGGGGCTACTTTAGCTATTGCGGCTGTCATGTTGGGAGTTCTTTTCTTTCCGATATCTCAACCTGTGGCAGAGGAGTTGCCTTCTCATTCACTTATTGTTTCTACGGATTTAGACTCTTCTTATTCAGATACTTTGGATCGTTATATAGAATCTATGTCTGATGAGGAATTAGCAGGATGGGTGGAATTGTCTGAAAATGATATATTTATAAATTGATTAATCACTAAAAAACAAAAAAATGATGAGAACAAAATTTTTTTTAATGATGTTGGCAGCCATTGTTATGGGAAGTCAGGTAACACTTTTTGCACAAGAAAAGAAAGGAGCTAAATCTGAAAGAAGGCAGTTTAATAAAGAGCAGATGCTGGAAATACAGTGCAATCAAATTATAAAAGGATTGGCATTGGATGACGCAACGACTGCTAAATTTATTCCGGTGTATAAACAATACATGGAAGAAATGCGGGCTACTCGTCATATGGGAGCCTGTCGAAATATTGCAAATAGAACGGCTGCAGATAAACAGACCCCCAAACCGCTTCCTACAGATGCTGAAGTGGAGCAGGCTATCAAGGCACGTTTCGCGCAGAGTAGAAAGATACTGGATGTTCGTGAGAAGTATTATAATGAGTTCCGGAAATTTCTTTCTCCTAAACAAATTCAGAAAATGTATAATATGGAGAAACACAATGGCGATAAATTCCGTAAAGAGATGAAAAAAAGACAAGGAATGAAAAAAAGCAGCATGATGGAAGAAGACATATGTCACAGGGCGATGTGAAGAAGTAAATATGGGTGAAAATGTAAAAATTGTGCTTTCATTGTCTTTATGGCTTTATTCTTTTTAGTGGCTGCTGTTTATGGTAGCCACTATTTTGTTTTCTCATTGGAAGTATATATTTTTGTGAAGCTAATAGTAGCTATTTAACTAATAAAAATAATATGATGAAAGTAAAGAAATTAAGTGGCAAAGTTCAGGATGCACAACAAATACCGACCTTATTTGATCATGAGAACATAATGTATTATCCTATTAATATAGTGAACTGGAAAGAATATCCTTATCAACCTCAAGTCTCTTTTCGTATAGCCTATACAAATGATTGCTATATTAGTTCATTATAAAGTAGTAGAAGATAGTGTTCGTGCCAAATACGGTGAAGATAACGGTAGTGTCTGGACAGATTCCTGCGTGGAATTTTTCTCTATTCCTGCGAGAGATGGCATTTATTATAATTTGGAATGTAACTGTATCGCTACGATTCTTTTAGCAGCAGGTTCGGAGCGTAGTAATCGAGAAATGGCTCCTCTTGAAATAACAGATCAGGTGAAGCGTTGGGCTAGCTTGGGCAGAGAAACTTTTGAAGAAAAGATAGGAGAATGTACTTGGGAGGTTGCTTTGCAGATTCCGTATAAGGTATTTTTTAAGCATGCCATTACCGGGCTGGATGGAATGAGCATACGGGCTAATTTTTATAAATGTGGAGATGAATTGCAAAAGCCTCATTTCTTATCATGGAATCCTATTAAAATAGAGAAGCCGGATTTTCATCGTCCGGATTTCTTTGGACTTTTGGAATTCGAATGAAATTCGTAATTAATTTAAAAAGATTGCATACAGCCGGATAAAAATGGTAAGTTTGCAACTATATATAGCGGAAAAAGTATAGTCGCGATTTTGAAACAGTTTTATATGATGAAACATACGTTGAAATTTATATTAATCGGGTTGCTTTGTTGTCTATGTAATTTTACAGTGCAAGCGCAAACCCGTAACCGGCAGTATGAGGAATATATTCATAAGTATAAAGATCTTGCTGTCGATGAGATGAAACGGTATCGTATTCCTGCCAGCATCACTTTGGCTCAAGGATTATTGGAATCAGGGGCGGGAAAAAGTACGCTGGCTCGTAAATCCAATAATCATTTTGGTATAAAATGTGGTGGTGACTGGACTGGTCGTACTGTACGGCATGATGATGATGCCCGTAATGAATGTTTTCGTGCCTATAAGCACCCTCGTGAGTCATATGAAGATCATTCTAAATTTTTAAAAGGACGTTCACGTTATGCATCTCTTTTTAAATTAAAAATCACCGATTATAAAGGATGGGCGCATGGGCTGAAGAAAGCGGGATATGCTACTGACCCTCGCTATGCGTATCGTTTAATTGATATCATTGAATTATATGAATTACATAAGTATGATACCAAGGATGGTATAAAGTGGATGAAGGAATTCCCAAACCCGCATCAGCCTTATTTGGCTAATGATTTACTCTATATTGTGGTACGTCCGGGGGATACATTTAAAAAACTTTCTAAAGAATTTGATATCAGTCAACGCAAGTTGAGGAAATACAATGATCTTTATAAGGGATATGTATTGAAGCCAGGAGATATTATTTATTTGGATAAAAAGCATCGTCGTGCGGATAAGGAACACATAGTTCATGTTGTCCGTGGGGGAGAATCTATGTATTCTATTTCCCAAAAATATGGTATTCGTCTGAAGAATTTATATAAGATGAATAAGATGAAACCGGAAGATTCTTCTCCTAAAGTAGGTGATATATTGCGTTTGCGTTAGTCATTATAGTACGGTAACTGATGTTTAAAAACGTACAGGGTGTCCGATTTCGGACACCCTGTACGCTTTGTTTGTTATTGATTATCAATAAGTTGCTTTCTTGGCACGGATGTTGTTTATTCTTTAGTACAAAAATGACAATAATAAAATTACAATAAGTTATGGACAGAGAAATCCCTAAAGAAGTGCGTGATAAGGAACGCAAAAAGAAGTTCATTAAATATGGTGCAATAGGTGTGGCGGCAGTGGTATGTATAGCTGTATTGATTTCGTTTATGCGAAGTAGCGTCAATAGGAAAGATTTGGTGTTTTCAGAAGTAGACAATGGAACTATTGAAGTAAGTGTCAGTGCTTCCGGTAAGGTTGTTCCGGCTTTTGAAGAGATTATCAACTCACCTATTAATACTCGTATCGTGGAAGTTTACCGTAAGGGAGGAGACAGTGTGGATGTAGGTACGCCGATTTTGAAACTTGATTTGCAGAGTACGGAAACCGAATACAAGAAATTACTGGATGAAGAACAGATGAAACGTTATCAGTTAGAGCAGTTGAAAGTGAATAATAATACGTATCTGAGTGATTTATCGATGCAAGTGAAAATTTCCGCCATGAAATTGAACCGTATGGAGGTAGAACTTCGCAACGAACGTTATTTGGATAGTTTGGGTTCTGGAACAACGGACAAGGTTCGTCAGGCTGAATTGAACTTCAATACAGGAAAACTGGAATTGGAACAGCTCCGTCAGCAATACGCAAATGAATCGAAAGTAAAAAGAGGCTGATTTGAAAGTGAAGGAATTGGAATTCAATATTTTCTCAAAGAGTCTTGCTGAAATGAAACGTACATTGGATGACGCTCAAATTCGTTCACCGCGTAAAGCGATTCTTACCTATATTAATAATCAGGTAGGTGCGCAGGTGGCGGAAGGTAGCCAGGTAGCTATCATTTCTGATTTGAGCCATTTTAAAGTGGAAGGTGAAATAGCTGATACATACGGTATTGACCGTGTGGCAGCAGGTGGACGTGCCATAGTCAAGATTGGCAATGAGAAACTGGAAGGAACGGTAAGTAGTGTGACACCGTTGAGTAAGAATGGGGTGATTTCGTTCATTGTACAACTGAATGAAGATAATAACAAGCGATTGCGTTCCGGCTTGAAGACGGATGTATATGTAATGAATGCCGTGAAAGAAGGGTTTTAAGATTGGCGAATGCTTCTTACTATGTCGGTCGCGGTGAGTATGAATTATTTGTTCAGGATAGTAAGGATGAAGTAGTGAAGCGTAAAGTTCAATTGGGTGACAGTAATTTTGAATATGTGGAAGTCATATCGGGATTGAAACCGGGTGACAAGGTGGTTGTCAGCGATATGAGCAGTTACAAAAACAAGAATAAGCTGAAGTTGAAATAAGAAGCAGCTATGACATAAACAACAAGATAAAACTCTCTT
>VOFJ01002432.1_pt1 | contig 154235 bp, 178 predicted proteins | sample 5384081 | NCBI WGS metagenome assembly VOFJ01 (sample SAMN12384729, study PRJNA508395) | human gut metagenome | isolation source: healthy gut I | host: Homo sapiens
AATATTGCGATATTTGCGGGGAAAAGATCGGCTTACTTGGCAACCGCAAGCTGGAAAACGGGAATCTCTGCAAAAACTGTGCCAAAAAACTCTCCCCGTGGTTCTCCGACCGGCGCAACAGCACCGTCGAAGAAATCAGGGCGCAGCTTGCCTACCGGGCGGAGAATCAGGAAAAGGTCGCGGCCTTCCATACGACCAGAACGCTCGGCGCGGACACAAAGGTGCTTCTTGACGAGGATGCCGGAAATTCATGGTGACCCGGGCCAGAAATCTGGCGGAAGCCAACCCGGATGTTCTGGACTTTGCAGACGTGACCGGCTGCAATCTCGACATTGACGAGAGCCGCTCGGAGCTCAAGCGCGAGGATAAGGACGGCAAGGAGGTCAGCTACAATCCGCCGCGCTATGAATACTCCTATGACTTTTATATCACCATTTTTGTCAACAATCCCTATTTCAACGAAATGCGCTTCCAGGTCAACTCCAGTTCTATAGACATTACGCCGCCGCCTGCAATGCGTCCGGGCATGACCGCCCGGTGCAATCCGGAAACCAATGTCGAGTACCGCAATTATAGAAAGCTCGGCGAGGAGATCCGGCAGGTGCTGACGCAGGTACGAAAAGATGTGCGTGAGAAGATCGAGCAGGCCGCCGCGCCCAAGATGGCAGTCACCTGCCCCTACTGCGGCGCAACCACCACGCCGGATGCAAGCGGCTGCTGTGAATACTGCGGCGGCGCGGTGAACGGCTGAACCATCCATCAAACGACGATTTAGAAAGAAGGACTTAAAAATGAGAAAGTATGTAGCATTACTCCTGATTGCAGCTGCACTCCTGACGCTTGCCGCCTGCGGCAGTAAGGATGCGCTGGCCGGAACATGGTCTGCTGATCTCGGAGAAGACGGTGTGATCACATGGACGTTCAACGGAAAAGGTAAATGCACCATGGAGAATGCGTACATGAAGCAGAACGGCACCTATACCATTGACGGCGACCAGCTTACGGTGACGCTGGAGGCATGGAGCGAACCGTCTACTTACACGTTCTCCGTGGATGGCAGCAGCCTTACCATGAATGAGAACTCCGGCTACGGCATCAGCGGCACTTTTACGAAAAAATAAACCGCATAGAAGCACAATACGTATCAGCCACCCACCGGACTTTAGAAAGGAGAAAAACTATGGATAACCTTACTGGCAGCATGAAAGATGTCGCATTCGCGACCAGTCCCCGTGAATTTGATCTTTCCTATTCCACCACACTGGAAGAGATCATGGAGAAGCTCAATGCCCGCAGGGCGGCGTTCCAGATGCCGTTCCAGATCAAGGGCGGCATTCCCGGTCAACGCATCTCGTTTGAAAAGGAACCGAATGTGGACGTTGGTCTCTGGCTTTTCCTCAAGGACGGCACACACATCCGGATCCAGCCGGTCATTACGGAGGCCAAGATGTCGGTTGGCGGTATGCGCGTTGATAAGAACAGTGCATTGCGCAAGGGCCTCAAGGGTGCGACAGTCGGCCTTGCAACGGAGCGCGGCGCCTATATCGACACCGTGACTGAAACCGTGAAGAAGATTTTGAACGGTGAGGAAGTAGAGGACTATGTCGCGCCGGAGGTTCCGGTCGAAACGAAGGACTGGCTGACAACGTTCCTGCTCTGCCTCTTCCTTGGCGGCCTCGGCGTCCACCGCTACTATGTCGGCAAGATCGGCACGGGTATTCTTTATACGCTGACGGCAGGTCTGTTCGGCATCGGGTACCTTGTTGACTTTATCAAGATTCTCTGCGGCAAGTTCACCGACAAGGATGGGAATCTTATCCAGCGTGAAAAGAAATAAGGAAAGCAAAATGTCTCAGGGATGCACCGCTGTTTTTGCCGGAATGATATGTTATTTTCTGTTGATCGGCAGATTTGTGCATCCCTGAAGGATATTGGGAGGGAATTATGAAATATACGAAGACCAAGCTTCTATGCCTGCTTCTTGCGGCGCTGATGCTGCTCAGCAGCCTTACCGCCTGCGGCAAGGATAAGGCGAAAGACTCCAATTTGATCAAGCTCGGTGACTATGAGCTGCTCTACAAGGGCGCGTGCATCATGGAAGATTCGGACGGAAATGACGCGATCGTTCTGACACTGGACTTCACAAACAACGGCAAGGAGAATGCGTCGTATCTTTGGAGCGTCGATGAAACGCTCATGCAGAACGGCGTAGAACTGGAAGCTGCAACCGTCTTTGCCGACTACGACACCTTTGAAACCGTGATAGAAGGCCAGTTTACAGATGTCGCTCCGGGCGCAACGGTGGAAGTCCGGACAGCATATCTGCTTCAGGACACGACCAGTCCAGTCGAGGCAACCTTCGAGCAGTTCCTCGGCAAGAAAGCGGCAAGATCACCATCGACCCATCCTCACTTAATCGTGAGACTCCCCGCAGCTGATACGACCGGCGGTGAACCGCCCGTTGACAGCACGCTGACCTCCGATCCAGCCGAGACTGGCGACGCGCTGCTCGACTGGTGGAACGGCGAATGGTACGGCTGGTGGAAGATGAGCGGCTGCTATGGCTACTACGAGAGCATGGAGGGAAAATGGTGGGATGTCTGCGGCGTCATTGACATCGGCACGGACTACACTGGCACGATCACGCTTTGGGACGAGGACTACACGAGGTCCGAACCCATGGCTTCCGCGCAGGTCAGTCTGAGCGAAGCCGGAACCGGCGAACACGGCACGGTGATGTCCGAGGGCGGCTGGTTCACAAACGTGGCCCTGGAGCATGCGGACTGGATCGTTGATCCCGCGCTGTTGGACTATGACGACATGATCTGGATCAGCGGCGACTATGAAGATGGCGATGACGAGTTCCACTACGACATCTATCTGCGCCCGTGGGGACTCTACTGGGATGACATGGAGGAAGATACATATCCCTACCGCTATACCGACTGGTATCTGCCTCTGATTGACGCAGGCAAGTCCATGCCGGATGCCATCGGAGAAGACGCTCCGGAAGAAGCTGCTCCGACAGAAGGCTCCCAGCCCACCTCGCCGGACGCTGCGGCCTCCGGCGGAGACGGCATCGTGACGGAGGAGCAGGTGCAGAAGGGCTACGTCTGGATGAACGAGGTCAATAATAATATTTTTGACGCTACTTACGATGATATCGTTGCCTACTTCGGCGTGGAAGGTCAGTTCGTCAAGGAAGAGTACAGCGACCACATGAAGGCAAACTACCGCTACTACAAATGGATCTCTGAGGACGACGACTCCCATTTCATCTACGTCAATTTCAAGGAAAACGAGTCGGGCGTTTATACGGTGAGTGCGTACAACACCAGCGGCTTCTCCGGCACAGAAGCCATAGAAAAGTATCTGGACATCGTGAAGGCCGAGGCCGCCGAAGCGAATAGGGCAGCGTCTGCAAACGCCGAGATGAAGGACTTCTCCGTGGAAATCGCCCAGTTTGCAAAAGACGATGTTAAGGTCAAAATCATGACGAAGATCCCGGTATCCGGCTGGTCGTTCGATGATGGGGGGCGCTGCCTGGTGGAAAACGACGATCCCACAGCCTTCGGCGCAGGCGCCATCAGATTCGAGGTAAGAACCAATGTGGAGGACTTCGACTACTACAAGGACGACTTTGAAAACTATCAGGACATCGACGATCGCGTGATCGGCGGCATCACCTTCCATGGGCGTACCTACAGAAGCATCGGCTACGATTGGATCCAGTATATCGCGCAGATCGACGACGGCCGCGCACTGTCCATCGGACTGACGAAATTGGACTGCGTCCCGGGAACGATGCCCGACATCATTCTCAACAACATGACGTTCCAGTAAGGGCAGCGTCCTTCTGAAAATTTGCATGAAAACCGGCTCCCGCCTCCAATTTGGAGCGGGAGAATCCGGCTATTTGCGAAGAAACGGAGGGGATGCTGTGAAGCTCAAGGCGTTCCTCATCATGGCAGGTCTATGGATGGGGCTGTTCTGTCTGACCGCCTGCGGCGGTGCTGACGTGCGCACTTATCAGTACCCTGAGACATCGGTTCTTTTTGACGACTTCCACATTAAAAAAACCGTTTACAGCCCGGGGGTCATGAAGCTCTATTACCGCGGCGGGCAGTTCAAGGACACGCCCATCCGCTGCTACGACGCGAATTTTGAAGATCTGGGAGATCAGTTTGAATATTCCTTTCAAAACGGCGTTCTGACAGTTCAGGCGGATTTTGCAGAACAAATCAGCGGACTCACGATTGAGGATAAGACCACGATACGGTCTATCATCTGCGCTATCTGGACTCTCCGCAGTTTGCGTGGCTGGCGGATACGTTCTGGCTGGACTACGGTATGATGACGATGGGAGACGAGGCGCGGTATTACAGCGATGCGGAGCGGCAGGCACAGGCAGAGCGGGAGAGCGCCGAGCATGAGCAGACACGCGATGTTTTTGCGCTGCTCGAGGGCACGTGGATCTCCGAGGATGGCGTGCAGAAATATGTGTTTTCCGAGAATGAGGACGGGACGCACTGGTACGCAGAGGAGCTGTTGTTCGACGAGACGGAGCAGAAATGGAATGGCTGGGAGCTGTGCGTCGAGTCCGCGTTTCAGACGCCGTATTTCGGCGGAGAATACAGTGAGGACGTGGCGGAGCACCTGCAGGAGATCGTGCTGGGAAACAGCGATCATGCGGCGGCGGATATGTGCGTCTTGTACGATTCGGAAGAAAACGTCATAAGAGACGCGAACACGATCTATCACAAGCAGTGAGCCTGCGGGACATATCCGGAATAACAAGATCATAACTGTGTTCGGCGCTGCAATCTGCCCTTGTGGGCTGCAACACTGGTCTGAGAAATGAGGAACTTAGATGGCAACACAAATCACAAATTATCAATGTCCCGCCTGTACGGGACCGCTCCATTTTGTAGGAGAATCCGGCAGGCTGGAGTGCGATTACTGCGGCTCAAGCTTCGATATCGCAGAAATTGAAGCGCTCTACGCGGAAAAAGAAGCAAAAGCGGCGGAAGCGGCACAGAAGCAGGAAGAAACGGAAGCGGCTCAAAAATCTGCCGAAGCGGAAGAACAACAGACTGCCGCAGACGGCTCTGACTGGGATGCTTCCGGTCTGAGCGAGGACTGGGGCGCAGATGCGGTCGGCATGAAGGCCTACTGCTGCCCGTCGTGCGGCGCGGAGCTGCTCTGCGACGCGACGACCGCAGCCACGTCCTGCCCGTACTGCGGAAATCCGTCGGTACTTCCGGGGCAGTTCGCCGGCATTTTGAAGCCCGACTTTGTGCTTCCCTTCAAGCTGAGCAAGGAGGATGCCGTCAAGACATTGAAGAAGCACTATCTCAAAAAGCCTCTGCTGCCATCGACCTTCTCCAAAGCCAACCATCTGGAGGAGATCAAGGGCGTGTATGTCCCTTTCTGGATGTACGACGGCGAGGCCAGCGGAAGTGCGCAATTCCATGCTACGCAGGTACATACCTACACCTCAGGAGACTATGAGATCACGGAGACAAGCCACTATGATGTGCGACGCGCAGGCTCCATTGCCTTTGAAAAGATCCCGGTGGACGCGTCGAGCAAAATGCCGGACGATTATATGGACTCCATCGAACCGTATGATTACGCGGAGCTCAGGCCATTTTCCACAGCGTATCTGCCCGGATTTCTGGCGGATAAATATGATGTCAGCGTCGAAGACAGCCGGGAGCGGGCGGACACGCGCTGCGCGGGCTCGCTGCTGAGCGCACTGGAACGCACGGTTTCGGGCTACACCACCTGCAATGAAACGAGCCGGGATATCCACTTGAAGCGCGGCAAGGTGCATTACGCACTGCTTCCCGTCTGGATCCTGAACACAAGATGGGAGGGCAAGGACTTCCTCTTTGCCATGAACGGTCAGACAGGCAAGCTTGTCGGCAACCTTCCGGTCAGCACGAAACGGGTAATTGGCCTGTTTGCGGCAATCGCGGCACCTCTCATCGCCATCAGTGTGACCGCGCTGCTGCTTTTGGCGCGATAGGGAGGGCTGAGACATGAAAAAAAGAATACGTTGTCTCCTGCTGGTGTTTCTGTTCTGCCTTGTGCTCTGCGTGAGCGCAGCTGCGGCTGAGCAGACAGGCGCACAACTTTCTTATGTGACGGACGCGGCCGGACTTCTCAGCGAAAACGAAAATATGCTGCTGGAAAAGATGGCGGAAAGTGTCTCCCAAAAATACGGCGTCGGCGTCTACATCGTAACCGTGGAGGACTATCGGGACTTCCATTCTGAAGGCGTCTATAAGGCGACCTACACCATCTACCATGAATACACCATGGGCGAAGGACCGAACCGCGACGGGATCATGCTCCTGCTCAGCATGGATGATCGCGACTGGGCAATGTTCTGCTACGGCTCACGCTGCGAGTATGCGTTCAACAGCTATGGTCAGCAGAAGCTGGAAAAGGTCTTCCTCGACAATTTCAGCGAGAACGACTGGTACGGCGGCTTTGAGGATTACGTCAAAGAATGCAGAGTCTATCTGGAAAAGGCTTCCGCAGGAAAGCCCGTCCGGGCGAGCTTGTTTATTCCGATCCTTATTGTGATCGGTCTTTCCCTGCTGGCAGCAGCCGCGGTCGTCGCTGTGATATGGCGGAAAATGGACACTGTATCAAAAAAAGCAACCGCGAACGACTACGTCTCCGCGGGACTCCGGCTTACGGAGCAAACAGATCATTTCACCCATAAGACGACCTCCAGCCGGAAGATCGAGCGCAGCTCTTCCAGCAGCGGAAGCAGTTACAGCGAATCCGGCGGCGGCGGTTCCGGCCGAAGCGGAAAATTCTGAAAGGAGCGGCTATGAAAACAACACCCAAACAAATACTCGCGCTGTTGCTGGCACTGGTTCTGCTGCTGTCGCTCTGCGCCTGTGTACAGAAGACGCAAACAGAGCCTAACGAATCGAGAACAAGTACAGATAAGGTAAAAATGCCTACAAAACCCGACAAAAAAACGCCTGAAAAGCAGCCGGAGGAAGCTCCATTGCAAAATGATATGCGTGATCGCACGTCACGCGACGAGGCGTCAGACACACAGCCGGTACAATACGGGTTTTCACAGGAGGCAGAAACCTCGCTTGGATGGCTGCGGGACAGGATCGACTTTCCAATGACAATGTTTGGCGCGGCGTATCTCGGTTATGTCGGCGGGCTGTTTGAGGAGGGCTTCGAGGCGGGCTTCCCCGCATGGCTGTGGGAAACCAATGAGGCCATGCTCCTCGAATACCCCTTCATCGCCGAGATCGACGAGGAGCATATTATCGGCGGTGCGGGGCATCTGTACTGCATCGTGCCGGTCGACGAGAACGCGACGGTTGCGATCAACCGTGTGCAGTGGAACGAAAAAACACAGACCGACGAGGTCACGGAGGTGCTCTACCGGTCAGAGAGCGGCGAACCGGTGCTGCTCTTTGCGAATCTCGACGGCGTTGCATATGAGGCCGACACCCAGGTCTTTATCACCGACAACAACGGGAATACCTGCGAATGGTACCCCTCGCTTGATGCGATGAGCTATCTTGCGCCGTGTATATCGGAAGCTGGAGACTATCTTTCGTTTGACTTTACGGAATATGCCTGGTACAACGCCCCGGCCGAGTTTTCCGCGTGGCTTGCCGACGGCTGGAGCGGCATGACCGCGCTCGGTCTTGCCGGATCGCAGCGTGACGGCATGGGCTGGATCACAGAAACCATGGTAGGGGAAACCAGCCGCTATGCCTATTTCTCGCTGCGCTTCTATCTTGAGGATGAGACGGGCGGTACGGTCGATCTGGAGTGGGTATATGAAGACAGCGACGAATTTGAGGAGATGTGGAGCGGTTTCTGGACGATTCAGACCATTCCGGACGGGCCGAGTTATGTGACGCTCAGCTTGTCGCTTGTGGGCGGTAAAAACTACGGCGTCACGGACGGCCCGATGTATCTGTGTGAGACGTATCCCCTCCTGATCAGCCCGAGCGGCACGGAGCTGCTGGTCGGCGCGGGTGAGAGCGGCATTTGCCTGCCGTTCATGTCGCAAAGCACAACGGCATGTGTGCTGACGCAGGCCGTAGGATAGAAGGTGTGCAGGGAGCAAACTGCTTTGAGGTTTGCATTCATAAATTCTGTTTGGTAGCAATCTACCGTTCAGGTCTGTGTCCGTGACAATAATCCGTTCGGTTCACAGTATGACTTGACTATCGACAAAATTCAAGTTACAATCCACATCCACCCCGGCAGAACCTCTCCAAATTCACCCAACTCCCCTGACCCAGATTGTGACCCAAGTGTACGCGGAAGCGTGTGGACGCAATGGACAAAGTCTTGTGAAATCCCGCACTTTTCGCCGACGGAACGGACGGATTAGACGTAAAAACACTCATTATCACGAACCGATGGCAGCTGGCAGTCATGAGGTCAGCGGTTCGATCCCGCTTATCTCCACCATGTAAAAAGCCTTGAAATCATTGAGATTTCAAGGCTTTTTCGTTGTCTGCCTACTTCCGTGAAATTACACAAGCCCCAGTCATTATGGAATCTGTATGGAAGGTACTGTCAAGAATTATGCGCAAATTTATTTGCAGACCCCGGCTGAATGACGTCAGCCGGCAATGAAGGCGTCGTCTAAAGCCACCTCCAGATTCTTCATATTCATGTATTTCTTGTTGCCCCACTGAGTTCCCGCCACATGGCGAAGCCTCGCGTAGACCAGCATCAGGGCAGAGTTCCCATCTGGGAATGTCCCCACCACGCGAGTCCTGCGGCGGATCTCACGGTTCAGCCGCTCGATCACATTGTTGGTGCGAATGCGCGTCCAATGCTCACTCGGAAAGTCGCAGTAGGTCAGTGTCTCCTCAATGCCGTCCTCAACCTTCTTGGCGGCCTCCTTCAGCTTCATCGCTCTCAGCTCGGCCACAACGGCTTTCGCCTTCTCGCGGGAAGCCTTCTTTGTTCTCCTGTGCGTGGATCGCCTTGAGCATTTTCGCCACAATTTTGGCCTTGGATTTGGGCACAACAGAGAAAACGTTGCGGTAGAAATGGACAACGCAGCGCTGGTATTTGGCGTCCGGGAATACTTCACCCACGGCCTCTAGCATCCCCAAACACTTGTCGCCGACGATAAGCTTCACGCCGTTCAGACCGCGCCCGCGCAGCCACTGGAAGAAGCTGACCCAACTGGCTTTTGTCCTCCTTCATCCCCTCGGCAGCTCCTAAAATCTCACGGAAACCGTCCTCATTCACGGCGATTGCCACTAAAATCGCCACATTTTCATACTCTCCGCCCCAGTTGCGGCGCAGGTAGATGCCATCCACATAGACATAGCTGCCATGCGTGAAATCCAGCTGCGAAGGCGCAAAAAAATCACCGACGGAAATTTCGTCGATGGAGCAGCCTGCCTTTATGTAGTTGGATGTGATATGGGAGATGCGCTGCAAAAACGGAACATCCGTGCTTTTGCTGCGGCAGAGGAAAGTGTAGAGCATTTCGGCGGCGGCTTCGTCCTCATTCTCATGCTGGACGACGCTGTTGCCGCATTGCCGGAGATAATTTGCCGCCGTCCGCGCCGCTGTTTGCAGTGACGAAATGGCATCCGCTTCTTCACGGTCTTTCTTCTCGCCGGGGAGCGGTTCATACTCCATGATGAGAAAAAATCTTCGCGCAATGGCTTCTCTGGAGCCGAGCTTTTTGAGCAGCTTCAGATAGTCCTCCTGCTGCATCCGGCAGCTTTCGTTCGTCTCCTGCTCCATCTCCCGATGCACGGTTTCGATATGCCGGTTCATATCTGCGCGCTTGGTGATAACCTTGATTTGAAGCTTCACAGGTGCGATTTTGAGGTAGCTGATGAATGAATACACGATATTTCGCTGCTCTCTTGCGCTGCGAAGCAGAAAATTGATCGGCACGATCTCCAGAATTTTAATAAAACGATGGTCTGTCGTATGGACAAGCAGATCGAAGAATCCGAGCCGAAAAAGCAGGAAGAAATCTTATCTTTCGGCGGTGTCGCAATCTCTGTAAAGTATGCAGAGCAAGATGATCCGCATATTACAGAAGCGCTGAAACGTTCGGTTTTCTCCTATGGATTTTATAATAACAGCTACAAAGCTTGATAAAATATCTGAAATATGCTATAATTATGCTATAAAATGTACCTTGAAAATCAAATAGAGAACAAGGACATACACACGTTTTCTCAGAATGGAGTGTATGTTATGGAACAGAAAAAACGAGTAAATTGTCTATATCGCGTGTCTACAATCGGTCAGGTTGAAAAAGACGATATTCCCATGCAGCGGCAATTCTGTCGGGAGTTCATCGCATCACACCCTGACTGGGTTTTACAAAATGAGTTTTACGAAAAAGGCGTATCCGGTTTCAAGAAATCTGCAAAAGAGCGCGACGCCATGCAGGAATTGCAGCAGGAAGCCGTTGCCGGGAGTTTCGATATTTTGCTTGTCTATATGTTTGACCGTCTCGGCCGCAGAGATGACGAAACGCCCTTTGTCGTAGAGTGGTTTGTCCGTAATGGCGTTGAAGTTTGGAGCGCCGTAGAGGGGCAGCAGCGGTTCGACAATCACGTTGACAAGCTGCTTAACTATATCCGTTACTGGCAGGCATCCGGCGAGAGCATCAAAACCTCCGTGCGCGTGAAAACCCGCATGGAGCAGCTTACAAAGGACGGCTGCTTCACCGGCGGCATTGTACCATTTGGCTACAAGCTCCAGAAGCAGGGACGGATCAACAAGAAGAATCAAGAGGTCAACGATTTTGTAATCGACGAGGACGCCGCAGAAATCGTGCGTTTCATCTTTTACAAATATGTCAACGAAGGCTACGGCGCGCAGAGGATTTCCCACTACCTTTTGGAAAACGGGATTCGCCGCGCAGACGGTTCCATGATTCCGAATACAACGATCGTCCGCATGATAAAGAACAAGCTATACATGGGTGTAATTTCAAACGGAAACGCTGAATCGGAAATCATTCCAGAGCTTCAGATCGTGGACGAAGCGACCTTTCGACGAGCGCAGGAGTTAATGGAAAAACGGACAACACACCATGCGGATACGCCGCTGAATCTGCGCGGCAGTTCTCTGTTGGTAGGGAATATCTTCTGCGGGCATTGTAAAAACCGGCTGACGCTGACGACCTCCGGCAAGAAGTATATCCGCAAAGATGGAACGGTGCGCAATCAGGTCAAAAGCCGTTATCAATGCCATTTTAAGGCCCGGCATCCTGACCTCTGCGACGGTCAATCCGGCTACGGCGTTATCAAGCTGGATGAAATTGTGGACGCTCTGGTGCGCTATCAGCTCTCCAGAATCCGCGTTTCTGCCAAGGATAGTCTGATCGCCGAGCAGCACGAAAAAGCCGCAGCGCTTGCCAGAAGCCGCTACAAAATGTCTGCCATGCGGCTGGAGGAAAAGCAAAAGGAGCTTTCTGACTATGAAGCCGAAACAATCAACGTCATTCGCGGTAAAAGCCGCTTGAATGTTGACCTGCTAAACAGCCTTGTTGCAAAATGCAAAGAAGAGATCGCAGAGCTTTCACAGGAGGTTGAAGCACAAAAAGCCGATATGGAGCATCAACTGGAAAGCGCCGCGCAGGAACAGGCCGAATTTGAGAAACTGGAAAGCTGGGCTGATCTTTACGACAACTGCACCTTTGAAGCGAAGAAGATGATCGTATCGCAGCTTATCAAGGCCGTCTATGTGTACCGGGATTACCGTTTGGAGGTTGAATTTCGTGTTTCCTTTGATGATTTCAGACGGCTTTGTGTGGGATGCGAACCGAATGGTGGCAGAATTGCGACTGTTGAGAGCGTCTGATTTTGAAAGATACAAAAAAGTTCGGAATCTTCTGCAAAAACCAGAAAATTCCGAACATTTTGGTGGACCTGAAGAGACTCGAACTCTCGACCTCTCGGATGCGAACCGAACGCTCTCCCGAATGGTTCAGATATATGCACCCAAAATTCTTGAAAAAATGTAGAGAAAACAAGAATATTGAGAAAACTTAGTGTTATGTCCTTTTCATACAAGACACTTTTTCGGCTGCCCCGCAGCAAGGAAAAGTGTCTTTGTATTACGGTCATAATTTTGAGGATGCAACGCAAACGCCGGGCAAACTAGATACCTCCTAACAGATAATATTTTTCCATTGAGCACAAATTTAACTAAAAATGTTGTATTCTGTCTTCTGTTTTGCTACACTAAAATTGCAACTATGCAACAGATTCCATTTTGTTTTTATCTCGCAACAGATATTTACTAAAAGGAGACAGACAGATGGCAACAAAGAATATACTCTCGATATGAGAGTATAGAAGTGCGCCCTTTAGTTCCTACAGGGATTTCTCGGCTTCTGGAAATAAAAACTTACTCGTCCGTGTGTTCATCATCTTTGTCGTTTGTTTTATCTTTATCCAAACGGTTAAGTATCAAGCCTGTGCAAGTAACAATAACGATGCAAAGATACAGACCGATACCAAATATAGCGGATAAACGATAATCCCCCGATCCGTTGAAAATGTTTCCATACAAATCGCTAAAGAACATGCCTCCTATGGCAACAATGATTCCAATGAGCAGGTATTTTCCAAATTTAAGCAAATCTTTATTATTCATATCGCTACCTCCCGCAAACTATGCCTTTGGAAAGTGTTACTTACATCTTTTTAAATTAAATTATATCATAAAAGTTTGAACTTTTCCACCATTCCGGGATAAAATAATCTTTGTTCTACCTACAAGCTATGTTCACGCTATCTGCGTCCCTTTCTGCGGCTCTCTCTGCGGTAAACTGCTGACAGGGACGAACACTCCCTTTGCAATGTCCTCCGCACGAATGGCGGCTTTCTTGGCTTCGATTTCCGCCTTTTTTCTCCTCTTGATTTTGTCCTCGTATCGCTTCTGCGCTCCGCTGGCTTTCCGCTTCAAGTAGTTCTGATGCAAAAACACTCATTGGCCTTAAAATCGAATGCGCTGTCTGTGAAAATCGTCTTTCTGCGATTGAAGAGGATATTGGCAAATTAAATACTGACCAAATTACTCGTGAGATTCTCAATTTACAGCTCGATGCACTCAGGCAGGAACTTAATAGCACCTCTGCGCTACAAACCACAGAACTAAAGAATCGAATTGATTTACTTGAACGTCAGATTGAACTTCTTCAAGAATAAAATCTTCCGTTGAAAATGGACATTTATGTGAAAACGTGAATGTCCATTTTTTATTGCCAAAATTCCGCATATCGAGGTGATTTCATGCAAACGCAAGTCAATTTCCCCTACTTTTACGGAGAAGAATCCGAGCAGTTCAGCTACTTCCGGATTCCGAGATTGTTGGTGCGCAGCAAGAAGTTCAAGACGCTCTCCACCGAAGCGAAGCTACTTTACGGTCTGATGCTCGACCGCATGGGGCTATCTGCCAAGCACGGCTGGTATGACGAGTTGGGGCGCGTCTATATCTACTACACGCTCGATGAAATACAAACTGACCTCATGTGCGGACACAATAAGCGGTTCGGCTGCTGGCCGAGCTGGATACCGGCAAGGACGGGTTCGCCTGATCGAGCGCGTGAAGCAGGGGCAAGGCCGTCCGGCAAAGATTTACGTCAAGAAATTCACCACGACTGATGTGCCAGAAGCTCCCCTTTCTGCGCCTATTTCAGACTTCCCGGATTCGGAAATTCAGACTTCCCAAAAACAAACTTCCAGACTTCCGCTTTTGGGAAGTCAAGACTTCCCAAAACGGGAAGCAAGTTATTTAGATAATATCTATCCTGAGTTTAGCTATCCTGATCCATCTATCTCCCCTGCGAAGCCGCCGGGAACTGGAGATCGATTGATCGAGCGATGGAGTTTGAAAGAGCGCGTCAAAAATCAAATCGAATATGACGCGCTCTGCACGCAGTATGCCGCCGAGGACGTGGACGCGCTGGTGGAGCTGATCTCGGAAGTCCAGAGCAGCACCGCTGATGCCGTCCGGCTGGGAAAAGAGCAAATCCCCATCGAGATCATCAAGGAACGGTTCCGGCAGCTCACACAGATGCACGTTGCCTACATTCTGGACAGCCTGCGGACAACCACGACACAAATCAATAACATCAAAGCCTATCTTCTGACCGCGCTCTACAATGCGCCGACGACGATGGGCTTTTTCTATTCCGCTCAGGTGCGGCATGATCTTCGCAGAAAATAGGTCTCATGGTGAGACGTATTTTTTGATATAAAAATTCAATTTTGGAGGTACCACATGGCAGAAGAAAAAGCACGCGACCCGACGACCCCGGAAAACAAGCCGGTCAGTATTCCCCTTTCCAAAATCCACGACCTGCCCGGCAGTGTCTTTGCGCCGCCAAGCCAGAAAAGTCTCGAAGCGTTGACCAGAAGCATCGTCCTAAAAGGCGTACAGGAGCCGGTTATCCTGCGGCAGCGCGAGGATGGCGAGTTTCAGATCGTTTCCGGCAACCGCCGCCGCAAAGCCAGTGAGCTTGCGAAGAAAACAGAGATTCCCGCGTTCATCTATGATATGACGGAAAAAGAGGCGCGGGATTTCCGTTTGCGCGGCAATGCGAAAGGCACACCGCCCGGAAAGCTGCTGCCCGAAAGTGAGATCGGCAAGAAACGTGAAGCACCCGCAAAAACGCCGGACAAGGCTGCGGAAAATAAGACACCGGTTACGCAGCCAAAGCCGTCTGAAAAGGCCGCCGAGGTAAAAGTCGCACCCACACCAGCGCAGAAGAAACAGGATGAAAAACCGAAAGCGGCTGCACCTACGGAAAAGGCTGACGCAGACGGCAAAACTCCGGTCATGCCACCGGAATCGCCAGACAAGGCCGCTGATGCAAAACCTGCGCCAACGCCGGAGGCGAAGAAACCGGAAGAAAAGCCGAAAGCGGTTCCGTCTCTGGAAAATGAGGATGCAGACGGTAAAAAACCGGATATATCTCCGAAACCGCTTGAAAAGCCAGCCGAGATAAAACCAACGCCCACGCCGGAGCAGAAAAAGCCGGAGGACACGCCGAAAACGGCTGCACCTACGGAAAAGATTGATGCAGACGGAAAGAAACCGGGCGTACCGCAGAAGCCATCTGAGAAGCCTACTGAGTTCAAGTCCGCACCGGTGTCCGAGCCGAAAAACCCGGAAGAAAAACCGAAAACGGACGCGCCCACGGAAAAGGCCAGTACAGACAGCAAGGGTTCGACCACACAGTCGAAGCCGCAGGAAAAGGTCGTAGAGGTCAAACCGGCCCCGGCAGTTATGCCCGGTCCCGCCGCTCTCGGTCCGACCGGAACAAAAATCACAAAGATTTTTGACGAGCGGCTGATGCCCCCGGACGAACACGCCATGAAAGATCTTCCGGTTCCGAAAGATGGAGAATCCTATTTCATCACGCTCCACCCTGCATATCTGGAAAAATCTGAGTTCAACACCGTTTCCGTAGACACAAACAGCGACGATTACAAGGAGCTGAGAAAATCTATCGAGCTGAACGGCGTGAAAGACCCGGTTCTGACCAGAATCAATCCCAAGGGCGGCTTGGAAATCCTTTCAGGCCAGCGGCGGCACATGATCGCGCGAGAGCTGAATTATCCGGTTCCGGCCATCATCCAGAAAATCGACGACAACGACGCGATGATCCTCGTTGCGGACAGCAATCTGCATCGACCGCATATTTCCACATACGATCTTTCGCGGACGCTGCGCAATAAAATGACCGCGATGAAACGCAAGGCAGGACGGAAGAAACGCGGCGTACCGGGTGCGGACGAGCTGCAAAGCGACGCGATGCTGGCAAAAGAAATGGGTATCAGCACCAGCAAACTGAACCGAATTATCCGCCTTTCCGAAGCAACCAAAGCTGTCTGCGATGCAGTGGATGATAACTCGCTGGAATTGTCGATTGCATCAGATTTGTCATTCCTGTCTCCAGAACATCAAAATGCAGTCATTGATCTGGTGGGTCTGAACCTGAAACCAACGGTCAAACGTGTGCAGCGTTTAAGAGACGCAGAGAAACGCGGAAATCTGGACGATAAGACGATGCGGGCGATTCTGGAGGACAAAGATATTCAGCCGGTCAAGCCGCCTGAGCCGCCGAAGCCAGCGCCGACGCAGCCAGACCCACCGTTTCCGGTTGCGTCAATGGTAACACCCAACGTGTCGCCAGCACCGGCACCGGCCACGGGCACATCACCTGTCACGCTGGCACCGCCGAATATGAAGCCGGTCATGCCGGAACCGCCGAAACAGGAAAACACCGCGCGGCCACCCGCAACGCAGACGGTGGAAAAGCCGGAGACTGCACCAACGTCAGTCAGCAACGTCATTCCGATCTCCGCAGAGAGCAAGCAGCCGGGCGACTCCAAAGCAGCGGACGATGAACCGATTGAGTTTAATTCGCCGCGTGAAAATTTGTATTCGCTGAAAGTCACGTTAGGTGGAGATCGACTGCGCAGATACTTCCCGGACGTTACAATGCCTGCCTTGGCAATTACTGAGAGTATCTATTCTGCGTTGGAGGAACGCCGACAGCGCGAAGCACGGATGAAGCAAAAAACGGAAATTCTGCATCCGAGCAAACCCATCCCAACACGCTGATATGCACCACAAATCATTACTGCACCGTCTGGTGGTGCCGCCCTGACAATTATATTTAGGAGGATTCACACATGAATTACCACCCCAAGCACAAATCCAACTCGCGCACCGCCGTCTGGATCGGCGCTGGCGTTCTCGCCGCCGTTGCCATCGGCGCGATCATTTTCATCATCGTTACGCTCCGCTCTCCCATGACAAAGGAAGAAGCCCGCGCCAAAGCCGGAATCGTTTATGATTCTTCCGCCACTGAGGGCGGTTGGGATAACCTTTCGCCGGAGGAGGTCGAAGCACGTCTGAACGAAAAAGTAGCCGAGGGCATGATTAACATTTCGGCCAACACTGCCCCAATCTTTGAGGACGGTTCTTCGGAGGGAAACTTGATGCTCGTAAACGAGAGCATCAATAATTATCCACAAAAGGTCCAGATTGTCCGCAATGACACGGGCGAACAGATTTACGAATCCGGCGCTATCGCCGTCGGCAGCAAAATCGAACGCGCGAAGCTGGATGTTCTTCTCCCCGCTGGTACATACGAATGTACCGCGTATTTTCACAACTTGGACCCCGAAACCGGCGATATTATCGGCACGGCTGGGGCCATCATCACAATCACCATCAAGAATTAAATTTTCAAAACAACAAAGGAGTATTTTACCATGAAAAACACCAAGAAGATCGTTTCCCTCGTTCTCGCAATTTGTATGCTCGCGTCCCTCGCCATTTCCGCTTCCGCTGCCAACACCGTGGACGCTTCTGGCGGCACTGGCACTTCGTCTGTTACCCTGTCCAGCACCGCGGATGGCAGCATCGGCGGCGATCCGGCTGCCACGAAGATGAGCGTCACTGTCCCGACCGTCCTGCCCATCGCAGTCGGCACGGATGGCACGGTCAGCACCGCCACCGATGCGAAGATCGTAAACAACTCGTTCGGCGCTGTCAAGGTCAACTCCGTCAGCATCGAAGCCGCGCAGGGCTGGTCGCTGGCTGCGTTCGGCGACAAGGCTACCCTTGCCCACGAAAAGGTCAACTCCAACAAGTTTGGCTTCTCCATCTCTCTTGGCAACGGCGAAAAGAGGCTGACCGACGACAAGAACGCTTCCAAGCAGACGCTTCTGGACGCTGCTGTTGAAGGCTGCTTCATGTCCGGTGTGGGCGACACCTCTGCGAACTCCATCGGGATTAGCTATGACGCCATCGTGACGCCGGTTTCCGAAGCTGTGACCAACACCGCGATTGCGTCCGTGTTGTTCATTATCGCTTGGGATGCGGTCTAATTCAATCGCCTATCGCACAGGGGAACGCGCAAGCGTTCCCCTTTAAATTCTAACAGGAGGTATTCAACGTGAAGAAAAAACGAATCCTCGCAATGTTGCTTGCCGTTACGTCGTGCCTGTCGCTGGCCGTCAGCGCGTCGGCGGCAAACACGGTCAACCGCAAAGCCACAGATTTCCGCGATTTCGATAAATCCGCATGGTACGCCGAAGCCGTGAGCGCAGCTGTGGATAACGGTCTGCTTTTTACGGCAAATCCAGCAGGATGATTGACCCGAACGGTGATATGACTCGCGCGGAAATGGCCGCGATCATCAACAGCTCGTTCGGGTGCTACAAAGCGGCGGACATCAGCCAGTACAAGGACGTTGCAAAATCCAAGTGGTATCTACAAAGATGTTGCGCCTCGCCGTCCAGATGGGTACTTATAACGGCGCAGCAGTTCAACAATGGCCCCGGACGCGCCGATCTCGCGGCAGGAAGCCATGACGGTCGTTGCCCGTGCGCTGGAACTGGACTACGATTCGTATTCCAAAACGGATTTGTCCGCATTCTCCGACCGAAGCGAGATTTCCAACTGGGCGCTGCCCTACGTCCGCGCGATGGTCGGTGCGGATTATATTCACGGCCGCGGCAAAAATCCTTGCCCCGCTGGACAACATCACCCGCGCCGAGAATTTGCGCAGATTTTCCATAACATCATCGGCACTTACATTGTGTCCAAGGGAACCTACGACAAAGACATCAAGGGCAGCGTCCTGATTCGCACCGACGATGTGACGCTCAAGAACATGACCGTGGACGGCGACCTCATCATCGGCTGCGGCGCGGCAGACGGCAAAATCGTGCTGGACAACGTGACCGTCAAAGGCAGATTGCTTGTCTGGGGCGGCGGTACGGCAGCCATCTATTGCAATAACGGCACAAATATGCCCGCTGTCGTGGTCGCGCGCGTAGATGAAGCCGTAAAGGTAATCTATGACCGTGACAGTACGCTGGCTGTTATCGACACCATCAAGGTACGAATTACAGAAAGAGCGAAGCAGTACAAGGAAACAGAAGTCATTTTTTACGACGTTTCCGGACTGCGCGAAGCACAGAAGCAGCTCAATGCCATCGTCGCGGACAATCAGATTGATATTACTGCTCCTGCTCATCTTTACGCGATTGTCGGAGAAACCGGCGTAAAAGCGGAGTTCGTGAACAACAGCAAGAACGATACCTATAAGGTAGAAATTCGCCGCAACAAGGACAATACACTGATTGCCGACGCTTTTGAGCTTGCCGCCAGAAAATCTATCTCGACGCTTACGCTTCTCGAAATTCCGGAGTTCGGCAACGTAGATTGCACGGTCACGATCACAGCATTCCGCGACGGCAAGCAGATTGGCTCCATGCGAACCGAACTCGTTTTGCACACAGCGTATTTGTGGCCCAAGGAGGTGCAGTGATGAGCAAAAAGAAACTTATCACTTTACTGTTGGCACTGACAATGATCCTATCACTGGCTACGGGTGCGTCGGCAGCGGAAACAACCGAGGCCCGTGTGCCGGTGACGCTCACCGTGGTCAACACCGTCGCGCCAATTTCGTGTACAGTTCCCGCTGCGCTGCCGGTTTCTCTCGTTGACGGCTATGTGGTCTGCGCCAACAATGCCGCGATTACCAACACTGGCAAAACCAGCGCAATTAAAGTCACAAAGGTTGACGTGCAGGCAGGTACGTTTGAAATCGGCAATTTCGATGATTTCAGCGCAGGAAAAAACAGCATCGCGCTGTCCATCAACGGCTGCTCGACCAAGAGCGCGGGCGCTTTGGCCCTCGTGGACGGCGCGTTCCCGGTGATTGCCGCCGAGAAAAATCTCGCCATCCGCTACAAGGCAAAGGTTTCCGCGAGTGAAGCGGTCATGAACATCAACGCAGCGACGATTGTGTTCACCATCGCCGCCGTCATGGAGGGTTAAGCTATGAAATTCAGAAAAATCACAGCACTTTTGCTTGTTCTCTGCATGATGCTCTCCCTGAGCATTTCGGTGTTTGCGGCCAGTGATACGATCGCCAGCGGCACGATCCCGGACAGCAAAATCAAGTGGGAACTTGATTCTCACGGCTGGCTGACCATTTCCGGCAGCGGCGAAGCTCCCGTATTCCAGAGCGCAGATGACCAGCCGTGGGTGGAATATCGGGAGCAAATCACAGAAATCTGGTATGACGATATGAGCGCCTTGACGATTCCAGACCTTGCGTACTGGTTTGAGGGATGCACGGCGTTGACCACCGCCGAATTGCCGCTGGCCCCGGTCATTGGCCGCCATGCGTTCTATAACTGCCCGAAGCTCTCTACGCTGACCATGTACTACGGCGAAACGGTTCTGAACAGCATCGGCGAGGATGCGTTCTGGCGCGAGGCCGATTCTGGCGACACGCTCTATATCGCCTACATCATCGGCTACCCGGAAGCAACGGTGCCGTTCTACATCTATGATTGGGCGGCTTCCAACCGCAGCAGCCGATATTTTTACGATTTGTACGGCGTGTACTCCAACGCTGACGGTGCTGCATCCACTGCTGCTGATTCCGGTATTATGAAAGCGCCCGCGAAGGCTGTGTCTCGCGCGTCCACCGGCATTGTCGGCACCTGCCCAAGCTGTAAGCAGTATTCTTTGCAGGGCACTTACGTCGAGCAGACGCATACGTCAAGAGGTCATCAGCAGTACTATGAGTGCTATAGTGCGACTTGTTTCTAACTGAAAAGGTTAGACGCTGATAAAAAGGAAGTGATGAATCACAATCAGCGAACTGATTATCCGACAGGTGGAATGATGGGGTAACGCCCTGAAATGCCGCCCTGATACTCCGACCAGCAATGTAAACGGAAACGTAGATTGTTGGAAGCTCGGTGAAGTCGGCAGAGAGCAGCCGTACCGCGGAAGAATCTGCGGCGAAAGCTGTCCAGAGGTGGACGGTGCTGCCTATATGCCGGGGGTCTATAAAATACCCAAGGCGAGAATGGTCGGAAACGACTGACGAATCTGCGAATGTACGGGTCTACAATTCGGGCGCATAGAAATGTGCGCAGGCGAGAAATCGCAGTTGGTGTGGTTTAGTAAAAGTTGTAGCTATGAAAAACCATATTGCGTTACAGGCGCAATCCAGCCAACAGGCTCATAGCAGAAGCCTAAAGGTATATGCAAAGATAGGATAATCGGAACAAGGAAAGGTATCGGGCTTTTCAACAGAAAAGTAAGCAGACGAAGAACAATAAGCTGCTGTACCGGTGCCGAAAAGCAGAGGTCGAACCTGTGAAGCTCCTGTAATGGGAGTGGAGGAATGGCCTCAAGTCATCTTAATCTAAAAAATATCTATCAAACGTATTAGGATTCGAGTAAGACCAAAAGGGTCATTCAATTCAGAAATGAAAGGGGTGATGCCTAATGGCAAAGGCGAAACAGGAAAAACCACTCTGTGTCAATGATTTGCGCCATGCAGAATATTATGGTATGCAGGAGTCATTTGACGATCTGTATGCCAGAAGCCGGAATGGAGAAAAATTCACCGCTCTGATGGATTTGATTCTGAAACGGGAAAACATTCTGCTGGCCTACCGGAATATCAAAGCCAATCACGGCAGCGGTACGCCGGGAACGGACAATGTGACCATCGGGGACATCGGAAAGATACCCGCCGAGGAGGTTGTCCGCAGAGTACAGTTCATTGTTGCAGGAAGTAAACATGGCTACCGGCCAAAACCGGTCAGACGCAAGGATATTCCAAAACCAAACGGATCAACGCGCCCACTGGGGATTCCATGTGCTTGGGACAGGCTGATTCAGCAATGTATCAAGCAGGTCATGGAACCAATCTGTGAGGCACAATTCAGCAAGAACAGTTTCGGGTTTCGTCCGCAAAGAAGCGCTGAGGATGCGATTGCTGCAACCTATGTACGTTTGCAGCGTTCAAAACTCCACTATGTCATAGAATTTGACATCAAAGGCTTCTTTGACAACGTAGACCATCCGAAGCTGCTCCGCCAGATTTGGCAGCTTGGAATACAGGACAAGCATCTTCTTTATGTGCTGCGGCAGATTTTGAAAGCACCGATCAAAATGCCGGATGGCGGGATCGTATTGCCAGAAAAAGGAACGCCGCAGGGTGGCATTATCTCCCCGCTGCTTGCAAATATTGTACTCAATGAACTCGATCACTGGATCGACAGTCAATGGCTGGAGCATCCGGTGCTGAGTGAATACAAATTGCCTGTCAATAAAAATGGCAACACAATTTGCAGCAATGGATATGCCGCAATGCGAAAAACAGCATTGAAAGAAATGTACATTGTCCGATATGCAGATGATTTTCGTATCTTTTGCCGTACCAAAACAGACGCACTGAAAACCAAAATTGCGATCACACAATGGTTGAAAGAGCGGCTGAAGCTGGACGTATCAGAGGAAAAGACGAGAATCGTCAATGTCAAGCGTCGATATTCTGAATTTCTTGGCTTCAAGATCAAGGTTGTTCCGAAGTCCGGGAAACTGGTAGTCGGATCACATATCAGCGACAAAGCATGGAAACGTCAGCGTGAAAATCTGATCGAACAGGCAAAGCACATCGCAAAGGCAACGCCACATCATACAGAGCTGGATGAAATCAAGCGATATAACGCGATGGTGATGGGGGTGCAGAACTACTACCGCATTGCCACAGCAGTTAGTCTGGATTGTAAGGCTTTGCATCATGCGGTAATGACGGTTTTAGCAAACCGGCTTCGAGGTCATAACGGCCGGCTGGTACGTAAGGGGCGAAAGCTGACGGAATTTGAACGGAAACGATACGGCAGATCTGCAATGCTGCGATATGTAGCAGGCAGTGACGAACCGGTCTATCCAATCGGATTCATTCAGCACAAAGCACCCAAGAGCACAAAGAACACCGTCAATGCCTATACGCCGGAGGGTCGGGCAGAGATTCATAAAAATCTCGAAATCAACGTATCTCTGATGATTGCACTGATGAAAGAGCCACTGTTTGGCAGAAGCACAGAACTTGCGGATAACCGTATTTCCATGTTTTCTGCGCAATGGGGCAAATGTGCAGTCACAGGTAAGGATTTTCTGAATCTGCGTGACATACATTGTCACCACAAGATACCGAAATACCTTGGCGGTACAGATCAGTACGCAAACCTGATTCTGATTTTAGAACCGGTACACAAGCTGATCCACGCGAAGAAGCCGGAAACAATTCAGAGATATATGGCGATGCTCGAACTGGATGCGCCGCAGCTTGCGAAGGTCAACGCTTTGCGAAAAATGCTGAAAAACGCTGAAATCCATATCAACCAGCAATAAATGTTTCACCAATGTTAGTTTGATAAGATAGATAAAAGATTAAGACGATGGAGCGCCGTGTGCGGTGAAAGCCGCATGCACGGTGTGAAGCGGGGGAAAACCCGGAGATTACATCAAACGGTTACCTATCGCTATTGTGCCATTATGTTCAGAATTTGGGGACTTATGTGTATAAAGACCACGGTTCCGGCTCGTATGGTTCTTGGACTTGCCCGGACTGCGGAAGCCATACATGGGTTCTGGACTATGAAAATGATGCCACTTGCACGCGAAACGGCTACCGGGAGTATAGCTGCGATTGCGGCCAGAGCAAGCGCGAAACCATCTACGCAACCGGCCACAGCTATTCTTATGGAAGCTGGGAGGAATATTCAGCCTCGCAGCACCGGCGCGAAGCCTATTGCCGGAACTGCGGCAATTCGGATTACGAATATGCCAGCCATAGCATGAACTACGGCTCGTGGAGCAATTCTTCTTCCAGTCAACATAGCCGAACGGCATCCTGCCGTACTTGTGGGTACAGCACTACGGAATACGGTAATCATAGCTATTCTACTGGCACGTGGAGCAAGTACAGTGATACCCAGCATAGAAGCGAAGACTTGCTCCGGCTGCGGCGCATCGACCTATGACTATGCCGATCACAGCTATTCCTATGGCTCGTGGGTGTCGGACAGCGAAACGCAGCATAAGCGTACCAAGACGTGCTCGGCTTGCGGAGATTCTGGCTATGAATACGCAGACCACACACCGACGCGAACGGCGACGGCAAGTGCGACGATTGCGGCGCAACGGTTTCCTTGACCGTCACATGGGACGCAGGCAGCAACGGCGGCACCATCGACGGCAAGGCCAGCTTTTCCGAAACCGTGAAGCTGAACAGCAAGCCGACCGCGCCGGGCAGCGTTCCCGTCAAGACCGGCTACACTTTCAAGGGCTGGTTCACGGCCAAGACGGGCGGCAGCCTTTACAGTACGGTCACGATCACCAGCAGCACGACATTTTACGCGCAGTTTGAGGCCAACAAGTACACCGTAACATGGGATTTGGGCACCGGTCAGAGCGAAACGACCGAGCAGACTTACGGGGAAAAGCTGCTGCTGCCCAAGGAACCGGTTCGCAAAAATGCAGAATTTTTAGGCTGGTTTACGGAGAAAGACGGCGGTACAGAGGTTGATTCCAACACCATCTATACAACGGACGGTGAAACAACTTATTACGCCCACTGGGAGATCACTGAAATCTTCTCGGTCACGGTTCCGGTTGTTCTTCCGTTGACGGTTGATGAAAACGGCGAGGTACACACGGGCAGCGCTGAAATCATCAACTGCTCTACTGGCGAGGTCGTTGTATCCAGCGTCCTCGGTCAGTATCAGCACGAAAACGGCTGGCAGCTTGTTCCGTTCAACACTGATATGGCACACGAAAAGGTAGATGCCCAGCTTCTCGGCTTTAAGATTAACGGCGCACAGACTACAAAAAACGGCAACGCCGAAACATTTGCACTGTCCGCTCCGTGGGAAATTGCGGAGAACAGCCGGATGACACTCTCTTATGATGCTGTTGTCAGCGCCGTTTCCAAAGCAATCACCGAGCAGGAGGTCCTGTCCGTCGTATTCGTGTTGGAGTGGGGTGGTGAATAAGCGTATGGACGAAGAAAAAGCCGCAGATCAAATGACCGTACTTGTCGTCGAGCCGGGATACGCGCCATACGAAAAGACGATTCCGCATGAGCTTCATGCCATGCAGGAGATCGTAGGCGGTCTGATTACGGTTATTTATCCATACGAGGAACCGGTCGGCATTGTTGCAAACGATGAAGGACTTCTTTTGGATATGGATTTCAACCGTAGTGTCGAGGGCGGCTATGGTGGTCTGGTGGGTCCTTTTTTCGTGTGCGGTTTGACGGAGGACAGCTTTTGTTCGCTCCCTCCCGACCAGATGGAACGCTTCAAGAAGAAATTCCATAAGGCTGAGATTCTGGTGGGCTTTTGCGGAAATGAACCAGTCACATTGAAGGTCGAGCCAAAGCAGAAGGTTTTAAACCCCGAAAAGCAGCGCAAACCACCGTCGCAGGAGCGTTGAAATGGGGTTTGAACTGACCGGTGCAACACCGGACGAACGTCTCAAAGAGCTGACCGAAATACTGGAACAGGGTGTCAGCGAGATTTTTACCAGTGGGCGCTACGCGGAATATCTGTCTGCCATGTCAAAATTTCACACATACAGTTTCGGCAACGTCATGCTCATTCTCATGCAAAACCCGGCTGCATCCTGTGTGGCCGGGTTTCACACATGGAAGAAGAATTTTGGACGCACTGTAAAGGCACATGAAAACGGTCTGAAGATTCTCGCTCCGTGCCCGTATCGACGGTTCATTGAGCAGGATAAGTTGGACAAGGACGGCACGCCTGTGCTTGATGCAGCAGGCAAACCGCTCCGGGAACGGACGCTGGTGCAGCTTATGAGATTCCGTATTGTCACCGTCTTTGACATTTCACAGACCGAGGGCAAAGAGCTTCCCAGCATCGGCGTATCCGAATTGAATGGTGATATTGCACAATTTCGAGGAACTGGCGAACGCGATCACAGGCGTCTCGCCGGTTCCCATTTTGTATGAAGCGCCGCATGGAGCAGCGAAGGGCTGCTTCAACCACGTTACGGAGGAGATTCTCATCCGCCCTGGCATGAGCCAGAAGCAGACGGTCAAGACCATGCTCCACGAGATCAGCCACGCAACACTCCACCGGCGCAAGAAAAACGAGCCGCCGTACAAAGATCAGCACACCCGCGAAGTCGAAGCCGAAAGTGTGGCGTATGTGGTCTGTCAGCATTTCGGCATCGATACGTCGGACTATTCTTTTGGCTATGTCGCCGGGTGGAGCAAGGGCAAGGAACTGGATGAGCTGAAAGCGTCACTTGATACCATCCGCTCCTGCGCCGCCGATCTGATTGACGCTATTGAATCCAAATGTCCATCCTTACAGCCTAAAAAAGAGCCAACACAATCATTTCCAGAACGTTAGGAGGAAACAGCTTGAATACGATCAACGCAAGCATTACCCCAATGCGGGTTTGCCGGATTTTCGGCGTCCCTGCATTGTTTACGCCCTACCGCGTCAGCAGCGCGACTGTCCACTGGGGACTGTATCAGTACGATTTACAGGCGCTTCTGAACAACCCCAGCGAGGTATTTGTCCTTGCAGATCACGCCGAGGATTTTTTCTACGGCACGATCCTGACCGCGCAGGAAATTGACCTACCCCGCAGAAGCCGCATCGTGCCGGACGGCGCGTTCACGATGGAAACAAGATACTGCCGCCCGGCGGAGTTCGAGCAGGAATATGGAGCAGCGTAACAATTATCAGCCGGACATCCTTTCCTATCTGGCAGAGGTTGTGAAGCAAAACACCCGCGCATACGCCGCTGACTTTGATTACGATGCAAAGCGGCTTTGGGACAGCGCACAGGAAACGGATATGGAGCATCGCTCGTTTCTCTGGATGAGCCGACTGCACGGAACATGGTGCGTGTTGGAGCGCGAAGTTTTTCTGGACGATACCAACGCAAACTGCATCTGGACGCATTACGCGGACTGCCCGAAGGGATTCTGGCATACCGCATCGTGATTGAGGGCATCCGCGACGGCAAGCTGGCAGGCAAGGTCATTCCGCTGGATTATGCAAAGCAGGTTCGGCGCGTCATGCAATCTGCGCTGCCTGTTGTGAAAATTCAGTATCGAGATAAGGACGAGTCTTTCTGTGAGAACAGCTATCACGCCTTTGTGAACAGCACCCTACCATACGATGATGCCATTCACGACATTCGTTATGTGCCGGAAAGTGAGGCAGAATTGCAGCACATTTTAATGCTGGAGCATCGGATGGAGCAGAAAACAAAACGCTCCTGCCGGACGAAATCTACTGCGCCGCAGCGGTAACGGGCAGCGTTGCCTTTGGCGACGCTGCTTTAGCAAGTACGGCATTTGTGCCACAAACGCCACTTGTTAGGGTGTACCCTAAAACCCCGCGCTGAATTGCGTCCCAACTTGGGACGCAATAACTATTATGTAAGGAAGGAGCACGTTATGCGGACACGCCGCAATTCTGTTGGTCTATGGCTAAATGATATGGAGCTGGCCCATTTGAAAAAGCAATGCCATATTACCGGTCTGAATATCAATACCTATCTCCGCAAACTTATCATGGGCGAACATCTCTGTCCGCGCCCACCTGACGCATACGCTGCACTCCTGCGTGAGCTGTCAGCCATTGGAAACAATATCAACCAGATCGCACACTGGACAAACGGAAAAGGCTATGCGACGCAAGCAGAAATCCACGAAGCGGTCAGCCTGGTAAAGCAGGCATACCGTAGGATTCTGGACACGCTCTAATGGCCTACGACAAAATTATTACCATCCGCACACGGCTGGATGATTGCCTGCGCTATGTTCAGGACGGCGAGAAAACCGCGCTCTCCCGTGCGCTGGACTACATTGAAAATTCCGGCAAGACTGCGTTGGATGATGAAGTGATATTGCAGAGCGCGATCAACTGCACACTGGAAACCTGCTATCTGGATATGCAGCGCACGAAAGAGCGGTTTGGCAAGCCGGGCGGCGTTGTCGGCTATCATCTTGTCCACTCCTACGTGCCAGGTGAAACAACGCCGGAGCTGGCGCATGAAGCGGGAGTGGAATTTGCACGCCGTCTGCTCGGTGACAAATATCAAGCTGTCATTTGCACCCATATCAACAAGGAACACCTGCACTGCCATATTGTATTCAACTCTGTTTCATTCGTGGATGGAGTGAAATATCGCAATGCGTTCAAAGATTACTTTGAAGATATTCGCGGCATTTCCAATGAGGTCAGCCGTAAGTACGGATTCTCTGTCATTCAGCCGGAGGGCAGCGGTCAGCACTATGCAGAATGGAACGCCGAGCGCAGCGGCAAGACCACCATCCGCGATCTTGTCCGGCAGGATCTGGACGCGGCCATTGCAGCCAGCTTCACATTTGCGTCGCTGCTGGATATTCTCAGGAACGCGGATATACCGTCAAATACAGCTCCAACGTCAAGCATACCGCCGTCAAGCCGCCCGGTGGAGCGCGGTTTCTCCGGCTGGACAGTCTGGGTGAAGATTACACTGAAGAAGCTATTTTGCAGCGATTGCGCAGGCAGCGCGGCGTGACCGCTGCCATGCCGCCGGAACAAAGTGAATCCAAACGCTATACCATCCGCAAGCGGCCGCACCGCTATCCACCCGTCAAGCGCGGCAGTTTCCGGGCGCTATACCTATACTATCTGTCTCTGCTGTCACCGCGTAAGCGGAAGCCGCAGAAAATCCCCTTTGAAACGCGGGCAGAAATACGTCGTGCCAAGCAGTATCGGCAGCAATTCTTCCTTTTACAGAAGTATCACATAGATACAAAGCCGGAGTTGGATATGCTGTCTGATGCACTGTCAAATGAGATGCAGATATTAGTGGATCGGCGTAAGGAATTATACGCGCTGCGCCGGGAGCAGCCGTCTGAACAGCTTGACGCAGACATTGATGCGCTCTGACCGCGCAGCTCAGGCCCCTGCGCCGGGAGCTGCGGTTGTGCGGAAAAATCGCAGAATATGCGCCGCGGATGCTGCGGCAGGTTCAGGAAAACAATACACCACCAACAGAAAATCATGCGCCGGATAAGGCGCGGGAAAGGAGGTCACATTTATGGAGGTAAGTGGCGAAGCTGCTGACCTTGTGATGAAGGAAGGCGTACAAATTTCGGAAGAAGCAATAAAACTACTTGCGCGGGGCGCGAAAAATCTCGCTGCGCTCTTGTATGCACTGGCAAAGGATCAGAAAAAGCTCTACGGCAAGGTCAACATGAACCGGCTACTCAGCGAACAGCGCCCCATCGAAGTTTTGCCCTTGCGCACAGAGGATTTTGATGAGTTCAAGCGCAGAGCCAAGAAAGTCGGCTTGTTATTTTCAACCATTTTGGACAAGAAGGGCGACGCGCCATACCTTGAAATTCTGACCAATATCGATCATCTCTCACAGGCAAACTATATCCTAGAACAGATGGGATACCAACAGAGCAGTTGGAGGACGCGCAGCCAAAAAAAGAGCAGACCCCTGCCCGACCAGAACCATCCTTGCAAAAGCAAAGGAGTGGCTTGACGCAGGGGCCGACTTTGACCAATGAGGAAAAGCAGCCAGTTCGCGGACGGCTGGCAGCATTACGCGCCGCCGCAGAGAGGACGCGGCCAGAACCCCAGCGCGAGCTGGAGCATATCAGATAGGAGTGAGTATTATCGCAAACTTAGAAAATTCAGTCAACGAGAAAAACCAAAGCACGGAACTCTGGCAGGCACAGCGTCAAGCCGACCGTGAGAACACAAACGCCATGCAGGACGCGGGCATCATGCAGATCACCAGTGACCCGGACGCTTATTTGCGGTATTTGAATTGTCAGGCTGACAATCCAAGTTATAGCGCTGGCAATGTTGCACTCGTCATGGTGCAGGATCAGGATGCAACCATTTTCGGAACAAAAGACCGTTGGAAGGCCCTGATGCGCAGCGTATCTCCGACCGAGGAAAAGAACGGCGTGAAGATCTACACCCGTTCCTCTTTTGCAAAGGGTACGTACTGACCGACGTGTATGACGTTCGGCAAACAAGCGGACGTGACCTAAAGCATACAGTATTGCAGCCGGACAGCAAGGAAATGACGGAAGCACTCAAAACGCTTTTGAATTACTGTGTTGTGCCGCTGGTAACGGATGAAAGTATCCCCCTGCCCGCCATCTACGACCCCAACCAGATGAAAATGGCGGTCAATCCGAATTATGGCGGCACAGAAGCGTTCGCGGGCATCGCAATTGAGATTGCCCACGTCCGTTTTCATGCCAAAGGTTATAATCAAAACTATTCGAGGGAGGATTACGAGCTGGATGCGCAGAGCGTCGGCTATATGATCTGCCATCGGTTCGGCGTTCCGTGTGAAGCGCCGACGTATCAAATCTGGCAGCGTTCTATGACGGGTTTGACCCGCAAGATCGGCGTCAGGCACTCGGTCAGATTCAGGACATGGCACAGAAGATCGGCGGCAGCATTGAACGCGCAATTTCCCCACAGACGCGCACAAGAAATATGAATCGTACCGCGCGATAAGACGATTCACCGTCACCGACCCGAAATCACTTTGCCGGTTGTGCTCCCCTTGCGGGGAACATACTCCGCTGGCTGTCCGCAGTCAAGGCCGGCCGATGCTGGCGCATCGACCGCAAGAGCCAGCCAGTGTGCGCACTGGCTGGGCCTTGACAGCAGCCACCCATCGGAAGTGTGGCAGCCAAGGGGAGCAAACCAGAGAAGCCCGCTTGCGCGGGCTTCTCAACTTGGGAGACGTGCGCGCCCGACCGGGATTGCGTCCCACCGTGAGATTTTTTTGCGTCCCAACTTGGGACAGAATATTTGAACTGGAGGTTCTGCCTATGAAAAAACTGCTTTTTATCATTCCATCGGTTCTGCTGCTGTTGGCGGCTGGTACGCTCGTTTTCTGCAAGCACCATGCTGAGCGCAGCGGTCTGGCCTGTATGGATATTGACCTGTGATATCAAAAGAAGTCATTCCGAAGCGCCGCCCCCGTGTGGGCGGCGCTTGTCATACCTATCGTCTGGCTTGCCGTGCTTATGGCAGGCTGTTATACGCCCGGAATGACCATCTTTGACCTTGTCGCACAATTCACCGAAGTGACCAAAATGCCCTTTGCGCTGCACTGGTCACCATACACGATGAAGTTTATCGGTCTTTTCCTACTGCTCTACGGCGGCGCGATTTTGTTTTACTACACCGGGTCAGAAAGAATACGCGCCCCGGCGAGGAACATGGCTCTGCGTCGTGGGGCAGTGTCAGGGAACTGGACAAGAAGTACCGCGACAAGGATGCGGGCAAAAATGTCATTCTAACCCAACACCTGCAAATGAGTATGAACGGAAAAATGCATCGCAGAAACCTGTTGCAGATCATCGTCGGCGGCTCCGGCAGCGGCAAGACACGGTTCCTCGCGAAACCGAATCTCATGCTTGCCAACGCGAGTTTTATCGTCACTGACCCTAAGGGGGAAATGCTCCGTGCTGTCGGGAACCTGTTCTTGGAGGAGGGCTATGTTCTGCGTGTCTTCGACCTGATTGACCCGTCGAAATCGGATTGCTACAACCCCTTTTGCTATATACGAAAGACGCAGACGTATTCAAGCTGATCGACAATTTCATCAAGAACACCACGCCGAAAGGTGCAAAAGCAACTGATCCGTTCTGGGAGAAATCCGAAACAGCGCTTGACGCCGCGCTCATGCTTTACCTGCTCCACGAAGCACCGCCCGAAGATCAGAACATGGAGACGATTTTGTATATGATTGAAAACGGCGGTGCAAAGGAAGAAGATGACGACTATCAATCTCCGCTCGACCTTCTGTTTGAAGCACTGGAGGAAGAACAGCCCGATCACATTGCCGTGCGGCAATACCATATTTTCAAGCAAGCCGCGGGCAAAACAGCAAAGTCCATCTTGGTGAGCGCGGCTGTTCGCCTTGCATCATACGTCCACCGGAAATCCAGCGTATCACCGCCAGCGATGATATGGAGCTGGGCAAGCTGGGCGAACGCAAGCAAGCAATTTTCTGCATCATCCCTGACAGCAACGACGCATCGCTCAATTTCCTTGTCGGTATGCTCTACACGCAAGCGTTTCAGGAGCTTTACTATCAGGCGGATAAGGTGCATCAAGGGGCGCTGCCTGTTCCCGTGCGGCTGATGTTTGATGAGTTCGCAAACGTGGCCCTGCCGGATGGCTACGCCAGATTGCAGGCAACTATGCGCTCTCGAAACATTATGTCAACCATCATCCTGCAAAATATTTCGCAGCTCAAGCGCTTTTTAAGGACGATTGGGAGGGCATCATCGGCAACGCAGACAGCTTTGTGTACTTAGGTGGCAACGAACAATCGACGCACAAATATATTTCGGAGCTGCTTGGCAAAGAAACGATTGATACGCGCACGTCAAGCCAGAGCAAGGCCGGAACGGTTCTTTCTCGCAGAATTTCCAACAGACTGGGCGCGAGCTTATGACACCGGACGAGGTGCGGCGGCTCGACAACAAAGATGCAATCGTCCTGATTCGCGGTGAAAAGCCGGTCATTGATGAAAAGTACGACATTCTGAAGCACCCGAACATCCACCGCACGGAGGACGGCGGCGCGCCGCCGTATCTCCACATGCCGCTGCGCGCATTTGCAGCGGACGATCTTTCATTCCCCATTGAAAACATCGACGATATTGAAATTTTGGAGGAATCTACATGATGAAACAAACTTTTTCCCCGCGGCGTAAAGAGCGCCGCATTATGGCCATTTGGACAAGCCTTGTGTTGACAACGGCGCTATTTACGACCTCGGCGTTTGCAGCCGATTCTGACCCGCTGACCATCGTGAACAATCTTTCTGATTTTATCTTCTCCTGCATCAAGGCAATCGGCATTATCATCCTCGGCTGGGGCGTTGTGCAGCTCGGTATGTCCGTGCAGTCACACGATGCGACGCAGAGAACGCAGGGCGTCCTGTGTCTATTCGGTGGTCTGCTGATCGCCTTTGCCAAAGAAATCCTGACGGCAATCGGCGTGGTGTAAGCAAACAAAATGCGCCCCGACTTGGGACGCATTTCAGTTGGACTATACTTTCTTATATGCAGTGATCTTCTTCCAGTTTTCTGGGAAACCCATAAGCCGAAGCAAATCCGTACCGGCTAACTGACGATTTTCACGATCAGCCTTATCAATCAGCTTGGATAACTGCGTTTTATACGTCAGGAAGTCTTTGTTTGGCAGCAGGTAGCGGAAAGACAATACCAACGCAAAATAATCATGCTTGCCATATATGTACTGCTGACCATTCTGCGGAATCTGCATCTTTTTATGGAGCGGTAAGTCCGAAATGTCATTCTTTGTGTTGTAGGAGAAAAGACGTTCATTGTGTGCGCAGACATTGCGGAATTTAGTTAGCACCTCCAGCATGGAGCCTAACTGCTTTTCCCGAACACCCACAAATTCCTTGCTGATTGCAGCTTGGATTTTAGACTGAGAAAGGGCGTACATCTTGGATAGTGTTCCAAACGTCAGCGCATTGATAAGTACCCATAACGGCACATTTCCATGTACCTGTTTATGATGCTCGATATACGGATAGTCCGTCTTATGGGAAAGGAACGGCTGCAAATGCCGCGTAATCAGCTTTTGAACCTCGCGCGGGTTCAAGCGCCCCATGAGGTTATAGTTTCTTGCGTCCAGATAAGTGTTCTGACTCTCCCCAAACTGACTGCAAAACGCATACGAATACGCAGAACGGATGTGTCGTTCCACTTGCAGCAAATAGCGCAGCGTGAGTTCCCGAAGCTGTTCATCGAAACGATAGAGCGCAACAATATCATCCAGTGTTGTTCCGTCGCGGTAATCCTTTGTCGTGGGATTTTTGAACAGATCCTTGTAGCCGGAAACCAACGCAAAATATCCATAATGGTGCAGCGTGATCGTTGCTGCGGCATTATCCGTAATTGTCAGGTTCTTATCTTTCAGCTTTTGAATCTGTTGGGGATATGTCAGAAACGGTTTTGGCATTTGCATCATCCTCTCGGTGTGAAAAAAGGGAGCCCCGATGCCGGATACCCCCCGGTTGCAGGCCCCGCGAGCATCTGCAACTCGATCACTACGGTAAGGTATAACGCAAGATTTCGTATCTGTCAACCAGAGAACAGACAACAAAATTACGTTTACTCGCCCTAGCATTATGAAGTATAGTCGTTTCATTATAAAATATGCGTAGAAATGGAGATGAAACCATGTGAGTGATAACTGGGTCGTATCGACCCTTGAAGATGCTCTAAGCAACTGGAATGACAAGCTGGCGGAAATCTGGTCGCTGGTGTCGCAGACGCCGGAATCCTTTCGCGGCGGCGAGATTTGGACAGTCATTGTTAGCATCCACAACGCACTGGTAGGCTTTGGCTATGGTCTGTTGGTGCTATTTTTTGCAATGGGCGTATTCCGCTCAGCGGCCAGCTTCCGCGAACTGCAAAGGCCGGAATTTGCTACGGCATTTTATCCGGTTTCTGCTTGCAAAGGTGGCGGTCGGCTCGTCGTTGGAGCTGATAACCGCGATTTACAAAATCTGCGGCGGCGTGGTCAGCACCGTCATGGGCGGCATCGGTGCGTCAATCTCTACGACGGCAACCTTGCCAGACAAAATTGTAGAAGCCATTGAGGATGTCAGCTTTCTGGAATCCATTCCGCTCTGGCTTGTTTCCCTGCTCGGCAGTCTGCTCATTACGGTACTGTCCTTTGTGCTGATCCTGACCGTCTATGGCCGCTTTTTCCGCATTTTCATCTACACGGCGATTGCGCCGCTGCCTTTAGCATCGTTCGCGGGCGAAGCAACCTCCGCACCGGGCAGACGTTTCTCCGAAGCTATGTCAGCGTGTGTATGGAGGGCGCGGTTATCGTCCTGTCCTGTGTGATCTACTCAGCGTTCCTGTCCGGTGGCAGCACAGCACTGGATGAATCTCTGCCCGCCGTCACGATGGTCTGGCAGTACATCGGACAGCTCATGTTCAATATGTTGGTTCTGACCGGATTGGTAAAAGGCTCTAACCGGCTGGTACATGAAATGCTCGGCGCATAAAAGAATTGCGTCCCGACTTGGGGCGCAATTCTTTATATCCGTTCACAGAAATTCAAGCGTTCGGGATTCGCCTGGCTTCAGGTCCTTTGTATAGCGATGAAGAAACTCTGCCATGATCTGTTCCTCCCGTTTTTGTCGGATGAAGCGCACGATCCAGTACAGAAGGAAGAACAGCACACAGCCGACAAAGCTCAAAATACAAGCGGTTCGGTGCGCAAGCGCCCAGCACGGCCAGAACAGCTTTGTAGCTACAAAGTAGCAGCCAAGTGGAAACAAGCGCAATTTCCAGAGGATACGAACGACAATCGGCAGACTGAGGATCACAAGGGAAACGATTAGAAGCTGGTATCCAATAGTCCGGAACAGAGGTAATGCAGAGGTCATAGCAATTTCTCCTTTTTATAAATATTTTCTATACTAATATTATCTCATATTCCACTTTTCTTGTCAAATTTTCAACAATTTAGAGGTGATTATCATAGAAGTCAAAATCCCAAAAGAAATCCGTGCGCACCGGGAAACCATCTTTTTCGGCCTGTCCGCACGGCAGTTTATCTGTGCGATTCTGGCCGTCGGTCTGGCGGCTGGCATCTATCTTGGACTAGGCAGCATCATCGGCAAAGAAGCTGCAAGCTGGCTTTGTCTGCTGGTGGCCGCTCCGGTTGCAATCGCCGGATTCTTCCACTACAACGGCATGACCTTGGAGCAATTCTTGTGGGCGTTTATTAAATCGGAAATTCTCTGCGCAGGCCCGCGCCGGTTTGATTCCGTGAATCTCCATGAGGAAGTCTTTGCCGACATTATGGGGGGCACATTGGAATGATGAAATCCCTGTTGGCTGCAAACCGCAGCGAAAAAGATTCTTTTCGTATCCCGCACAGCGTCCAACAGTCTATCCCTGTCCGCCGCATCTACACGGACGGTATCTGGCAGGTTGGGCAGAAGTACAGTAAAACATGGCGGTTTTCGGACATTAACTACGCTGCGTCCTCGCTTGATGACCGGCGCAGTATCTTTCGTTCGTATGGCGCAGTGCTGAACAGTCTACCAACCGACGCGACCGCGAAAATCACGATCATCAACCGCCGCCTGAATCCGGTTGACTTCCAGCGCACGATGCTCATGCCGGAGTGTAACGACGGACTGGACTACTATCGCGGCGAGTACAATCAAATCATTCTGGATAAAGCCGCCGAAAGCAACAATCTGGTGCAGGAAAAGTATATCACGCTGTCTATCGGCTTACGGAAGATCGAGCAGACCCGCGCATATTTCAGGCGCGTGGATACCAACCTGTCCGCCAGCTTTGGGCGGCTGGATTCCGGGGCCTACGCGATCTCCTGCGCCGACCGGCTGCGGCTCCTGCATGACTTTTTTAGGCCGGGCGAAGAAGCATCGTTCCGGTTCGACCTGTCTGCGAACATCAAGCGCGGCATTGACTTCCGCGACCTCATTTGCCCGGACGGGCTGCAATTCCGCGCCGGATATTTTGAAATGGGCGGCAAGTTTGGGCGCGTCCTGTTCATGCGCGACTATGCCAGCTTCATTTCTGATGAAATGATAAAAGACCTGTCTGACTTCTCCCGAAACCTGCTGCTGTCCATTGACATTCTTCCGATTCCCACCGAAGAAGCGGTACGCGAGGTGCAGTCCAGAATCCTCGGAGTAGAAACGGATATTACGCGCTGGCAGCAAAGGCAGAACCGGCAGAACAATTTTACCGCAACCGTGCCGTATGACTTGGAGCAAATGCGTACCGAATCGAAAGACCTGCTGGAAGATCTCACTGCCCGCGACCAGCGGCTCATGTTTGCGTGTGTAACGCTCGTTCATATCGCGGACAGCTTGGAGCAGCTTGACGCGGATACACAAACGCTGCAATCCATTGCGCAGGAAAAGCTCTGCGGCTTCTCCGTTCTCCGCTACCAACAGGAGGACGGTCTAAATACGGTCCTTCCGTATGGCCTGCGGCGCATCCATGCTTTGCGAACGCTGACCACGGAGAGCTGTGCCGTTCTCATGCCGTTCCGGGCGCAGGAAATCCAAGACCCCGGCGGTTTGTACTACGGCGTCAATGCCATCTCCAAAAATCTTCTGATCTGTGACCGCAAGCGGCTGATTTCACCCCATGCCTTCTATCTCGGCGTGTCCGGTTCGGGCAAATCCGTGGCAATGAAAAATACCATCGCAAACGTCGCGCTGTCCACCAACGACGACATTATCATCATCGACGCTGAACGCGAGTACGCACCCATTGCGCGGGCGCTGGGCGGCGAAGTCATTGAAATCTCCCCGAACAGCCAGCACCACATCAATCCGCTCGATCTACAAGACGGGTACGAGGACGGCGAAAATCCCATTGCGATGAAATCCGAACTCATAACCAGTATCTTGGAGCAGCAAATGGGCGCGGGCTTACTGTCCGGTTCTCAGAAATCCATCATTGACCGATGCACAGCCAGTGTCTACCAGAACTATTTCCATGCAAAAGGTGCGCTGCCTATGCCGCTCCTGTCCGACTGGCGCACCGAGGTCTGAAGCAGCCAGACCCCGAAGCGCGTGAAATTGCGTTAGCGGCAGAGCTTATCACGGAGGGCAGCTTGAACGTGTTTGCGCATCCGACGAACGTGGATATTAACAACCGCATCGTCGTGCTTGGATTTGTACGAGATGGGGGAACAACTTCGTCCGACCGCGCTTGTTGTCGCGCTGGAGGCCATTCAAAACCGCGTCATGGAGAACCGCAAGCGCGGCAAATACACCTTGGGTATTCCTCGACGAAGTGTACTCTATATTTCAAATACAAATACTCCGGTGAAATCCTCTACCGTGCATGGAAAAGATTCCGCAAATATGGCGCGGCGCTGACAGCCGCATCGCAGAACGTAGAAGAATGCTTGAAATCCGAAACGGCACGGTCTGATGTTTGCAAACTCCGAATTTCTGCTGCTGTTCAATCAGGCGGCAACCGACCGGGCAGAGCTATCGAAGCTGCTTCACATTTCCGACACCCAGCTCAGCTACATTACGAACGCCGAAGCCGGTCACGGCCTGCTGCGCATGGGCGGCTCCATCGTGCCTTTCGTCAACACCATTCCGAGGGATACCGAACTGTACAAATTGATGACAACGACGCCGGGAGAAAACCTGACATGACGATCACTCTCGGAAGTCTGTTTGACGGGATCGGCGTGTTCCCGCTTGCGGCAAGCAGACATGGCATCACTCCGGTCTGGGCGAGTGAGATCATACCGGACGCAATCTCTATTACAAAGCGCCACTTCCCGGAGATGGAGCATCTTGGCGATATAACAAAGCTGGACGGCAGAAAAATTCCGCCGTCCATGTCATTACGTTTGGCTCTCCCTGTCAAAATTTATCACAAATTGGCCCGCGGAACCGGCTTACAGGTGCAAAATCCAGCCTGTTTTATCAGGCAATTCGTATTATTGAGGAAATGAGGGATGCCAGTGGAGGGCTGTATCCAGCTATCGCTGTTATGGGAGAACGTCATTGGAGCTATGCTATCAAGCGATAAACGCGACTATCTTGCCGTACTCGATCCTTTGCGGTGCCGAGGTTTCCAATGCCTGATTCTGGACACTGGGCAGATGCCGGAGTGGTGCGAGGGCGACGGTGTGATCTGGCATGGCGTGTCCTGGACGCCCAGTATTGGTCGAAGCCCAAACTCGGCTGGCCCGAGAAAGAATCTTTGTTGTGGCAGATTTTACAGGACAGCGTGCCGCAGAGATATTATTTAACACCCGGTCAATGCACACGGATTCTCGGCTTGCAGCGCGAGTGGGCTGTCCGCCGCCGAAGATCGTAGAGATGCTTCTTTTGAAGCAGGGCGGCAGATACCCGTTATCCTACCCTTTTACGGATTCAAAATGCGCGGAGCAGCCGCAAACCAAAACAGGCGGCAATTCGTCCAGAGTTTCGGAAAGCGAACAGATGTGTTTCCCACTCTATTAGCGTCCGACCGAAATGCGTTTGCGTATTATTACGAGGACGATCCGCTTTCCGGCTGTATTCGTTACCCAACCGAAGCAGAAAGTGAGCGCCTGATGGGGCTGCCGCCAGACTGGACAAAGTACGGCGCGGATGGTGAAGAAATCCGAAACTCCAGCCGCTATGCCGCGCTTGGAAATTCTGTCGCGCTGCCCTGCGCTGAGTATATCATGGAGGGGGATTGCAGAAGCATTGCAGAAATAAATCTCACCGTGATACGCATTTCCATGACAGAAATGAATTTCACGGTGAGATGTGAGTATTGATGCTTAGCCCCAGCTCATGCGGAGTGTGCGCTTGTTTTCTGCGCAGTCGGTCAAATACAGATTGATAAGCGTTTGATATGGGATGCCGGTACGGTCGGACTGCCCCTTAAAGTAGTCAATCGTGTCACTGTCAATATTGATCGTGATTTGCCGTTTCAGCTTTTTTGCGTAAGGATTCTTTCTTGGGTTCAGATTTGCAATATCATATTCTTCTCGCATAGTACCACCTCACCATCTATCGGTGTAGAACTGTCTTTCTGTTTTGGTTGCTTTTCGTGCAGAAATAATGCGGATCGTTCCCTCGGCGTTACGGTAACAATGGCTTACAATGCAGATTTTTTCCGTAGTCGTTGTGCCGATAATCAGAAAACATTCCTCATATTCCGAATGATCCGGGTCGTCGAACAGAATCGCCGCATCGTCAAGGAATACCGTCTTTGCTTCTTCAAAGGAAATCTGGTGTTTCTTCTGATTGATACGGTTCTTATTTTCATCCCATTCAAATCTTATCGTATCCATAATTATATTATAATTACCTCATCATTATGTGTCAAGTGGGCGTTTTCAATACGCGCCCATCTGCAAACACATCGCAGATGCCTGTCTGTATGATAAAAGACCCCGCAAACGCAGAGCCTTTCAGAGCATTTTCTTTCGGCTGACGCCTACACCGGTTTGAGGTTTCGCTGCACAACCCCTCCTGCAAGCTCCATAAGGCAATGCGTACCGGCACACTCCCTTATTTCAACGCTCCGGCAGACACACGCCGTTGCCTGCCTTGTAAGATTATTATATGCGCGGGAAAAACCTATGTCAATGAAGTATTTGAGAACATTTTTCGTCAAAAAACGTGTCCCAACTTGGGACAGAATACGGAGGTGACTACTATTCTTGATATTCGAGAACGAAATGACCACCTGAAAGACAAGCAGCCGAAACATCAAGCTGCATCCACTGTGCAGCGGCAGATGGTACAGAAATTTGTAAAAGAGTTGGGCGACAGCGCGAAGCAGCCTGACCGCTCGGACAGCGCGGAACGCACGGCGACCGAACAGGTGGAAACGACCGTCCGCGAAATCGTCTATGAAGCTGTCCAACTGCCGCGTCGTGCGATCCAGCACCCAGCCCGCAAAGAATCAGCGGATTCTTCTGCGGGTGTGCAGCCGGAGCAGTCCGACCAGCCGCACCATGCGCCGGAATCACCGCGAGAACGAACAGACGCGCCGCGTACCCGGTCAGATGCAACGCCGCCGCAGAGCACATCGATACCCGCAGCGCAGGAACAGGCCCGACGTGCCTATGTCCAGCAAACTGCAAAGGAAGCCGCGCCAGCGCCAGCAATCACGCCAGAGCAGCCGTGTGAACAGCTAGCCGCGCCGTTGACAGAGAATACACCACGTCAGCGCACGAACGATATACGCACCCGGACAGAACCGAAACAGCCGCAGAGCGCATCGACAACCACACCGCAGGAGCAAGGCCGTCGCGCTATGTAAAGCGAGCAAAGAAATCCCGCGCAGAGAAATCGTCTGCGCGGGATAATCTTTATACGGAGCAGGTGGAAATTCGGCTTGCAGATGATCTACTAGAACGCGAACCGCCACCTATCCGTGAAAAGCCAGATATACTGGAAAGCCGCGGTCAGGTAGAACCCGAACCGACACCAGCAAAACCGTTCGCTGTTCGTCATGTAAAGCAGCCGGACACATGGACACCCCGCAGCGTAGCGGCCCCGGTTATGCGCGGCAGGGAACAGTCTGTTCGTGAGCGGCCAGCGGTCACACCGGCGCACGATTTACCGTCTGTACCGCAGGAGCAGGCACGGCAAGCCTTTGTAGAGAAGCAAGCGCAGCTCTCTCAGAATCCATCCATCGAATCCATCTATCCATCCGAACCGGCTGACCCAATTCTGCCGCAGCCGCCTGTTTCGGAAGCACCCGCAATTACGCCAGAGCGTCAGCCGCTCACGGCTGGCAGCAAACCGGCCCCACCTGTCCAGCCACCAACACCAGCGCACACCCCACCAGTGGAGCAGCTGCCCGCCATCCGCGAGAAGCCGAAGCCAAACGCCGCACCGAGAGAAAAACCCCGGCGCGACGTTTCTATTCGGACAAGAGATACAGAGCAAATCGCGCCTCCAACGGCGCAGCCAAAAACGTCTGTATCAAAAATTGATACAAAGCGTGCGCGGAAAACAGCTACACAGGATGCACAGCGAAAAATGCTTAAAAAGGGTAACAACCGCGCAGCCAGAGCAGCCGCCGCAGCCGCGAAAAAGCTGACCGAGGCCGCGGCAAAAGCCGTCAAGGAGCTGATAAGCGCCCTTGCCAGTCTGGGCGGCGGCACAGCGCTTTTCATCGTGTTCTCCATCGTCATTGTCGCGGGCGCGTTCCTTGCATCGCCACTTGGTATTCTCTTTGCCGACGAGCAGCAAGCGACGATACCGTTCCACTCGCAACGCCATCGCGGAAATTCAGGGTGAGTATCATGCTGAGCTAGAGCGCCTGCAAAACGGCGATTTTGCGTCTGTTCAGATCGTCGGGACAGGCCCCAGATTGGCGCGAGGTCGTAGCCGTGTTCGCATCCAAAACGGCAGGCGCGGGGGACGGCGTAGACGTGTTCACACTCGACGAAGAACGTGTGGAGCTGCTGCGGCAAGTCTTTTGGGATATGTGCGAGATCACAACGGCAACGCAGACCGTTGACGTTCCAGACAGTGATCCGGACGACGATGTGGACGACGGCCACACGGGGATTGCGCTGACCATCACGATCACATCCAAAACCGCTGAACAAATGCGTCTGATATACGTCTTTACCAAATACCAGAACGACGCGCTGGACATTCTGCTCGAAAATCTCGGCAGCTTGAATATTCCCATGGGTTCGCTGACCATTTCGCAGGAGGACGCGATCGAGTTGCTTGAAAATCTCCCGGATGATCTTGACCCGGCACGAAACGTCGTGGAAACGGCAGTACAGCTTGTCGGGCGCGTGTCGTACTTCTGGGGAGGAAAATCTCTGACGCTCGGCTGGGATGATCGTTGGGGAACGCCGATGGAGGTCACAGCGGCGGGCAGCGGCTCCACCGGCACGGTACGCCCGTTCGGACTGGATTGCAGCGGTTTCGTCGATTGGACATTCTACAATGCAACGGATGGCAGCTATTATCCGGGGCGCGGCGGCGGTGCAGCGACACAGCACAGCTATTGCACGAATATCTCATGGAGCGATGCGCAGCCGGGCGACCTCGTATTTTACCCGGCAGACGTACACGTTGGTATCGTCGGCGGTAAGGACGCAGACGGCAATCTCCTGATCGTTCATTGCAGCGGCGGCGCGAACGGTGTTGTTATCACCGGCTCGGCAGGCTTCACAAGCGTTGCAAGGCCGGACTGCTTTGCAAATGAATCGTGAAGGCTATGGATGCAGTGATATAGTTCCCTTAGAGTAGACGCTTAAAAAACAAAATTCTCGAGACGACGCCAAGGGGACTATTATTACGCAAAGGACAAGACACACAATCAAGCAATACAGTCCAGAATTGAAAATAGCGGTGTAGAAGCGTATCTTTCAAAAAGGGCAGCATGAGAGTGCTCTCCAAATAGTACGGTTTTCCCGGAAAAAGCCGTGTGGAAGAGTGCTATATTGGTCATAAAAAGTCCAGGCGACGCAGAGCTGCAAGAGGAACGCTTTATATGCTCAAGGGAAAGATAACAACGTAGCAGGAGCGGACAGCGGTTGTTGCCTTCTGTCCGGAGCATGGCAAAGCGCCGTATTTTTCTAGTGCTGCTTGTCGAATACGACTGCCGAATGTTGCAATTCTCAATAGCGGTTTCGTACCATGGGTTGGGCAGTGTCGGTCTGGTATATCATGTTCCCTGTTCTTTCAAATAAAGTTCAACCCGATTTGCAATCAAAGCCGCCGCCTCGGTTTCAGATCGCTGTCCATCAAAATAGAATTCGGCTTCATCGCAGATAATAGAAAGCAGTTCTTCATCATTGTTTTCACGCAGACAAATGCGCCCAACAGCAGAACGCAGATCCTCAGCCGCACACTCTTGAAGTGGATCGGAAACCTCTTGCATGGCGGCATCGATTTGCACCTGCAGCGCAGAATAGCGCAAAGGCAGGGCATCTGCAATTTGGCTCTGGTATTCACTGGATATGAGATAACGCAGGAACTCCATCGCTTCATCACTATACGCAGATGCAGCCATTGCAGCGATTTGCGCATAGGGCTGGAATGAAAACCCTTGCTCATAGGCAGTCTGTAGGTAGACAAATGGACTTCCCTCAAATCGGGTAATCATAGCTTGCAGCGCACTGCATTTTGCAACATCTGTGATCCGTTCATAATGGATCGCCGGCAGATTCTCTGCCTGGACAACTGCTTTGCATGTACGAAGCAACCGTAAAAAGTCCTCCTGTTCAAAACGTGTTTCACCTGTTTCGCTGTCGATATAACGATCAAGGGTCATTTCGCACACACGCCGCAGGAAATCCGCCGGTTGATAATCCGGAATACAGGCAGCATTTCGGGTCAGGAGTTCTTCTACGTTTTGCGAAAATGACACGCCAAACTGATCCTCGCATCCGAAGAAGCACGAAAACGAATAAGCCGGAACAACACTATACACCGCATCATTGACAGCGCAGGCTTCCACAATGCCGTTAACAAATGCTGTCCGATCGGAAAGCAAATCCGATACATCCATAAAAATCCCTTGACGGGCAAGGCTGTTATACTGTATACGTGAAAGTACCCGACAATCCAAAAGTTCCGGCGCGTGTCCTGGCGTAAGAAGATCTGTGATTAGCGTGAGCATCGCTTGTTCGCGTGTTTCACCGCGCATAGCATAGTCTTCCAGTACAACTTGTACTTGCTCGTGACTGTCATTGTAGGTTTGAACACATTGACGCAACAAAACGTCATTGCTGTCATCTGTTGTCAGCGTAGCAAGTTTCAGTATCACACGCGATGTCTGCACGTCATTTCCGACTGTAAGTAGCTTCGTCTTTTTCGCACACACAGCAATCTCTCTGTCGCTGATAACTGCCACCGCATGCGGCTCCGACACATTTTGCGCCTGCCATGAAAAAACTTTTTCAATCGTCTGCGCATTGTAGTCGATGCGATAGAGCGCGTAGACCGTAGCAAGGTAAAATGATCCGTCTGCTCCCTGCGCGAGTTGTGCATAGGTCGTACCGGATGGTAACGGCACACCGGTCAGTACAGTCTGTGAGGTCTCTTTTCTCTCGAAGTCAATCACCGACAGCGCATAGCAATCATGCACTTCATCTCGCGTAAGACCAAAGAGCATATTTTGATACCAGAGGACAGATTCTAAAACTGTATTATCAATCGTTTGAAGCACACTTCCGTCTTCCCCGACCTGTAGAAGTGCGCCATCCGTTAAAATGAAGAACGCTCCCGATTTGTCTGTTGTTGCCTGAATGAGTTTTGTATCCGGTAAGGTGAAGCGAACGTCACCGTCGGTTGTCATTGCCCAGAGACCATCCCTGTCCTCGCCAAACACAAGCAAGTCTTTATCTGTCAATACAAGCGCGTGTGCGCGTGAGCCTTTAGGAAGAGAAAGCTGTACTTCCTGCGTTCTCTCACCATCCGTATCTGTCCAAAGCAGCCATCCATTTTCGCGCAGGAAAACATACTGATCCTCCTGCACAATGCAGTCGATGAATCTCTCGTCCAGTGTCAGGGAAGAGAGTGCCATTTCCTCTGGCGCGGAACACTGTGTAAACGTCGATATGCCATCTTGCTTTGTGCAGCCGGAAAAAGCCAGGACGGATATGGCAAGCACAAGAAGAAAAAGCGCTTTTTTGATATCGTTCATTGTAATTTCTCCTTCAAGCTGTTTGGAAGTATTCTGCCAGTGTTCTTTCTTTCATTCACAAGTAACACTAGAAGAATCAGTATTGCATTTAATAAGATGCTCAATGCAATTCCTTGCCAAACAGTAGGGATTTGCTGTATACACGTGGGAACATATGTCGATAACGTTGACCATGAAACGGGAGAAAAATATACAAAATATGGCCACGCGAAGTCTGTTACCTGATATGACCAAAACAGAGTGACATTTGCTGCTATTACTCCGGCTCCATTATAAAAGCACGAATCACCTATAAGGATCAGTAATCCAATAAATGTACCAATAAGCCATTGTAAAGCGAAAGCTACGAGCATAACCTTTGCTGGGGGAAATAATGATACAACATTACTGTTAATCGAGATGATTCCATGAATAGCGCCATACCCATTTTTTGCTAGTTTCAGAATAACAGGATTCCAGTCAGCATCAAAGCTTATGTAACCAATAATTGGAATTATTGAAAGGACAATGCAAATAAGGCTATAGAAAAGGGTCAAAAGTGCTATTGAAATGGTTTGAACCAGTACCCCATCTCTATAATCGTGAAGCTCCAAGAAACTGACTTGAAAGTCCGATACCCATAATATCAAACCGAAGAATATAAACATCTGATACTTTGAATCGGCTGAAAATGTAGCAACAACCCAAGCAGAAACTGATCCATGCACAATGGCATATTCTTTAATTGGATATTCCAAGTACACAAACAATGCCATCAATAAAAGGATCACAATACAGTTTTTCTTTTGCATTATATGCTTGTGTATTGCGCTTTTTATTAACATAATACTATCTATTGTCATTTTTTTCTCTCTTACTAAAGAATAATATAAAGAGTATTGCTATCCCGCTTAAGCCAATGAAAAGAATAAGGCTGATCAGAATAGACTGTATATCATTTCCCGGAATGCAAACTCCATGATAAATATTGTAAAAACTAAACGCGGTTCGAGAGGATGAAAACGCCGTTACTAAAAAATAATACAGTGGTATCGGTGTCGCAACGAGTAGATTTCCACTTTTCAAGGAGGAGTTAAGAATCGTGCTAACAGATGAAAAAAATGATATTCTTGCGCTTTCAAGCAATAACTCCAATAGGAAGTAGCTGGCTCTGCTATGGGCAATAATTTCGGTATATTTTTGATATGTTTTGCCGTCAAATGTTGTGGTATTAAATGACATATCAATAACATTTGATATGACAATAAACAAGAGTTCGCCAATGCATACAGACAATACCCCCATCAATAAGCATCGCATCTGCTGCTTAAAATCTATTCTTTCATCGCCCGAAATAATTATCTTGTTTTTTAGATTTGCCATCGGCAAAAGAGATATTGAAAGAATTACCAGCCCATAACTTGAATGCACATATTGATAGCATAGTATGGGGTCGTAGATTGTCTTTGCATCAATGCACAGCAGAGTTGCGCACAGTGAAAAAACAATGAAGGTAAAAACACATGGAATACTCAGACACGTTAATAGTGCGTTGCTTTCATGTCCTTTTATAGTCCCCATAGCTAAATAACCCCCATGCCGCTTTTCTTTTAGTGAAATCAATAAAATGGAAATTCTCTGTTCTACTAACACAACGATGTCTGGTAGCAAGTATCCCAGACATCGTTGTATCCTTGTTAATTAGGGATAAAAAACACCAGAACACTCAAGTGCTGTAATGCTGGACGAAGCAGGAATTTTCAGATTGAGTATATAAGTGTGACCGCTGATTGCTCTCCCGGAATTATAAGCGATATTTGTATACTGATGGGTTGAAGTGCTTGCCCAGTAGTAATAGGTCTTCCACGAAGCCGCTTCTTCTCGGTCCGTCTTATCATAGATTCTGACCGCCATGCCTGTTGTATTATATGGGTAGTCAGTTTTAGTGATGTAGACATCTGCTTTTCCAGTGTCGGATTTCTCTCCCTCTGCGATAATAGCAGATGTCTGGCGAATTGTTTTGTTTGTCCATGCTGCACCTTCGCTGCCTCTAGGGGTAATTGCTGCGGCAAGCGCAGTGGTAGCAAACAGCGAAACAACAATGAGCAAACACAGCAGAAGCATCATAGTTTTTTTCATTTGATTTCACCTCGTCAAAAATATATAAATACGTACCAGTTACTTGCTTGAAATACGCATTTTATGCAGAGCTTCTGTTCGGAGTCTACCCCGGTGTACTTTGAATCTCTATAGCTCACAGGCTGTTTAACGTGTATCAGTTATTTTTCCTTTGTAAGTTCTTACAAATGCACTTTTTGTGAAATTACAAATCAATTCTACAATTTGACGTATTCTTTGAAAAGTTTGATGGCATTTTTAATATAAAGCAATAGGGCCAATGCTTTAGTTTAATTCTGAATAATTGACTGTACACATCTCCAATGCCAGCGTTGCTTTCCAATTTATATCATCTCCATTCAATTTCATTTTCTGATTCTAAAATTATATGGAAATCCAAATATGCTTCAACAAATCGCGCACGAATGATGGTTTTTTCGTCACGAAAGCAGAATTCTCGATGGCTGCACGGCGCAAAAAGTCTCCGCAAGACTGAGTCTTGCGGAGACTTTTTGAAGATCAGTGATAAAAACATATGTCAGCCGACATCTGTGAATATTGCAATCAGCTTTTGCAATATTTGAAGCTGCTGTTCAGATAGCTGTGGAGACCGGTTCGTGGGGCTGTGAAACTCTGAAATTAGTTCATCTAACAGTTCCGCTTGATATTCCGTCAGATTCTTCGCTGTATAGGCAGGTGTTTCCTCATTTCCGACCAGATAATCAATTGAGATTCCTAACGCCAGCGCAATGCTCTTTGACACATCAAGCGGCGGTAACTGTGCATTTGATTCATAGCTGCTTACAGCTGAAACACTCTTGTTTATGCGATCTGCAAGCATTTTCTGTGTTAAACCTCTTGATTTCCGTAATTTCTTTAGCCGCAAGCCAAAATCGTACATTGATACTCCCCACCACGCAGTTTTCTTTAGTCTACAACAATGGTATTCAGTATTTATGTACTTTGTGGTATAATAAATACAATTATACAGAAATTCCGGCATAGGAGGGTTGATTCAATGCCTGCAAACAGTATGATAAACTCAACGTTTCAAAAAATAGGAGTCTTTGGAAGAACACAAAGAGGGAACCGTATGCTTAGAATTTTACTTGCCGATGATGACCCAGTCTTTTTATCAAGGATGGAGCATCTTCTCATGCAATATGCTGCCCAGAGACAGCTCAACATCCAAATTGGATCGTATACACGTGACGATATAAGCAGCTTTATCCTACAGTCCTATGATCTTGCTTTTTGGGATATTGATTTTGGCAATCGTAGAGGAGCCGGTATCGATCTGGCCCGGCGGATTCGGCAGAAGAGGAATGACACAATCATCATCTTTGTCACAAGCTATGTTGAATATGCGCCTGAAGGATATGAACTGCGTGCGTTCCGATATCTTCTGAAAACAGATGTAGATACAAAACTGGAACTCTATTTCTCTCAGGCTGTAGAGCATTTTACAACCAAGCGCGAGGTCGTTTCCATTCAGAATAACGGCGAGATCATCAATTTGGCTGTCGATGATATTCTTTACCTTGAATCTGAAAAACACACGGTACATATCCATATGCTCTGCGGAAATTTTGACCAGTACAGCTGCTATTCATCCTTGCAGAGCTTTGAAAAAAAACTCCATCCGCTTGGCTTTTTGCGTATCCAGAAAAGCTATCTGGTAAATATGCGACATATCAAGAAACTCCAGTGCAGCGAAGTTATTCTGGAAAACGGATTAACGCTGCCCGTCAGCGGGAAAAACTACAGTGAGATCAAACGAGCATACTTGTTGTGGAAAGGAGCGCAGACATGGAATACATAATTAGTGCGCTGTGGCTCGCTCTGGAATGCGTGGCATTCTTCCTGTTTGCTTCAGCTTTCTTACCGTATCGGCACAATAGCAAGCGAACGCTTCTCACTGCACTGAGTATCTGTATTCTGTTTTTATTAAATCAAAGTCTTACATTACCGGCGCTTATGCGCAGACTGTGTGCGCTTACCTTTGGGCTTTGCCTGATAGCCTTTTTTGTTTCAGGGTCGTTTGGAGCAGCGCATCTTCATCGGCTTGCTGGACTATATCTTAATAGCCGCGATGGATGCAATTGTCCTTTTTGGCGCGTCTACTGTTTTAAGAATCAGTTTGGACGAACTGGTTTGGAAAAAAGGAATGTATACCGTGCTGGTGACGGCAGGAAAAATTCTGTCCGTTTTCCTGGCGTGGCTTGTCACGCGGCTGCATCCGTTTCACAGGCTTCATCCATTACGTCCCAAATGGATGTTGTTTGTCAGTTTTTTCCCACTGACAAGTCTTTTTATGCTGATGGCGTTATTCCTGATTTGCAGAGATCAGCGGGAACTCACACAACCGGTGGCTTTTTTCTGTATCTTTCTCGGCATAGCCAATGTGGCGATCGTCTATGTTATTTCACTGATCGAGCGTGATACGGAGGTAAAACAGCAAATCAATATACTTTCTCAACAAATGGAGATTCAGACTGCCAGCATTCTCGCTCTGGACAAAGCGTACCGGCAGCAGCGGCAAACAACGCACGACTTTCAGAATCATCTGTGTACTATCTCGGATCTTCTTTCGCAGAAATCCTATGAGGCCGCGGCAAAATACGTTCAAGAACTGAGTCAAACGCAAACAAGCCGAATTTTGATCGTCAATACGCATCATCCGATCATCGACGCTATCTTGAATCAGAAATATCAGACGGCGGTTGAGTCACAGATCGAAATGCAGTTTTGCATCAACGATCTTTCCGGTATCCAGTTATCCGCAAGCGAGCTGGTCGTTCTGTTGTCAAATTTGTTGGACAACGCGATTGAAGCGTGCCGGCGCGTAGAGACAGAACGCCTGATTCGATGCACAATACTGGAAAGCGACGATTTCTTTCTCTCTATCCGGAATACCAGCCTTCCGGTCCGCATTACAGAACACGGTATTGCCACAACAAAAGCATCCGCAAGCGAACACGGCTATGGGCTTCCCAGTGTATGCCGTATCCTGGACGCTTCTTCATGCGGAGTATGCATACAATTACGAAGACGGCTGGTTTCAGTTCACAACGGAAATCCCCGGCAAATAAGATAATAACCAAATAATAACCAACAGCCGTATGCTGGCTTGGAGAAGTGCAAAGGCATCTTCTCCGAGCCAGCGTTTTGTTATCCGAACAAAATTCCCTTTTCGTGCCGCAAAAACCTGCTTTGGTGTCGGAATCGTTGAAACGGACCGCGAAGGCAATATAATCGAACGTGTAAGGTGATGATGCAAATGGACATGATTGCGCGAATTACAGAATACTGTGTCCGAAAGGATATCATATCATCGAACGATGCGGAGTGGTTCTCTTATGGGCTTGTGCAGCGCAGTGAAAAGCTGATTACAATCTGCTTTTTATTCCCTCTGGGATGGCTGCTTTCCTCATTCTCTACGTCGCTTGCATTTTATTTGAGCTTTTTCCTGCTTCGGACCCGTGCAAATGGCTACCATGCAAAAAACTTCTGCGGGCTGGCCTGCTGTTTTCTGTTTGCAGCGAATGTGTGCTGTTTTTGCTGATATTGCCGTATTTGAAAAGCGCTACAAGCCTTTGGATTTTGGCTCTATCGACCATCACAATTTTTTGGCTTGCCCCTTACAATCATCCAAACCTTCACATGACGAAGGAAGAACTGGCAGCGTCCAGACATATGGCAAGGTTAACCGTGCTGATATTAGATATGGCACTGATTTTGAGCCTGAGTACAAAGTTCTATGCGTTTGCCAGCGGAATTGTACTCGGACTCGGCTTTACGGCCTTTTTACTGATAGTGGCACACGGAAAACAGAAATTTGAAAAAGGAGATATGTAGACAATGGAGAACAAGAAAATGAAGCATCTTGCAAAAACGCTTGCGAAGGATATGATCCGTCGCGATATGAAAAAATGGCCGCCCGATTGCTTTGGACTTGCCTATCAGCCGATGCGTCCCATGCAGCACAACGAGTTGGACAGCAAAACAGAAGCGGATAGGAGTCCAAAATATCCCAACACGTGATTTTCCACACCTTGTGGTGTGTAAAGTACATTTGCCAATCTTCTAAAAGAACCCGGTTGCATAAATTATGCAGCCGGGTTTTTTCATCTTCAGGCAACGGCTTCAAAATGACTTCCCATTGTATTTTGAAGCCTTTTCTTTTTATCTAACCATATAATCAGCGCAGATCATAGGATGGAAGGTATAATCGGAACAGTTTGCTCTCTGCTTTACTTTTGTTCGTCAAAGTTTGTCTAAGTAGGTCAAAGTTTGTCAAAAATCCTGAAAAGTATGTAAAAATGTATTATGCTTATATCAGCTCGAACGGGAAAGGAATGTATAACATGAAAGATATTCAGAACGCTATATACTCCATCGTCGAGGCACGTGGAAAAGAATGTTACTGCATTTTATGTCATGCGATTGACGTTGCAATCGATCATCAACCAAATATGCCGAAGATGCACTTCATCTGCAATGAAGTCCGCAAGCGGACAGGAAAGCGCACCAACGAAGCAGTTTCGCGGGCGTTAAACCGCGCAGCCAAAGACATTTGGCAAAACGGTCGCAGGCGAGAGCTGCGTGCATACTGGATTGAGGAACCACCCACTGCAAAGGAGCTGATTTCATTGATCTCAGCAAAGCTATGGGCAGACCGGCAGGGGTAACCGTGTTGAACATTATTTGAGTCCTAATCTGTCGAATTACGTCCCACGGTGAGACGTAATTCGTTCGCAATCTGAAACCTATGTGGTTATGCGGCATGGCGTTTGCGTAAGACGGGCAGGTCTGTCCAGTCTGCGGGACAGCCGTCCGCAGCAATGTACCCGATTGCCATTCTGGAAAAGCGCATTATTTTGAATACGCTTTTGCGGGCTGACAATCCCGCTTGACAACTGAATAGGGTCAACAGATACGTTTTGTATGTGCGAGCCAATGGGTGCGCGAGGATGCGCGGAATAGGAGGTGATACCGATTCCGTGCGGAGCGATAAACGCCTACATGAGAGCGATTCATGGCTGGATCGTGCGACGACCGCATACAAAGAATAATGATACTTGCGTTAGCCATACGTCACAGAATGGAACGCCCCGCCATCAGTATGGAGGGAGGTGCAACGCCTATGGAGCAGTTTGCCACTGCCGTCTGTCTGACCTATGAGAAAAACAATATTTATTCTGGAGGTCTTCCATGGACAAACAGACCGCAGAACCCAAGCCAAAAAGCAGGAAGAAACCCTATCTTTTTGCGGTGTCGCAATCTCTGTAAAGTATGCGGAGCAAGACAATCCGCATATTACAGAAACGCTGAAACGTTCGGTTTTCTCCTATGGATTTTATAATAACAGGCACAAAACTTGATAAAATATCTGAAGTGTGCTATAATTATACTATAAAATGTACCTTGAAAATCAAATAGCGAACAAGGACATACACACTTTTTTCTCGGAATGGAGTGTATGTTATGGAACAAAAGAAAACGAGTAAATTGTTTGTATCGTGTATCTACAATCGGTCAGGTTGAAAAAGATGATATTCCCATGCAGCGGCAATTCTGCCGGGAGTTCATCGCGTCACACCCTGACTGGGTTTTTACAAAATGAGTTTTACGAGAAAGGCGTGTCCGGCTTCAAGAAATCTGCAAAAGAGCGTGACGCCATGCAGGAATTGCAGCAGGAAGCCGTTGCCGGGAGTTTCGATATTTTGCTTGTCTATATGTTTGACCGTCTCGGCCGCAGAGATGACGAAACGCCCTTTGTCGTAGAGTGGTTTGTCCGTAATGGCGTTGAAGTTTGGAGCGCCGTAGAGGGGCAGCAGCGGTTCGACAATCATGTTGACAAGCTGCTTAACTATATCCGTTACTGGCAGGCATCCGGCGAGAGCATCAAAACCTCCGTGCGTGTAAAAACCCGCATGGCACAGCTTACGAAGGACGGCTGCTTCACCGGCGGTATTGTGCCTTTTGGCTACAAACTCCAGAAACAGGGACGGATCAATAAGAAGAATCAAGAGGTCAACGATTTTGTAATCGACGAGGACGCCGCAGAAATCGTGCGTTTCATCTTTTACAAATACGTCAACGAAGGCTACGGCGCACAGCGGATTTCCCACTACCTTTTGGAAAACGGGATTCGCCGCGCAGACGGTTCCATGATTCCGAATACAACGATCGTCCGCATGATAAAGAACAAGCTATACATGGGTGTAATTTCAAATGGAAACGCGGAATCAGAAATCATTCCGGAGCTTCAGATCGTGGACGAAGCGACCTTTCAACGAGCGCAGGAGTTAATGGAAAAACGTACAACGCACCATGCGGATACGCCGCTGAATCTGCGCGGCAGTTCTCTGTTGGTAGGGAACATCTTCTGCGGGCATTGTAAAAACCGGCTGACGCTGACGACCTCCGGCAAGAAGTATATCCGCAAAGACGGAACGGTGCGCAATCAGGTCAAAAGCCGTTATCAATGCCATTTTAAGGCCCGGCACCCCGATCTCTGCGACGGTCAATCCGGCTACGGCGTTATCAAGCTGGATGAAATTGTGGACGCTCTGGTGCGCTATCAGCTCTCCAGAATCCACGTTTCTGCCAAGGATAGTCTAATTGCCGAGCAGCACGAAAAGACCACAGCGTTTGCCAGAAGCCGCTACAAAATGTCTGCCATGCGGCTGGAGGAAAAGCAAAAGGAGCTTTCTGACTATGAGGCCGAAACGATCAACGTCATTCGCGGTAAAAGCCGCCTGAATGTTGACCTGCTGAACAGCCTTGTTGCAAAATGCAAAGAAGAAATCGCAGAGCTTTCGCAGGAGGTTGAAACGCAAAAAGCCGATATGGAGCGTCAAATGGAAAGCGCCGCACAGGAGCAGGCCGAATTTGAGAAGCTGGAAAGCTGGGCTGACCTTTACGACAACTGCACCTTTGAAGCAAAGAAGATGATTGTGTCGCAGCTTATCAAGGCCGTCTATGTGTACCGGGATTACCGTTTGGAAGTCGAGTTTCGGGTTTCCTTTGATGATTTCAAGCGGCTTTGTGTGGGATGCGAACCGAATGGCGGCAGAATTACTACCGTTGAGAGCGCTTGATTTGAAGGATGCAAAAAAGTTCGGAATCTTCTGCAAAAATCAGAAAATTCCGAACATTTTGGTGGACCTGAAGAGACTCGAACTCTCGACCTCTCGGATGCGAACCGAACGCTCTCCCAGCTGAGCTACAGGCCCTTATTGACTTTTTTGGCGGCATAGATGCGAACCATCTGCCGGACGCTTGCGCTACATCCCCAAATTTGGGGGCATAGAATTGAACCGTTCGCTCTCCCAGCTGAGCTACAGGCCCTTATTGACTTTTTTTTGGCGGCATAGATGCGAACCATCTGCCGGACGCTTGCGCTACATCCCCAAATTTGGGGGCATAGAATTGAACCGTTCGCTCTCCCAGCTGAGCTACAGGCCCTTATTGACTTTTTTTGGCGGCATAGGATGCGAACCATCTGCCGGACGCTTGCGCTACATCCCCAAATTTGGGGGCATAGAATTGAACCGTTCGCTCTCCCAGCTGAGCTACAGGCCCTTATTGACTTTTTTGGTGGCATATATGCGAACCGTCCGCCGGACGCTTGCGCTACATCCCCAAATTTGGGGGCATAGAATTGAACCGTTCGCTCTCCCAGCTGAGCTACAGGCCCATTTATGAAGCTGTGCTGTTTCCCGTGCGGTGCTATGACCCGGAAAACATAGATATTATAGCGGCGTTTGGTACGTTTGTCAAGGCTTTCTTTCAAATCCCCGCGCAGATTGGATCTGCGCGGGGATCTCTGGTTTTACACGCCCAGCTTGTTGCGGCGGATGATCTCAGCCTCGTCGGGAGTGGTGGTGGAGGTGTAGCCCTCCAGCGGGATCAGGCGGGCGTTGACCGCGTCGATGATCCACTCGGCATACGGGAAGAAATACTTGTCGAACTCGTGCGGCGGAGTGATCCAGTTGCGCGCGCCGATGACGACGGGAGGCGCATCCAGATAATCGAAGCACATATTCGTCAGATTCTCCGCAATCTCGTTGAGGAACGTGCCTCTTGCGCAGGCGTCGGAGGCCAGGACGACACGGCCGGTCTTCTTGACGGACGCGATGAGGTCAGTATAATCCAGCGGGACAAGCGACGGCATATTGATGACGTCGGCCTCGATGCCGTATTTCTCGGAGAGCGTCTTGGCTGCGTCGACCGCGCGGTAGAGCGTTGCGCCGATGGTGAGGATGGTGAGATCCTTGCCATCGCGGACCTTATTGACCGCGCCGGGGGCCCACTCGTACTCTTCGGCGGGAACGCCGCCCTCGTGGAACTCTTCGCCCTTGCCGTAGATACGCTGGGACTCGAAGATGACGCAGGGATCGGTGCCGTTCAGAGCTGCCTGCATGATGCCCTTGGCCTCATACGGGGTAGCCGGGAAGAAGACCTTCAGACCGGGGATGTGGGAGACGATGGCGACCCAGTCCTGAGAATGCTGCGCGCCGTACTTTGCGCCGACGGACATACGCAGGATCATCGGCATCTTGAGAATACCGGCGGACATGGCCTGCCACTTGGACATCTGGTTGAAGACCTCGTCGCCTGCGCGGCCCAGGAAGTCGCAGTACATCAGCTCGACGACCGCGCGGCCGCCGCACATACAATAGCCGACGGCGGTGCCGACGATAGCAGCCTCGGAGATTGGGGAGTTGAACAGGCGGGAGTGCGGGATCACGTCCATCAGGCCGCGGTAGACGGCGTATGCGCCGCCCCAGTCGCGCACGTCTTCGCCATAGGCGACGAGCGTGGGATCCTCGTAATACTTGTTGATCAGCGGCTCAAAGATAGCGTCGCGGATGTTGTAGACCTTCATGTCGGAGAACTTATTGCCGTCCTGATCGAACGCATAGTGCTCCTTCTTGGCGAGGTCTGCGTAGCGCTTGCAGCTCTCCTTCGGGCCGGTGACGTTCAGCTTCTGATCGGGCGCGCCCATGGATCGGACATGCTCGTTGGAGAACATGAGGTTCGCCAGATAGTCCGGGTTCTTGTCGAAGTCGACATACGGAGAGATCTCCTTGTCGTCGGCTGCACGGCAGATCATGGTCATGCGGTCGGCGGTGTCCTGCAGCAGCTTGGCAAAGAACTCGTCGGACTCGACGCCTGCTTCCACGAGGGCCTCGCGGAACTTGACGATCGGGTCATGGCTGCGCCAGTCCTCGATCTCCTCCTTGGTGCGGTACGCGTTCTGGTCGGAGGTGGAGTGGCCGACGAGACGATAGGTCACGACGTCGAGCAGGACGGGACCTTCGTTATTCTTGATCAGCTCCATCTTGCGCTTGTACGCGTCGATGACAGCCAGCGGGTTCCAGCCGTCGACACGCTCGGCGTGCATCTGGCTCGGGGTGATGCCTGCGCCGAGACGGGCGGGCATATTGTAGGCCATGGTTTCGCCCATGGTCTGGCCGCCCATGCCGTAGAAGTTATCAAAGACGTTGAAGATGATGGGCAGACCGCCCTTGCGGCCTTCCTCCCAGAGGGTCTTGAACTGATCCATGGCGGAGAAGTTCATGGCCTCGTAAACCGGGCCGCAGCCGAGGGACGCATCGCCGATGTTGCAGACGACGACGCCCTTCTTGTCGTTGTTCTTCTGGTACAGCGCAGCGCCCGTTGCGATCGGAGCGGAGCCGCCGACGATGGCGTTGTTCGGGTAGATGCCGAACGGCAGGAAGAACGCGTGCATGGAGCCGCCCATGCCGTGATGGAAGCCGTTTTCACGGGCAAAGATCTCGGCGACGGTGCCATAGAGCAGGAAGCGGATGGCCAGCTCCTTGACGTCGCTGGTGTCGGCAAATTTCTTGACAGCTGCGAGGGTCTTGCCGCCGAGGAAGCTTTCCATGGTCTGCATCAGCTCTTCGTCGGAGAGCTTGTTGATGCAGCTGAGGCCCTTGGACAGGATCTCGGAGTGGCTTCTGTGAGAACCGAAGGTGATGTCGTCCTTGTTCAGCAGATATGCTTCGCCGACGCAGGAGGCCTCCTGGCCGTAGCTCAGGTGCGCGGGGCCGGGGTAGGTCGTCTCGACGCCGTTGTAGTTGGCCTGCGTCTTGATGAGCGTGAGCATATGCTCGAACTCACGGCAGATGGCCATGTCGCGGTAGATGCGGATGAGATCTTCCTTGGTGTAATTGCCCTCGTCCAGTTCCTGCTTGATGGTCTTGTTGTACTGGCAGACGGGAATATCTTCAAAGTGGATATAGCCGGGTTCGCGGACTTTTACGGGATCGATATACAAAGATTTCGGCATAATTTCGTCCTTCCTTTCTCTTACTTGGCAAGCAGCGTCATGAAGTTCTCAAGGCTCTTGCACAGCTCGCTCATGTAGCGCGCGGCAGGTGCGCCGTCGATGACTCTGTGATCGAAGGTCAAAGACAGGCCCATGGCCGGGTACGTCTCAATGACGCCGTCCTTCGCGGACTTGATCTTCGTCTGGATATTGCAGACGCCGAGAATGCCGGTCTGAGGCGGATTGATCACGGGCGTGAACGCCTCGCAGCCGAACGAGCCGATGTTGGAGATGGTGAAGGTCGCGCCGGACATATAATCGGGGCTGAGCTTGCCTTCGCGGGCCTCGGCGGCAAGCCGCTTGGCTTCCATGGACAGCTCGAGCAGCGTCATCTGGTCGGCGTTAAAGATCGTGGGGACGATCAGACCGCGCGGGGTGTCGCAGGCGAAGCCGAGGTTGACGGTATTGAAGTGACGGACGACGTTCTCTTCGAGGACGTTTGCATTCAGATCCGGGCAGGACTTGATGGTCTTTGCAACGGCGAACATGACCATGTCGTTGAGGCTGACCTTGCCCATGGGCGCGTCAAGCGGCTTGAGCATGGCGCGGTAGGCCTGGATCTGGGTCGCGTCGAAGGAATACTGCTGGGTGAGCTGCGCCATGGTGGACAGGCTCTTCGTCATGGACTTGGCCGTGGCCTTGCGCACGGGGCTCCACTTGACATCCTCAAAGTCGGCGGCAGCGGGCGCTGCTGCGGCAGGTGCTGCATACGCGGCGGCTGCGCCGGAGGCGATCAGCTTGTCGATATCGCGCTCGATGATGCGGCCGTTGGGGCCGGTGCCGGTGGCAAGGGCCGGGTTGACATTGTTCGCGACGGCCTTGGCCATAGCGCGCGGAGAAATGGCCTTCAGCTCGGCTGCGGCGGCAGGCGCTGCGGCAGCTGCGGGCGCGGCTTCTTCTGCGGCGGGAGCGGCTGCGGGAGCCGGAGCCTCTGCGCCGGGCTTCAGGAACTCATACGCGTCGCCGGGGTTGCCGACTGCGCAGACGTTGGCAAGGCACGGAACCTCGTCGCCGTCCTCAAAGAACTTTGCAAGCAGCGTGCCGGAAGCAGTGGATTCGCATTCGAACTCCGCCTTGTCGGTTTCGTAGGTGAACAGAACGTCGCCGGCGCTGACGGGATCACCGACATTCTTCTTCCACTCGCCGATGATGCAGGACTCGACCGTGATGCCCTCCTTCGGCATGATCACGGCCTGTGCGCAGGGGCCTGCGGGCGCTGCTGCGGCAGCGGGAGCGGCAGCCTTGGGGGCTTCTGCTGCGGGAGCTGCGGGTGCAGCGGAGGCTGCCGGTGCGTTTTTCAGCGCGGAGGTATCCTCGCCGGGGTTGCCGATGGCGCAGACATTGACCAGGCACGGAACCTCGTCGCCGTCTTCATAGAATTTCTCAAGCAGGGTGCCGGAGGCGGTGGATTCGCATTCGAACTCCGCCTTGTCCGTCTCATAGGTGAAGAGGATATCGCCGACGTTTACATGGTCGCCGACATTCTTCTTCCACTCGCCAATGATGCAAGATTCGACTGTAATGCCTTCCTTGGGCATCAATACGCCTTCTGCCATAAGTGTTTCACTCCTATTTTAATCTCAATAAAAATTATTTGTTGGCCAGCAGATACTTCTCTGCTTCCGGGCTCCACAGGCCGTTGTGGCGCTTGGTGATCTCGTCGAGCTTGGCAAACAGCGGATCTGTTTCGCCCAGCTTGCCGAAGTCGGCGATGGCCGTCAGGGGCAGCTCGATCTGCGTGTAGATGAGCTTCTTGCCGCCGGGGATCTTCGGCAGGTTCAGAACGGTGTCGACGACGGCGTTCAGGCCGCCGATGTGGGTGATCATGGCAGCGGGGTTGATCTTGCCGGAGGTCATCATCTCGATGGCTTCCTTCATGTCGCTGGTGTTGCCGCCGGAGGTGCCGACCACATGGGTGTAGAGATAATGAACGTTGTACCAGTTGAATTCTGCCTTGAACTGGCTGTTGGTCGGGCCTGCAAAGAAGTTGAGGCAGCCGTCGAAGCCGAGGATATCGCCGGCCTGCTCGACAACGGGACGAACCGGTGCGAAGCAGATGACATCGTCATAGCCGGTGCCGCCGGACAGCTCACGCAGGTAGTTGGTGTCGCAGCCGGGCTTGGCGGTGTTGACATAGTGCAGCTCAACGCCCATTTCCTTTGCGTGCTCAACGGTATAGATGCTCTGGGCGCGTTCGAGTCTGGCGTCGTCAATGTCGGTGATGACGAGCAGGCTCGGGCGGCGGTCGCAGTGCAGCGCGTAGTCGATCGCGCCGAGGCCCATGGGGCCGACGGAGGCGAGCATGGCCATCTTGCCGCCCTCGACGATGCCCATCTGATGCTCATAGGAGCCGGGCTTGGTATGGTACATGGCATGGAACGTGCCGATGATGCAGCTCATGGGTTCTGCCAGAGAGCCGTAGAAATACGTGTCGGAGTTGTACGGCAGCAGGTTGTCGGTCAGCAGCGTCTCGATGGGGATGTTGGAATACTGGCTGTCGCCGCCGCAGTACTGGTAGGAGTAGCCGGGAGCCAGCTGGGAGCCCTTGTAGAAATGCGCGGGCTGGATGGCGAAGCCCTGGCCGGGCTTATACTTGTTCTTCCAGTTTTCACCGACCTCGGTGATCACGCCGCAGAATTCATGGCCGACGATTGTGGGATGCTCCGCAACGTCGTTCGGGACGCGCTTGTGATCCTCACCCTCGACTGCGGCCTTGTAGGTCGACATACAGATCGAGTCGGAAATGACCTTGACCTGAACGTCATCCGGGCCGACCTGCGGCAGCTCGATCTCCTCCAGGCGGAGGTCCATTTTGCCATGGATACGGACAGCTTTCGTTTTCATACGTTCCATTCCTTTCTTGCATTTACCTTGCATAAATCATCCAACCAAAAATGGGATTGTGTTGGTTTGTATTGATTTCACCTTATTGTAGCGCAAGAATCCCAAAGTGTCAACGACAAATCCCGCATTCCGGTGCGGGATTGCGTTGTTTTTTGTGGGAGCACTTTGCATCCCCCTCCCCTGCCGGACACGGCGGGCAGAAAATGGCTCCCCTGAAAGGGGAGCCGGGGTGCTGGCGCGCCAGTGCTGATATTGTTACCCCTGCACCCTGCGCAGCGTGAGGGTATAGCTGTACTGCGTCCGTGTGGAATCGATTATGGTGTCGGTATAGACGTAATCGACCGCGACGCCGTCCACGACGGTATGATATTCGGAAAATACGCTGTCGCACAGCTCGGACGCAGCCGTCTGCAGGGGCTTATCGAGCAGGATGTGCCCCTTTTCTGCTCCGGCAAATGCAAACAGGGCGTACTGCATCACATCACCGGACGGGACGCTGATCCAGCCGTCCTCCTCGCCGCCCGCAGCGTGGTAGACAATGCCCGTCAGGACGCCGTTTTCTGTCTGGTATTCCAGCTGCGGCAGGCGGTCGTTGAACATGACGGTCGTTGTCCCACCGTTCGATTGAAAGCTCGATTCTTCCTTCCAACGGCCGTTTTCGTCCAATTCAACATCATAGTCCCCGAACTGACGCAGGATCGTGTTGTAATTCTCCGCAAACTGCGCAACAGTCAGCTCCCCGCGGTAAACCGGGCCGACCGGCAGCAGTACGCGCAGCACGCCGCCCGCGATCAGCAGCGCAGCAAGCACAGCTGCCGCCGCAAAGCGCCATCCGGCGTGATCGCGGATGGTCTGCTCGGAGCCGTCCTCCCACGGAAGCGCCTTCCCCTGCTGCTCGTCGGTATAGCTGACATACAGGCGGTACAGGCGGAAAAACGGCAGATTCAGCCGGATTCCGTACCAGAACAGGTACGCCGTGCGCTCCCGGCCCTCCGCATAGGTCAGCTTTCTGCCGTCCGGGCTTGTCACGCGCAGGCCGAAGAGCCATTTGCCGGGCGTCGTGCCAAACCGGGACAGCAGCAGCGGCTCCAGCAGGAACATCGTGCCGAGCGTCAGAAGCTCCAGAAACAGCATGCCGCCCCGGCTGTTTTTCAGCATGTTGAAGCCAAGAGCCGGCAGGAGCAGCATCCACAGCGTCCGGTAGATCTGGCCGTCGAGCAGGCGCGCGAAGAAGCGCTGCCACGGAAAATGCTCCTTCGGAAGCGTATCACGTTCGAGCACGCGCTCGGTCTGCATTTCATCGAGATACGGCCTTGCGTCGAGCGTCCGGAACTGCGCATGCGCCTGCCGGAGCCGTCCGGCGATCTCCCCCGCCCGGTCAAGCGCCGCCTTTTCCTTCTGTATGGCCGTAATACGCGCGGAAAGCGCCGCATCCAGCTCTGTTTCGCCGCGCACGATCGCCTCGATCTCCTCGGCCGAATAGGACGAGCCGCAATAGTCGCATTCGAGCTTCCCGGACGCGCCGACAAAGTGCAGCGGGCCGGTACACGCGGGACATTTGTAATTCGTGATCTGGTCTGCCATGCAGATACTTCGCCTCCTTTGATGGCTCTGCCCGCGCCAAAGGCGCGGGCAGAAACTCAATTAAAGAACGATATCGCCCTCGTCAAACGGGTCGCCGCACTCGGGGCAGAACTTGGGCGGGTGGGTCGGATCCTCCGGCTCCCAGCCGCACTTGTCGCACTTGTACTTGGGTGTTCCGGCGGGCTTGGGCTTGCCGCACTCGGAGCAGAACTTGCCCTTGTTCACCGCGCCGCAGGAGCAGGTCCAGCCTGCCGCGGCAGCGGGTCTGGGCTTGCCGCATTCGGGGCAGAATTTGCCGGTGATGCCGCGCTGGCCGCAGGCGCACGTCCAGCCTGCGGCAGCGGGCGCTGCCGGTGCGGGAGCGCTCTGCGCGGCCTGCTGCTGTGCGCCCATCTGATAGAGATTCTGCGCATTCATGCCGCCCATCTGTCCGGCCATATTCATGCCCATGAAGGCCATCGCCGGGCCGGCGTTCGGGTTGTTGGCAGCTGCCTGCATGGCGCTGGCCTGCGCGCCGACCAGATGTGCCGCCGCTCTCGTCGGGTCCATAAAGGCCGCGTTGCGCTGCAGCTCCTTGAGCATGGCCTCGTCTTCCTCGCTCGCCTTGACGGACGAAACGCCGAAGGAGACGATCTCAAGACCGCGCAGATTGCGCCACTTACCGGACAGGACCTCGTTGAGCGCGTCGGCCATCTCCATCGTGTGGCCGGGGAGCGCGGAATAGCGGATGCCCTGCTCGGAGATCTTGGCGAAGGCGGGCTGGAGCGCGGTGAGCAGCTCGGTCTTGAGCTGGCTGTCGAGCCGGTCGCGGGTATAGTCCTCGCTGACGTTGCCGCAGACGTTCGTGTAGAACAGGATCGGGTCGCAGATGCGGTAGCTGTACTCGCCGAAGCAGCGGATGGCGATATCAATATCGATCCCGGCGCGCTGGTCGACCACGCGGAACGGGACGGGAGACGCCGTGCCGTACTTGTTGCCGATGAGCTCCTTGGTGTTGAAGTAGTAGACGCGCTGATCCTTGGGCGGCTCGCCGCCGAAGGTGAAGCGCTTGCCGATATTCTTGAAGGTGTCGAGAATATTCTTGCCCAGCTTGCCGTAGAACAGAGACGGCTCGGTCGAGGAATCATATTTGAATTCGCCCGGCTCCGCGCAGAACTCCGTGACCTTGCCCTGATCGACGATGATCATGCACTGGCCGTCGGCGACGGCGATCACAGAGCCGTTGGAAATGATATTGTCTGAGCCTCTGGTGTTGCTGCTGCGGCCGGAGGTGCGTTTCTGGCCCTTGACGGCCATGACGTTTTCCGGAAGAGAATCGCAATAGAAATACTCAAGCCACTGATCGGCCATCACGCCGCCGGCAGCGCCGAGTGCCGCTTTGATAAGTCCCATTTGATTACGCTCCTTTTCTTGTCTTGAATGAAGTTGCTATGTGGAAATCTACCATTGTATTCAGGATACCATAGTTTGACGCGTTCGGCAATCGGTTTGTTCCAATTTCATGAATAATCACAAATTTTCACAGGAACCCACGAATGGGCAGAAACAAAAAAGTGCCCATAGGCAGATTCTTATGAATTTGATACAATTATATCGAATAAGAGCGTTTGGCGAATTTGTACGCACCCGCGCACATGATCGTAGGGGCCGATGCCCACATCGGCCCGGCAGAATGCGCCGTTTTTACGGAAGTCTCCGGCGAATTCGTAACTTCCCAACGGGCCGACAGAGTCGTCGGCCCCTACGGTGAGCTTTCGATGCATCCGTACCCCGTAGGGGCGGACGACTCTGTCCGCCCGCAGGATGTATCACTTTTTTCGGAAATCTGCGGTGAATTCGTAACTTCCCAGCGGGCCGATGTGTACCGGCAAGCGGCAGACCCACATCCGTAACGCTCCTTCGTCGCGAACGGCTGTGACCGGCATCGGCCCCTACAGAGTGCGGCGTAAATTTGCAGAAAGGACGTGAGCCGAACCATGCCGTTTTTGAAGTGTGCCTGTTATCTTGCAGGGCTGGGTATCCTGAGCTTTGTACTTGGGCGGCTCGTTCCGAAGACGTGGTTCGACTATACGCGCTTTCCCTATCGCACGTTTGCGTTTGAGCGGAACGGGAAGCTCTATGAGGCGCTGCGCGTTTCGCGCTGGCAGAGCCGGGTGCCGGATATGAGCAGGCTGTTTCCGAAGCTCATGCCGCCCAAGAAAATGCCCGCCCGTCCGGACGAGCAGACGCTGCTCGTCATGATCCGCGAGACATGCGCGGCAGAGGCCACGCACACGCTTCTGATGCTGGCCGGACTTGGCGTGATCGTCATCTGGCCGTGCGTATGGGGCGTGATGCTGTATCTGGTCTACGCGATTTTGGGAAATCTGATTTTCATCATCATTCAGCGCTACAACCGCCCGCGCCTTGTCCGGCTTTACGAGCGGAAACGCGCAAAAAGGAGCAAAGAGGCATGAAGGTACTGATCCTCAGCTGCAACACCGGCGGCGGGCACAATTCCTGCGCCAAAGCCATCGGCGCGGAGCTTTTAAATCGCGGGCACACGTATGAGACGGACGACGCGCTTTTATACGTCTCCAAGGGCACGAGCCGCTTTGTGAGCAATTGGCACGTGCGGTTCTACCGCTACTTTCCCAAGCTCTACAATAAAGGCTATCAGTACGCCGAGGAGCACCCCGCGTCGTTTGACGAATCCTCCGCTGCCTGCCGCATTCTGCGGCGCGGGTGCAAGCGGCTGCGCGCAGCGATCCTCGCGGGCGGCTATGACGCGGTCGTATGCGTACACCTGTTCCCGGCGCTGATGCTGACGTTTATCCAGCGGGAGGCTCCCCTGCCCATTAAAACCATGTTCATCGCTACGGACTACACCGCAAGCCCGTCGTGCGACCGGATGCGGCTGGATACCTGCGTGATCCCGGACGCGGCGCTGACGGAGCTGTTCGTGAAAAACGGCGTCAGCCCGGACACGATCGCGCCGCTCGGCATTCCGGTGCGTGCGGAGCTTTATTCCTGCCTGCCGGTGCAGGAGGCGAAAAAGGCCGCCGGGCTTGACCCGTCGCACCGGCATCTATTGATGATGACCGGCAGCATGGGCTGCGGGCCGATGGAGGAACTTACACAGCTGCTTGCAAATTCGCTTCCGACGGAGTATGATGTAACTGTGGCGTGCAGCAGCAACAGGCAGCTCCTGCGGCGCATGGAGCGGAAATTTGAGGACAGGCCCAATATCCACATCCGCGGCTACATCGGAAACGTATCCGCCATGATGGACAGCGCCGATCTGTTCCTGACGAAGCCCGGCGGCATCAGCACGACCGAGGCCATGGTCAAGGGGCTGCCGATGGTGCTGGTCAATGTGGTCGGCGGCTGCGAGACGCCGAATCTGGAATTCTTCGTCTCGCACGGCGGCGCAGCCACGGCCGACACGCCGGAGGCCATCGCCGCGCTCTGCAAACGGCTGCTGGAGCACGACGAGGAGCGCCTGATCATGCGCCAGTCATTGCTCGCCATGCACAAAACCCCCGCTGCGCAGGCCATCTGCGACTGTCTGGAGGCATAAACCGGGCAAGGCGTGGGATTCTAATGATAAACAGGGAGGTCACAAACATGACGATCGTAACATTGGACAACTTTGAAAAAGAGGTCATGCAGACCGAAACGCCCGTTGTGGTGATTTCTGGGCAAGCTGGTGCGGCCCGTGCATGATGCTTGCGCCCGTGATGGAAGCGCTGGAGCCGGAGGTTCCCGGCGTGAAATTCTGCAAGGTCAACGTCGATGACGAGCGCGATCTGGCCATGGAGTTCCAGATCGAGTCCATCCCGACGCTGCTGTGCGTCAAGGGCGGCAAGGCTGTGAAGCGTCTGGTCGGCTTCCGCGAGAAGGACGCGCTCAAGAAGGAGCTGGAGGCGCTGTGAAGGTACGGCTGAACGAGGACAAGGAGGTCGTCGCCCGCATCAAGGAGGGCCTCAAGCGCACCGGCGGCTACTGCCCGTGCAGGCTTGCCCGCACGGAGGAAAACAAGTGTATGTGCGAGGAGTTCCGCAATCAGATCAAGGATCCCGACTTCGAGGGCTACTGCCATTGTATGCTCTACTATAAGGAAAAATAAGCGCCAGCCCGGCGTCCGCGTTGCGGATGCCGGGCTGATTTGCTGCGGGCGGACAGAGTCGTCCACCCCTGCTGGCCGACGAAGAGACAGGGCCTCTTCTCCCGGTCGAACCGCTTGTCAAGCCCCGGTTCGCCCTTTGCCATGATTTTGGCGAAGCGAAAAAGCGCTTTCGGGGTCATGGAGCCGAGCAGCCCCTTCGCAAGCGGCAGCATGGCGCGCAGGCTGAGCCTTTCGCCGGGCCGCTTATAGGGTGTATCTGAAAACTCCCAACGCACCCGGACAGCGGGCCTTTTTGCGGTGCGCGCGTCATTTTTCCTTGAAATACGTCAGTATTCCTGCGAAAAAATGTCTTGCGCAACGCAAAAATCCCTCGCTGCCGGTCACATCATGAGTTTTCAGATACACCCTAGGCAAGATAGCCCTCGCCCCGTTCGCTTGTTGCGTAGAGGATCCCGCCCCGCAGTGCCATGCGCACGTAGCCGCAGATGAAGGCCGCCGCTGCGTCCCGGCTCGGGAACGCGTCGATCAGGCCGTGTTCCTGGCCGTAATCGTAATAACCGAACGCGTGTCCGATGTCCTGAATGACGCGCTCGTCCAGCTCTGTGACCTTCATACCGATTCCTCCCGTTTCTGAAGCACGGCCACCGCGCACGGGATCCGCCCCTCGCAGAGCGTATATTCCGCGTCCGGATATCCGGCTTCCGCGAAGAACTGCCGGTAGGTGTCCGGCGTGAACTCGCGCTTGAAGTCCGCGCCCGCCTTCCCGATCGCGCCGGAGACGCGGTTCGTCGTGCCCTTGTCCGTCCGGTTCATGTAGGTGGGATGATGAGCCTGCCGCCGGGGCGGCAGACCCGCTCCAGTTCCTGCAGCGCCCGGTACGGCTCGTCCAGCAGGTGGATGACGTTCGCGGCCACGACCGCGTCAAAGCTTTCGTCCGGGTAATCCAGATGGAGAATATCGGCCTGCGCAAGCTGCACATTGCCGAATTTGGCGCACTTTTTCTCCGCCCGGCGCAGCATCGCCGCAGAAAAATCCGTGGCGGTCAGGCGCTTGCAGCGGGGTGCGATGACGGTGGTGAGCAGCCCCGTGCCGCAGGCGCATTCCAGCACGTCGTCAGCCGGAGAGATCAGCTCCCCGACCGCGGCGCACAGCGCCCGGTTCGCTTTTCGGTTGATGCCGTCGGCAAAAATGTCGTAGAGCCACGCAACGTTGTCCCAGAACATGAAGGCTTCCTCCGTCCGTCTTATTTGTCTCTGAGCTTCAGGCAGAAATCACAGCAGTCGCCCCCACGTCCAAGCGTCTTGGTGCGGTGCCAGTAGAGCTTGGGGTGCAGGCCGTCGTAGGTGATATCGTCGCTGTCGCAGAAGCAGTGGCACAGCTCCGGACAGCCGTAGTGCACGCTGGCGTCGTGGTACGGGCATTTCGTCATATCGATGCGCCAGACGCCGCCGGTGGTCTGGATATCCCGCGACGCAAAGCCCGCCGTCACGCCGAACAGCTTCGGCGCCTGCTCTGAGAAGATCCCCGGCACCTTTTTATAAAGGCCGGGATGCGCATGAGGCGAAGTCGTGTTAATTACCAACTGCCCCCCCGGTGCTTTACCGGCCCACGCCCTTCAGCAGGCCTGCTTTCGCCCGCTCCGGCGTGTCGTCGGACTCGTCGTAAGCGTCGTAGGGGGCGGCGGGGTCGTGGACGCGTTTTTTGAATGGGGAGCAGAGCTGGTCCTTGTGGGCGAAGGCGAATTCGAAATTGTCCGTCCAGCCGGTCGTAGTGATACCCGGCATCGATCATGATGGGAACATCGCCCTTCCGATAAAAGAAGATGTTCGCCGCCCACTCCCGGACGCAGGCAACATTCTCGTCGATCCAGCCGGTATTCGGCGGCTTGAAGATCTCCTTGCCCCGGTACATCCTGCTCATTTCCTTCTTCTGAAATTCCGTTGCTTTCCTTGACATACGCTCCCCCAGTTCCGGGCCGTTCCAGAAACAGCCCTGTGTTTTTTCTGTCAGGCGCAACAGGTTAGATACGTCTAACTCATGCGTATGCCTAACTGTGCCTCCTGATTCAGTTTAGCACGCGGCTCCGGCAGTTTCAAGCCGGAGCCGCTGCTTTTTGCGTGAAATACCGGTCAGCTGCAAAGCTTCTCTGCGGCGGTGCGGGCGAGGGTGATGCAGGTCCGGATCGCAGTTTGGTAATCTGCAGGATCGTTGCAGATGATGCAGAGCAGGAAATCCGTCTGCGGGGTAAAGACGATGCCCACGTCCGCGCAGCACAGGCCGAGCAGATCGCCGGTTTTATGGGCGCACTGCGTGCCTTCCGGCAGGCCCTGCGGGATGCGGTCGTTCACCTGCTGGGCAAGCAGGTGCGCAAGCATCTGCTCCGAGGCCTCCTGCGAAACGCACTGCCGGTTGTAGACCAGCCGTAAAAACGCCGCGCAGTCCTCCGCGCTGACGTAGTTCTGCGTCCCGTTTTCCACGAGCATCAGGCGGTTATAGCGCACGGCGGTGCAGTCGATGGAAGCGGCGAAGCGCTCCACGGCGGCGCGGCCGTCCGCTTCGCTGCCTCCGCCGAGCAGGCAGGTCAGCTCATTTGCGGCGGCATTGTCGCTGACGCTGATCATCTGGCAAATAGCGTCCTCCTGCGCGCCGGGCGTCAGGGTCCCGCTGCGCTCCGCGTCATAGACCGCACCCATGATAAACAGCTTGATGAGGCTTGCCGACACCATCTGCGGCGCGTCAGGGTCGATATTTTCCTGCACATGGGCATACGTGCCCTCCTGCAGCCGCTCTGCCCAGATATCCCATTTGTCGCTGCTTCCCTGCAGCTGCTCCCGCAGCGCCTCGGCCAGCGCCGCGTCCTCCGTCAGGGACTGCCTTTGCAGCCTTCTAAAGTAAGCGTCAACGCCGTCGGCGATCCCGGCTGCGATCTTTGCCCGGTACGCATCCGTCGCCATTGCCTCGTCCTCGGACGGGTTGGTCATAAAGCCCATTTCCACGATGGTGACCGGGACCTCGCTGTAATTGATGCCGGTCATGGTGTCCGTCTGCCAGAGCGTCCGCCCGTTCTGCGGCTTGTCAAGCGCTGCGCCAAGCCGCTCGAGCACGCAGTCGGACAGGGCGCGGCTTTTTCATATAACGCGCCGTTATACGGGTTCGACGGCGTCATGCAGATGGTCATGATCCCGCTGGCGGCGGCGCTTTCGCTTGCGTTGGCATGGACGCGGATGAACGCGCCGGCCTGCTGCGTGTTCGCGATCTGCGCGCGCTCGGCATTGGATATGGAAACGTCGTTCTCCGTCCGCGTCATGACGACCGTATAGCCGCGCGCCGTAAGCTCCTGCTGCAAAAGCAGCGAGACGGCCAGATTCAGCTCGTATTCCGGGATCCCGGTCGACACGCCGGTCGTTCCGGCGGAAACGCGCGTTTTCAGCTCCGTGCTTCCCGGGCCGACCGGCTCCTTGCCGTAATCGGCATTCAGCTGGTGTCCGGCGTCAATGACAATACACGGCTTTTCGGTCTGCACGGCCTCCGGCACGGGGGTCTGTGTCTGCACGGGCTCCGCCTCCTCCGGTTCCTTCTCCGGCTGCTCCGGAACGGAAGGCTCCTCCGGCTCGGCGGGCTGGACCTCCTCCGGTGCGGCAGGCTCCGGCCCGGCGGAGATCGTCGTTTCCCCGATCCTGTGCAGTCCGAAAAGCAGACCGCCCGCTGCAAGCAGCACGGCTGCCGCCAGAGCCGCCGCGATGATCTTCTTTTTCATATCCTGATCTCAGACTCCATTTCCAAATTCCTTAATAGTATGATTTTCCGAATTTCCGCTTCTCGTATCCGAGCATGAAGGTCGCGTTATAGAGCTCATCCTCGGATAAGTAGCTGTTCTGGTTCGCGTCAAATACGGATGCATCGATGGACGGGTAGTACCAGTCCTTTTCCGCAAAATACGCGGCGATGTCTTTATTCTTAAAGCGCCGTCCGTGGCGGGCATAGATCTCGTTGCGCGCAAGGCAGAGCTGCTGATGGGAAAGGCCCTCCAGATCCGCCTCGGTCAGCCGGCGCTCCGCGCTCTGCGGGAGAATATACGCACTGACGGGCTGTGTCAGCACATTGTTGCAGGACGCACGCGAAAGGAACGCCGAGGCGAGGTCCTCATAGGCCGACGTATGCAGCATGGAGCTGTCCGGATATTCGAACATGAAGTAATACGCATACAGATCCACCCCACGTCTCATAGACGGACATCCGCCTGCCGCTTCCGGTGCAGGTATAGCGGCGGCTGTTTTCCGTCTCCTGCATGGAAGCCTCGTCCACGCGAAAGCCATAGGCAGTGCACAGGCGGCTGCTGCCGGGATCGCCGGCCATGTCGACCGGCGCTTCCCAGACGCGGACGAGCATATCGAGCGTCTGCGCATAATAGCAGTAGATGTTTCCGTTCACGGAGAAGCCGATTGGCGTTTCCACAAATCCCTCCGGCACGGAAAAATACAAATCATAATCGCCGGTCACGACCACCCAGTTCAGCTGACCGGGCTGAAGCTCCAGAATACGATCCGGCTGGTACGCCCCGGCATCCTCCTCCGGCTCCTCCTGCGCGGGTGCTTCCTGTATGGGCGCTTCGGGCGCGGTATCCTGCGGCGCAGGCTGTTCAGGGGTGTCCTGCGGCGCGGCTTCCGCTATGGTTTCCGTATATGCCGGTTCCTGCACGGCGTCCTTTCCCCGCGCAGCTCCAGGATCAGCTTGACCGCCAGCGCCACGCCAACCAGCAGGACCAGGCTTGCAGCCACAGCAAGCAGCACGGTCTTTCCATTGCCCGGCTTTTTCTGTCTGGGTCTGACAGGGCCGCCGGCAGCGCCTCTGCCGCTGTTCATATCCCCATAGTGATAGCTGTCAACCGTCGGCTCGGCGGAACCGAACATATCCTCACCGCTGCCGACAGGCATCCCGCACTTGCCGCAGAAATTCCCCGACGGCGGGAGCTGCGCCCCGCAGTATTTGCAATATCGTTCCATTTCTTTTCCTCCCATTCGTTCTGTCTGTCCCGGCTCTTATAACCGCGGCGTCCCCGCCTGGTTCATGAGGGAAAATTCAGGCAAATCCTACTTATCATTAACTTTAACACGCCGTCCCGGAAAAGTCCACGCCTTTCGGTGAGAAATTCCAGAACTGGTATATCCGCGCCAAACCGAAACGCCGCATTCCGGCTTTCATCGGAATGCGGCGCATTTGTTTTCCAGCCGGTCCCCGGCTTTATTTTCGCGTCTCGTCATGGCCCTCGGCGGCGATCATGTGCATGGCGTGCTCCAGCGCACCGATGACGGCGGCAAGGTTTTCCCGCGCGGCATCAAGGCGGCTGGTGCAGATATCGTCGCCTACCGCGCGCCGGTCCTGCCGGGCGCGATGTTTCTGCTCGGCTATTTTGAGGACGGCACGCCCGTCATGGGCCTGCCCGGCTGCGTCATGTACGCGGGCGCGACGGTCTTCGATCTGATGCTGCCCAAAATCGCGGCGGATGTACCCGTCACGCGCGCCGACATCGCCGCGCTGGGTGAAGGCGGGTTGTGCCTCGGCTGCGCAGAATGCCATTATGTGTCTTAACGGCACATACCCTTTTTGTCAGCAACCCTTGTCCGGCAACTGCCATATTATTTGTTTCGTGAAACCTGTTTTATGGACAGCTACCTGCCAGGGAGGATTTTTATATTTTACGCCTCAAGGCTCGACGGATACTGCTCCAGCAGAGAGACGTCCGGGAGTTCTGCGCCGAAGCGGGCCATGCTGCGTTCGCATTTGCGGCGGATGCCGCAGACGTCCTTTTCGTCGACCGGAATGTGATAAATATAGTTTTTCACTGCCGCCTCCAGCAGCAGCTCCCGCGTCTCGGGATGGGACAGATACTGCCCGTTCCAGAACGCCGCGTCCGCCCGGCGGCCATGCAGAATGGCGCGGTGGCGTTCCGTGTCGATCTGCGCGTCGGCAGTCACATAAATGCTTTTTCCGGCAGCGGAGATCCAGTATACAGCGTGCGGGGCTTCGGCCATACCCGGAACGGGGATGTGCGGAAAGCGGCTGCATTCGACCGTAAACGGGCCAAGCTGCATCATCAGGCGCTCCGGCGTGTTCGGCTGCGGAAGGAAAACCGGCGCGCCGCAGGCCGCGCGGAGCTGCTCCGCGCGGCTGGCGCTGTAATGGTCGGGGTGCGCGTGGGTAAACAGGACGCCGCAGACGGCGTCATAGGGCGGCTCGCCTGCCAGCATTTTCGCAAAGACTTCAGGCGGCAGGCCGTAATAGCAGCGGAACTGCTTGTTGAGCGCGTCGATCAGGAGCGCGCTCCCATCCTGCTCCAGCACAAGGCCGCAGCTGCTGACGAGTGTGATCCTCATTGCAGCAGCTCCAGAAATTCCTGCTCGGACAGGACCGGGATGCCCAGCTCGTTGGCCTTTTCAGCTTGCTGCCCGCGTTTTCGCCCGCGACGACATACGTCGTCTTTTTCGAGACGGACGAGGCGGCCTTGCCGCCGAGGCTTTCGATCTTCTCCGTCGCCTCCTCGCGCGTGAAGAGGCTCAGCGCGCCGGTCAGCACGAAGGTCTTTCCCGCAAAGCGGGTGTCCGTGATCCGGTTGGTCGACAGGAAGTTCACGCCAGCCTCGCGCAGACGCTCAATGAGGTCCTGCGACTGCGGGCTTGCAAAATAGTCGAGAATGTTCTGCGCCGTCGTCTCGCCGATATCAGGCACGGCAGTCAGGTCTTCAAGCGCCGCGTTCTGCAGCGCGTCGAGGCTGCCGAATGTAGCAGCCAGCACCTTGGCCGCCTTGCTGCCGACCTGCCGGATACCGAGGGCGCACAGAAGGCGGGACAGATCGTTCTGCTTGCTGGCTTCGATGGCCGCCTCCAGATTCGCGGCGGACTTTTTGCCCTGACCGGGAAGCTCGGCAAACGCGGCGTAGTCCAGCCGGTAGAGGTCGGCGGGATTGGACACCATCTTCTGCTCGATCAGCTGATCGAGGATCGCGCTGCCGAGGCCGTCGATGTTCATGGCCTCGCGCGAAACGAAATGCGCAAGATTGCGCGACAGCTGCGCGGGGCACTCCGCGCCGGTGCAGCGCAGAGCCGCGCCGTCCTCATCGCGCACGACGGGCGCGCCGCAGACGGGGCATTTGTCCGGCAGGTGATAGGGCTGCGCGCCCTCAGGGCGCCTGGCGAGCACGACCTCGAGAATTTCCGGGATGATCTCGCCTGCCTTGCGGATCTTGACGGTATCGCCGATGCGGATGTCCTTATCCGTAATAAAATCCTGATTGTGGAGCGTCGCGGCGGTGACGGTCGTTCCGGCCAGATGCACGGGAGCGACGATGGCGCGGGGCGTGAGAACGCCCGTGCGGCCCACCTGCACGACGATATCCTCCAATACCGTCTCCTTGACCTCGGGCGGGTATTTGAAGGCTGCTGCCCAGCGCGGGAATTTGGCCGTGCTGCCGAGACGGGCGCGGCCCGCAAGGCTGTTGAGCTTCATAACGGCCCCGTCGATATCATACGGCAGGTCATAGCGCGTTTCGCCAAGCTCGGCGATCAACTGCTCCGCTTTGTCCATATCGCGGCAGAGCGTATAGGGAATGACCTTGAATTTCAAATTTCGCAGATAGTCCAGCGTCTCGCTGTGGGTCTGAAATTCCGCGCCCTCTGCCAGCTGCAGATTGAAAACCAGAATGTCCAGCCTGCGCTTTGCCGCGATGCCGGGGTCGAGCTGGCGCAAAGCGCCGCCGCGTTGCGCGGGTTGGCAAAGAGCGGCTTTCCGAGCTTTTCCTGCTCGGCGTTGAGCGCCTCGAAGCTGGCGCGGGGCATAAAGACCTCGCCGCGCACGATCAGACGGGCGGGCGCGTGCTCCAGCGTCATGGGGATGGAGCGGATGGTCTTGAGATTTTCCGTTACATCCTCGCCGATCAGGCCGTCGCCGCGCGTCGCGCCGCGGACGAACTGTCCGTCGACATATTCCAGCGCGACGGAGAGACCGTCGACCTTCGGCTCGACGGAAGTATTCCGCGTCCGGCTCCTCCTCGCGCACGTGCGCGTCAAAGTCCCGCAGCTCGTCATAGGAAAACACGTCCTGCAGGCTTTCCAGCGGGACGGCGTGGCGCACCTTGACAAATTCGCTCAGCGCCTGCCCGCCGACGCGGCGCGTCGGACTGAGGGGCGAGGCGTACTGCGGGTACTGCGCCTCCAGTTCTTCCAATCTGCGCAGCTTGTGGTCATAGTCATAATCGCTCATTTCGGGGTTGTCGAGCACGTAGTAAAGATATCCGGCGTGTTCCAGCTCCCGTGTGAGCTGTTCAATTTCCTGTTTCGGTTCCATATTGTTCCCAGCCTTCCGTTGTAGTCAGATGTCCCAGGTTTACGTACGTTTCAGGCACTGTGCCGACGATCACGGTCTGCGCGAGCATGACGTCGCTGTCCACGTCGACCGTCTCATAGCCGACGGTCGTCAGGATGGTCAGGCTGATGGTGAATTTCACCTTCAGCGTCTGCAGCGTCTGGTTGATCCCGGCTGCGGTAAAATCCGAAAAAAAGTCAGCGTTCGACATGGTGAGGCTGACGGCCTTGACCGGCAGCTCCGGGCCGGTTCCGGCCAATAGATCCGGCAGCAGGAGGTTCCCGAGCGGGATGCCCATCTGCTGCGTGTTGATCTGCGCGACAAGGGTATCCAGAAGTTCCAGCACCTCGACCTTGAGGCGCTCGACCTGCGCCATGTCGGTGCGAAGCGCGGTGATATGGCCCTCCACGTCCTTTTCCAGCACGATCACGCGGGAAAAATCCGTGTCGCCCCTGCGGAGCATTTCGCTGACGGCCTCTATGATGGCGTTCGACGCGGCGTTGACCGCCTGATTGCGCGCAAGCTCGCGGATATACGGTGACAAATGCAGCTCCACGAGCAGAACCAGCCCCGTCAGCACGAGCAGCGGGACGATCAGAAGCAGTCTTCTGCGTCTTCGTTTTTTCCGGCTCATCTCCATACACCCCCAGCATAGCCTATGCCAGGGTCATGGGAAGATTACAGCTTTTTCATGTGCTGGCTTGCCGTGTTTGCCATAAGGCGCTTCGTGCCGACGCCGTCGAACGCGATCTCGAGCAGCGCGTCGGCGCCCATGGGCAGGACCGTCAGGATCATGCCCCGGCCAAATGCCTTGTGCTGCACCATCTCCCCGGCCGCGAAGCTGACCTTCGGGGCCGGCTTCGGCTGCGTGTGGACGGAATAGTCCTTCTGCGGCTTCGGGCGCGTGGGGATCTGCGAAAAGTCATTATACTCGTCGCCGTAGATGCTGACGCGTCCAAACGAGCCGTACTGCCGGGGGGCCTGCTGCGAATAGCTGGGCTTCGGCGCGCCGACGCGCTTGACGGATTCCGCTGGAAGCTCGTCTACAAAGCGGGAGGGCAGGTTCGTCGTGGTGCGTCCATAGAGCATACGCTGCCGGGCATAGGAAATGACGAGGTTCTGCTTGGCTCTGGTGATGGCGACGTAGCACAGGCGGCGCTCCTCTTCCAGCTCCTCCGGCTCGCTCAGGCAGCGGTTCGACGGGAACAGCCCCTCTTCAAAGCCCGTGAGAAATACATTCGGGAATTCCAGGCCCTTTGCCGCGTGCATCGTCATCATGACGACGGCGTCCGCGTCCGGGTCGTATTGCTCAATGTCGGTATAGAGGGCGATCTCTTCCAAAAATCCAGCCAATGTGGGCGTATCGGTGTTTTCCATGTAGGCAAGGATGCTGGATTTCAGCTCGCGGACGTTTTCGGCGCGGGTGCGCGCTTCGACATCGTCCTTTTCCTCGAGCATTTTCAGATAGCCGGTGCGGAGCATGACTTCCTCGTAGAAATCCGGCAGAGAAAGCGTCGTCAGAAGCTCGGCGCATTCCTCGATCACGACCGTGAAGGCCATGAGCTTTGCGGCGGACTTTTCAGGCTCGGATAGCTGTACGGGTCGGAGACGACCGTGTAGAGCGGCACGCCTGCCGCAGCCGCCTGCCGCTGCGCCATTTCGAGCGTTTTGCCGCCGATGCCGCGCGGCGGGTTGTTGATGATGCGCTGTAATCTCAGCTCGTCTGCGCGGTTATTGATCACGCACAGATAGGCCAGCATATCCTTGACCTCGGCGCGGTCAAAGGAAGCGTGTGCCGCCGATGATGCGGTACGGGATGCCGCTGCGCTTGAACGCGTTTTCCACCGCGTTCGACTGCGCATTCGTGCGGTAGAGCACGGCGAAATCCTTGAAATTCTTCCCCTTGGACATGGAGATAATGCGGCTGGAAATGTAATTGGCCTCATCCGACTCGCTTGCCGCCTCGTAGACCGTGATGCGGTCGCCCGCAGCGTTCTGCGTCCAGAGCTTTTGCCCTTGCGCCCCCGGTTGTGCGAGATGACGGCGTTGGCCGCGTTCAAAATGGCCTGCGTGGAGCGGTAGTTCTGCTCCAGGCGGATGACACGTGCGCCCTTGAACTGCTTTTCAAAGGAAAGAATGTTCTCGATAGTCGCGCCGCGGAATTTGTAGATGGACTGGTCGTCGTCGCCGACGACGCAGATGTTTTCATACCCGCCCGCAAGCAGCGCTGTCAGCTGATACTGCAGCTGGTTCGTGTCCTGATACTCGTCGATCATGACGTAGTGGAACTTGCGCTGGTAATACGTCCGCACGTCCTCAAACTGCTCAAGCAGCTCGACGGTCTTGAGGATGATATCGTCAAAGTCCAGCGCGTTGGCCTCGTGCAGGCGCTTTTCGTATTCGGCGTAGAGCTGCGCGATGCGGTCCATGCGGTAATCGCCGGACTTTCCGGCGTGTTTGGAAAACTGCTCCGGCCCCTGCCGCTTGTCCTTGGCCTTGCTGATGACGGAAAGCGCCAGACGCGGCGGGAGGGATTTTTCGTCCAGCCCGAAGTCCTTCAGAATGTCCTTCATGACCCGCTCGGAATCGCTCGTGTCATAGATCGTGAAGCGGCCCGTGTAGCCGTCCAGGCGGTCAATTTCCCGGCGCAGAATGCGGCAGCAGGCAGCGTGGAACGTCATGGCCCAGACGTCCATGGCGTAGTCGCCCAGCAGCGCCTGCAGTCTGGCCTTCAATTCATTTGCGGCCTTGTTGGTGAATGTGATGGCCAGAATCGACCACGGCGCGGCGGGCCGGAGCGCGCACAGGCGCTCGGCCTGCTGCTGCATGGCGGGATCGCGCGTTTTGAGGTAGTCCTCGAGATATGTAACGTCCGCCTCCGCAATATACTCCGGCATTTCGTTGGAGTCGGAGCCTTCGCCGAAGGCGATGAGATTGGCGATGCGGTTGATGAGAACGGTCGTCTTGCCGCTGCCCGCACCGGCCAGCAGCAGCAGCGGCCCCTGCGTTGTAAGAACGCCCTCGCGCTGCATCTCGTTCAGGTTCTGAAAGCGCGCAGCGATCACAGCGCGGCGCGCGGATAAGAACCGGGCTTCAAATGTCTGTTCCATAGCTTCCCCTTACGGGCAATGTCGTCGATTTAAGACCGCATTCTATACGAAACCCCGGTAAAAAACGGACGCAGCTGGTAGGGGCGGGGCTCTGCTCCGCCCGATGGGCAGCCGCAAATCCGTATGGTGCCCTGTAGGGGCCGATGCCTACATCGGCCCGGCAGAATGCACCGATTTTACGGTAGTCTGCGGCAAATTCGTAACTTCCAAACGGGCCGATGTGGGCATCGGCCCCTACAATCACACAAGCAAGTGCCTGCGAATTCGCCGAAGATTTTCGATTATCCGGTGCGTCCCGCAGGGCGGAGCAGAGCCCCGCCCCTACCAACCTTGTTCGAGGTTTCGTCGTGTTTGCGTGACAGGACACAGTATCAAGTGGTATGACATTGCCTTTTCAATAAACTACGGATATTCTACCGCATTTTGCCCGGTTTGTCGACATCAAAAAAATGTTCGAAGCCGTTCCAGCGCCTTCTTTCGATGCGGCTGACCTGCACCTGCGACACGCCGATGAGGCCCGCGACGCGCTGCTGGGTCAGGCTGTGGTAATAGCGGAGCTGGATGACGAGCCGTTCCTTGTCGTTCAGGCGGGCAAGCGCCTCCTGCAGGGCCATGCGTTCGAGCAGCTTTTCCTCCATGCCGTCTGTACACAGGACATCCTCGAGGGAGAAGCCCTCCTCGCCGGTCTGGCGCTGGATGGACTCGGTCGCGCTGGTGGCGGTTTCGGCAGCCGCGATCTCCTCCGGCGAAAGGCCCAGCGCCTCGGAAAGCTCGGAGACCGTCGGGTCGCGGCCGAAATCGCCGGTCAGGCGCTCACGGACCTTTTTGATGGCGGCGGCGCGCTCTTTCACGCTGCGGCTGACCTTGACCGCACCGTCGTCGCGCAGAAAGCGGCGGATCTCTCCGGCAATTTTGGGGACGGCGTAGGTCGAAAACTGCGTGCCGTAGGCGGTATCAAAGCCCTCGACCGCCTTTAAAAAGCCGACGCAGCCGAGCTGGAACAGATCGTCCGGCTCCACGCCGCGGCCAAAATACCGCCGGGCGATCGACCAGATGAGGCCCGTGTTTTCCGTCACGAGCCGTTCGGACGCGTCCCGGTCGCCCTGCTGGGAGCGCTGGATGAGCGTGATGGTGTCGCTCAAGCGGTTTTCCTCCGCTGCACGATCCTGCGCTTCATATGTACCGTCGTGCCCTTGCCGGGCTTTGACGTGACCTGAAGCGAGGTCATGAAGCTCTCCATGATCGTAAAGCCCATGCCGCTGCGCTCCGGGCCGCCGGTCGTGAACATGGGCGCGCGGGCCTTTTCCACGTCCTCCATGCCGCAGCCCTTGTCGCGGATGACGATATCCAGCACGTTCTCCGGCAGAATGCGGCAGCGGATGGTCACGGTGCCGAGGCAGTCGCGGTAGGCATGAACAATGCAGTTGGTCACGGCCTCGGACACCGCGGTCTTGATATCGTTCAGCTCCTCGAGATTGGGGTCGAGCTGGGCGGCGAAGCACGCGACTGCCGCGCGGGCAAAGGATTCGTTCGAGGACCGGCTGGGGAAGGTCAGCGTCATTTCATTTTCAGCTTTCATGGACAAGGCTCCTTTCGTCTTCCAGAGTTGCTATGCGCTCAATGCCGGAGGCCTTGAGCACCTTCATCGGCTGCGGCGGAACGCTTCGGAGAATGACCTCGCCGCGCAGCTGCCGCATCCGGCGCACGCAGGAGATCACGATGGCGATCCCGCTAGAGTCCATAAACGTGACCTCCCGGAAATCCAGCACGCACACGCGCGGCAGATAGAGGTCGATTTTGTTGCCCAGGACGCGCATGATATCCTTCGCGCTGTGGTGGTCAATTTCGCCGCGCAGCGCGACGGTCAGATGCTTGTCCTGCAAAAAGCTTGTGAGATTCATTTGTTCGCCTCCAAAATAGAAAATGGACACACAGGGCTTTTTCCTGTGTGTCCATTATAGAAGCTTTTACGCGCGGGTTTTGTCAAAGGGATTACCGGCGCAGACGCTTTTCACTTTCTTCGAGCTGTGCAAGCAGGGCGCGGTTCTTTTCGAGCTTTTCGCGCTGCTCGGCCACGACCTTTTCCGGTGCGCGGGAGACAAACGCTTCGTTTGAAAGCTTGCCCTCGAACATGGCGATCTGCTTGAGGCAGTTCGCCTTTTCCTTTTCGATGCGGGCCAGCTCCTTCTCGAAGTCGATCAGCTCCTCCAGCGGAATATAGAGCTTGGCGTCGTTCGTGACGACGCAGACCATGTTCTCGTGGCCCTCGGGATCCGAATCGCAGATGATGACCTGATCGGCGTAGGCCAGACGGCAGATAAAGCCCGTGCCCTGCCGGAAGATCTCGCCCTTGTCGGACACGACGTAGAGCGTGCTCTTCTTCGACGGCGGGACGTTCATCTCCGCGCGGCGGTTGCGGATGGAACGGATGGCGTTCATGACGGACTCCATATGTGCCGCCTCGACGGAGAAGTTCAGATTCTCGTCGTACTTCGGCCAGTCAGCCAGCATGAGGAACCTGCCCTCGTGCGGGATGGCCTGCCAGATCTCTTCGGTGATGAACGGCATGAACGGGTGCAGGAGGCGCAGGAACTGGTCAAGCACATACACCAGCACCTTCTGCGCGGCCAGCTTGCTCTTTTCGTCCTCGCCATACAGTCTTGCCTTGGTCAGCTCGATATACCAGTCGCAGTACGTGTCCCAGATGAAGTCATAGACCTTGGCGGAGGCCACGCCCAGCTCGTACGCATCCATATTCTCCGTGACTTCTTTGATGAGCGTATTGAGCTTGGACAGCACCCATTTGTCCTCGATCTCCAGGTCGGCGGCATCCGGAAGGCCGTTTTCTTCGACGGTCAGGTTCATGAGCACATAGCGGCTCGCGTTCCAGATCTTGTTGGCGAAGTTGCGCATGGCCTCGCACTTTTCGACGTAGAAGCGCATGTCGTTGCCCGGGGAGTTGCCGGTGATGAGGTTGAAGCGCAGCGCGTCCGCGCCGTACTTCTCGGCCATCTCCAGCGGGTCGATGCCGTTGCCGAGGGACTTGGACATCTTGCGGCCCTTGTCGTCGCGGACGAGACCGTGGATGAAGACGGTCTTGAACGGCTCCTTTTCTTCATCTGCTCCATGCCGGAGAAGATCATGCGCGCGACCCAGAAGAAGATGATATCGTAGCCTGTGACCATATCGGTCGTCGGGTACCAGTATTTGAGGTCTTCCGAATTCAAATCGGGCCAGCCGAGCGTGGAGAACGGCCACAGGCCGGACGAGAACCAGGTGTCGAGCACGTCCTCGTCGCGGGTCAGCTTCGTGCAGCCGCACTTTTCGCACTTCGTCGGGTCTTCGCGGCTGACATTGATATGGCCGCATTCGTCACAGTACCACGCGGGGATCTGATGGCCCCACCAGAGCTGGCGGGAGATGCACCAGTCGTGCACGTTTTCCATCCAGTTGAGATACGTCTTGGAGAAGCGCTCCGGAACGAATTTGATCGTGCCGTCCTTCACGACGCGGATGGCCTCTTCTGCCAGCGGCTTCATCTTGACGAACCACTGCGCAGAAATGAGCGGCTCGACGTCGTTGTGGCAGCGATAGCAGGTGCCGACGTTGTGGGAATACGGCTCGGTCTTGACCAGATATCCCTGCTCTTCGAGGTCCTTTACCAGGGCCTTGCGGCATTCGTAGCGGTCCATGCCGTTGTACTTGCCGCCGTTTTCGTTGATATGGCCGTCGTCGGCGATGACGCGGATGACGTCGAGGTTGTGGCGCAGGCCGACCTCAAAGTCGTTGGGGTCGTGCGCCGGGGTCATTTTGACCGCGCCGGTGCCGAAGCCGATCTCGCAGTATTCATCGCCCACGATGGGAATTTCGCGGTTCATGATGGGCAGGATACAGGTCTTGCCGATGAGGTGCTTGAACTTTTCGTCGTTCGGGTTGACGGCCACGCCGGTGTCGCCCATCATGGTTTCCGGGCGGGTCGTCGCGACGACGATATCGCCGGAGCCGTCAGAGAGCGGATACCGGATATACCAGAGATGGCCGGGCTTGTCGACATATTCGACCTCCGCGTCGGAGAGGGCCGTCAGGCAGTGCGGGCACCAGTTGATGATGCGGCTGCCCTTGTAGATCAGGCCCTTGTCGTACATCTCACAGAAGGCCTCACGCACAGCTTTGGAGCAGCCCTCGTCCATCGTGAAGCGGCTGCGCGACCAGTCGCAGCTGACGCCGAGCTTTCGCTGCTGCTCGACGATGCGGCTGCCGTACTTTTCCTTCCACGCCCAGACGCGCTCCAGGAATTTTTCGCGGCCAAGGTCATAGCGGGTCTTGCCCTCCTTGACGCGCAGCTCCTCCTCGACCTTGATCTGGGTGGCGATGCCGGCGTGGTCCGTACCGGGAAGCCACAGGGCGCTGTAGCCCTCCATGCGCTTATAGCGCGTCAGGATATCCTGCAGCGTCGAGTCCAGCGCGTGGCCCATGTGGAGCTGGCCGGTGACGTTGGGAGGCGGCATGACGATGGAATAGGGCTTTTTGTCGGGATCGGGTTCGGCCTTGAAGCAGTCGCTGTCCAGCCACATCTGGTAGATCTGGCTTTCCACCTGCGTCGGGTCGTATTGCTTGGGCAGTTCTTTTCTCATGTTGATTCTCCTATTGAAACATATTGTTTATTCTTCAGTCAATTTTGCACAGGGGCAGGCTGCGTGGGCACGGAAAAAGTCCAGAAATTCCTCCGGCGTGCCTAAAATCAGATCCTTCTTTTGCAGGACCGTGGCCGAGCCGGAGTGCGTCAGCAGGAAAAGGCTCGGCGTTTCCACCAGCGTTTCCATTTTTTCATACGGGAAGTCGGCCGATTTCTGGTTTGTCTTGATCTGCATTGCCTCGTCCGTGAATCGGATCTTCGGCTTTGACGACAGATCCATTCCGCCGAGGCTCTTTAGCAGCAGCGACGCGGATCTCTGAAACTGCCGCGTCATGCTCGCGTCCGGCCTTGGCAGGAGCCGCGCCGCCGCAATGACCAGCGCGATCGCGCCTGCGGCAAGCAGCGTCGTGTTCCTCGGCTCCGTCAGGCCTGTCACGAGTAGGAAAACGCCATGGCCGCCAAAACCACAGACAAAACAGTCTGCACGGTCTTCCGGCGCTTCAGCACCGGATCGTCGGCCCGGTTCGCTTCCGCAAAGCGGTTCACGCCGTCGGTCATGCGCCAGAGCTTCGGGTTCATCTTCCGCGAAATGATCTCCGTGCGCGCCCGCAGCGCCTTCGCGAGCTCCTCCTGAAGCTCTGCGCTGTAGGGCGTGGGGACAAATACAAATTCGCTCGGCATATGGCGGTTCCTCTCTTTCTCTATGGTATTGGCGGCGGTTTTGCGCAGGAAAAGTCGAAAAACCGCTTGTGGTTGGTAGGGGCGGGGCTCTGCTCCGCCCGGCGGAGGGCAGTTGTTATAGCGGAAATCTCAGGCGGATAAGAATGCAGTTTCCTGCGTGTTCGTAGGGGCCGATGCCTACATCGGCCCGTTGGGAAGCTGCGAAATCGCCGAAGACTTCTGTAAAAGCGGTCTGTTCTGCCGGGCCGATGTGGGCATCGGCCCCTACAATCGAATGCGCAGATGCAAGAAAAAACGCCCTGAGTTTCAAAACTCAGGGCGAAGAAGATCTCCGTGGTACCACCTGTATTCCCGCTTGCGCGGGCACTCGCAGCTCTGTAACGGGAGAACCCGGCGGGGCTTACTGTGCGTTCAGCCCGGCAGCTCGGAGGCGACGGGAACTTCGGCTTTGCGGAAGCTTACACCAGCCGCTTCCTCTCTGCGGCGCTGCGCGAAGTTCATTCCTCTTCTCAGCTTGTATCGGTATGGGAAACTGATGCGTTATACGTCCTCGATGATGGGCGAGGGCTTGGCCTGCTGCGGGTTGACGAGGGCGCGGAACTTGCTCCGGGACTCGCGGATCTCGCTCAGGGCCTGTGCGATGGCTTCCTCTGTGCGCTTCATGGAATCGTCGACATAGTCGTTCGTGACCTGACGCAGCTCCTTGATCTTGGCCTGCGCGTTCTTCATGAGGTCGTCAGCCTCCTTCTGGGCCTGCAGATAGACCTCCTCGTGCGAGATCATCTGCCGGGCGCGCTGCTCGGCCTGCTTGAGAATGTTTTCGGCCTCGCGCTTGGCGTTGGTGATGACGTCGTTGCGGGATTCCACGATCGTCTTGGCCTGCTTGAGTTCACCGGGAAGCTGATTGCTGATCTCGTCGAGAAGATCGAGAACCTTGTCGCGTTCGAGCACGCACTTGTCCGCGCCGAGCGGCAGGCTCCACGCATCCTGTACCATCTCATACAATGTCGTCAGGATCTCTTCAATACCGCTTGCCATAAAAATACCTCCTTAGATTTGCTCCATCATGCGGGCTTTAAAGTCCGGGATGATCGCAGCCGGGAGAAAATCACTCACGTCGGCGTCATACCGCGCCAGCTCCTTGACGGCGCTCGAGCTCAGGTACATGAACTGGTGCTCGGCAGTCAGGAACATGGTATCCAGTCCGGGGTTGAGTTTGTGATTCATGAGCGCCATCTGGAACTCGCGCTCGAAATCAGAAACGGCCCGCAGGCCCTTGATGATAATGGAGCTGCCCTGTTCGCGCGCAAAGTCGGCCAGCAGCTTGTCGGAGTGCATGACCGCGACGTTCGGAATGTCCGCCGTGACGCGGCGGATAAGCTCAGCGCGCTCCTCCGGCGTGAACATGGGGCTTTTTTCACAGTTATACATCACGCAGACGATCAGCCGGTCAAAGCTGCGCGCCGCGCGGGTGATGATGTTGAGATGACCGTTTGTGACAGGGTCGAAGCTGCCGGGATAAATCGCTGTCTTCATGGCTCCTCCAAACGGCTATCCTCTGCGGAAGATCGTCACCGCAGCCTTGCCGTAACGGTAATCCCGGTAACGCGCAAGACCCGGAATGTCGTCCGGAAGGGACTTCTCAAAGGGTCTTTCACAGACTATTATACCACTGTTCGTCAAAATGTCAATTTCTGATATGATTTTTAGCGCAGTTTCAAGGAAAATTTCCGCGTAAGGCGGGTCTAAAAGGATCAAATCGAACTGCCTGCGGCAGGTTTTCAGGTAGGAACTGTAATCCGCCTGCACAACTTCGGCACGTTCTTCCAGCCTTGTCTTTTTCAGGTTCTCCCGAATAACGCTGACCGGCTCTCTGCCCTTGTCGACAAAGGTGCAGTGCGCCGCGCCGCGGCTGAGCGCCTCGATGCCGAGCTGTCCGGAACCGGCAAACAGGTCGAGCGCCGTTCTTCCCTCGACCTCAAACTGGATGGCGGAGAAAATGCCCTCCTTGACCTGATCCATGGTCGGGCGGGTATCCATGCCCCTGGGGGCCTTCAGCGGGACGCCTCTGGCGGTTCCTGTGATGACGCGCATGGCGTTTGCCCTCCTTCCTTCGGGTGAAAATGCTGATAGACAGCCAGCGCGGCAGACGCGGGGAGCACCTGCTCAAGCTGGCTGCGCTCCGCCTGCGAAATGGCTTTAACGGAGCGGAATTTCTTTAACAGCGCCTGCCGCCGCTTTTCACCGATGCCGGGGATATCCTCCAGACCGGATTTTTTCATGCGGCGGGAGCGCAGCGCACGCTGGTACGTGATGGCGAAGCGGTGCGTCTCCTCCTGGATCGTGCCGATGAGGGCGAAAACGGACGGGACGGCGCTGATGGCGATCTCATCGCCCGCGGCGGTCACGAGCGCTCTTGTGCGGTGCTTGTCGTCCTTGACCATGCCGTAGGCCGGGATATCCAGCCCCAGCGTTTGCAGCACATCCTCCGCGACCTTTGTATGCTCGACGCCGCCGTCGATCAGCAGCACGTCCGGGTGCTCGGAAAAGCCCGCGTCCTGCTGGACGTAATGCGTCAGCCTGCGCAGCAGCACCTGATGCATGGACGCGTAATCGTCCTGATCGGTCAGGCCCTCGACGCGGAAGCGCTTATAGGCGGATTTGAGCGGCCTGCCGTCCTGAAAAACGACCATGGACGCGACGATATCCGTCCCGGCCAGGTTGGAAATATCATAGGCCTCCATCCGGTGCGGGATATCCGGCAGATGAAGCATATCGGCCAGCGCACCGAGCGTGCCGGTGCGGCGCTCGGCTCTGGTTGTGATGCGCTCGGCCTCCTCGCGCGCGTTTTATGGGCAAGTTCGACCAGACGCACATTATCGCCGCGCTGCGGCATGCGGATAAGGACCTTTTTGTTCAGTTCCTGCTGCAGAAGGGCGGAAAACAGCTCCGCGTCCTCCAGCTCAAACGGCGTAAGAATGATCTTGGGCGCTGTGCCGCGCGCAAGATAGAACTGCTTGACGAGGGCGGAGACGGCCTCCTGCGGGTCGTCCGCCGGGGAAAGGATCTCATATTCCTTGTCGAGCAGGCTTCCGCTTACATAATGCAGAACTGCGAAGCAGGCCCGCGCTTCGTTCTGGTAATAGCCGATCACGTCGGTATTGGCCATCGTCCCGGCGGTCACAAGCTGCTTTTCGCCGAGGGATTCGACGGCGCGCAGCCGGTCGCGCAGGGACGCGGCAAGCTCAAACTGTAATTTATCTGCCGCGGCCTCCATCTGCGTGCGCAGCTCGTCTGCGACCTTTTTATAATTGCCCTGCAAAATCAGGACAGCCTGCTCCATGCGGGCATGGTAGTCCTGCTGGCTGCGCGAGAGCTGACACCAGCCGTCGCAGTTGGTCATGTGGAAGTTGAGGCACGGGCGGTCCTTGCCGAGGTCGCGCGGGAACTGTTTGGAGCAGCCGGGAAGCTTCAGCGTCAGGCGGAGCGTGTCGATCACGTGCTGTGTGACGGAGCGGCCGCCGAAGGGGCCAAAATAGCTGGCCTTATCCCCTGCCGTTTTGCTGACCATCTGCATGACGGGATAGTCCTGCGTCAGGTCGACACGCAGATAGGGGTAGCCCTTGTCGTCCTTTAAAAGGATGTTGTACTTCGGCATATGCCGCTTGATAAGCGAGCATTCGAGCACCAGCGCCTCAAACTCCGAGCGCGCGACGATGGTATCAAAATGGTCGATCTGCGACACCATTTTACGCGTCTTCGGCGTATGCGCCGCCGTATCCTGAAAATACTGGCTGACGCGGTTCTTGAGCTTTTTGGCCTTGCCGACATAGATGACCGTGCCGGTCTTATCCTGCATGATGTAGACGCCCGGCTCGTATGGCAGAGAGAGCGCCTTGTCCTTGAGTTCTTCAAACGTCATAGCTTCTGAATAAAAAAGCGCTGCGGACGCAGCGCAAGCAAATGTGCAGATCGGGCGGCAGAATCAGAGGGCATCCCCCTCCTGATTCTGCTGGTTTGTAAAAAATGCCTCAGAAGACCTCTTTTACGAGCATATCGGTCAGTGCTTTTACTGCTTCTTCCTCATCGGGGCCTTCCGCAATGATGCTGACGCGCGTGCCCTTGGTGATGCCCATGGACAGAACGCCGAGCAGGCTCTTGGCGTTGATCTTGCGATCCTCGACCTCGACCCAGATGCTGGACTTGAACTCGTTCGCCTTCTGGATAAAGTAGGTGGCCTGCCGGTTGTAAAGGCCGGATTCACACTTCACGATGGATTGCTGCATATACATAGACGACACTCCTTATACATCCTGCCGGGGATTTCAATTGGTTTTGACCTTCTAATTTTAGCAAATTTCATTGAAATGTCAATCACTATTTCATTGCGCCCCGATTTCCGGACAAAAATCGATGGGACTTACTTGAATTCGACGATCGTGACGCCGGATTCGCCCTCGCCGTAAACGCCGAGGCGGAAGGACTTGACGTATTTGCAGCGGCGCAGCTCCTCCTGCACGGCTGCGCGCAGGACGCCCGTGCCCTTGCCGTGGATAATGCGTGCGTTTGGGAGATTGCCCATATAGGCCGCGTCCAGGAAATTATCGAGCACCGGCAGCGCCTCGTCCACGGCCATGCCGCGGATATCCAGCTCCGGCTGGGCCGCGGCCTTCAGCTCACGCACCTTGCCCGCGATGACCTTTTTCGCCGCGTTCTGCGTCTCGTTTTCGAGCAGGTATACCTCCTCCGGCTTCGCCGTGATCTGCATGATGCCGGCGCGCAGCTGATAGCTGCCGTCCTTGTTAATGGCAAGGACGCTCGCCTTTGTGCCGAGCTTCAAAAGCTCGACCGTATCGCCCACGCGGATGGCGCGGGTCGGCTCCGGGCGCTGCTTTTCCTCACGCTGGGGCTGCATTCTGCTTTCGGCCTCGTTGAGACTGCGGCGCATCTGCGCCTGCTTTTCATTGGAGCCGGGGACGAACGCGCCGTTTTTCGCCTGCTTCCGGAGCTGCTTGAGTTCTTCGTAGACCGCGTCGGCGGCACGGCGGGCATCGTCGATGATATACTGCGCCTCCTTGCGCGCCTGCTGGGCGGCCTTTTCCTTTTCCTGCTTGATCTGGGCGTAATATTCGTCGGATTTTTCCTTCTGCTTTTCCGTCTCGCGGCGCAGGCGCTCGGCCTCCTCCTTTGCCTTCTCCATCTCCTGCCGCTGCTGGTCGAGCTGCGTCAGAACGTCCTCGAAGTTCACGTCGTTCTGGCTGACAAGACTGCGGGCCTGCTCCAGAATGGCCTCGTCGATGCCGAGCCGCTTGGAGATGGCGAACGCGTTGGACTTGCCGGGCACGCCGATGAGCAGCCGGTAGGTCGGCTGGAGCGTCTCGACGTTAAACTCGCACGACGCGTTCATGACGCCGCTTGTGCGCATGGCATAGAGCTTCAGCTCGGCATAGTGCGTCGTCGCGGCGACGCCTGCGCCGCACTTGCGGCAGAACTCAATGATGGAAATGGCCAGCGCCGCACCCTCGGCGGGGTCCGTGCCCGCGCAGAGCTCGTCAAACAGGACGAGGCTGTCTTTGTCGCAGACCTTGAGGATCTCTACAATATTCTTTGTATGCGACGAGAACGTGGAAAGCGACTGCTCGATGGATTGTTCGTCGCCGATGTCGGCGAAAACCTGCTCGTAGACGTTGACCGCGCTGCCGTCGTCGGCAGGGATATGCAGGCCGCATTCGGCCATGAGCGTGAGAAGGCCGATGGTCTTGAGCGTGACGGTCTTGCCGCCGGTGTTGGGGCCGGTGATGATGAGCGTATCAAAATCGCTGCCGAGGCGCACGGAGATGGGCACGACGGTCTTGCCGGTGATGAGCGGGTGGCGGGCGCGGATGAGGTTCAGCTGCCCGTCCGTCCGCACCTCCGGGCAGATGGCGCGCATGGCAAAGGACAGACGCGCCCGCGCGAAAATGCATTCCAGATCCAGCAGCACGTCGTAGTCCAGCTTGATCTGCTCACGGTGACCCGCCGCTTCGGCGGAAAGCTCGGCGAGAATGCGCTCGATCTCCTTGCGCTCGGCCATGAACAGCTCGCGCAGCTCGTTGTTGCCGTTGACGGCGGACATCGGCTCAATAAAATACGTGCTGCCGGAGGACGAGACATCGTGCACGAGGCCCGGAAGCTGGCTCTTGCACTCGGCCTTGACCGGGACGACGAAGCGGTCGGAGCGGATGGTCACGATCGGCTCCTGCAAAATCTTCGCGTAGGACGGCGAGGTGATGATCTTTTGCAGCGATTCGCGGATCTTCGCGCTCTGCTGGCGGATCTTCCGGCGGATAGAGGCAAGCTCGCTGCTGGCCGCGTCCGCGATCTCGTCCTTGGAGAGGATGGAGGTGAAGATGCGCTCCTCCAGATACTTATTCGTGGTGATCTGCTGGAAGTACACATCCAGCACGCCCGGCTCCTGCGCGCTTCTCCCCTCGCCCTCGGAATACGCCTTTGTCTGGCGGGCGGATTTTAAAACAGCCGCGATGCGCAGCAGCTCCTCCGGGCTGAGGCAGCCGCCGCGGTCGGCGCGGTCCAGCGACGCGCCCACGTCATATAATCCGCCGAAGGACGGCGAGCCCTTGACCGTGATGCAGGCGCAGGCCGCGCTCGTCTCATCCAGAAGGTGCCGGATCTCATCCGCGTCCGTGCTCGGACGGACGGCAAGGCAGCGGTCCTTTGCCGCCTGCGACGCGGCGTGGTCGGAGAGCATAGCCAGGACCTTATCCAGCTCCAGCTTGGTCAGTGATTTTTCATATTGTTCGTTCATATGTACGATCCTATTCTGTCAAAAGAGATTTATAGAAATCCAATGTATAGAAGCTGCGCTCGAGCTGCGTGAGCAGATAGCTCTCCGCCGCGTCGCACAGCTCCTTTTCCGCCGCGCCGGTCAGCGCAAACGAAAACAGCTTTTTATCCGGGCAGGAGACGATATAGCGCATGGCGGCCAGCGACGCGGCAGACAGCGGCATCCGCACGCCGTCGGACGCGCGGCAGGACGCGCACTCAAGCGTCCCGTCGGCGATGGAAAACCGGTCAGGCTCCGGATTGCCGCACACACAGCAGCCGGAAAGCTCCGGCAGATAGCCCGCAAGGGCGGCAAGCCGCAGCTCCGTCGCCGCCTTGACGAGCTGCGGCGGCTTCTTGAGCTTCGCGAGCGCGTACAGCGCGTTCAGAATCAGCGGCAGCAGCGCGGGACTGGCCGCATCCTCCTGCGATAGGACCTCGGCCAGCTGGGCAAAATAGCTGGCAAGCGAGAGAAGCACAATGTCTGTCCGCAGCTCCGGGAACATCTCGATGGCGGTCGCCTCCGTGATGGACGAAAAGCCGTGCGCTTCGCCGACGGTGAACTCCGCATAGGTCAGCAGCTGGCACGCGCCCTTGAGCTTGCTGCGGTTGGAGCGGACGCCGCGAGCCTTCATGGTGAGAAGACCATGGTCGGCGCTCAGAACCGTCAGGATGCGGTCCGTCTCCTTATATTCGGTTGTCCGGAGGACAAGCCCCCGCGTCGTCAGGTAGTCCATGCTCCGCTTTCCTTACGCTTTGCTGCGCGCGGCCCGCATCCTTGAACAGCAGATACGCCTCCGGCGCGCCGGTATCGGTAAAAACTTCCCACAAAAACTCTGCTCGCATCGGTTCGGCCTCCTTTTCTGTTAGGATAAGCCGAACCGGCGGGCGCTATGCCGGGGATTTCTGGCAGTGCGCCGCTCAACCCTTTTCCAGCAGCTTTGCCAGCGCGGTCCTTCCGACCACCATCGCGCCCTTCGGGCAGAATTCCTGACAGCAGAAGCAGTGGATGCAGGCTTTTCGGTCGATGCGCGGCTTGCCGCGTTTCATCGTGATGGCCTTTGCCGGGCAGATATTCGCGCATTTTTTGCAGCCGACGCAGTCCTTCGCGCGCAGCTTCGGGAGGGGCGTGAACATATGGAACTTCACGCTGTCGGCAAGTCTGGAAAACGGCCCCTTTCCGCCGCTGCGGAAAAAGACGCTCGCCTGCGAGGGGACGGTCTTATAATCCGGCACCGTGAAGGCCGCAGGATCGCCGAAGATCGTCAGCTTTTCCGCGCTGTCCGGGCACAGGCCGCGCCGGATGGCGGCGGAAAGCGTCGGGATCTCGCCGGGCGTCAGGCCGATGAGGCCGCAGGCGGCCAGGTCAAGCTTATGCGCGCTCTGCGCTGCGATCAGACAGCCGATGGGCCGCGCGGAGCCCTGCGTCGGGCCGTTGCCCTCCATGCCGACGACGGCGTCGCAGATGCAAAGGCGGGGCTTACAGTATTCGCAGAGGTCGACGAGCATATCGGCAAAATCAGCGGCCTTTGGATATTTATAGTGATACTCCGGCTTCATTGTGCCGGGAATGATGCCGAAAAAGTTTTTGACGGCGTTCGTCATGCCCATCATGCCGTGCGTTTTGAGCTTGCAGACGTCGATGATCGCGTCGGCCTGCTTCAAATATGCCGTCATCGTAAAGCTTCTGGCCTGCGCTGCTTCCGGATACGAGACAGGGCAGACGGAAAAATCCGCGTTAAGCTCCGCGCCGAGCGCCTCGGCGGCACGCAGGCCGGTCACATCGTAAACGCGCTGCAGATGCGCCGCAGTATACAGCCCGCCGGGGCTGTCGCCAAGAATGACGTGCGCACCGCGCGCCGTCAGCAGCTTTACCAGCGCGCAGACGACGGCCGGATGGACTGTCGCGGCCTGCTCCGGCTTCATGGCGGAGACAAGATTGAGCTTCAGCGCCACACGCATGCCGGGCGTGACCCAGTCAAGCCCGCCCGCCGCGTCGATCGCGGCTTGCAGCGCGGCGGAAACCTCCGCCTCTTCATAGCTTTTGCAGTCGGCAAACGCAGCATCCCAGTTTCTATTCATACGCCCTCCTTCAGGCAACGTGTCGGAATCACAAATCGGTATGCGCCTGCTCTGTAGGGGCGGACGTCTCTGTCCGCCCGTTGGAAGCAGCTGTTCTACAGAAATCTTCGGCAAATTCAGATGCAGCCGCGCATTTGACTGTAGGGGCCGATGCCGGTCACAGCCGTTCGCGACGAAGGAGCGTTACGGATGTGGGTCTGCCGCTTGCCGGTACACATCGGCCCGCGCAGTGTGCACCGTTTTTACGATAATCTGCGGCGAATTTGCAGCTTCCCAATGGGCCGATGTAGGCATCGGCCCCTACATCAAAACAGGCAGGTACATACGTATGCGCCCCAGCTTTTCGCAAAACCGGTGCATTCTGCGGGCGGACAGAGTCGTCCGCCCCTACGCAGACTTTTCTTTTGTAAAACAGTCTACCACTAAACGAGCGCGATTGCAATGCAGGAAATCCGCACAGTATTTACTTTTTGGTGAATTTATGTTACAATGATACAATATTTATGGGACTTTCTTTCCACCAGCCGCCCCGGCTGCACGGAAAATGGAAGGAGAACATAGTATGGAAGACAAGTATGCAGCGCAGCCCGAACAGGAAATTGCGCCGAAAACACCGGACGCGGACGACGTCGACGCGCTTTTGCAGGATGTAAAAAGCCTGCTCGGCGAATCGGACGGCGAGACTGCGGAGCAGCCTCCCCCCGAAGACGAGCCCGTGCCGGAAGGCCCCGGCAGTGAGCCGCTGAATGCGGAGGACGTGCACATCGACTACGGCAAATTCTACGGCCCGGAGGAGCAGAAGGAGCCGGAGGCTCCGCTGACGTTCTACGAGCAGTCCAAGCCCGCGTACCAGCGTGCACGGCGCGCGGAATACGAGCGCATCCGGGAGCAGGAGCGGCTTGCAAGAGCCGAGCGCCAGCAGGCATTTGAACAGGAGCGTGCCGCGCATATGAAGCAGAAAAAGGCCGCACAGAAGCACGCGAACGCGCACAGGAGCACAGCGGAATACGCCGAATGGCTCTACACGCAGGGGCTGAGCGACGACGAGCGCAGCGCACGCGCCGAGCAGGAGGAAAAGCTTGCGCAGCCGGAATCACGGCGGCGCAGAAGGCCGGAAAAGCCGAAGCGGCGGCACGGACTGCGCATTGCGCTGGTGCTGGTTCTGCTGCTGACGATCGGCGCGGCGGTGTTTCATTTTCTGATCGCCCGCGCACCGCAGAGCGAGGCCGCGCTTTCCGCCCGCAAAAAAGGCTGCGCGACCATCCTCGTCGCAGGCACGGACGAGGGCGGCTACCGTACCGACTCCATGCTGCTGCTGAACATTGACCGCACGGAAAAGGCCATTCATCTCGTCTCCATCCCGCGCGACACGCTGATCTACTGCGAGTATTCGGTCCCGAAGATCAACTCCGCCTACGGCTGGGCCGGCGGCGGAGAGGCCGGGATGCAGGAGCTGCTGCTGCGCGTGTCGGAGATCATCGGCTTTGAGCCGGACGGCTACGCCGTGGTCGATCTGAGCGTGTTTGAGCAGCTGGTCGATCTGATGGGCGGCATCACGTTCGATGTGCCGGTCGATATGCACTACTCGGACCCCGCGCAGGGGCTGAATATCGATCTGCAGGCCGGGACGCAGCATTTGAACGGCGAGCAGGCCATGCAGGTCGCGCGCTTCCGCTCCGGCTATGCAACAGCCGACCTTGGGCGCATCGAGGTGCAGCGGTCGCTCGTCTCCGCGGCGCTCCGGCAGTGGGTATCGCCGAAGGGGATGCTCCATCTGTCGAAGGCCGTGAAGCTGGTGCTGGAACATACGAACACGAATCTGACGAAGGCCAACCTTCTGTGGCTGGCAGAGAGCTTCCTGCTCTGCGGCCGCAGCGACATCGCCTCCGCGACGCTGCCCGGCTATGCCGCGAACTTCACAAGCGGGTCTTACTATGTGCTCGACGCGGGAGGCGTCGCGGACATTGTGAACCGATACTTAAATCCCTATGAGAAAGAGGTGCAGGCCGCGGAGCTCTACATCCGCAACGGCTGACCGATATGTATATCGATCCAGTACGGTACGAGGGCCGTCCGGGCAATGTCCCGGAGCGGCTGGAAAGGAGCAGCGCTGCTATGCGCTGCTGGACGAGCTGCAAATTCCCTATGCCCGCGTCGATCACGAGCACGCGGACACCATCGAGGCCTGCGAGGCCGTCGAGCAGGTGCTCGGCGAGAAGATCTGTAAAAATCTATTCCTCTGCAACCGGCAGAAGACGCAGTTTTATCTGCTGATGCTGGAAGGCGAAAAGGTATTCAAGACGAAGGATCTTTCCAGGCAGCTGGGCGTGGCACGGCTGTCGTTTGCGGACCCGGCGGATATGGAAAAGTATCTCGACATCACGCCCGGCTCCGTCAGCGTGCTCGGCCTGATGAACGATACGGAAAACGCTGTCCAGCTCGTGCTGGACAAGCCGATCGCCGAGTCCGCCCGCATCGGCTGCCACCCGTGCATCAACACCTCGACGCTGGCCGTCTCCACGCAGGATATTCTGACAAAATTCCTGCCCGCCGTCCACCACGAACCGATCATCGTCGACCTGCCGGACCCGGAGGACGCAGACTGAAGCCTCTCCCACCGGCCCTGACCGATCTCATGAACCATCCTGCAACCATCAAGAACCGGCACGTACAGTTTGTGCGTGCCGGTTCTTGTCATTTTCTCCGCAAATCCGAAGCATTTTGCCGCTATTTTATCAGCACCCGGCTCCTGCGCAGCTGCGGGCGCCCTTTGCGCCGCGCCTGACAGCCGGAGGCAGCGGTCATTCGCTTGGCGTTTCCAGAATAGGAAGATCTTATTAAAACGCTTCTGCCGCTTATCATTTGTTAATTACATGGCTCGTTTTTTGTAATAAAATAAGAGCACAAACAGAAAGAAAATTTAGCAGAAATGGAGAATTCATATGGATGAGATTTTTCAATTGCTGGACTATCTCGGGATCCAGTCTCAGAGCACGATCCAGACCTACGCGCGGCTGGCGCAGCGGCGGCACCTGAAAAAGGGAGAATGCCTGTACTACGGCGGAGAAGACTCGACCAATCTGTATTTTCTCATTTCCGGCATCCTGCGCGGCTTTACGGTCAGCGCGGGCGGAAAGGAATATACCGAGTGTATTCTGCACAAATACGGCCATGCGCACATCGGCATGATCGGTATGGATAACCGTCAGGAATTCAAGCTCAACAAGAATCTGGAGGCGCTTACGGAGGCGGATCTGATCTATTTTGATGTCCGGCCGATCATAAAGGAGCTGCCGAACTCCATCGAGTTTCTGCGGGTCTATGTCAAGAAGCTGGAGGAGTCCTACGCGCAGATGTGGGAGGTCCGCGAGATCATGCGCGAGTCCGCGCAGGCGCGCTACGCGTGGTTCCAGAGGACCTACCCGAAGCTGCAGAACATCATGCAGCTCAAGGATGTGGCGACCTTCCTCGGCATCACGCCCGTGACGCTCAGCCGTATCCGGGCCAGAGAAACCATCAGCGCTGAAAAGGATGACGCAACATGAAGCAGTATATTCTGTACCTGAATCTTCCGGATTCCTACTGTCAGATCTTTCTGCCGACGGAAAACAACCGGAAATACGAGCTTGAGCTTTCCGCGCAGCTGCCGGTCCCGCCCTGCAAGCTGGAGCTGGAGCTGCTTGACGGCCATTGGTGGCTGCTCCAGAACGCGCAGATCCGCCTTTCCGCAGAGGACGGCCCGGCCTCCATGCAGCTGTCCGACCAGACGCCGGTCTACGGCCTTCTTGGCGCGGACCGGAAAAAGTTCTCGGCGTGGATCCGGGAAACCTCGGCCCGTGAATTACAATTTGAAAAATTCAGCCTCCGCGGGTTGACGCGCGTCGTGGTCGGAAAAGCGGAGCAGGCTGATATCCGGCTCGACAGCCCGTATATCAGCCATACGCATTTTATCCTGACAAAAAACCGCGACGGCTGGGTCATCGAGGATATGAGCCGCAACGGCGTCTATCTCGACAACCAGCGCATCCCGCCGAAAAAAAAGCTTGCAGCTGCGCCCGTTCAGCCACATCTATACGGGCGGCTTCCATCTGATCTTTCTGGGCGAGCTGCTTGCGATCAACTGCGCCGACCAGATCTCCACAGCGCTTCCGCGCTATGCGCCGCCTGCACGGGAGGATAAGCCGCTGCCGCATGCACACGAGGCGTTTTTGCGCAGCCCGCGCTTCTTTGAGCCGCTGCCGCAGGACGTGATCGACATTGAAGCGCCGCCGCAGAAGCAGAACCGGAAAAAACAGCCGATGCTGTTCGTGCTTGGCCCGGCGCTGACCATGCCGCTGCCGATGCTGGCGACGATGGTCCTGCGTATGGGCGTCGGAAACGGCATGGGCTCCTACTGGATCATGGGCGTGTCGGTCGTAATGAGCGCGCTGATCGGCCTCGGCTGGTCGCTGGCGCGGCGGAAATACGACGCGAAGGAGGAAACCGCAGAGGAATCCGAGCGGCAGAGCGCGTACCGGTCCTATCTGCAGAAGAACGAAGCGCTGCTGCAGCAGCGGCAGGCGATCTGCCGGGAACGGCTGCTGCGGCAGTATCCGTCCACGCCGGAGCTGGTCCAGAAGCTGACCGGCGGACAGGCCGCAGAGGTGCTCTGGAACCGCAACGCGCGGGCCGAGGATTTCACGACCGTGCGCCTCGGCCTCGGCCGGATGGACATTTCCTCCATGATCCGCACGCCCGCCGTCCGGTTCAGCATCCGGAGCGACGAGCTGGAGGAGCAGCCGGCAAAGCTGAAGGAGGACTACCAGACGATCCTGCAGATCCCGTCCCTATTGTGCATCGGGCAGCACAAGCTGACCGGCATCATCGGTGAGCAGGCACGCGTGCAGGAGGTCGTCCGCAATATCGTCCTGCAGCTGGCCATGCTGCACAGCTACACGGACGTGCGCCTGATTGGCCTGTTCCGGGAGGGCGAGCAGGAGCTGTTCAGCTGGCTCCGCTGGCTGCCGCACGTGTTCTCGCCGGACAAATCGCACCGGCTGCTGGCCTGCTCAGAGGCAGACTATCAGGCTGTTTTGTCTTATCTGCTCGACGTACTGCGCGCAAGGGACTCCCGCGACGCGCTCCAGAGCGGCGAGGCGCCGCTTCCGGTCTATGTCGTGCTCTGCACAGACCCGAAAATTCTTTACAACCACGCCGTCTACCGCTATCTGACCGACGGCGGCAGCTATAACGTCTTTCCTGCTGGCCTATGGGCATATGGAATTTCTGCCGAACGAATGCAAATACCTCGTCCAGGCGGATGGCCGCTTCTCCGGCGCGTTCCGGATGGACCAGAACCGCAGCGAAACGGATCTTGTGTCGTTTGATCCCGCGGCTGCGTCCATGGCCGAGCAGACCGCCCGGCAGATCAGCCGCTACTGGGTCAACGAGATCGCCGACGGCGAGATCCCGAACCAGATCGGCTTTTTGGAAATGTACCATCTGGCCGACATCCGCAGCTGGGACCTGCTCAAACAATGGAAAACGCACCGGGCGTATGAAAGCATCCGCGCGCAGATCGGCGTCAGCTACGGCGCGCAGCCGGTATATCTGGATATCCATGAAAAGCAGCACGGCCCGCACGGGCTTGTCGCCGGTACGACCGGCTCCGGCAAGAGCGAGCTGATCCAGACGTTCATTCTCTCCCTGATGCTGAACTATCACCCGGACGAGGTCGCATTTATCCTGATCGACTACAAAGGCGGCGGCATGGCGAATCTGTTCGGCGGCACGCCGCACGTCGCCGGCGTCATTACGAATATCTCCGAATCCGAGCGGCGAGGAAAAAAAGCTCCGCCGCCAGCGTCAACCAGACGCAGCGCGCGCTGCTTTCGCTGAAAAGTGAGGTCAAGCGGCGGCAGAAGATCTTCAGCGAGTTCGGTGTCAATCACATTGACCAATACAGCAAGCTCTACCGGCAGGGCACGGCAGCGGAGCCGCTGCCGCACCTGATCATCATCAGCGATGAATTTGCCGAGCTGAAAAAGGAGCAGCCGGAGTTCATCAAGGAGCTGGTCAGCACCGCCCGCGTGGGCAGAAGCCTCGGCATCCACCTGATCCTTGCCACGCAGAAGCCCTCCGGCGTCGTCGACGACGAGATCTGGAGCAACGCGCGCTTCAAGCTCTGCCTGAAGGTGCAGGACCGGCAGGACAGCATGGAAATGCTCAAGCGGCCGGAGGCTGCCGATCTGACGCGCATCGGGCGCGGCTATCTGCAGATCGGCAACGACGAGCTGTTCGAGCTGTTCCAGTCCGGATATTCCGGCGCGGAATACCAGCCGGAGCTGGAGCCGGAGGAGCTGCAGCTGAACCAGATCGAGCTGCTTGCGCTGGACGGCACGCGCACGCATAGGCGCACGCAGCGCCCGGCCGGTTCGCAGAGCGTCTCCCAGCTTGACGCCTGCGTCGCCTATATCTCGGAAACGGCGCAGAGCGCCGGGGTCCATCCGGCCAGAAAGCTCTGGCTGCCGATGCTCCGCAGCGAGATCACGCTTGAGCCGCTGCTGGACCAGCTTCCCGACAGGCCGTATTCCGCCATTCTCGGCAGGATCGACTATCCGGAGCAGCAGGCGCAGCCGCTTTATACGCTCAGCTTCCCGCGCTGCGGCAATGTGCTGATCGTCGGCAGCGCAGGCTCCGGCAAGAGCACGCTCGTGCAGACGATTCTCTATACGCTCTGCATCCGGCAGACGCCGGAGCTTCTGAACTGGTACGCGCTCGACTGCTCGAACCACCGGCTCGACGTTCTGCGCAGCACGCCGCACTGCGGCGGGATCGTATACCCCGAGGAGGAGGAAAAGGTCAAGCGGCTGTTCTCGCAGCTCACAGAGCTCATGCAGGAGCGCAAGCGGACGCTGGCGGATGCCGGTGCTGCGAATGCGGAGGATTACCGCGCGGCCGGCAAGGGCGTGATGCCGCTGACGCTGGTTGTAATCGACAACTATGCCGGATTTATGGAAAACTATGAGCGCTTCGCGGAGCCGCTTTTGAAGCTGCTGCGCGAAGGTATGGCCTGCGGCATTCAGTTTATCGTGACCATGAATGCCCCCACGGATATGCGCAGCCGCTGGAGCCAGAACTTTGCGACGACCATTCCGCTGCAGCTGAACGAGCGCGCGGATTATTACAGCTATCTCGGCCTGACGCCGCAGATGATGCCGACCGGCGAGCCGGGAAGCGGCCTGACCATCTTCAACGGCAGCGTTGTACAGTTCCAGCGCCTATGTCGCCGACCCGAAGGCGTGCAGCACGCTTGCGCTGCGCGCGGCGTCCGGCTACCGCACCCCGGCACTGCGATACATCGACAAGCAGCAGCTTTATGCCGAATTTTTGCGGGAGGACGCCATTCAGGCGCTGCCGGAGGACGCGCTTCCGCTCGGCTGGTACACACGCAGCATCCGCCCGTACAGTCTGCGCCTGCAGGATACGTTCTGCTATTTTATCAGCGACGTACAGGGCGCGGGCGCGCAGGCGGCAGTGGAAAACCTTCTGCTGACCATCACGCAGAAGCGGCTGGAATGCCATATCGTCTGCCGCGGCAGCACCGCGCCGTATGACACGGCGCTCCGGCAGTATTGCAGCTACGAGGACGTGCTTTCGCTTATGACTTATCTGCGCGATCTGTTCAAGACGCGCGCAGCGGCGAAGCGGGAATACGCTGCGTCTCACACGGAGGCGGAATGCGAGGCGTATCTGCGCACGGCATTCCCGCCGGTCATCGTCCTGTTTGAGGACTACAACGCCTTCTGCGCCATGAGCTATTCGCCCGGCACGCGCGTCTCCTACACAGACGTCTGGGAGACGCTGCTGAAAAACGGCAGGGGCTACGGCGTGACCTTCCTCGCTGTGTGGAACCGGGCGCTGTATCAGCAGAGCTTCCAGAAGCAGGCCGTCCAGCTGTTTTTGTCGTATCAGACCGGCGTGCATCTGGGCGGCAAGCTGGATGCGCAGCGGGCGATCGAAACCGGCCTGTCCATCACCGAGCAGGCGCGGGTGCGCCCGCCGGAGACGGGCTTCGCGCTCGAGGGTACGCGGTTGTCCGAGGTCTATCTGCCGCGCGCTGCCGCGCCTGCGGAGGAGCTGTGATCCAAAATGTATGATGCCTATATTATTGACGACCGGCAGGCCGACCGGAAGCACCTGCGGAACCTTCTGGTGCAGTACCAGATCCAGAACGGCGTTGAGGCACGGATCACCGGCTGCACGTTCGCAGATCCGCTGACGCCGCAGACCGTGACAGTCATGTATCTGCTCGACGCCGCCGATGGATGCCGCGCGCAGCCGGTCATCGCGCAGGTGCGCGCCGGGCAGACGCAGCACCACATCGTGCTGACCGCGCCGACCTTCCAGCAGCTCATTCAGGCCGTGACCGCCGAAACGCTGCCGACCGGGCTGCTCTTAAAGCCGGTCGGCGCGGAGGAGCTGTTCCGGCTGCTGCGCGCAGTGGAGCAGCCGTCCGTCTCGCAGACGCAGGCAACCTATGTCTGGACAGTCAAGGCCCGGCGCTATTCCATCGCGCAGGACGCGATTTTATATTTTGAAAGCCGCAGCAAAAAGACGTTTCTGGTCACGGCAGCGCAGGAATATGAGCTTTCCGCGTCGCTGGATGCGCTTGAGGCGCAGCTTGGCAGCCGCTTTGTCCGCACGCACCGCAGCTATCTGGTCAACCAGCGCCATATTTTGTCCTATGACGCAGGCACGATGACCGTGACGCTGGACGATGAAAGCGTCGTTTATCTTTCCCGCGCGGGAAAAGCAAGACTGAAGGAGGCTTTGGCATGGTGACCGGCTACCGCTTTACGGAGGACGAATTCGTCTTTCTGGCATATTTCTATCAATGCATGACCGTTCCGGCGTGGTTCCTCTGTGAGCCGGAGCAGATCGACCCGGAAAAGGCGCTGCGGACGCTGGAGCGCAAGGGGATGCTGCTGAAAAACGGCGGGAAGAACACGCCGCATCCGGTGATCGAGTACCTGTTTTCGCAGCTTGCGCAGGCGTGCGCCTTCTTCGGCGGGACGGACCGGATCTTCTGCTATTTCTGCCCGCAGCTGACGCTGGCTGCGGAGCAGAGCGGCGCGGGCGTGCGCCTGCTGCCATTCCAGACGCCGCAGGACTGCTTCGCCTATCTGCGCGAAAGCGGCTATGCACGCGAGGCGCTTCAGCCGTCCACCCGGCAGGCAGACGGCAGCATTCAGAACGAAACGGAAAAAACGCTTTGGACGCAGTGGGAGGAAGGGACATGAACAGCGAGAAAATTCTGATCGAGATCAATGTCGCCGGTGTGAACCGGTCGTTTGACTGCATCGTACCGCGGACGCTGCCAGCGAAGCTTCTGTGCCGCGGCTTTCTGGAGCTGGTCGAGCAGAGCATGGGCATCCCGTTCGGCGCTTACCGGCAGGCGCTTCTGATGTCGGAGCGCACGGGCCGCATTCTTTCGCCGGAGCAGACGCTCGACGACGCCGATATCGACAGCGGCGACACGCTGTATCTGGTCTGAGGCGCGTTTTTCGGGCGGAAATTTACCGTTCATCGCGCCAAGTGTACCGTTCGTCGTCATTTCATCCCAAACCCGGTTCGCTGTGCTAGACTACAATCACAGCAAGGGAACAGATAAAAAACAGAAATGAAGAGGTGAGAAAATGGCAGAGATTCGATGGGATTATGAGCAAATCAGCAGCTTTGTTGATCAGCTCGAGGCATGTATTGATGTGCTGAAGGATCAGCAGACATTTCTTAAAAGATTTCAGGCAGATGCAGCGGGCAGCTGGGCCAGCGAAGCAGGCCAGCTGTATGGCGAACGGCTGGATGTTGACATAGAAGAAATCGGCAATGCAGTCCGGACGTTTGAATCAGCAAAAAACCAACTCCGGCAAACCGTCAGGACCTATGCCGGCGGAGAGTTGAACACAATTAACCGTCTGAACTGGCACTACTACAATCGACTTTCTGTGAGGTGATCTCTTGAAACTGGAACTCGAACTTCAGGCACTTTCCAAGGTCTATCAGGACATGAGAAGAAACGAATACACCATGACATATCTTCAGAATATCCTGAATGCAAATCATTTTTCGGATGAGGTATGGAAAGGAAGAGGAAAGGACGCTTATCTTTCGCTGGAAAAGAACCTTCAAAACACACTGACGACCTGCAGTACAAGACTTGCGAACTCGGCCACCGTTCTGTGGAATGCCCTGCAGTCCTACAAGACGGCTGAGCAAACGGTCGGCACAGATACACTGCAGCTGAACGCAGATCAAATATTCTGAAAAGAGGTGATTGCCCATGGGTTTGATCAAACTGGAGCCTGCGGTTTTACGACGCGCAGCAAAAGATTTGAATCAGTCGATTTCGCAGCTCGGTTCCGTAAACAATCTGATTCAATCCGTTGCCCCGGAGATCGAATACAACTGGCAAAGCGAGTATACTCCGGAGTATCTGGAATGTCTTGAGGCGCTGCGGCAAAACACGCGGAAAATCAGAATGGAACTGGAGGACATTCAGAGAAGCCTCCGCAGCACTGCAACTCGTGCAGAGCAGGCCGACCGGGAAGCGCAGCAGGCGCTCAACGGAAAGTAATAAGCTGTAACTCAGCGCATAAGCGCAAAATATATAATAAAAAGGGAGATTTAAAAAATGGCAAAAATGGTAGTAGATACAGAAGCAATGCGGCGCACCGCAGGCGAGTTTGAACAGGAAATCGGATACTGGCATGATCTTGTCGACCAGATTTGGCGCGCAATGACTGATCTGGACGCAATGTGGGACGGCGATGCAAACGACACCTTTAACGCCATGATTGAAGAGGATAAGCCCAAGTTTACACGGCTGGAGGAAATGATGAACCTGTATAAAGATGCCATTACGAAGGCCGCAGGCAAATACGAAGAGGCCGAAGGCGAAGTTTCTCAGATCGTCAAAACCCGCTGAGCATATCGAATTTTATATACCAAATCCAAACAATCATGATTTAAGAAAGGAATAAATGTTATGAATAAATTACTGGTAACGCCGTCTGAGGTCAACGAGAAGTCAAAGGAAGTAACAAACCTGAAGGAGCATATGATGAGCCATCTGGAGAGCATCAAAACGAAGATCCAGAACATGACCGCAAGCAACTGGGTCGGCACAGCCGGAGAGGCCTACATGAATCAGTTTATCCATGTGTACAATCAGTCAATCACCGCACTCGATATGCTTCAGCAGCACGCCAACAATCTTGCGCAGGCCGCAAGCCGTTATTCCGAACTTGAAGACGCGCAGATCTCGGAGGCCACGAATCTGGACTCAACGGAGATTTTCTCCAAATAAAGCTGATTGCGCCGGCTGCCTCCGGCGGCCGGCGCATCTCCCGGAGGGTATGCAATGAGATTTCAGATCGACACGGTGCAGTGCAGAGAACTGCTCGTACAACTGACCAACGGATGCGCCGCACTGGAGCAGGCGAAAAAAAACGCCCGATATGTGCGGCTGCAGCTGCATACTCAGACCTGTGATACGCAAATTGATGCGCTGAATCGCACAGAGCAGCAGCTTGAACTGTTGGAGGCGCAGCTGAACCGTATGGTGCAAAGGCTGTCTCAGCTTGCGGACAAATATGAAGCGTGCGAAGCGTCGGTACAGTCAGACATCCGGCAGCTGCCCGATGCAAATCTGTTCGAGCAGACACTCCTGCAAGCGCCTCGCCCAGGCCATGACCCGCTACTCTTTTTTAGGGGTCTTAATTTTTACCGAAGTCCGCGTGTTCCTGCTTTCTCGCACCTCGCTCTGTATGAGCTTGCATGGATATCGCCCCGCCGGTATTTCCGCCTTCCGTCCGTTCCGATTCGTATCCATGAATTCCAGTCGAACCGGATGAAACGCTCAGAGTATCAGTTTATCATCAATGATCCGATCTCCATCCCACCAATCGGCATCCTTGCCCTTCCGGGGGATGCAGCGCCGCAGCCGTGGCTGACAAATGCCGTTCTGCACCATCTACAAACGCAGACAGAATCTTCATATGCGGAGGAAGAACATGAGCATCTATAAAGTTGACACCGAATCGATCATCGCTCTGTCCCGTTTGCTCCATGTGGGCGCAAATGCGGTCGACCAGACAATGCGGCAGTCTGCTGCACCCGCGCTCAGAAAGATCGTATTCCAGCGCGGCGCAGATGTGTTCGCAACAGCGCAGCGTCTGGCCGACGCGCTCCGCCGCATGAATACCTTGAAGAATGATTTGAATATCATGGGCGACGCATTGAAGGTTGTAGCAGAAGAGGCCTATAACAGCGACGGAAGCGTCTTTGCGCTCTTTCAGGGAATACCGGTCTGCGTTGCAACAAACCAGCAGATCGTTCAGTTTGACTATACCGCTATGTTTCTTGACAATCGGAACCCCAAGGTTGATGCGCTCCTGATTGGCTGGGCCAGCAACTGGATTGAAAACATGAAGGGCGTTGTTGCGAACGGATTGAACAAGCTTGGCGTCAAAGTTGCGTTGTGGGACACAATTCCGGAGGAAATGATCCGGGACAGCATCGATTCCCTGCTTGAACAGCTAGAGAAGGATTCCATAGAGGGTGGATATGATAACAGCAAATTCGATGAAGCCTATGGTATGTATCGGAAATTTCTGTCACTCGGCATTGAAATCGAGGATACATCCATTCAGGAACTCATGGGCCGATCAACAGACGAATTTACGGAAAACGAATATCTGCAGCTTCTCGTCAAAAAAGAGAACCTGTCCTTCATGAAAGAGATTTCCGATCAGCTGGATGCCGGTTTTGCGGAATATGACGCGCTTAAACACACAATTGGCCTGGCCGATGAAATCAAGCAGGAGTTGGCCAGAAACTATATTGCCCGCACAAAAAACCTGCTGGCAATCAAGCAGGCGCTTCTGGACACGGGCTATGACAATGAGACCGTTAATCGGACGATCGATGAAATGCTGCGTGAATACCAGGACAGCTATCTTCGCGCAATCAAGATGACATTGTCAAAGGTCGCGGATAAAGGCATCGATAAGGCGATGGGCAAGGCTGGATTGCTAAAGCTTTTCCTCTACACCGTAGACGAAAGCAACCGTCTTCTTGGAACGATAAAAACAGTCAACCATTTGAAATCGGTATACGCAACCGCATCGTACTCCTATGCGTTGGTTGAAAAGTTTAACCAGTATGCACAGATCATCCGTTCCGGGAAGTATACGCAGGCAGACATTGATCAATGTAATCAATATTTTGAGCTTGCCCGGCAGGCCAAAATTCAGGAATATCAGGCAATCGTTGACTTTACAAACGAGCAACTCAGCAGTATCAGTATTGCTACAGCGCAGAAAAAAGCAGACGCCCGGCAAATGATTCAGGAAATCGAAGCCGAAATTCAGAGGCTGTCCGCACTGAAGGACACTGCTGATGCAGCGTATCAGCAGCTTGAAGGAGGCATGGGAGGCAGATGAGCATTTATTCCACCGCCAGTCTGACGATGCTTGGCGGGCGGGAGGAGCAGCAGGATGCGTATTGTCTGGAGCGTCGGCGCGGAGAGCTCCTTGCGGCGGTCTGCGACGGGATCGGCGGCCTGCCGGACGGCGCGGAGGCCAGCCGGAGCGCCGTGCAGGCCCTGCTGACCGCGTTTCACAAAAACCCGCAGGCTGCGCCCTCCTACCTCTACCGGCAGGCGATTGACTGGATGGACCGGGCCGTCGCAGAGCAGACCGCCGGAGGCGGCTCGACCATTGTGAGCGTCTGTGTGCGCAGCGGCGGGCTGTACTGGCTGTCCATCGGCGACAGCGGCCTGTTCCTCCTGCGCGGCGGCAGCCTGCAGCGGCTCGTTCCGGAGCATAATTACGCCGCGCTCTTAAAGCAGCGGCTGGAACGGGGCGAGATCAGCCAGCTGCTCTACGACCGGGAGATCGGGCGCGGCCGGGCGCTGACAAGCTATCTGGGAATGAACGGCATCAGCCTTTATGCGCAGAACCAGTACCCGCTGACGCTCGAACGGGGCGACGTGATCCTGCTGTGCTCCGACGGACTGCTGCAGGCGCTCGGCACGCAGGCGCTGGAGGCGCTGCTTTCCCAACCCGGCACCGCGCAGCAGCTGACAAAAAGGCTCCAGACCGCGCTGCTGGCCCACAGCGGCAATATGCAGGACAATACCACGCTGGTCCTGATCAAACGACACCGATAAAGGGAGACGAGACAGAATGAAAAAAGTGCTTTGTAACATGAATCACTACTACGATGCGGACAAGTTCTCGACTTGCCCGCATTGCGCGCGGGCAAAGGCATTTTTGGAGCGGTCCGCACCGGCGGCCCAGCGCTCCGAGCCGCCCGCACAGGGCGCGCCTGCAAGGGACGGATACTGGAGTCTCGATGATCTGCGCGGGAAAACCTCCCTGCCGGACACCCCGGCCCCCGGCTTCTCCGCTCCCCTGCCGCAGGAGCCGTCCGGCCTGAATATCATGCACACCACGCCGCTGTTCCAGCCGGACGAGATGCCGCTGCCGGTTCCGCCTGTGCAGGACCAGCCGCATTGTCCGAGCTGCGGTGCGCAATTGCGCAAACAGCAGCCGTTTTGCCCGTTCTGCGGTGCGCGGACGGACGAACCGGCTCCGCCTGCGCCCGCACCCGTACAGGAGCAGCCGCCGCGCTGTCCGAGCTGCGGTGCGCAATTGCGCAAACGGCAGCCGTTTTGCCCGTTCTGCGGCGTGCGGATAGACGAAGCGGTCCCGCCTGCGCCTGTGCAGGCGCAGCAGCCTGGGCCGGAACCGATGTCCGCGCCTGAGCAGCCGTTTATCCCGATTCCCGAACCGGCCCCCGAGCCTGAACAGCCGAGCGTCCCGGTTCCTGAACCCGAACCTGAGCAGCCGGTTTCTGAGCCGGGACCCGCGCCCGGAGCCGAGCAGCCGCCTGTTCCGGCTTCGGGGCCGGAGACAGACTCCGGGCCTCTCCCGGAAACGCCCCCCGCTCCGGTCATTGAGCCGGAGCGGGACTCTGTGCCCGTCCCCGCTCCCGCATCTGCTCAGCCGCCAAGACCGGCGTTTTTCCCGTCCTCTGCGCCGGGCGACGGGCGCACGCACATTCTGTATACCGGAGAGACGAGTCAGATCGAGCCTGTGGTCGGCTGGCTGGTCTGCGTGCTGGGCAGCCAGCAGGGACTGTCGTTCCCGCTTTCCGGCGGCAGGAACCGCATCGGACGCTCTGCGGACATGGACGTATGCCTCAGCTCGGATCCTGAGGTTTCCCGGAATATGCACTGCATCCTCACGTTTGACCCGGCCTCGGAGGCGTTTTATCTGCAGGCCGGAGACGGGCGCGGGCTGACATATCTGAACGGCACGCTGCTGCTGACCCCGATGCAGCTGAAGCCGCACGATCTGATCCGCGTCGGCGCGACGACGCTTCTGTTCGTCCCGCTGTGCGGAGAATCGTTCCACTGGAACACCTACTTTCAGATGCCATAAGGAGCCCAGATGAAAAGCTGTGAAAAATGCGGCAGACCGATCGCGGACACTGCCGCCGCCTGCCCGTACTGCGGCTATTCGCAGGCCGCAGAGCTGCCGAACGCCCTGCAGCCGGGCTGGGAGATCGCCGGGCGTTACCGTATCGAGTCCGTGATCGGCCTCGGCGGCTTTGGCATTACATACTGCGCCTATGACCAGAAGCTCGCGTGCACAGTCGCGCTGAAGGAGTATTTCCCCTCCGGCGTCGCCAACCGCATTCCCGGCAGCAAGGAGGTCATTCTCTACGCGGGAAAACGGACGGAGGAATTCCGACAGGGCTATACGCGCTTTCTGAACGAGGCGCGGAACATGATCCAGTTCCAGTCCGTTCCAAACGTCGTGCAGGTACGGGAATACTTTGAGGAAAATGGCACGGCCTATATCGTCATGGAATATCTGCGCGGCCACACGCTGAAAACGGAGATCGAGCGCGCCCCGCTGACGTGGGAGCGCGCGGTCACCATCGGCGCGGTCATCTGCGGCGCGCTGACGGCGCTGCACCGGAAGGGGATCGTCCACCGGGACGTCAGCCCGGACAACATCTTCCTGTGCGACGACGGCAGGATCAAGCTGATCGACTTCGGCGCAGCCAGAGTCTCCATGCAGCAGACGCCGCTGACCGTCGTATTCAAGGACTGCTTTACCCCGCCGGAGCAGTATTCCCGCTCCGCGCATCAGGGGCCGCAGACGGATATTTACGCGCTGGGCGCTACGCTCTATACCGCGATGCTCGGCAAGAAGCCCGAAAGCGCGCTCAACCGCTGGCCGACGGACCATCTCAAGGCCCCGCATACACTGAAGCCTGAGATCCCGGAGCCGGTCAGCAACGCCGTCATGCAGGCGCTGGCGCTGGAGCCGGAGCTGCGGTTCTCCAGCGCGGAGGAGTTTTCCCGCGCGCTGCTCCAATACCAGCAGACAAAGAGCCTTGAAAAAACACGGAAGGAAAAGCAGCGCAGAAAATGGATCAGTCTTCTGAGCGTGTTTCTGGTACTCGCCATCGTCGGCGGTACGGTCGGCTACCTCTGGATCAGCCGCACGGCTCAGGAAACGCTGCCGGACGCGGCGATCGACGTCTGGTTCACCGCAGATCCGCTCCGCGCAAGCGGGCAGAACAAGATCGCCGCACTGAACGCCGCAGCAAGCGCGTTCCAAACGCTGTACCCGAACGTTGAGCTGCGGCTGCAGAGCATTGCGCCCGATCAATACGAGCAGCGGCTCAAGCAGGCGCAGCAGGACGGCTCGCTGCCGGTCCTGTTCGAGCGCACCGCGCAGAGCACGGATCTCGCCTGCAATGCCAAGGCGCTCCGGCAGCTGAACCGGCAGTACGATCCAGCCGGCTTCCGTCTTGGCGCGCCGGTCAGCGGGGATTATGCCGTGCTCGGCCTCGGACTTCCCGTTTTGTATGCGTCGAATGCGTGCGCCGAAGGCATCGGCTTTGATTTCCGGCAGGCGAGCAGCGCAACGCTCGCAAGCCTTGCAGGTCTTGATCTCAAGGCCGGGATGGATGCGTCGTTTTTGCCCGCCTATGAGGTGCTGTTCCAGAGTTCTATCCCGGAGACGGACAGCATGACCGTCAGCGCGGACGCGCTGGATGCGTTCCTGTCCGGCGAACAGGGCCTGTACTACGGCAGCACCGCAGACGCCGCAGACGTGCAGACGCAGCTGGCCGGACGCTACCAGCTGTACGCCGTGCAGTCGGAGCGTGCCTGTATGCTCCAGAACGTCTGGTCGGTCACGCAGCAGTCCTCCAAAAAGGAGACGGCCTGCGCCGTGCGCTTCCTGTCGTACCTTCTGAGCGAGGACGGACAGCGCTGCCTGTATCTTGAAAACCAGTATCCCAGTATCCCCGTGTCCAGCACAGTATATGAGCAGTACCGGAATATTGCCGGAGAGCTTGCGGACGTTCTGACCGATGCAAAGCCCCGGCCATGCGGAATCGTGTAGAAAGAGAGGAACAACATGAAAATATGCTTTGGATGCTTTGAGCAATACGACGACTCGTTCGACATCTGCCCGCATTGCGGCTATGCCGAGGGAACCGAGCCGGAGCTTGCGACCTATATGCGGCCGGGCGCGATCCTGAACGAGCGCTACGTCATTGGCCGCGCACTGGGTCACGGCGGCTTCAGCGTGACCTATCTTGCCTGGGACGCGCTGCTGCTGCACAAGGTCGCGATCAAGGAATATCTGCCCAGCGAATATGCAACCCGCCGCCCCGGCGAGAGCCGCCTGACCATTTTCTCAGGCAAGGAGGGCGAATACTTCCAGTTCGGCAAGGAAAAATTTCTGGACGAGGCCAAGCGCCTGTCCGCATTCCAGAACGAGGACGGCATCGTCCACGTCTACGACTGCTTCTCCGCAAACGAAACGGCTTATCTCGTGATGGAATATCTCGACGGCATCACGCTGAGCGAGTATCTGAAAAAGGAAGCCGCCGTTTCGCCGCAGGGACGGATCGCGCCGGAAGAGGCTATCAGTATGCTCACGCCGGTCATGCTGTCGCTGCAGCGTGTACATGACAGCGGGATGATCCACCGGGATATTGCCCCGGACAACATCATGCTCCTGAAGGACGGCGGCGTCCGTCTGATCGACTTCGGCGCTGCGCGCCACGCGGTCCACGACTGCGGCAAGAGCATGACCGTGATCATCAAGGACGGCTATTCGCCCGAGGAGCAGTATAACAGCCACAGCGTACAGGGTCCCGCCGCCGACGTCTATGCGCTCAGCGCGACGCTCTATCAGATGATCACCGGCATCACGCCGCCCGGCGCGATCGAGCGCGGAGAATATCTGCAGAAGCACAAGCGCGATATGCTGCCGCCTCCGTCCAAATTCAACAAGGCCGTTACGAAGACGCAGGATACGGCGATCCTCAACGGCATGGCGCTGCATACGCAGGACCGCACGCAGAGCGTCGCCGAGCTTTATGAGGAGCTGACCGCGCAGACGCCGGTCCGGCGCGTCCAGGAGACGATCCGCAAGCGCAGCAGCTTCAGCTGGCCGCTCTGGGCAAAGATCACCGCGGGCGTGCTGGCAGCCGCAATCGTCGCGGGCGGCGTTCTGCTCTATCTCAACCGCAAGCCGAAGACCGACACAGCAGCAGAGGACGGCTCTTATGTTCTGAGTCCGAACGTGGTGAATATGCAGGTCGTCAACGCGGTGACGGCGGCGGAAGACGCCTCGCTGCATCTGGTCGTGGAAGGCTCTGATTATGACGCGGGCGTCGAACAGGGCCGCATTCTGACGCAGAATCCGGACCCCGGCACGAAGCTTGCGCCCGCGTCCGACCTGCTCGCGACGGCCAGCCTCGGCAAGGAACGCCCCGTGGGCGTCATGGACGACATGAGTTCCATGCTCAAGGACGCTGCGGAGGATCACCTGACGCAGATGGGCCTTTCGGACGTGCAGATCAACTGGGAATATGTCGCGAGCGACGACGAAATGCCCGGAACCATCGTCAGCCAGAGCGTGACAGCCGGTTCGACGCTGACCCCCAGCTCCAATGTTACGATCAGCGTCGCGCAGCCCTCGCAGACCCCGGTCACGCCAGTTCCCACAACACCGTCGGACGGCAGCGGTTCGGGCGGCTCCAGCAGCTCGGTCGACATCAGTGAGCTGGTCCCGTCCGAGGATTCCTACGTGACGGTCCGCGATTACGTCGGCCAGTCGTTTGACACGGCCAAGGCCGATCTGCGCACGGTGTCGCTCTACGGCGTCAAGTGCGAGCTGCGCTACCATCCGTCCATTCCGAGCGGCAGCATCATCCAGCAGTCCCCGGAGGGCGGCGAAAAGATCCTGAAGGGCAGCGGCGTCTATTTTGTCGTCAGCCTCGGCCCGCAGAAGCAGCTTGTGCCGAACGTCCTGTACAAGGAGCAGGGAGAGGCAGAGCGGCTGCTGGCGCAGAGCGGCTTCGGCTCCGCGCCCAAGGCCGTCACGAGCAGCTATGTCGCGCCCGGCCATGTCGCGGCGCAGACGCCGCTCGGCGGCAGCGAGGCAGCGCCCGGCACAAAGATCAGTCTGGATATCAGCTCCGACAGCACCAGCCAGCCGACGCAGTCCAACGTCACGATCGATCAGTTCAAGCCGCTGCTCGATCTTCAGGTCGGCGAGACGTTTGAGCTGGCAGACACGCTGCAGTACAGCGGAAGCGCCGCCTCCATCGTCTGGTCGTCCAGCAATCCTTCCATCGCTTTTGTTGACGCAGACGGCTATGTCGTCGCAATTGCCCCTGGCGCAGCGACGGTCACTGTCGTCGTCGGCGGCGAGGCAGCCTCCTGCTACGTGACCGTCCATGACAACCAGCCGCTGGAAATGACGGGAAGCGTCATTCTGGAGGTTGGCGAGACGCTCCCGCTCAACCAGCAGGTTGACATTGACGCTGGCCTGGTTTATTGGATCTCTGCTGACCCGCGCGTCGCCTCTGTTCTGTGGAACGGCGTTGTGACCGGCGTTTCGGAGGGCTGCACATTCGTGACCGCGCTCTATGCGGGACAGGTCAAGCAGTGTACCGTGTGGGTGCTCGATTCCGACAGCTATATAAAAGTGAAGCGCTTCGACCAGAACACCACGCAGCACGACGCGGAGGCCGCGCTGCAGGCAGCCGGGGTCGAGTACACCGTCAAGCAGGTGTATAACAGCCCGGCCGCTGCGGGCTGCGTCGCGGATTTCGACTTCACCGGCTACAGCGATTCGGACTATTATTATATCTCCGGCACACGCACGCCTGAGCTGAGCATCAGCGGCGGAGCCGCGCAGCAGCCGGCAGATACGCCCAAAGAACCGGCAAGGGATCCTGAGCCGGACAAGCCTGCCGGAAAGGCGACCCTGTCCATAACCAGCCGTCCGAACAAGACGTCCTATTATATCGGTGACAAGCTGAACACCGCCGGTCTGACCGCCCGCTATACCGACGCGTCTGGCAAAGCGCAGACCATCACCAGCGGCTTCACGACCAACGCCGATATGACCAGCGCCGGAGCGAAGCAGGTCACCGTCACCTATCGGGACGCCAGCTCGACCTTCAGCATCTCGGTCAAGGAGCCGCGCGTCACCGTCACGCAGGAGGAGCTGAACGAGGGCCTGCGCCTGTACGCTACGACCGATCCCGCCGGTCAGGACGTGACCTGGAGCTCGTCGAATCCGAGCGTCGCGTACTTTGAGGGTAAAACTCTTCACGCAGCCGGCTCGGGCACTGCGGTCATTTCCGCCACAATGACCTACAACGGCCGCAAATATTCCGGTTCAACAACGGTCGTCGTCGGGGATCGCATTGATAAGGAAGAGCCAGCAAACTATTCCTTTAAGATTTACTGCAATCTGAATGATCTCTATAATGCCTACCTCATTGACTCCAACATCCCCGGCTTTAACGCCTTGAATGTCACATGGTCGGTCACCCCAGCCGATGCTGACTGGTTCACAGCAGATGGAGGCGCATATGTCGACAGCACCATCACCTGCACGATAACAGCTTCCTATGTCTATAACGGCAGAACCTATACTGACAGCATGAAGCAGACGGCGATGCGGGCCGAGTATACGTTTGGCATCAGCCTTGCCAGCAGAGATGTGGCAGCAGGCCGTGCATCCTTTACAATTAACACCAATATCCCCGGCTGCACGAACAGCAACGTCACATGGACCGTTGTGTCTGACCGCCGCGGCGGCAGTCTTTGGGATGGACAGTATTATACGGTCGATGAATTCGGCATGACAAACGGCGAATCGTATGTCCTGAATGCAAGCTATGTCTATGACGGCAGAACCACACAGCCTCCTGTACCGTCACCTGCACATGGGGCAGCGACAATGCTGACGGACACAGTCTTTCCGGGATCCACACAGATGGCTGGGCAGGCGGATCCGCAGCTTCTGGGTTCAGAACAGAAATCCCGGACTGCACCAGTGCTGCCGTACCGGCAGCCCCAGACCGGCACAGCCGGAACTACGCAGCGCGATAGGCGCTGCAGCCACCGTATGTACGGCGGGTATCCAAACACCGGTATGCACCCCTTTTGAAGCTGCCCGCAGTATCATAACCCTTCGCGAACCCCCCTTTCCCCCTCAGGCACAGCGCCCGGCCCCTCTGCGGAGCCGGGCGCTGATTCTTTCCATCAAACAGCTTCCCGGCAGGATGGAAAAGCCGGTGGCCGCCGGTGGCATCCCGGTGATCGAATCAGAATCTCCCTACTTGTCATTTGCTCCGGTTTCGTGTAAAATAGAACAAATATTGCAATTTGAAAGATCTCCGCCCCGGAGATCGGGAGGACTATCATGCAGTGGATCGAACTGACCATCAAAACGGCTCCGGCGGCCATTGACCTTGTCTGCGACCGGCTGACCGTGCTGGGCTTTGACAGCTTCATCATCGACGATCAGGAGCAGTTTCATGAATTTCTGGAGCAGAACCGTCAGTACTGGGACTATGTAGACGAGGATCTGGAAAAGCAGATGCAGGGACTTTCGCAGATCCGGCTGTATCTGGAGCAGAACGCTTCCGTGCCGGAAACGGTCGAAAGTCTGAAAAGCCAGCTGGCCGCGCTGCGCGCGCAGTACCCGTCGGTGGACTTCGGCTCTCTCGACGTGCAGCTGGCAAACGTCAAGGACGAGGACTGGGAAAACAACTGGAAGCGGTACTATCAGCCGCTGCCCATCGGCGAACGGCTGCTGGTCGTTCCGGAGTGGCTGCACCCGGAAAACCCGGAAAACCGCGTCGAGGTCCTGCTCGACCCCGGCATGATCTTCGGCACCGGCGCGCACGCGTCCACGCAGATGTGTATGCGCGAGCTGGAACGGGCCATTCAGGGCGGCGAGCGCGTGCTCGATCTCGGCAGCGGCAGCGGCATTTTGTCCATCACTGCCGTCCTGCTCGGCGCGGCCCACGCCACGGGCGTGGACATTGACCCCAAGGCCGAGGACATTGCCCGGGAAAACGCCGCCATCAACCAGATCTTCTCCGACCGCTTTACCGCCGTCACCGGCGACGTGATCGGAGACAGGGCCATGATGGAATCGCTCAGGGGACATTACGATGTGGTGCTGGCCAATATCGTGGCCGACGTCATCATTCCCCTGAGCCGCGTCGTGCCGGAATTTTTGCAGGAGGACAGCGTGTTCATCTGCTCCGGAATTCTTAACACGCGCCTTGCGGAGGTTCTGGCCGCGTTGGAACAAAACGGGCTTCAGATCATCTCCACTGAACAGCAGGAGGACTGGTGCCGCGTGACCGCCGCGCTGCCGGAAGCGTGACGGGAGGAAGGAGAACCCCATGCGTATTTTTTCCTACCGCAACAAGCGGACGCTGCGGCGCATTGCGCTGATCGCGCTGCTGGCCGTCGTTCTGCTCGGCCTGCTCATTCTCGCGCGCATCAGCTATCTGGGCCGCTACGTCGTGTATTCGCCAAACGGCGTGTATTTTGACAAAACGCAGAAGCTCCAGCGCACCCCGCAGACGCCGGAAGCGCCCGCCGACGCAGAGGACTATCCATTTGAAACGATCCTGTCCGCCGCTGCCGAGGAAACGGACGTCGACCCGAACGCGGTGCAGCTGCAAGGCTTTTATATCTCCACGACCATGCTGGCAAACAGCGTGGACGAGGTGCGGCAGGCGCTGGCCGACGCGGACGGCTATAACGCCGTGCTCATCGACGTCAAAAGCCCGCTCGGCAATTTCTATTATTCGACCGACATCGCCGACGCCCAGACGGCAGACGCGGACATCGCCGCCTGCGACGCGCTCATAAAGGAGCTGACCGAAACGCCGGACCTGATCGTGATCGCCCGCGTGCCCGCGTTCTCCGACCCGAATTTTGTCGCCAAGCACTATTCTTCCGCCCTGACGACGACCTCCGGCGATCTGTGGATGGACGAGCGGCGGTGCTACTGGCTGCGGCCCGACTCGCTCGACGCGCGCAGTTATCTGGCTGCCATCGCGCTGGAGCTTGACGCACGCGGGTTTGACGAGGTGCTGTTCGATAACTTCACCGTACCGGACGACAGCTCCATTGCATGGGACGCCGAGGCTATCACGCAGGTCGCCGCATTGGAGGACTGCGCGGAGACGCTGGGCGCGAATCTGACCGGCAGCTCCATCCGCCTCGCGCTGGGCACGACGGTCCCGTCCGTCGCGCAGTATGCCAGCCGCGTGTATATCACGACAGAAAAGGCCAACGACGTAATGACCATGACCGAGGCCATGGGCGAGGTGCTGCCGGATCCGGCCACGCAGCTCGTTTTCGTCACGACCTCCCACGATACCCGGTTCGACGCCGCAGGCGTCATCCGGCCGCTGATGGGCGATGACAGCGGAGACTGAAACCGCCGCAGAATAAAGAGGAACATCCATGATCGATCTATCTGTAAAGGACCTGGTCAAGAGCTTCGACGCCGACACGAATCTGCTCGACGGCGTGAGCTTTGACATTCAGGCAGGCGAGCGTGTGGGCCTGCTCGGGCGAAACGGCGCGGGCAAGACGACGCTCTTCAAAATACTGACCGGAGAGCTGGACTACAACACCGGCGAGGTGCGCTTCGCGCCGGGCCGGAAGGTCGGCCTTATCTCCCAGATCCCGCATTACCCGGCGGGCTATACGGTAGAGGACGTGCTGCGCACGGCGTTCCGGGAGCTTGCGAATATCCAGAGCAAAATGCGCCGTCTGGAAGAGCAGATGGCCGCGCAGCCGGACAAGGCGCTGCTTGCCGAATACGACGCGCTTTCCACGCGCTTTCAGACCGGCGGCGGCTATGAGACGGATATGCAGACCGACAAGATCTGCAACGGTCTTGGCATCCCCGCGCCGCGCAGCGGCAGCAGGACTTTGACAGCCTTTCCGGCGGCGAAAAGACGCGCGTGAATCTGGCGCGGCTGCTGCTGGAAAAGACGGATATCCTGCTGCTCGACGAGCCGACGAACCATCTGGATATGCACGCGGTCGAATGGCTCGAGGGCTATATTGAAAAATTCAGGGGAACCGTCCTGACCATCTCCCACGACCGGTATTTTCTTGACCGCGTCGTGACCCGCATCATCGAGCTGCACGATGGGAAGGCGGAATTTTATTCCGGCAACTATTCGTTCTACGTGCAGGAAAAGCAGGCGCGTTTCGACCTGCAATTGAAGCAGTATGAAAAGGAGCAGGCCAAGCTCGGCCAGCTCGGCTTCACGCTCGAGCGCATGAAGGGCTGGGGCATCAACAACCGCACGCTCTACCGCCGCGCCATGTCCATCCAGCACCGCATGGAGCGCATTGAAAAGACCGACCGGCCCACGCAGGAGAAGACCCTGCGGGCGCGCTTCGCCCAGCGGGACTTTTTCGGCGACGAGGTTTTGTCCGTCAAGGGACTCGGCAAGGCGTATGACGGCAGGACGCTGTTTTCGGACGTCGAATTGCAGGTCGCGGGCGGCGAACGCATTGCGCTGCTGGGCGACAACGGGACCGGCAAGTCCACGTTTTTAAAGCTCCTGCTCGGCGAGGAGGCCGGTGCGGGCCGCGTGAAGTTCGGCCCCACGGTCAAGTGGGCCTACCTGCCGCAGATCATTCACTTCGCCCACCCCGAACGGACGCTGCTGGACACGATGCTCTATGAAAAAAACTGCTCCGTGCAGACCGCGCGCGACCGGCTGGGCGCGTATCTGTTCGAGGGCGAGGACGTGTTCAAGACCGTTTCGAGCCTGTCCGGCGGCGAACAGAGCCGTCTGCGGCTGTGTATGCTGATGGATGAGAAGATCAACCTGCTCGTCCTCGACGAGCCGACGAACCACCTCGATATCGCCTCGCGCGAGTGGATCGAGGATGCGCTGGAGGACTATGAGGGAACGCTGATCTTCGTGTCCCACGACCGCTATTTTGTCAACAAATTCGCCACGCGGATCTGGGAGCTGGAAAACGGGCATATCCGGGACTTCCCGTGCGGATATGAAAAATACCGTTCCATCAAAGAAAAGGAGGCCATCGCGGCTCCCGCGCCGGAAAAGCCCAAAAAGGAGCGCAAGGAAAAACCGAAGACCTCCGGCAGTAAGATGCTGGAAAAGCAAGTCCGTGCGCTGGAACGTGAGATTGAAAAGCAAGAGCAGCTTTCCGCTCAGCTGGATACGCAGATTGAAGCCGCCGCATCCGATTATCAGGAACTGGCGCGGCTGATGGCAGAAAAGCAGTCCTGCGACGATGCGCTTACCGGCCTGATGGACGAGTGGGAGCGGCTTTCATCCGAATTGGAGGACGCAACATGATCCCGGTCTGGGTGATCGCGCTGCTCGCGGCGCTCGGCGCGGTGTGTCTGGCGCTGCCGCTGCATATCGGCATGACGGGCGTCTGTCTGCTGCTGCTTGCGGCGGTGCTGCTGGCACTGCGGCTCTTGAAGAAAAAGAACGCGCCGAAGCATTGGAGCCGTCTTCTGACCGGCCTGACCGCCGCAGGTATGGCGGTGATCTTCGGCGCAATGGGGTATATTGCCGTGCAGGGACAGGACAGCGTTATGACGCAGGACGAGACGCCGGAGTTTGTCGTCGTGCTCGGCGCGCAGGTACAGGGCGACGAGCCGTCGCTGACGCTAAAAAAGCGGCTGGATAAAACGCTCGAATTCATGCAGGAGCACCCGGACAGGACCGTGATCGTCTCCGGCGGCCAGGGGCCGGACGAGGCGGATACGGAAGCGTCCGTCATGGCCCGGTACCTGATCGAGCACGGCGCGGACGCGTCCCGGATCATCGAGGAGGACAAGGCCTCCAACACACGGGAAAATCTGCTGTTTTCGGCGAAGCTTGCCGAGGCGGCGGGGCTTGATACGTCGCGCGTGCTGATCGTTACGAGCGATTTTCATATGTGCCGCGCCAAGTATATCGCGCGGACGCTCTCCATGGAGCCATACGGCCAAGCAAGCGATACCTGGCCGTGGATCTTGAAGGTCAATTACACGCTGCGCGAGGTCTTCGCCTTTGCCAAGGCGTTCTGGCAGGCAGCGCACGGATGCGTTTGACCGTACAGAAACAGGAAAGGAGCAGATATCATGACCGATAAGGATCTCAGACGGCTCAGCCGTGCGGAGCTGCTGGACATTCTCTATGAGCAGCGGAAGCGCTATGAGGACAGTCTGGCAGAGAATCAGGCGCTGCGGCAGCAGCTGGAGGACCGGACGCTGCGCATCGCATCCGCCGGTTCCATCGCCGAGGCAGCCATTCAGGTAAACGGCGTGTTCGAGGCTGCGCAGGCCGCCGCCGACCAGTATCTTGCCTCCGTCAAGGCTGCGACAGCTGAGATGATGCAGAAGACGGACGAGGCGCAGCGGCAGCGCGAGACGATCTTACAGGACGCAAAACAGCAGGCTGATAAGATCGTACAGGACGCACAGGCACAGGCAGACAGGATCCTGGCTGAGGCCGGTGCGCAGGTTGATGCGCGCTGGGCAGAATTCCAGAAAAACGCCGACGCGCTCATCCATGCGCACGACGAACTGCGGAGCCTCATCCAGAACCGCCATGCGGACGTTTGACTTTTCCCGCTTTGGTGGTAGAATAACAGCAAACGACACAAAAAGGAGTGTTTTTTATGAGCGGATGCAGCGGCAACTGTTCCAGCTGCGGAGAAAGCTGCTCTGACCGCAAGCCGGAGAGCCTGCTGGCAGAGCCGAACAAGAAATCAAATGTCAAAAAGGTCATTGCAGTCGTCTCCGGCAAGGCGGCGTCGGCAAATCGACCGTCACGTCGATGCTGGCCGTCGCCATGCAGAAGCTGGGCTATAAAACGGCCATTCTCGACGCGGACGTCACCGGCCCGTCCATCCCCAGAGCCTTCGGTCTGCATGAGCAGATCGTGGGCAGCGACGACGGTATGCTCCCCGCGAGACGCCCGAGGGCATCAAGGTCATGTCCATCAATCTGCTGCTGCCGAACGAGACAGACCCCGTCATCTGGCGCGGCCCGGTCATCGGCGGCGCGGTCAAGCAGTTCTGGACGGACGTCTGCTGGGGCGATGTGGATTATATGTTCGTCGATCTGCCGCCCGGAACGGGCGACGTGATGCTGACGGTGTTCCAGTCGCTGCCGGTCGACGGCGTGGTGATCGTCACAAGCCCGCAGAGCCTCGTGTCCATGATCGTCTCCAAGGCCGTCAACATGGCGCGGATGATGAACGTTCCGGTCTACGGCTTTGTCGAGAACTACAGCTATTTCCAGTGTCCGGACTGCGGCAAACACGTCGAGATCTTCGGCAAAAGCAGGCTGGACGAGCTGGCGCTGCAATTCTCGCTCCCGGTCCTCGCGCGCCTGCCGATCAATCCGGACATCGCCTCCCTGTTTGACGAAGGCAAAATGGCGCAGGCCGACGTCAGCGCCGTCCTGCCCGCCGCCGAGCTGATGGCAAAGGCATAACCCGGATTTTTGAAAATGGAACGGGAGGAACCGCAGAATGCTGCGATTCCTCCCGTTATTTTGATCCATATCCGCCTCGCGTACAGGCGCAGGGCGCTCAGATGTTCTTCAGATGCCGCACGTCGAGGACAGCTGGGTCGTACTGCTCCAGATACGTCAGCGTATCCGCCGGTGTGGGGCAGAGAGCGTAAATGTTCAGGCAGGCGGAGCGAATGAAGCGCTGCTCCACGGCGGACAGGACAAATTCCTGCAGTTTATCATAGAAGCCGTTCGTGTTGAGAATGGCGATGGCCGGGTTATGGCGGCCAAGCTGCTTGAGCGTCAGCACCTCGAAAAACTCCTCGAGCGTTCCGAAGCCGCCGGGGGCCATGACGAACGCGTCTGCATGGGCGATCATGGCGGCCTTGCGCTCGGCCATGGTGTCCGTCAGGATAAACTCGGTGCAGCGGTCAAACAGAATGCCGTCTACATTTAAAAAGTTCGGCGCGATGCCGGCGATGTTTCCGCCCGCGTCCGCAGCGCCGCGGGCCGCCGCGCCCATGACGCCCTGCGCGCCGCCTCCGTAGACGAGCGTATGGCCGTTTTTGGCCAGCAGGCGTCCGAATTCCTCCGCCGCGTCAAAGTATGCGCGGTCAAGCGCGGGGCTCGACGCACCGTAGAGACAAATGTTCATGCCCGTTCCTCCGTTTTTTGCAGCTGCGCGATCTGCTGTCCGATCTGGCAGACATCCCGATAGGCGCAGGCTTCAAAATCGCAGTCTGCTTCGCCGTCCTCCACGAGCACAATCCGCGAAGCGTCGATCGTGCGGCAGTAGCCGCTCAGAATCTGTTCCATGCCAGTCCCTCCATATGCAATTTTTTATTATATACGCACACATTTGAAAAAACCAGAGCCAATTATGGATTTTGTCGAAAACGCCTATTTAGGCATTTTTTTATCGATATCTATTGCAGTTTCTTAACGGCTATGCTAGAATTACAAAATCGAGTACATTCTGTACATAATATATAGAGCATTTTCTGTATTGTTCTGGAAAATATGATGCGGCGCTGGCTTGGAAAAAGCAGCGCCGCAGGGTGTACATGAAGGAGGTGATGGAAATGGCGATGCAGGAGCTCGCACAGATCGCCGCAGCGGAGGAACAGGCCCGCGCGATCTGCGAGCAGGCACGTGCGGAGGCCGCCGAGCTGGCCGTACAGGCCGAAAAGGACGGCACAGCCCGTCTGAACGCCGTGATATCCGGCGCGCAGGAGCGTATGCGCGAGGCGAAGCGACAGGCCGGAAAGCAGGCAGCGGCATTTGAAACGGATTTGAACAGCAAAACAGCCGCGCAGTGCCGGGCACTGGAGCAGGCGGCAGCCAGCCGGTCCGGCGCAGCGGCGGCAATGATCGTAGAGAGGATCTGGGACAGCGAATGGCAATCTTAAAAATGAAAAAAATTCGGCTGTGCGGCATCGCGGAGGAACAGGATCAGCTCATTCGTGAGCTGCAGCTGCTCGGAAGCGTCGAGATCGGCTCGCCCGAGGCGCTGACCGAAGCGCAGCAGACGCAGCTGTTCCGCACAGCAGACGGCGGAGGCGCGGACGCGCTGAGCCAGACATCCGCCGCACTCGCCTCCGCGCTGGAAACGCTCAAGCATTATGAAACGAAAAAGGGCGGGATGTTCTCCGCCCGGCCGGAAAAGACGCTCGGCGAGCTGTTTGACGACAACGCGTACCGCGCGGCTGTGCAGACGGCGCAGGAGGCGCTGGACACGCAGGACGCACGCAGCCGCAATCAGCGGAAAAGAGCCGCCTCACGGCGCTGCGCGAGAGCTTCGTGCCGTGGCGGACGCTCGATCTGCCGCTGGAAACAGGCGGGACGCAGCACGCGCGCGTGCTGCTCGGTACCGTTCCGGCGCAGACAGAGCTTGACGCGCTGCGCGAGACCGTTTACGGAGCCGCAGGCGAAGCGCAGGTCGAACGCCTCAGCGCCGACCTGCAGAGCCTGTATCTGCTCGTGATCGTCCACAAGAGTGCATATGACGCCGCAGCGTCCGCGCTGCGCGAATTCGGCTTTACGCCGGCCGGCTTCGACGGTGCAGCGGGCACGGCGGAGGAAAACATCCGCCTGACGGACGAAAAGCTCGCCGCCTGCGAGCAGGAGGACAAGCGTCTGACGGACAAGCTCACAGCGCTTGCGGGTGACGTGCCCGCCATCCGGCTGGCAGCCGATCGCTGCACGCAGGAGATCTCGAAGGCGCAGGCCGCAGACCGGCTGGCACACTCAGAACGGACCTTCTGTCTGGACGGCTGGGTGCCGTGTGAGGACGTACCGAAGCTTGAGGCGCTGCTGGAGAAATTCTGCTGCGCATGGGAGCTGGAGGGACCCGTCGCCGGAGGAATATCCGGACGTGCCGGTCAAGCTCAAGAACAACAGGCTGACATGGCCACTCAACATGGTCACGGAGATGTATTCCCTCCCCGCCTATGACGGCGTGGACCCGAACCCGCTCATGGCGCCGTTTTTCATTCTGTTCTACGGCATCATGATGGCGGACATGGGCTATGGGCTGCTGATGATCCGGCTTCCATCATCATCACGAAAAAAGCCCGGCCCAAGGGCACGAGCGGACAGATGTTCGGACTTATGTTCTCCTGCGGCATCAGCACATTTATCATGGGTGCGCTGACGGGCGGCTTCTTCGGCGATTTCCTGCCGCAGCTGGCGGGGATCATCAACCCCAATACGACGTTCAAGGCGCTCCCCTCGCTCTTCACCCCGCTTGACGACACGCGATCACGATCCTCATCGGCGCCATGGCGCTCGGCTTTGTCCAGATCGTGACCGGCATGGCCATCAGCTTCGTTGAAAAGCTCAAGAAGGGCGAGATCATGGACGCCATCTGGGAAGAGCTGACCTGGTGGGTCGTGTTCGCAGGCATCGCGTGCATGGCGCTCGGCGTGACGAACATCGTTTTGTACGTCGGCATCGGCATGGTCGTGGTCGGCTCCGGCTGGAGCGCGAAGGGCTTCGGCAAGGTCACGGCGATCTTCGGCTCGGTCTACAACCATGTGACGGGCTACTTCGGCGATATTCTTTCGTATTCCAGACTGATGACCCTGATGCTGGCAGGCTCTGTCATCGCCTCGGTCTTCAATACGCTCGGCGCGATCCCGGGGAACGTGGTGATCTTCCTGATCGTGTCGATGCTCGGCAACGGACTCAACTTCGCGCTGAACCTGCTGAGCTGCTACGTCCACGATCTGCGTCTGCAGTGTCTGGAATACTTCGGCAAATTCTATAAGGACGGCGGCAGGCCGTTCAAGCCTCTGGCAATCAATACAAAATACGTGGATATTCAATCTTAAGGAGGAACTCTATCATGCAAGCATTTTTTGACGCTTTCGGCGGTCTGGCTCTGGCGCTTCTGGGCGCGGGTCTTGCGGCGGCGCTGTGCGCCATCGGTTCGGCAAAGGGCACCGGCATGACCGGTGAGGCCGGCGCAGGTCTTCTGTGCGAGGATCCTGCAAAGTTCGGCAAGGTCCTGATCCTTCAGGTCATCCCCGGCACGCAGGGCCTGTACGGCCTCGTCGTCTGGTTCTTCGCCATTTTCCGCATGGGCCTGCTGTCCGGCGCTCTGCCCGAACTGAGCATCACGCAGGGCCTGCAGTACTTTGTCGCCTGCCTGCCTATGGCGCTCGGCGGCATGATCTCCGCGATCGCACAGGGCCGCGTGGCCTGCGCGTCCATCAATCTGCTGGCCAAGAAGCCGGACGACTGGTCCAAGGGCATGGTGCTGTGCATCACGGTCGAGTTCTACGCGATCCTTTCCCTGCTGGCCTCCATGCTGATGATCATCAATATCAGCAAGTAACCCCACAGACGAGGGTGAAGCAATGAACGGAATTGAAAAAATTTCCGCGCGCATTCTTGCCGATGCCGAGACCGAGGCCGCCGCGATCCGCGCGCAGGCCGAGGAAAAGGCGGCGCAGCTCCGCGCGGACTATGACCGCAGGATCGAGCTTGAGCAGCAGCGGCTGACGGCGGAAGCACAGGCCGAGGCCGATAAGCAGCTCGAACGCGATCAGGGCGCGGCCCGGATGGCCGCGCGGCGGCAGCTGCTCGAAACGAAGCAGGCGCTCGTCGACGCCGCCTTCCGGCAGGCGGAGCAGCAGCTTCTCTCGCTCCCCACGGCGGAGTATACGAAGCTCTGCGCGCAGCTTGCCGCACGGGCAAGCGCGTCCGGCAGCGAGGAGCTGATCTTCTGCGCAGAGGACCGCGAACGGGTCGGACAGGCCGTCGTGGAGCAGGCGAACGCGCTGCTCCAGAAGGCCGGGAAGGCAGCAAAGCTGACGCTTTCCGCCGAAACGCGGCCGATGCGCGGCGGCGTGGTGCTGAAGGACGGGCTGGTCGAGACGAACTGCTCGATCGGCACAATGATAAGCGGCCTGCGGCCCGCGCTTTCCGGCAAGGTTGCGGCCTGCCTGTTTGGCTGAGGCCGGGAGGCTGACGTGACGGAACAAAAAAAGAAAGTAAAAGCGTGCAAGGACACGGAGTATCTGTTTATTTCGGCGTATCTGCGCGCAAAGGAGCCGCAGCTGCTCAACGCGGAGAAGGCCGGGCGGATGCTCGGCTCCTCCGTGCAGGAGGCGGCGCGGATCCTGGAGAGCTGCGGCTATGCCGATGTGCTGGCTGTCGGGCTTGACAAGGCGCTGAGCGACCGGCGCGCCGCCGTGTTTTCCGAGGTGGAGGCGCTTGCGCCGAAGGACGGCGTTGTATCGCTGTTTCGTATGCGCTATGACTATCACAACGCCAAGACGATCGTCAAGGCCGAGGCCGTCGGGATAGACCCGGCTCCCCTGCTCTCCGGCGCTGGCCGCGCAGACGCGCAGGCGCTCAAAACTGCCTATGAAACCGGCGAGTCCGGAAGCGTCCCGCAGGCCGTTCTGACCGCAATGCAGGCCGCGCGCGACGCGCTTTCGAGAAGCGCCGACCCGCAGCTGGCCGATCTGATCCTCGACCGCGCGTATTTTGCCGAGTATCACGAAACCGCCGCGCAGGTCGGAAGCGCGTTCCTGATGGGCTATGCGCAGCTGCAGGCGGACAGCGCGAATCTGCGCGCCGCCGTGCGTGCACGGCGTATGCACAAGGACGCTGCGTTTTTAAAGAGCGTCCTCGTTCCCGGCGGGCGCGTCCCGGCGGAGGAGATCTGCCAGGTGCTTGCGCAGGACGAGCCGTTTGCGCCGCTGTTTGCGAACACTGCGCTCTTCGCCGCCGCGCAGGCGGGCGACGAGTCGCAGTCTGGCTCTCTGACTGCGTTTGAACGGCTGTGCGACAACACGCTCACAGCGTATTTCGCCAAGGCAAAGTCGGTCGTATTCGGGGAGCAGGTCGTCATCGCCTATCTCTGTGCGCTGGAAAATGAAATTTCAGCGGCCCGCATGATCATAAGCGGCCTGCAGGCGGGGCTGCCCGCCGACACGATCCGCGCACGGCTGCGGGATCTGTATCAATGAGCGAGGTGAGCGGTATGTATAAAATCGCAGTTCTGGGCGAACGCGAGAGCGTCATGGGCTTTGCGGCTCTGGGCCTCGCCGTGTTCCCCGTGAATTCCGCCGAGGAAGCGGCGGAGGTCTTCCACCGCCTCACAAGGCAGTCCGACGCATACGCGATCATCTATGTGACCGAGACGTATGCCGAGGCGCTGCACGCGCAGATCGAAAAATACGCGTCCAGCGTTACCCCGGCGGTCATTCTGATCCCCGGCGCAGGCGGCTGCAAAGGGCTCGGCATGAATGCGCTGAACGCCGCTGTCGAACGCGCGGTCGGCTCGAATATTCTTTAAACAGCATCCTTGAATATAGAAAGGATTCGATGAAATGTCAGGTAGAATTGTAAAGGTATCCGGCCCGCTTGTTGTTGCCGAGGGGATGGAAGACGCCAACATGGCAGACGTCGTCCGCGTCGGCAAGCAGCAGCTGATCGGTGAGATCCTGAATATGACGGGCGGCTCGGCCTCCATTCAGGTCTATGAGGAAACGAGCGGCCTCGGCCCCGGCGCCGAGGTCACGACGACCGGTATGCCCCTCTCCGTCGAGCTTCCGGGCATGCTCGAAAATATTTACGACGGTATCCAGCGCCCCTTGACCGAGATCCGCGACCGCTGCGGGGAAACCATCGCCCGCGGCGTGCAGGTCCCGGCGCTGAACCGCGAAAAGAAGTGGGCCTTTACGCCCACGGTCAAGAAGGGCGACAAGCTTTCCGGCGGCGATGTGCTCGGCACCGTGCAGGAGACGAGCGCCGTTCTGCACAAGATTATGGTGCCGCCCAAAATGGCGGGCACCGTCAAGGAGATCCAATCCGGCGAATTTACCGTCGAGCAGACAGTCTGCGTGCTGGAAACGGAAAAGGGCGAGGAGCATTTAAGCCTCATGCAGAAGTGGCCCGTGCGCGTGGCCCGTCCGTATGACCGGAAATTTACCCCCTCGCAGCCCCTTATGACCGGCCAGCGCATCATCGACACCATGTTCCCGCTGGCCAAGGGCGGCACGGCCGCCGTGCCCGGCCCGTTCGGCAGCGGCAAGACCGTCGTGCAGCACCAGCTCGCCAAGTGGTCGGACGTGGACGTCGTCGTCTACATCGGCTGCGGCGAACGCGGCAACGAGATGACTGACGTTCTCATGGAATTCCCGGAGCTGCACGACCCCAACACCGGCGAGCCGCTCATGAAGCGCACCGTGCTGATCGCCAACACCTCCGATATGCCGGTGTGCGCGTGAGGCGTCCATCTACACCGGCATCACCATCGCGGAGTATTTCCGCGACATGGGCTATGACGTGGCCGTTCTGGCCGACTCCACCTCCCGCTGGGCCGAGGCCCTGCGTGAGATGTCCGGCCGTCTGGAGGAGATGCCCGGCGAAGAGGGCTACCCCGCATATCTGGCCTCCCGTCTCGCGCAGTTCTACGAGCGCGCAGGCTGCGTCGAGTGCCTTGGCGCGGACGAGCGGCGCGGTTCGCTGACCGCCATCGGCGCGGTTTCCCCTCCGGGCGGCGATATTTCCGAGCCTGTCTCGCAGGCGACGATGCGCATCGTCAAGGTCTTCTGGGGTCTGGACGCTTCGCTGGCCTACGCGCGCCATTTCCCGGCCATCAACTGGCTGACGAGCTACTCTTTGTACCTTGACACGCTCAAGGGCTGGTGCGACGAGAATCTGGGCCGCGGGTTCATGCAGAACAGCGGCCGCGCCATGGCGCTGCTGCAAAAGGAAGCAGAGCTGCAGGAGATCGTCAAGCTGGTCGGCCAGGACGCGCTGTCCCCGGCGGACAACCTGACGCTGGAATCCGCAAAGATGATCCGCGAGGACTTCTTGCAGCAGAACGCGTTCCTGGAGAACGACCAGTATTCGTCGTTTGACCGGCAGGCCCGTCTGCTGGACCTGATCCTCCGCTACAAGGATCTCTGCGACGCGGCCATCGAGCGCGGCGCGGATATCTGGAAGCTCTATGCCATCGCGGCCCGTGCCGCCATCGGCCGTGCGAAGACCGTTCCGGCGGACACGTATCAGGACGTTTACGCGAAGATCGTATCCGATATGGAGCAGCAGATCGAAGAAGTTGCAAAGGAGGCTGAGGCTGAATGATCCGCGAATACCGTACCATCCGTGAGGTCTCCGGGCCTCTGATGATCGTCAAAAATGTCGAAGGCGTGACCTACGACGAGCTGGCCGAGATCGAGCTGCCGAACGGCGAAGTCCGCCACTGCAAGGTTCTGGAGTGCAGCGGCGATACCGCCGTCGTGCAGCTGTTTGAAAACTCCGCCGGCATCAACCTGAAGGACAGCAAGATCCGCTTCCTGGGCCATCCGCTGGAGCTGGCCGTGTCCGAGGATATGCTCGGCCGCGTCTTTGACGGCATGGGCCATCCGAAGGACGGCGGGCCGGAGGTTCTGGCCGCCGAAATGAAGGACATCAACGGTCTTCCGATGAACCCTGCCGCGCGTGACTACCCGAACGAATTTATCCAGACCGGCGTGTCCACCATCGACGGCCTGAACACCCTCGTCCGCGGCCAGAAGCTGCCGATCTTCTCCGGCTCCGGCCTGCCGCACGCCGAGCTCGCCGCGCAGATCGCGCGTCAGGCGAAGGTGCTGGGCGACAACGAGAACTTCGCCGTCGTCTTTGCCGCCATCGGCATCACGTTCGAGGAGTCTGAGTACTTCATTCAGGAGTTCCGCCGCACCGGCGCCATCGACCGCACCGTCGTCTTCTCGAACCTCGCCAACGACCCGGCGGTCGAGCGTATCGCCACCCCGCGTATGGCGCTGACCGCCGCCGAGTATCTGGCCTTTGAATGCGGCATGCAGGTGCTGGTCATCCTGACCGATATCACCAACTACGCCGAGGCGCTGCGTGAGGTCTCCGCGGCGCAAGGAAGTCCCCGGCCGCCGCGGCTATCCTGGCTATCTGTACACTGACCTTGCCACGCTCTACGAGCGTGCAGGCCGCCGCATCGGCAAGAAGGGCTCCATCACCATGATCCCGATCCTGACCATGCCGGAGGACGACAAGACCCACCCCATCCCCGACCTGACCGGCTATATCACCGAGGGCCAGATCATCCTCAGCCGCGAGCTGTACCGCAAGGGCGTCATTCCCCCCGTGGACGTGCTGCCGAGCCTGTCGCGACTGAAAGACAAGGGCATCGGCCCCGGCAAGACGCGCGAGGATCACGCGGGCACCATGAACCAGCTCTTTGCGGCGTATTCCGCCGGCAAGGACGCGAAGGAGCTTGCAACGATCCTTGGCGAAAGCGCCCTCTCCCCCACTGACCGGCTGTACGCGAAGTTTGCCGAGGAATTTGAGCAGCGCTACGTCAGTCAGGGCTACGAAGAAAACCGTTCCATTGAGGAAACGCTGAACATCGGCTGGGAGCTGCTGTCCATCCTGCCCGAAACGGAGCTCAAGCGCATCAAGCCGGAGTTCATCGAAAAATACCTGCCCAAAAAGCAGGCGTAAGGCGGTGTTCGCATGGCCAGTAAAACGATCAATCCGACCCGGATGGAGCTTACGCGGCTCAAGGGCCGCCTGCGCACGGCCGTGCGCGGCCACCGGCTGCTCAAGGACAAGCGCGACGAGCTGATGCGCCAGTTCTTCCTGATCGTGCGGGAAAACAAGGAGCTGCGCGCCAAGGTCGAGCAGGGCATTGCGGAGGCTAACCGCGCCATGACCGTCGCGTCGAGCGTGATGTCCCCCGAAATGCTCCAGCAGGCGCTTTTGTACCCGAAGCAGTCGGCGACGTTGGACATGACGTTCCAGAACATCATGTCCGTCTCCGTCCCGGTCTACGAGTTCCACACCAAAAACGAGGACGCCGCGTCCATTTACCCCTACGGCTTCGCGCAGACGTCCGGCGAGCTGGACGATGCGCTGGGCGCGCTGGCCTCCGTATTTCAGGATATGCTTGCGCTGGCGCAGGCCGAAAAGAAGACGCAGCTGCTCGCCTCCGAGATCGAGAAGACCCGCCGCCGCGTCAATGCGCTGGAATATGTCATGATCCCGGAAATGGAGAAAAACATCAAGTATATCTCCATGAAGCTCGAGGAAAACGACCGCGCTACCAAGGTCCGCCTGATGAAGGTCAAGGACATGGTGCTCAAGGACGCGCACGAATTCGAAGATTAAAACCGGAACGCCGTCCCCTGTCACAACGGGGGACGGCGTAAAATTTTGCTGAAAACGGACGGAACGCGCACGCACCGAAGGCTGTCTCACCGGACAGCCTTTTCTCTGCGGGCCAGATGGGCGTAGTAGAGCAGGCACAGCAGGACCTGCACGACGGTCGAGCAGGGCGTTGCGAGGCCGATGTAGAACAGGCGCACATTCAGCAGGCGGGACATGGCGAACGACACGGGGATGCGGACGCCGAACGCGCCCAGAATGCCCTGCGCCATGACAAAGACGGTCTTGCCGAGGCCGGAGAAATAGCCCACAAAGCAGAACAGGAACGAGGTCAGCAGACAGTCGATGGCGTAGGCTTTGAGATAAGTGACATTGTCCGATGAACAGGAGCTGCTTTAATGGATGCTGCGGAAAAAGTCAAGCCCGCCCTGCCATTGGCAGGGCGGGCAGTTTCGTTTGGGGAAGGTAAATTACTTGGCTTCCTCGACAACGTAAGCGGAGGGGGCAGCGGGAACGCCGCGCTTCCACTCGATCAGGTTCACAACATAGAACGTGATGACGGAGACAAGGCTGCCGAAGACGACCGGCATCATGAACCACAGCGTACCGCCGTTGGACAGGAGCTGCCAGACGACGAAAGCGATGGTGCCGGTGAAGATGGAGATCATGCCGGAGTTCTTCGTTGCTTTCGGAACGGCAAGGCCGAGGCCGTAGGCCGCAAACGGACCTGCGCAGCGGATGCCGAATGCGAAGGTGTTCATGGCGACGAGGGAAACGCCGAACATGGAGATACCCATGGCGACGAGCGCCGCGACGACGTTGCAGGCACGGGTATAGAAGATGGTCTGCTTGTCGTTCAGCTTCTTCTTTCCGCCGAAGCCGGGATAGATGTCGTTGATGATCATCGTGGACATGCACAGCAGGTTGGAGTCTGCCGAGGACATGGTCGCGCAGATGATAGCGGCGGAAATAAGACCAGTGACGATGCCGGGCGCATAAGTACCGGTGACAATCATCATGGCGTTGGAGCCGTTCTCGGCAAGGCCGGGCAGCTGATCCTTCAGCGCGAAAGCGGCAAGGCCGAGGAGGGTCGGGAAGACTGCCATAGCAGCCATGAGAATGGCGCAGAGGAAGGAAGCACGAACTGCAGTCTTCTCGTCCTTGCAGGTCTCGAAGCGGGAGACCATCTCGGGGCCGCAGAGGAAGGTGCAGAAGTAGTTGAAGAAGTAGCCGATGATGGAGGCCCAGCCGATCTGGGTCATGTTCAGCTTTTCTCCGGGCAGAGCAGCGGAGATCGCAGCCCAGCCGCCGGCATGCTTCAGGACGATCGGCGTTGCAATGGCAAGACCGACGAGAATGATGCCGAACTGGATAAGGTCGGAAACCTGATCCGCGATCATGCCGCCGAAGGTCGTGTAGAAGATGGTGACGAAGCCGGCCAGCAGCAGGCAGACGTTCAGGGGGATCGTCGGGATCAGCGCGTTGATAACAGCGCCGGAAGCACCGATTTGAGAGGAGGTCAGGCAGAACAGCGACAGGACGCTGAGGACTGCCGTGAAGTTGCTGGAGAGTTTGCCGAAGCGGCGGCCGACGACCTCGGGGATCGTAACAGCCATGGTCTTGCGGATCTTGGGTGCAAAGTAGGCCAGCGGGATCATGGCCAGAGACGCGGCCAGGACGTACCAGATCGCGCTGACGCCCCATGCGCCGAACGCTTTCTGAGCAAGGCCGGTGGTGCTGCCGCCGCCGATGTTGTTGGCAGACAGCGAGAACGCGACCATGAACAGGCCCATTCTGCGGCCGGCAACGAGATAGTCCGCGCTGCCCTTGATGTTGATCTTGCCGACGACGTAGCCGATGATCATCATGCCGACCATGTACGCAAGGACAATAACCAATGCGCCAGTTTGGATTTCCATAGAGTTCCTCCTTGATTTCTCTTTCTTGAACGACTTATTCACAGTTCGTTCATATTGCGTATTTTATCCGACGATGCCGCACTTTGTAAATTGACAATTCGCACAAGGAAAAACGCCTGTTTTCTGGCAATATAGACAAGGTACGAAAAATGCTCAAAAAGTTTTGATATCTTCTTGAATCTGGATATTTGGATTCTCCCGCGCTGCGTCGCGGAAGACGCCGAGCAGCTTTTCCGCATATGGCCCGAGCGCGTCATACAGGCAGCCGGTATGCTCCAACAGGAGCGTGCACGGCGGCAGTTCCGTCAGCACGTCGTACAGCGCGTCGAGATTGCGCCCGTAAAACGCGGGCAGCGCGAACACGCGCGCAAAGCAGTCGTGCGCGGCTGCGCGGGAGGTCAGCTCCCGGCAGTCGATGCGGTATGTCAGTTCCATATGACGGTGCCTCCGTCCACGGTCAGCTCCGTAAACGACGCATAGTGGTCGGACGTGTAAAATACAGCCCGTCGTTCGAGAAGATCAGTCGCTCGGCCCCGCGGGAATCCGCGCCGAGCGTGTTGATGTCGCATTCGGTATAGGTTCTTCCTGTTTCCTCCGGCAGAAGCCCCTCGCGGTTGCCGAAGCGGTCGCCGCCGATGGCGGCTCCGGCCTGATACGCTTCCACGCTGCCGCCCTCCCAGCCGAGCGCACGGGCTTCCTCCTTGGTCATGTAGTTGTCCGGCAGATGACCGTAGGTATCGAGATACAGAACGACGTGCTCCGCGTCGTAATAATACCCGTGCTCGCCGACCGTGTCGGCGGTCTGTGTGACCTCCGGGTCTTCGGCGGTCACAAACTGCTCGCCCGATTCGGGCGCTTCCGTCTCCTCGGACAGCGCAGCGTCCGCCAGCTCCTGCAGCGTCGTAACGCTGGATTCCACGATCTGCACCGTGTCGCGCACCGTGCAGCCGCCGGGCACCAGCAGCGTCAGCGCCAGAAGCAGCGCCAAAATCCGTTTTTTCATGGTCAGTCTCCTTTCAGCTCCCGCGCAATGGCCCGCATCAGCGCCTCCGGCAGCTTTTCCACGCGCCGGTCGTAGGTCACAAAGCCGTTGACCTCGTCCTCCACGTCGCTCAGCTGCGTGTACACATCGGCGGCAAGGCCGGACTTGCACGCGGGGACGATCTGCGTTTCATAGAGCGTTTTGACCGCCTCACCCAGCGCCTCAGGCGTCTGGTAGCCCCTATAGCCGAAGTTCTTCGCGTTCCAGGTGTGCCCCGCGACCGGCAGATTGTACCCGCCGAACTCCGACAGGACGACCGCGCGGCCCTTTGTCAGGCTTAAAGCGGTACGGCTTGAAGTACACGTGCAGGCTCTTCACGTCGCTCACGCCCTGATCGTGCCAGCCGCTGGCGTGGTCGATCAGCCGCGTGGGGTCGAGCCTGCGGATCAGCCGCACTGCGTTTTTCGCGTCAAACTGCCCCCAGCCCTCGTTGAACGGCACCCACAGGACAATGCACGGGCAGTTCTGCAGCTGCGCGACCAGTTCCTCCAGCTCGCGGGTATAGCTGTCGCGCCCCTCCGCGTCCGTGCGGGCAAAAAGCCGGTAATGGCTGTCCTTGAGATGAACGCCGGTGATGAGCGGCGCGGAGATGGTCAGCAGATTGTACTGTCCGCCGCCGGAGGGCATATCCTGCCAGACCAGCATCCCCAGCCGGTCGCAGTGGTAATACCAGCGCATAGGCTCAATTTTGATGTGCTTGCGCAGCATATTGAAGCCCAGCCGCTTCATGAGCGTAATATCATAGATCAGCGCCTCGTCCGACGGCGCGGTATACAGTCCGTCCGGCCAGTAGCCCTGATCGAGCACGCCATGGTGGAAATACGGCTGCCCGTTTAAGAGCAGGCACGGATGGCCCGCCGCGTCCTTCCCGGTGCCGACGGTGCGCATGGCGAAATAGCTTCTGACGGTATCGTCCCCCAGCGTGATGGTCACGTCGTAGAGGTTCGGCGCCTCCGGCGACCACAGGTGCAGCTGCTCCGGCGGCAGAACGGCGCTGCCGCAGCCGTCCTCGTCCGTTTCGCCGCTGCCGACGGGCGTTCCCTGATAGGAAATTTCGATTCGAGCGCCCTTCGGCGCGGGCGCGGCGAGCCTCCAACGGACGCGTCCCTCCGGCAGCTCCGGCGTGAACAGGAGCGCCTGCACATAGTTCTCCGGCACGTGCTCGGCCCAGACGGTCTGCCAGATGCCGCTCTGCGGCGTGTACCAGATGCCGCCGCGCTTCGTCTTCTGCTTGCCGCGCGAGAGGGGTACAGCGTCCGTATCGTCGCGCACGGCGACAGTCAGGATGTTTTCGCCATCCCGCAGAAGCTTTGTCATATCCAATGTAAAGGCCGTATAGCCGCCCGTGTGCGTCCCGGCAAGCAGGCCGTTGACGTACACCCATGCCCGCTGGTCAGCGGCTCCGATGTGCAGCAGCATCCGCCCGCCGTCCGGCTTTCCGAACGGCAGCGTCCGCCGGTACCAGAGCACCTGACCGGGCTTCAGAATTCGGCCCACCCCGGACAGCGGCGCTTCCGGCGAAAACGGCACGAGGATCTCCCCGTCCCACGCGCCGGGGCAGGCGTCGGAGGCCGTGATGGCGTAGTCCCAGAGGCCGTTAAGATTGTAATAGCTTTCCCGCACGAGCTGCGGGCGGGGATATTCCTGCAAAACAGCGTTCTTGTCCAGCGCTTCGCCCCAAGGTGTCAGCATTTTGTCCCCTCCTTCTTTTTAAGCGCCAGCACCGGCGGCAGAATCAGCAGCAGCACAATGGCAGCCGCCAGAAAAATGGACGGCGTCGGCACGGTTTTTACCACGCCGAGGTCAACATAGGTCGAATCGCTGCCGCGAATGACCGCCGCGCCGATAGCCGGGCCGAAGATCATCGGCAGCAGCACGCCGAAGATCATGCGGATGCCCTGAAAATGCCCGGCCTTTCCGGCAGGCGTATGGTCGCGGATGACGCCGGACAAAATCGCCGTGACCAGCATATAGCCGGACATCATAATGCAGCCCGTCAGAATCACGGCCAGCATCGACCGCGCGAAGAACATCCCAAGCAGTCCCGCGAACATGACCCCCGCCGCCGGGAGCACGCACCGCAGCGCGCCGAGCCGGTCGATCACGCGGCCGGAGAGCACACTCACGACCGACGCGAAGATCAGCACAATGCCCAGCACAAGGGCATAGCCGTCAAAATGCAGATAGTTCTGCATATAGATGATGAGATACGGGAAAAAGACCTGCACGGCCACGGAAAACAGGCAGAACGCCGCGAAGGACAGATAGAGCGCCGGGTTTCCCCGCACGACCGACGGGCGAAGCCCGTAGACAAGGTTTTTTAGACCATTGTCCCGTCTCGGCTCCAGCTTCGGCTCCGGGATCAGGAAGACGGACACAACGCCCGTCAGAACAACGAGTCCGCCGAAGATCGCGAAGAATTTCTGCCACTGCCCGCGCTGTGTCATGCCGTCGAACAGGCCAAAAATGACGAGCATGGAAATGAGCGGCAGAATGGCCAGCACGGATTCTGCCTTGCCCCGCGCCGCGTTCGGCACGGTGTCGGTGATCCACGCGTTGAACGCCGCGTCGTTGGCCGTCGAGCCGAAAAACGTCATGACGCAGTCGAGCACGACGATCATCACCGCCGCGGCAGCCGCCGCAGAGGCCGCCGGGAACAGCTTCGCCGCGTTTTCGACTGTCACGAGGCCGAACGCCGCCGTAGAAAGGCCCCAGAGCAGATAGCCGCCGCAGATAAACAGCTTGCGCTTTCCCACGCGGTCGGACAGCGCGCCCATCAGCAGCGTCGTCAGCGTGGCGGCAGCCGCGCTCCAGCCGACCATGGCGGAGATATAGCCGGGGTCGGTGGAGATGGTATTATAAAGGTAGACATTAAAATACATATTTTCGATCGTCCAGGCAAACTGGCCGACCAGGCCGACGAGAATGAGCGTCAGCCAGACGCGCGGGGACAGCTTTTTCATATCCGGCATCCTCCCGTTATTCAGCTTCTGCGCTGCCGCAGTATTTCGTATAGAGCGCAATATGGTCCTCAATACAGAACTCGCCTGTCCACGCGTTCGCCGTCACGCAGATCACGCTTCTGCCGTCCGGCGTTTTTCCGGCGCTCGCGCAGCAGTTCATGGCTTCGGCGGTATAGCCCGTCTTGGCGGCTGTAATTTCCGCGCCGTTCAGGGCATATTCGTGGTGGACGCGGTAGAGGAATTTGTTCGTCATGGCAAGCCCGTCCGGGTGCTGCTCCGTTTCGCTGGCCCGGTAATTTTCCGCGCTCAGTATTTCGGTGCACGTCTCGTTTTCCAGCGCTGCCTGCAAGATCAGGGCGATCTCGCGCACCGTGGAATAGTGGTTCTCGTCGTGCAGGCCGCTGGTGTTCATAAAATGCGTGTTTGCAAGCCCCAGCGCCGCGGCCTTTTCGTTCATCATGGCGACGAACGCTTCCTCGCTTCCGGCCACGGCCTGTGCCAGCGCCTCCGTCGCCTCCGCGCCGGAGGGCACGACTGCGCCGTACAGCAGATCGCGCATCGTGACCGTCTCGCCGTTCACATAGCCCGCCATCGACGCGCCCGCAAGATACAGCGGATCGATAATGGCCTGCGTCATGGTGAATGTCGAGATCCGGCAGATTCTCCGCCGCCACCAACAGCGTCATGACCTTCGTCATGGATGCGGGGTAAATTTTCTCGTCCATGCCCTTTTCGGCCAGCACCGTCCCGCTCTGCACGTCGACCAGCACGGCGGAAGACGAATACAGCTCCAGATCGAGCGTTTGGGTCGTCTCCGACGACTCTGCCAGCGTTAGAGCAGGCTGCTCGGGTTCTGGTTCCGGCTCAGGTTCCGGTTCGGGTTCTGGTTCCGGCGACGGCTCCGGGGCGGGTTCCTGCACCTGCGTCTCAGGGACAGTGACCTCAGGCTCGGAAGGGGCGTCCGTCTCGCCGCTCGTGACCGGCGTATCGAGATAGGGCTTTACGATCTGCCGGTGCGCGTAATAGACTGCGCCGCCCAGCAGTGCCGCGCACACAAGAAGCGTCAGCGCGACGCGGAGCACCCGGCGGCGCTTTGCGCGCCTGCGGTCGCGCAGGCGTTCGAACGCGGGTGCGTTTTCAGGGTCAAACTGCTGTTGTGATTCATGGTTCATAGGAAGCTCTCCTGTCTGGAATTCGCGATATACCCTATTCTACCACATCTGCGCTCTGCCGGAAAGAGGCAATGTCATCAGCGCAAGCCCGTGTCCCGCCAATTTTATGTGCGTGCTGTCAAGGAAAAACACTTGACAGCCGGGATAAAATCTTGTATAGTATACCGGAACGATTGATCTGGGGGTCTTGCCATGCGGTCTGATGCGCTCACCATGACGCTGCTGTACGACTATTATGGCGAGCTGCTGACCGAAAAGCAGCGGGGCCTGTTCGATCTCTACTATAATCAGGACTATTCTCTCAGCGAGATCGCATCCGCTGCCGGGATCAGCCGACAGGGCGTCCACGATACGCTTGCCCGCGCCGAGGAGCTGCTGGAGGGCTATGAAGCTGCGCTCGGCTGCATCGCGCGCGACCGGCGGCTGGAATCCGCGCTGGATACGATCACACAGAACGCGCAGGCGCTTGCTTCTGTTCCGGGGGCTGCGCCGCAGGCCGGCGCGATCCTGCGCGCCGTGCGGGAAATAAAGGAGTAACACATGGCATTTGAAGGCTTAACCGAAAAGCTCTCGAACGCGTTCAAAAAGCTGCGCGGCAAGGGCCGCCTGTCTGAGGCCGACGTCAAGGAATCCATGCGCGAGATCCGTCTGGCGCTGCTGGAGGCCGACGTCAACTACAAGGTCGTCAAGGACTTCATCAAAAAGACGACCGAGCGCTGCGTCGGCACGGACGTGCTCGAAAGCCTCACGCCCGCGCAGATGATCGTCAAGATCGTCAACGAAGAGCTGACCGCGCTCATGGGCAGCGAGAACCAGAAGATCAAGATCGCTTCCCAGCCGCCGACCGTCGTGATGCTGGTCGGCCTGCAGGGCGCGGGCAAAACGACCAACGGCGCAAAGCTCGCGGGCTTATTTAAAAAGCAGAACAAAAATCCGCTGCTCGCAGCCTGCGACATTTACCGTCCCGCCGCCATCAAGCAGCTGCAGGTCGTCGGCGGACAGCTCGGCATTCCCGTTTTTGAAATGGGCCAGACGAACCCGGTCGACATTGCAAAAGCCGCCGTCGCCCACGCCGTACGGCACGGCAACGACATGGTCTTCCTCGACACCGCAGGCCGTCTGCACGTCGACGAAGCGCTCATGGACGAGCTCAAGGCCGTCAAGGCCGCGGTCAACCCGGACGAAATTCTGCTCGTGGTCGACGCGATGACCGGTCAGGACGCCGTCAGCGCAGCCAAGACCTTCGACGAGTATCTCGATATCACCGGCGTCATGCTCTCCAAGCTCGACGGCGACGCAAGAGGCGGCGCGGCGCTTTCCATCAAGGCCGTGACCGGCAAGCCCATCAAATTCATCGGCACCGGCGAAAAGCTCGACCAGATCGAGCCCTTCCACCCCGGCCGCATGGCCTCGCGCATCCTCGGCATGGGCGATATGCTCACGCTGATCGAAAAGGCGGAGGCCGCGTTCGACGCAAAGAAGGCCGCCGAACTCGAGCAGAAGCTCAAGAGCAATAAATTCACCCTTTCCGATTTCTACGATCAGCTCTCGCAGCTGAAAAATATGGGCTCGCTCGACGAGATCGCGGCCATGATGCCCGGCATGAACGCCGGAGCGCTCAAGGGCGCGCAGGTCGACGAAAAGGCCATGGCCCGCACCGCCGCCATCATCCAGTCCATGACCCCGTATGAGCGTGAGACCCCCTCCGTGCTCAACTCCAGCCGCAAGCGGCGCATCGCGCTCGGCTCCGGCGTGAAGGTCGAGGACATCAACAAGCTGCTCAAGCAGTTTGACATGATGAATCAGATGATGAAGCAGTTCTCCGGCCCCGGCGCCTCGCGCAAGATGAAGCGCATGGGCAAGCTCGGCGGCATGGGCGGCCTCGGCGGCTTCCCCGGCCTGTAAGCATCCTGTCAACACATCGTTTCAGCCGTAACAGATTTGGCTTTACGAAATAAGAAAAACTCGATTTATTTTTGGAGGAACAATCATGGTTAAGATCAGACTGAGAAGAATGGGCGCCAAGAAGGAGCCGTATTACCGCATCGTTGTCGCCGATTCCCGCTTCCCGCGCGACGGCCGCTGCATCGAAGAGATCGGCACCTACGACCCGAAGAACGAGGCCAACGCCATCACCATCGACGCCGACAAGGCCAAGCAGTGGATCAAGAACGGCGCACAGCCCAGCGACACCGTCCGCGGTCTTCTCAAGAAGGCAAACGTCCTGTAAGTCTGGGGTACCGGCATGAAGGATCTTTTGCTGTATATGGCAAAAAGTCTGGTCGATAATCCCGACAGCGTTACGGTCACTGAGGTAGAAGGCGAGACGACCGTGCTTGAGCTTCGCGTTGCCCCTGAGGACATGGGCAAGCTCATCGGCCGTCAGGGCCGCATCGCCAAGGAGATCCGCACGATCATCAAGTCCGTTGCCCAGCGCACCGGCCAGAAGGTCAGCGTCGAGATCGTCGACTGAACGAATGCAATCAGAACCGGGCCGTCCCTCTGCGGACGGCCCGGTTTTTGCGCGTGCCCCGGTGCAGGCTGCGCCTGTTTTATGCAAAGAACCAGGGAAACCCGGCTGCAATTGGCAGGGTTCCTGTTCCGCCCGGCGGAAGCAGAATTTTTTGTGAAAAGCCGCAGCAGATCTGTATCCGCTTGCTCATTTGGCTGCATGATCGATGCGTTACCCATCCAGCTTCCGCATATCGAAGGACAGCGTATAGCTTCCGGTCGTATTTCGCGGAAGCTCCAGTGAGCCGTCTTCGGCAAGGCCGGTGAAGCCGGTCGTGGTGAGGGAATAGTCGATCTGATAGCCTGCGGCCTGTGTGTGAAGTTCCTGCAGCGGCTCGTCCAGCAGCTGCCGCGCGGCGGCGGCAAGCGCCTCGTCGGCAGAAGCAGCGGTTCGAGCACAGGCATTGTAACCATGCCGAGTATGCTCAGCCAGATAGAAGTCAGCCTCGCCTTGGGGTCCACGCCTGCGGCCTACAGCACCAGATACCACGGCAGCGCCCGCAGCAGCTTCACGCGCAGCAGCACCTCTGCATCGGCCTGCGAATATTCCCGGTAGCCGTTCTCCGCCCGCTTGGGCGCGATCAACCCCTCCGATTCATAATACCGGATGTTGGCCCGCGGCAGTCCAGACAGTGTTTCGATCTCCTTGATCGTCATATGCATCCCTCCTGCCCTCAGCGTACAGTATCAAGCAGGTTTACAGTCAAGCTTTTTTTGATTTTTTTCGTAGGGTGTATCTGAAAACTCATGATGTGACCGGCAGCGAGGGATTTTTGCGTTGCGCAAGACATTTTTTCGCAGGAATACTGACGTATTTCAAGGAAAAATGACGCGGCGCACCGCAAAAAGGCCCGCTGTCCGGGTGCGTTGGGAGTTTTCAGATACACCCTAGATTCCGCAGGAATATCCCCGCTGCGGCGATCAGTATGAGCGCAGGTGCTGCAAGCCAGCCGCGCTTTCCGGTTTCCGGCGCTTCCCCGGCCCCTGGCTGAGGCTTCGGTTCCGGCTGCGCTGCGGCATAGGTCACGCGGAAGACTGTCCCCTCTTTCTGCACCTCCGCGTCGAGGTAGCCGGAAACGTTCTGCTCCGCAAGTGCCCAGTAATGCGCCGTCGGCAGACTGCTCCATGTATAATGCCAGTCCTGTTCTTCGGATAAAAGAACCGGGCGGCCATAGGCTTTCCCGTCGCACATCAGCTGGACGGGCAGCGATCCCGGCCGCTGCTCCGGCGTCTTTTCATCGTCCCAGACGATCTGGACGGAATAATCCGCCTTTTCCGGACTGCGGGTCAGCTCTGGCTCTGCCGCGCACTCCGCGGGGCAGACGATCAGCATAGGCGACGGCGTATAGATCTGCCGGTTCACGCAGACGCTCTGCCCGCTCAGCAGATACAGGCCGGGCCGCAGCGCGTCAAGGACTGCCGTACCATCCGCGTCTGTCTCCGCAGAAGCGTCCGGCAGGCAGGCTTCCTCCATCAAGGCCACCTTTTCCAGCACGCGCGCAAGCGCGGCCCATGCTTCCCCATCGCCGTTCTGCGTTTCCAGCCGCGTCTGATACGCTTTGAAACGCGGCTCAAGGCTCCACGTCCCGCCGCCGGAACGGTCTGCGACCCGGTACACATTAAACCGCATCCCGGCAAGCGGCAGCTCCCTTCAAACACAGCCCGCACCGTCAAAGGCTTTGCCGGTTCCGCTGCCAGAGCAGCCGTCTGAACCGGCACGCATAGGAAAATGGCCAGCCACGCCAGCCGAAGCAGAAACCGCCTCATCGCGCGCCCTCCTTTTTCTCCATCATACCATATCCCGAAATATTTGCAAACCGGAATCTGGACTTGCCGGTCGGACATAGGCTTTCTGTGGAGGTGAAAGCCTATGCTTTCCGCAGCAGTCTGGCTGATGCTCAGCAGTATGCTCACATCGCTGCGCATCTCCGGCGGCGGCTCATTCCCGAAGCCGCTCACTGCCGAAGAGGAGCGCATATACCTGAAACGCAGCGCCGAGGGCGATCTGGAGGCCCGCAACATTCTGATCGAACGCAATCTCCGCCTGGTGGCACACATTATGAAAAAATACTATTCGCAGTCCGCCGATCAGGAGGATCTGATCTCGATCGGCACGATTGGGCTCATCAAAGGGATCTCAACCTTCGACGCCAGCAAAGGCGCCCGGCTCGCAACATATGCAGCAAGATGTGTAGAAAATGAGATCCTGATGTACTTCCGGTCGATGAAGAAGACGGCGGGGGATGTTTCGCTTTCGGACTGCATTGAGACGGGGAAGGACGGGAACGCGCTGTCGCTGATGGATGTTTTATGCTCGGACGAGGATCTGTTCGAGGACTTGAGCGCGCGGCAGACATACAAAAAGCTCTACGAGGTCATGAACGAGGTGTTGTCAGAGCGTGAGCGGATGGTCATCACGCTGCGCTATGGACTCGGCGACCGGACGCCACTGACGCAGCGGGAGATCGCCGCAAAGTGCGGCATCAGCCGGTCGTATGTGTCCCGCATCGAGAAAAAGGCCCTTGCCGCGCTTCAGCAGGCACTGCAGGACTACACGCAGACGGCATAGGCGCCGCACAGCACTTTACAATGCGGCGGCGAACCGCTATAATGACCGCAAAGACAGTTCGAGACAGGAGAGGGTTCCATGCGGGATTATGCTGCAATGGCAAAGGCGTCCGGATTTACGGACGCAGCAGTTCTGCCGGTGCGGGAGCTGGTCGTTGTGCCGGAATACCGCAGGTTCTGTGCGCAGAACCTCTGCGGCAATTACGGCGTTCTCCCGGCCTGTCCGCCGATGAGCGGAACGGTCGAGGAAATGACGGCGGATATGCGGCGGTACCAGACGGCGCTGATCCTGATGATCGAAACAACCCCCGTCGATTATTGGGATATGGCGGAGCAGAAGGCCGCGAAGAAGCACCAGAATCTGCTGACCGAGCAGCTTATGGAGCAGATGCGGGCGGACGGTCTGACCGATCTTCTGATGATGGGCGCAGGCCCGTGGAAGCACGCGTCCTGTATGTCGGCCTACTGCGTGGACGCGCAGAGGATGGCCGACGCTGTTCACATGAAATGCTGGGCGGACGACGGGAAGATCCGTTACTTTTCTCTGATCCTGTTTCAGTCTGCCTGACCCCGTGCATCGCGCGGCTCTGCGGAAGCGCAGCTGCTTGCGGAGCGGCGTCATATTTCACGCGCATTTTCATGCGCGCCTCCATATACTAGTCTGGATCGTGAAAAAAGGAGGCAGCGAATATGACATACAGAAACAACGGACCCGCCGACTGCGGCGATCTGGACGATTGGATCTTCCGCGACGAAGATTATGAGGTCAGCAGGCGCTGACCCAGGCCCCGGCTCTGCCGGGGCTTTGTCATGCCCTGCGGTGCTCCTGCAAATAGAGGCTTGCGCGGGACTGGATATTCCGCGCGGCCTGCTCCGCCGTCATGCTGCCGGCAAAATAACCGGCCGCCTCCTCCTGCAGGATCTCGGTCAGCTGGCCGTCCAGCCCCGCCAGCACGGTGATGCCGTTCAGCAGCTCGTAAAACTGCGCCGCATCCGCCTCGCTGACCGTCCTCTCTCCGCCGTCCGAGTCAGCGGCCCTGTATGCCGCCAGCTCCGACTGCAGGCGCTGGAAGCTTGCAGGAAGCGCACCGTCCTGCGAATAGGAAAAGCAGAACTCGAAAAACGCCTTCGCGCCGTCCGGATCGCTGCACTGCTGGCCGAGGCCGAGGCTCGACAAAACCTGATACGCGCTGCCGCTGCCGGACTGCGCTGGGAAGCCCGCATAGGTATATCCCGGCTCACCGAACCAGTTTTTCTCTACATATTCTCTCCGCCCGGCAAGCTGGTCAACGCCCCGGATGCTTGTAAGCTTGACCAGCGTCATCTCCGGCTCCTCCGGGGTCGAGCCGTCGCCGCCCCATGCCTTGCACCACGCAAGGCAGTCATAAAGCCCTGCGTTTCAAAGTCGCAGGTTCCGGCTTCCCTGTCTGCATACGCGCCGATGCAGAACGGAACGCAGAAGGCGAACAGGTTGCCCGGCGTGTTCCACGAATCGATGGGGACCCAGCCGTCCGGCATCTGGCTGCGCGCCTGTTCAAATTCGGCAAACGTCGCGCCCGGCTCCGGGATGAGGCGCGACGGCGCGACGAGCGTGTCGACTGAGACGGTCAGCGGCAGCTGATAGAGCGCGCCGTCCGGCTGCATCAGGTCGAATAACCCCGGCAGAAGCGCGTCGCGCGTCAGTTCATCGCCCAGCAGCGGCAAAAGATCCGCGCAGACGTCCTCCGCCGCAAGCGGGACGGGGGTATAACCGTTGGTATAAAATGCGAACAGATCCGGCCCGCGTCCGGCGATAAGCTCCGTGCGCAGCAGATCGGCCGGTTCGCCGTCCGCGTACTGCGAATCCGTGTAGAGTGTCCAGTCGATCCGGTACGCGTCCTGACTGAGATTGAAGTTCTGCAGCATCTGCGTAAACGCTCCGAACGGTGTATCGCCGCACACGACCGCCAGCGTCAGAACCGTCCGCTCCGGCGCCTGTCCGGGAACGCGGCGCAGGCGCTGGAGCGATGTATCGCCCGGCGAAAAGAGCAGATATCCGTCTTCCAGTTCCCACGGCTGCTCGGCGAGCACGTTCGCCCCAAGCTCCTGCCAGCGGACAAGCGGTTCGGTTTCTCCGGAACCGGTATCATACGCGAAGAGCTCTTCCCTGGTCCCCATCAGCAGCCGTCCGTCCGCGCACAGGCCAAGCCCGATGACCTCCGAGGTGCAGGTATCGGCCTCCAGCGCAGAAAGCGTATCCGGCGCGAATTTGCGCAGCTCCGGCAGCTCCTCGCCGTAAATATTCCGCGTCAGGACATACAGAGCGCCGTCCGCCTCCTGTATGGCCGCGAAGCTCCAGCCGTCCTTTGCGTCCAGACTTTGCCGCGACGTTTCCGCGCCCGCCTCATCCAGACGGATAAGCAGCGATGCGCTCATCATACAAAAGCCGCCTTCAAGCCTGCACAGCTGGAAAAAGCGGTCGGTGTACTGCGTCTGCAGGAGCACGATCTCCTGCAAGGCGAACGCGGCGTCATAGTGGGCCAGCGCAAGCTTGCCCTCCGGCTCCTTTGAAAGGAACCGGAAGTTTCCGAACGCATCGAAATAGCCCTTCGGCAGGCTTCCGCAGAGCAGCCACGCCCCGCCTGCCCCGTCCGGGCAGAGCGCGTAGAGATACTCCGTGCTGCCCGGAAGCGGGAGTTCTTCGCTTTTTCCCTCCGCCGTCAGGCGCACGAGCGCAAGCCCCGTCTCCGAAACGCCGCCGAGAAGGAACGTGCCGTCCAGCACGGTCAGCGCCGTGACGGCCGAAAGCGGCTCCGGCAGCGCGGTCTGCTCGTATTCCAGATGAAACACGCCGGGTTCCGGTTCTGCTGAAACAGGCGCGGGTTCTGTGCAGGTTTCCGCAGATGTCTGCGGCATGACTATGGTATCCGGGGCTGTCGGTGTCGAGCAGCCGCAGAGTATAAGTAAAAGCAGAAAAACGGCGGTCAGCCGTTGGGTTTTCTTCATCATGACCTCCTTTGGATTCGGGTGTGTGAGGGTGGGATGCCTCCGGCGGCCCCTTCTTTTCCGTCTTGCCGGAAAAGAAGGAGGAGAAAAGGAGCGCTGGTTACGATTGGTGCGTTCTGCGGATACGGTTCAGGCAGGAACCGGTTTTTTAATCGTTGCGAACACACCGAGTCACCTTACGGGCACGATTCTACGCGCCGCCTGTCACGGTACAACGAATTTGAAAGCAGCTGCCTTTGAATGGCTGCGGTAAATCCGCTCTGCGTTCAAAATTTGCAGGGCAGTGCGGATTCGCCGGAGTCCTGTAGGGGCCGATGCCGGTCACAGCCGTTCGCGACGAAGGAGCGTTACGGATGTGGGTCTGCCGCTTGCCGGTACACATCGGCCCATTGGGCAGCTGCAGATTTGTCGCAGATTCCCATAAAAACCGAAGCGGTTTTTCTGGTCGGTTCAAGGGGGCTCCGGGGGGGAAATCGAAATCCCCCCGGGCTCGTTTTCTTTTTGCAGCTTTTTCTTTTGGAGAAGCAAAAGAAAAAGTTGGACGGCAGCCGCAAATTTCTAATATGCGTTTTGTCTTGCTGTATGTATGGTTGGTTGTTTGTGTAAAAGGGATGCGGAACCTCCTTTCCTCGCTGTACTATCGCGATAGTCTATTTGTAAACTATCACAGTAGTCTGCATTTGTCAAGTCCTCTTGACAGATTTGGACGAATGTGATAGTCTGGACGTAAGAGTTGGAATGGGAGGCTGTTTATGAAGCTGTTTGATTCGGAATGGAAGGTCATGGAGGTGCTCTGGCAGGAAAATGACCGCACGGCAAAGGAAATTTCCCTCCGCTTGGCGGATTCCATCGGCTGGAACAAGAACACAACCTATACCGTGATCAAAAAATGCATCGACAAGGGCGCGATCGAGCGGCGGGAGCCAAATTTTGTCTGCCATGCGGCGATCACCAAGCGGCAGGCGCAGAAGGAGGAGGCCGATTCGCTGGTCGACAAGGTCTTTGGCGGCTCGGCAGAGCTGCTGTTCGCATCGATTTTGTCCGACCGCTCGCTGTCCAAAGACGAGCTGGCGCGGCTGCGCGCGCTGGTGGAGGCGCAGGAGGCATGAAGGGTGTGCAGGCGGCAGTCCTTGGCGGAAGCGCGCTGGTTCTCCTGATCCTCGCGCTGCGGCTGACGCTGAAAGATCATCTGCCCCGAAGGCTTTTCCCGGCGCTCTGGTGCACCGCCGCGATTCGGTTCCTGCTGCCGGTCGAGATCCCGACGCGGCTGAGCGTCTGGAACCTGCTGCGCGGCACGGCGGAGCCGCAGACCGCGCCCATTGCGTCTGCGCTGCTCCCCTTCCCGCAGCTTTCTGCGGCGCAGGCCGCGTCCGCCGCCGGAGCAGGGACAGACTGGCGGCTGCTGCTCTGGTTCGGGATCGCAGCGCTGCTTGCCGCGTATTTTGCGGCCGGCTATGTCTGCATGACACGCCGGTTCCATCCCCGGCGCATTCTGCCGCAGCCGTCCGTCGACGCGCTGCTTGATCGGTTCCGCTTTCTGCGCGACCCGAGGATCTGTGTGACCGAAAGCCGCCGCGCCCCGCTGACGTTCGGCGTTTTCCGCCCGACGGTACTGCTGCCGGACGATCTGCCGGCCGGTCAGCCGCAGTTTCAGCTTGTTCTGGCACATGAGCTGGCGCATATCCGCCGCCGGGACTGCCTGCGCAAGCTGCTGCTGATTGTCTGTTTGTGCCTGTACTGGTGGAACCCGCTGGTTTGGATTATGGTGCGCCTTGCGAACCGCGATATGGAGCTGGCCTGCGACGAGGCCGTTCTGCGTGCGCTCGGCCCGGCCTGCAAGAAGCCTACGCGCTGGCGCTTCTTGACATGGCGCAGCGGCAGACAAAGCCCTCTCCCCTTTGCAGCAGCTTTGCAAAAAGCTGTGCGGAGGAGCGCGTCCGCGCGATTCTGCGCTTCCGCAGACTGCCTGTCTGGACAGGCGCACTGACCGCCGTGCTGTTCCTGCTTGCCGCAGGCGTGCTTGCAACGCAGGCGCAGACCGCCGCACGCGTCCCGGAAGCGCCCGCCGCCATGCAGGAGCAGGCCGAAACACCCGAAGCGCCGGTTAATCAGCCGGTCATTCACATTGACCCGGTTATAACTCCGGCCCCTGCCGCGCAGGAGCCGGAAGCAGAAGCCCCCGCCTACGTCTGGCCGCTGGAGGACGCGGACGCAGCCGTGACGGATGCGTATGGCTGGACAGTCCACCCGCTGACGCAGAAGGAATCGTTTCACAGCGGCGTTGATCTCGAAGCCGAGGCGGGACAAAATGTGCTGGCCGTCGCGGCCGGAACGGTGCTGGATTGCAGCTACAGCGAAGCCTACGGCTATCATGTGACGCTGGAGCATGAAAACGGCGTGCAGACGATGTACGCACACCTGCGCGCATTCTATGTCGAATCCGGGGACACAGTTGCGCAGGGGCAGGTCATCGCCGCCGTCGGCGAGACCGGCTGGGCCACTGGCCCGCACCTGCACCTGAGCGTTTTCCGCGACGGCGAAGCCGTCGACCCGCTCGACGCACTGGCCTCCGCACTGGAATGAGGTCTGCGGGCAGAAATCCATAAAAAAAGCTGGAATGCACAAGGGTCTGTGCATTCCAGCTTTTTGTAATTTTAATTCAAATTAATACAGCTTTGCGCCCGCGGGGATGTGCGGGTCGAGCATCAGAAGATGGAGTTTTTCGACGCCTTCCTCGTGGTGGACGGCGGAAATGAGCATCCCGCAGGAGTCGATGCCCATCATGGGTCTCGGCGGGAGATTCGTGATGGCAACGCAGGTTTTTCCGACCAATTCTTCCGGCTCGTAGTATTCGTGAATGCCGGAAAGAATCACTCTGTCAGTGCCGGTTCCGTCATCCAGCACGAATTTCAGGAGTTTTTTGGACTTTTTGACCGCTTCGCAGGCTTTGACCTTCACGGCGCGGAAGTCGGACTTGGAGAACGTCTCGAAGTCCACGAAGTCCTTGAACAGCGGCTCAATTTCGACCTTGGAGAAGTCGATCGGCTCGTCCTTGACCTCGATCTCGACCGCGCCCGTCGCGCCGCCGATGATACCGGCTTCCTCCGGTTTTTTCGTCTTGGGAACGTCCAGCGGCTTCATCGTCGGGAACAGGATGACGTCGCGGATGGTGTCTGCGCCGGTGAAGAGCATGACGGCGCGGTCGATGCCCATGCCCATGCCGCCCGTGGGGGGCATACCGTATTCAAGCGCGGTGAGGAAATCCTCGTCGAGCATTTCCGTCTCGTCGTCGCCGCGTTCGCGCTGCTCGACCTGCTTCATGAAGCGTTCGCGCTGGTCAATGGGGTCGTTCAGCTCGGAATAGGCGTTGCCCATCTCGCTGCGGCAGATGAAGAACTCAAAGCGCTCGGTCAGGCGCGGATCTTCGGGGCTGCGCTTGGTCAGCGGGCTGACCTCGACCGGGTACATCGTGATAAAGGTCGGCTGTACCAGATGCTCCTCGACCTTCTGGTCGAAGCAGGCGTAAAGCGCGTTGCCCCACGTCTTTTCGGCAGCCTCCGCCAGCTCGACGCCGACTGCCTTTGCCGCAGCAACGGCCTCCGCGTCGTCGGTGATCGCACCAAAATCAACGCCGACATACTGCTTGACAGCGTCTACCATCGTCAGCCGCGGCCAGCCGGGGGTCAGATCGATCGTTTCGCCCATCCAGTTCAGTTCATAGGTTCCGAGATATTTCTGGGCAAACGTGGTGTAAACGCCCTCGGCGATGTCCATCATGTCGTGGAAATCGGCGTAGGCCTGGTAGAGCTCGACCGTGGTGAATTCGGGGTTGTGCTTGGGGTCCATGCCCTCGTTGCGGAAGATGCGGCCGACCTCATACACGCGGTCCATGCCGCCGACGATCAGGCGCTTCAGCGGCAGCTCAGTCGCGATACGCATATACATATCGATATCAAGCGTATTGTGGTGCGTGATAAAGGGTCTTGCCGCCGCGCCGCCCGCGATGGTATTGAGAACGGGCGTTTCGACCTCGATATAGCCCATATTGTCCAGATAATCCCGCAAATGCTTGATGAACTGCGAACGGATGATGAAATTCCGCTTGACCTCAGGGTTCACGATCAGGTCAACATAGCGCTGACGATAGCGTGTTTCCTTGTCGGTCAGTCCGTGGAATTTCTCGGGCAGCGGCAGCAGGGACTTGGACAGCAGCGTGATGGTCTTCGCGCGCACGGACATTTCGCCGCGCTGCGTGCGGAAGATCTCGCCCTCGACGCCGACGATATCGCCGATGTCGTATTTCTTGAAGCGGTTATATTCGGCCTCGTCCATTTCGTCCTTGCGGGCGTAGAGCTGGATGCGGCCTGTTTTGTCCTGCAAGTCGCAGAAGGACACCTTGCCCATGCCGCGCTTGGACATGAGACGGCCCGCAATGGAGACGGGCTTGCCCTCCATCTCGTCAAAATGCTCCTTGATCTCCTGTGCGGTCGTGGTGCTGACGAAGCGGGTGATGGCAAACGGGTCCATGCCCTCCGCCTGCAGCTGCGCGAGCTTTTCGCGGCGGACCTTGATCTGGTCGCCGAGGCTGACCTGCGGGGCCGCGTTCTGCTGATTCCTGTTTTCCTGTTCCATAGCTATCCTCTTTCTGATTCGTTACTTTTCAACCGTCAGGATCTTATACTTGAGCACGCCGATGGGGGCCTCAACCTCAACAATGTCGCCGACCTTGTGGCCGAGCAGTGCCTTGCCGAACGGGGAATCGTCGGAAATGCGGCATTCCATGGGGTTGGCCTCCTGCGAGCCGACGATGGCGTAGAGTTCCTCGTCGCCCGTTTCCATGTCCTCGACCTTGATGGTGCAGCCGAGGCCGATCTTGCCCTCGGAGTCCTCTGTCTCGTCAATAATGACGGCGTGGGCGAGAATATTTTCAACCTCGGCGATGCGGCCATAGAGCTTGGCCTGCTCGTTCTTGGCTTCGTCGTATTCGCTGTTCTCGGAGAGGTCGCCGAACGAACGGGCCTCCTTGATCTGCTCGGCGACTTCCTTCTCGCGGGTCGTCTTCAGATAAAAAAGCTCCTGCTCCAGTTCCTTGAGACGGAGCGCACTGATTTTAAATTCTTTTGCCATTTTACGATCGTTCCTTCCATAATCGATCGGGCAGAAAACGCCCGGTATTTACAGTGATTCAGCAGACATTATATCGGGCAAAGATAGGGATGTCAAGAGAGTTTCTGGGTGATTTCGCGGATTGCGGCCTGTAATTGTGCGTCATCCGCTTTTTCCAGCTGACCGTAGTAAAGTTTTGCGCCGTCCTCGTCGGAAAGGGCGATTTCAACGTCCGGCGTGATGCCGGTATCGGTCAGACTGCGGCCCTGCGGCGTGTAGTATTTGCCGATGGACAGGTTCAGCATGGAGCCGTCGGAGAGTGTAAAGGCTGTCTGGAAATTGCCCTTGCCGACCGTCTTCGTTCCGACGACCGTACCCCAGTCATATTCCTGGATCGCGGCGGCGAAAAACTCAGCCGCGGAATAGCTATCCTGATTGACGAGCACGGCCATGGGCAGGTCGATGCAGTCCGCCTCCGAGCGGTCGATTTGCTTCGAGCCCTGATAGTCCTCGCTCTGGAACAGAATGCCCTCCGGCAGTATTTTATCCAGTACCTTGACCAGCTCGTTTTTATATCCGCCGCCATTGTTCCGCACGTCGAAGATCAGCGCCTTCGCGCCCTGCGCGATCAGCTCGTCCATGGCGGCGTTTGTCTCCTCCGCGCAGCGGGTGTCGAAATTGGCGATCTTGATATAGCCGATCTGCCCGTCCAGCATTTCATACGTCGCAACGGGCGTCTGGATGCTGCGGCGCTCCGAAACGGGGAAGCTTTCCTCCCCACGCAGGATCGTCAGCGTCACGAAGGTCCCCTCCTCGCCGCGCACCTTTGTGCGCGTCCCTGTCATGCCGAGGTCAAGCGTTTTTTCGCCCTCGACCTCGGTGATGATATCGCCGGTGAGCAGTCCGGCCTCCTCCGCCGGGCCGTCGGCGGTCACGGCCTCAATTCGCATTCCGCCGAGTTCTTCCTGCGCGGTGATGGTCACGCCGATGCCGACATAGGCGTTCTGCATCTGCTCGTCATAGCTGCTCTTTTCCTCGGCGGTCAGGTAATAGCTCCAGCGGTCGCCGGTTGCCTCGACCATGGCGGACGCGGCAGCATCGGCAAGCGTATCTTCATCATAATCGTCGATGAAGAACCGGTCAAGATACGCGCCGATCTCCGCCGTTTTGGCCTCGGCGGGTGTTTGCTCCCGGTACGTAAGCTGCATGGTCACGATAGCCGAGCCAAGGATCGCGACGGCAAATGCCAGCACAAGAATCAAACTTTTCTGCCATTTTTTCAAAATGGACACCAGCCTTTCTATGGAAATTTGCGGCGAATCCGTAAGCACATTCCTGTTTCGACGTAGGGGCGGACGCCTTGTCCGCCCGCCGGGAGATGTTGCATCTGCATGAGAATTTGCGGCGAATTCGCAAGCGGTTCCCTATTTCGTTGTAGGGGTCGATGCCCACATCGACCCGCTGGGAAGTTACGAATTCGCCGCAGATTACCGTAAAAACGGTGCAATCTGCCGGGCGGACAGAGTCGTCCGCCCCTACGCGGTGTAGTACGTATTCGCCGAAAGGGTTTCAGTTGTTCGGTTGTTTGCCGCAACCCCCTCAGTCGGCTCCGCCGCCAGCTGAGCCTTGAGCGGTGCGTCACTTCTTGATCTCGTCCCAGTAGCGCTTGGCGGCCTGTTCGGTTTTGTTGTCGCCGTAGGTGTAATAGACGCGGTCTTTGATCACGTCGGGGAGATACTGCTGCCGGACCCAGTGGTTCGGGAAATTGTGCGGGTAGAGATAGCCCTGGTCGCGCTCGAAGCCCGTGCCGTCGGCGTGGACATTTTGCAGCTCGCGCGGGACGGGGCCGGTTCTGCCTGCCTTCACATCGGCGATGGCCGCATCGATGGCCATGCAGCCGGAATTGGACTTCGGGGCCGTGGCAAGGAGAAGAACCGCGTCGGCCAGCGGCAGACGCGCCTCCGGCAGGCCCAGCTGCAGAGCGCTGTCGACGCAGGCCTTGACGATGGGGATGGCCTGCGGATAGGCAAGGCCGATGTCCTCCGCCACGGAGCACAGGATGCGGCGGCAGGCGGACGGCAGATCGCCCGCCTCTAAAAACCGGGCCAGATAGTGCACGGCGGCGTCCGGGTCGGAGCCGCGGATGGATTTCATGAGCGCGGAAAGATCGTCATAATGATCGTCGCCGGATTTGTCGTACCGCATGGCCGAGCGCTGCGACACCTGCTTCGCGTCGGCCATGGTGAGCCTGATCACGCCGTTTTCGGGCCGTGTGGCCGTATAGAGGAATTCGACGGCGTTGAGCGCCTTGCGGATATCGCCGCCGCAGGACTGCGCGATGTGCTCCTTCACGCCGGGCTCCGGCAGGATGGTCACGCTGTCGCGCGCTTCGAGATAATTGAGCGCCCGGCTGACCGCGCGCTGCGCCTCGTCCTTCTCCACGGGCTTGAATTCAAACACCGTCGAGCGCGACAGGATAGCATTATAGACATAGAAATACGGATTTTCCGTCGTGGACGCGATGAGCGTGATCTTGCCGTTTTCGATGTATTCCAGCAGCGTCTGCTGCTGCTTTTTGTTGAAATACTGGATCTCGTCCAGATACAGCAGCACGCCGTTCGGCGCGAGAAACGTGTCGAGCTGGGCGTAGATCTCCTTGATGTCGGCAGAGGACGCGGTCGTCGCGTTGAGCTTGCACAGCTTTCGCTGTGTTTTCTTTGCGATCAGGTTCGCAACGGTCGTCTTGCCCGTGCCGGAGGGGCCGTAGAAGATCATGTTCGGCACAGAACCGCTTTCAATGATCCGGCGCAGCAGCCCGTTTTCTCCTAAAATATGCTGCTGGCCGCAAACGTCGGAAAGTTCCTGCGGACGAAGCGCGTCCGCGAGGGGCTGATACATATCGCCCGCCTCCTTTTTTGATTTCTAACGTATTATACCGGTTTTCGCTGCCAATTACAAGCGGGCGGTTCCCTTTCCAGCGCGCTTATGATACAATAAAACAAAAAAGGCAAGGGATGAGCAAATATGGAAACATCGGAACGTGTGGCCGGTATCATTGCCGCGCTGAAGCAGGAATACCCGGACGCGCTCTGCGCGCTGCATTACGGGAAGGATTACGAGCTGATGATCGCGGTGCGCCTGTCCGCGCAGTGTACGGACGCGCGGGTCAATCTGGTCACGCCTGCGCTCTTCGCGCGCTATCCGACGCTGGACGCATTCGCGGAGGCAGACGTGGCCGAGGTCGAGGGCTATGTCCACTCCTGCGGGTTCTACAAGCACAAGGCGGAAGATATCGTGCTGGCCTGCCGGATGCTGCGGGACGAATACGGCGGGAAGGTGCCCGGCACGATGGAGCAGCTTCTGCGCCTGCCGGGTGTGGGCCGAAAAACGGCAAATCTGCTGCTGGGCGATATTTATGGGACGCCCGGCTCGGTCGTCTGCGACACGCACTGCATCCGTATCTGCAACCTGCTGGGCCTCGCCAGCGGCAAGGACCCGGCAAAGGTCGAGCAGCAGCTGCGCGCGATTTTGCCGCCGGAGGAATCCTCCGATTTCTGCCACAGGCTCGTCCTGCACGGCCGGGCCGTCTGCGCGGCAAGAAAGCCCGCGTGCGACCGCTGCTGCCTCGCCCCATACTGCAAAAGCTTTACGGGGGAATGAGCACGCCTGTCCGTTTTACGTAAAATCGTTGAAATTTAACCGCAGTTGGTAGGGGCGGGGCTCTGCTCCGCCCGGCAGGATGCACTGAATCATCAGAAATCTTTGGCGAATTCGTATGCATCTGCGCATTTCGGTGTAGGGGCGGACGACTCTGTCCGCCCGCGGGACGCACCGCTTTTTACGGGAATCTGCGGCGAATCCGTACTGCCTCACAAATTTTAAACGCATGGCTGATTTACAGCAGCCATTCAAAGGCAGCTACTTGTAAATCTGATGTCCCGTAACAGGCGGCGCGTACCAAAGCGCTCGTAGGGTGAGTATGTGTGTTCGTAATACCCAAAAATAAGGACTTGCCTAAACCGTATCCGCAGTACGCACCAAACGCGTCCAAGCGCCCCTTTTCTCCCCCTTCTTTTCCGGCAAGGCGGAAAAGAAGGGGCCGCCGGAGGCTTGACCAGCTCCCGACCATGCAGAAAAGCCCCCCTGTCATGCGCTTCGATCGGCATAACAGGGGGACTGCATGGGTGTCATTATTTTTTGCTTGCGGCGTAATGCGCCGGGTACCAGCGCTGGAACCAGGCTGTGAACGCGCCGAGGAGCATGGGCAGGGCGGAGTTGACCGCGCCGGTCAGGTATGAAACGGGCGTTTGCAGCAGATACCACGTCCAGACCGGCGTGAGCAGATACAGAACCGCCCAGCAGGCCGTCAGAATGCGGTTCGTGTGCATGAACAGCGGATTTTGAAGCGCTGTCTCGCCGCCGTAGCCGTTCATGGAATAATACGCCGTCAACGGCATGGGCAGAAAGACTGTTACGCCCCACATCAGGCCGAACAGAAGATACGACGCGGGCAGCAGCAGCGTGAGCGGCAGCGCGTCCAGAAGCGTCAGCACGCAGATCGTGCCGACCGCCAGAATCGAACACGGCTCGAAAACCGTCATGCGGTAGTTCAGAAACGCG